>Ga0302308_10000340_pt1 | contig 41050 bp, 35 predicted proteins | sample III_Palsa_E3_3_FD_200531 | JGI IMG/M metagenome (GOLD analysis project Ga0302308, IMG submission 200531) | Peat permafrost microbial communities from Stordalen Mire near Abisko, Sweden - III_Palsa_E3_3 | ecosystem: Environmental > Terrestrial > Soil > Palsa > Peat permafrost | place: Sweden...
AACACCCCTTTCCGGCCGTCTGGCCGCGTCGCGCGTCGCTTGCTTGGAGCGGCCAAGCGGCGCGACACACTCCTTGCCAGCCGACCGGAAAGGGGTGTTCGCAAGCCCATTATTAGCGTGAACAGGCACTAGGACACCGTGCTGCAACAAGAAGCGCGGCCCATTCTGACTCCGCACAGATAATTTTATGCTCGATATTCGCCTCATCCGCCAACACGCTGCCCGCGTGCAAGAAGCCAGCCGCCAAAAGGGTTATACCGTCGATATCAGCGCCCTGCTGAGTCTGGACGATGAGCGTCGCGCAGTGATGATCCAGGTTGAGACCATGCGCCAGCAACGCAATCAGATTGCCGCGCAAATGAAAAATGGCAAACCGGAAGCCGCGCTCATAGAAACCAGCAAGCACATCAAAGCCGCGCTGGCCGGCTACGAAACCCGGCTGGAGCAATTGGAGCTTGCGTGCGAGGCCTTGCACAAGCAGGTGCCCAATCTGCCGCTCGACGATGTGCCGATCGGCGCCAGCGAACACGAGAACGTGGTGGTACGTCTCGTCGGCGAGCCGACGCAGTTTGACTTCGAAGCCAAAAATCATTGGCAGCTTGCCGAGGCGCGCGGCTGGATCGATAAAGAACGCGCCAGCAAAGTCGCCGGTTCGCGTTTTGCGTATTTGAAAGGCGAACTGGTGTTGCTGCAATTCGCCATCATCCAATATGTGCTGAATACCTTGGGCGACGAAACCGTCATCAAGCGCATTGTCGACGCCGCCGGACTCGACGTCAGCACCAAACCTTTCATCCCGGTCCTGCCGCCCTTGATGATACGCACCGCGCTGTACGATGCCATGGACCGGCTCGAACCTCGCGATGACCGCTACAAGATTGAAGGTGAAGAACTATGGTTGCAGGGCAGCGCAGAGCACGTCCTGGGCAGCATGCACGCCAATGAAATATTCGACGAGGCAGCGCTGCCGGTGCGGTATATCGGTTATGCCAGCAGCTTCCGCAAAGAAGCCGGTACCTATGGCCGCGATATGGAAGGCATTATCCGCATGCACCAGTTCGATAAACTCGAAATGGAAAGCTTCTCGACCCAGGAAAGCGGCAAGAGCGAACATCTGTTATTTGCCGCGATCCAGGAGTACCTGCTGCAACAATTGGTGCTGCCTTACCGGGTACTGTTGAAGTGCACCGCCGATATCGGCAAGCCGAATGCACGCGGCGTCGATATCGAAACCTGGCTGCCAGGGCAAAACCAATATCGCGAAACGCATACCGCCGACTATATGACGGACTATCAGGCGCGCCGCCTGAAAACACGGGTGCGCCGCGCCGGCGGCGAGGTCGAACTGATTCATACCAACGATGCCACCGCCTTCGCCCTGGGCCGTATCATGGTGGCGCTTCTGGAAAACCATCAAACCTCTAGCGGGCAAGTGCGCGTACCGGCTGTGTTACAGCCTTATCTCGGCGGCCGGACTCTGCTCTGAGCGCGGCGCGAGCGCATTCCGCCCGCTCAATGCGCCGCCCACGGCCGACGGGACGCCGCCGCGCCCCGCCGTCAGCCACACACTAAAGCGGCGTGGCTAGCGACAACGGCACAACCGTGCTGCTGTCGCGGGACGACACCGGATAAGGCAAGGTCGTTCTTTAGCAATCCTTCACGCTAGCTGCCAACCAATCGATGCAGCTAAGGTAATGCCGTTTTCTTATAAATATCGGGGTCCGATACGCACGTATGATCTAACCATCGCGGGATAGCGCGGGATTCCATTTAAACGTCGCTGTTTTGCGGCTTACCCGGTTTCAGTTATCTTTTCAGCCATATTATCGATGGAGGATTGCAAATGGTATTTACTCTAAAACACACGCTCACCGGATTGCTGGCCGCTTTGTTATCGGTTTCCGCCATCGCGGCCGACAAGGAAGTGGTGATTGCCTACCAGGACATGCTGGTGCCCTGGCGGTATGCGCAGCAAGTTAATGAGGTGGCCAAGGCGACCGGTTATACCGTGACCTACCGGAAATTCGGCGGCGGCGGCGACGTCATCCGCGCCATGGCCTCAGGCTCGGTACAGGTCGGCGAAGCAGGTTCCAGTCCGGTGGCGGCGGGCCTGAGCCAGGGGCTGGGGATCCAGGTGTTCTGGATCCTCGACAATATCAACGACGCGGAAGCGCTGGTGGTACGCAACGGTTCCGGGATTACGTCATTGCAACAACTGAAGGGCAAGACGATAGGCGTGCCCTTCGTCTCGACCAGTCACTTCGACACCTTGCTGGCGCTGAAATTAGCCGGGTTGAATCCGAGCGAGGTCAAGGTGGTCAATTTGCGTCCGCCTGAAATTGCGGCGGCATGGGCGCGCGGCGATATCGATGCGGCTTTTGTGTGGAACCCGGTGCTCAACGGCATCAAGAAGGACGGCAGCGTATTGATTTCATCCGGACAAATCGCGGCCAAAACCGGCGATGCAACCTTCGATGCCTTTGTCGCCAATACCGATTGGGCGCAACACAACGGCGATTTCCTCAAAGCTTTGGTCAAGATTCTGGCCAAGTATGATGCGGACTATCGCCACGATCCGGCAGCGTGGGTCGGCACCACGGCCAAGGGCCAGGCGGTTGCCGCGATTTCCGGCGGCAAACCTGAAGATGTGGCCGAATCGCTGGCGCTGTATGGCTTTCCTACGGTGCAGGAGCAAATCTCGGACACCTGGCTGGGCGGCGGTAAAAACGGCGGCGTCAGCAAATCGCTGACAGCCACCGCCGAATTCCTGCATCAGCAAAATACGATACAGTCAGTGCTGCCCGATTACTCGATCGGCGTGAACCCGGCTTATGCCAAAGCCGCGTTGGGGCAATAAGCGTTGCAGCCCGGCCGAGCGCATGGCGGTTGGGCGGTTGGGTGCTTGCCGGACCGGACCGGACCGCGCCGCCCGGCTTGGCAGGTTGTCAGTCGGTGCCGATAGCGAGCAAACCATGAGAATCAAACAGGGGAAATGTGGTGCTTGAGATCGAGCGTGTCACGGTCGAATTCCGCCCTAAAAAAGGGCCGCCCCTGGTCGCGCTGCACGAGGTGAACCTGACCATCCGGCCGGGAGAATTTGTGGTGGCGCTGGGTGCCTCCGGCTGCGGCAAGACCACCCTGCTCAATACCGTCGCCGGTTTCCTGCCGCCCACCTCGGGCCAGATCAGGCTGGCCGGGAAACCGGTGCTCGGGCCCGGCCGCGAACGAGGCGTGGTGTTTCAACAGCATGCGCTGATGCCTTGGCTGAGTGTGCTGGGCAATGTCGAATTCGGCCTGCGGCTGCAAGGCCTGGCGCGCGGCGAGCGGCGCCGGATTGCGCTCGAATGCCTGGCTAAAGTGGGCTTGTCGCAGGCGGTCGAGCAACCGGTCTACGAATTGTCGGGGGGGATGCAACAGCGAGTCGGCGTGGCGCGCGCGATGGCCACCTCGCCCGCGGTGATGTTGCTCGATGAACCGCTGGGTGCGCTCGATGCGTTCACCCGCGAATCGGTACAGGAAATCCTGCTCGACATCTGGCGCGATAGTTCGCGGATGTTTTTTTTCATCACCCATGATGTTGAAGAAGCGCTATTTCTTTCAACCCGCTTATTGATTATGGCGCCACAACCGGGCCGCATCGTGCATGAGTTCGACGTGCCTTTTTCGCGGCGTTTCGCGCAAACCCGCAATGCGCGCGCGGTCAAAGCCGCCCCGGACTTTATCGAAATGCGGGAGCGGATTCTCGACTTGATGCGGCAGACCTCGAGCGGAGATTTATCATGAATCCGCCCGAGATTACCGTGAAAACCGCGCCGCCACCGCCCGCGCCTGCAGCACCCGCCGTGCCTGCCGGCAGCCGCTATCGCACCCCGGGCGCGGGCGCCACTCGCTTGATCAGCACCCTGACCATCGCCGCGCTGGCCGCGCTATGGTGGATCTCCACTCATTTCGGCTGGATCAAACCGTTATTCCTGCCGTCGCCCGAAGCGACCTTCAAAGCATTTATCGATGCCGTGCATGGCAATAACCAAGGCCAGACGCCGTTGGTCGAGCATATCCTGGTCAGTGTGACACGCGTGTTCTGCGCCTTTTTCCTGGCCGTGTTGACGGCGGTGCCGGTCGGTATCGCGATGGGCACCTCGCGCATCATGCGCGGTATTTTCGATCCGCTGATCGAGTTTTATCGCCCCTTGCCGCCGCTGGCCTACCTGCCTTTGATTGTGATCTGGCTCGGCATCGACGAAGGGGCCAAGATCACCCTGATTTACCTGGCCTGTTTTGCCCCGCTTGCCATGGCGGCTCAAGCGGGTGTGCGCGGGGTGGCGCTGGAACAGATCAATGCCGCTTATGCTTTGGGCGGCAGCCGCTGGCAAGTGATTACGTTGGTGATCTTGCCCGCTGCCCTGCCGGAAATCCTGACCGGGATGCGCATCGCCATCGGCTTCGGCTGGACCACCCTGGTCGCGGCGGAAATGGTGGCGGCCTCGGTCGGTTTGGGCCAAATGGTGCTGAATGCTTCGAACTTCCTGCGTACCGATATTGTGGTGATGGGCATCATCATTATCGGTGTGCTCGCTTATTTATTCGATCTGCTGATGCGCCAGATCGAACGCCGCCTCACGCCGTGGAAAGGTCGTATGTAAGGAGGAGCGTGCTGCTGGAATTTATCCGGCGCGGGCTGCGCCGCTAAATGCCGGTGTCGTATGGGCGGCAAACCATCAGGTACGGCCGAGCCGCCCGCTCAAGCCGCGCCTTCCGGCAGGGCCAGCGAAGCCTGCAGAGGAACCGACGGCTCGGCGGCCGGGGTCACCGGCGGCTCGGTCGGAGCCACCGGCGGCTCGGTTTTACGCAACACCACAAAAACCCCGCTATGCGCCTTGAAATATTCCAGCTCGCAATCGTGGCGCTGATAGCTTCCGTTTTTCCGGCGCACCCGCAGGCGACGTGTCAAACGCTCGCGTAAATCTCGGTCGCCATGATCGCTTAGATCGCCTTCGATCAGCTCGGCATCTTCGGGATGGAGAATAAACAGGAAATCGCCGCCATGCATATCGGCCAGCGGCAGGTCCGCATCGCGGCGGATCGATTCGCCGATAAATTCGTAGCCGATACTGGCATTACCGATATAAATCACGCTATCCAGATTGGCGGTGAAATTGCGCAACAGACGATTGGTCAACTTGGCGCTATCGACGGCCAGCATGCGTTCGTTGTCGACCCGCAGCAGAATTTCATAACGCGAGCGCGACACCTCGGCCAGGAGTTCAGCCTGATACTGCACCCGCCTCAACCACTCGATCAAACCGATACACAGCAGATTAATCGACAGATGGCTGGTAACCGCGATGAAATCGTTGCGGTCGAGGTAGGTCAGCATTTCAAACGGAGGCACAAAATAAAAATCGAGTGCGAACAGGCTGACCAGCATCACCACCAGCGCAGGCCCGAGTCCGAGGAAAAATTCGGTCAAGATGACCGCGATAATAAAAAACAGGTCCGGCAGATAGGGGCCGACAAAGGGCTGGATCCCGCGTTGAATGACAAATGCCATCAAGAACGCCAAAATCGCCACCCCGTAGCGCCAACCGCCGCTCGGTGCCCAGCGTCGGGCATTGCGTATTTTCATGAGAATTCTGAACACATAAAAAGGTGTGTTGCCTTGGGTAAAAAAGCTTCAGCGCCCGAATCGACGGGATTTTACCGAAGTAAAAATGGCGTAACGACGACCAAATAATTCGTTTTAAAACGAATTCATCTCAGATATGTCAAATTATTACACGCTCGGCCCGGCGCGGGTGGGATACCTGGGTGAGATCCTGTTAAACCCATTAAAAACAGGCCCCTGGCGCGCAAAAAACCAGGGCTCGATGCCTCTCCCTTAAGTAGTTTGATGCATTGCAGCACCAGGATTTGTCCGATATGCTAAGGTTCACTGGAACGGTAAGGTCTCTTACGATCAACCTACAGTCGACCGTGTCCTGTTCCATATTTTGCCTGCCTCCATGGCTCATTTTTATCGGAGCACCTTATGCTCTATCAGTTGTATGAGTTCCATCGCGCCTTACTCGGTCCCCTGACAGCATGGGCCGATGCTGCCTCCAAATCCTATGTCAACTCGTCCAGCCCGCTGTCTTTTGCGCCCGGCGCCACGCGTATGGCGGCTGGCTACGAATTGCTGTACCGGCTAGGTAAAGACTACGAAAAGCCCGAGTTCAATATCCGCGAAATCGAAAAAGATGGACACCGGATCCCAATTATTGAGCAGGTAGTCCTGGAAAACCCTTTTTGCAAGCTGTTGCGTTTCAAACGTTATGCCGATGACAGCACGGCCGTGGCGCAATTGAAGGACGAACCGGTGGTGCTGGTCTGCGCCCCCCTGTCCGGCCATCATTCGACCCTGCTGCGCGAGACCGTGCGTACCCTGCTGCAAGATCACAAAGTCTATTTGACCGACTGGGTCGATGCACGCATGGTCGATGCCGAGGTCGGCCCGTTCCATCTGGACGATTACGTGGCCTACATCCAGCAATTCATCCGCCATATCGGGGCCAAAAATCTGCATGTGATTTCGGTCTGCCAGCCCACGGTGCCGGTGCTTGCGGCAATTTCGCTGCTGGCCAGCGCCGGCGAAGATACGCCTCGCACCATGACCATGATGGGCGGGCCGATTGACGCGCGACGCAGTCCGACGTCGGTGAATTCGCTGGCAACCCGCCATTCGTATAATTGGTTCGAAACCAACGTCATCTATACCGTGCCGTCGAATTTCCCGGGTGCCGGCCGCAAGGTCTACCCAGGCTTCCTGCAGCACACCGGTTTTGTCGCGATGAATCCGGGACGGCATATGAGCTCGCATTGGGATTTCTATGAAAGCCTGCTGCGCGGCGATGATGACGATGCCGATTCGCACCGCCGGTTTTACAACGAATACAACGCCGTGCTCGATATGGCGGCCGAGTATTACCTCGATACGATACGGGTGGTGTTCCAGGAGTTTCGCCTGGCCGAAGGGACCTGGGTGGTCAATGGCGAACTGGTCAAGCCGCAGGATATTACCGATACCGCCTTGCTGACGATTGAAGGCGAACTCGACGATATTTCCGGCGACGGACAAACTCGCGCCGCGCACGATTTATGTACCGGCATCCCGGAGTTTGCCCGGCATCACATCACTGCCGAAAAATGCGGCCACTACGGAATTTTCTCGGGCCGCCGCTGGCGCGACGTGGTGTATCCGCAATTGCGCGATTTTATTCGCACCCATCAGCAAGAAACCGTCGCTGCATAAAGCTGTGTAGCCGGTTACCGCGCCCGCCCACGGCCGTGCCGTGGCGGGCCGGCCGTCCCAACGGGCCGTCCCATACGGGCCGTCCCAAACACCCGGCCGCCGAGGCTTGGTTCAGCCGTACCTCGCCAATCCTGCGTCTATTTCACCGATCCGCCGATCCACCGATCGCGCGGGTTCCTCCTTGCTCGCGCATCGGCTAGGCCGGTAAATTGATTGCTGGGCGAGCCGGCCGCCGGATGACGGTTAAACCCCGGCCTGGTCCCGCGTGGACCTATCAAATACGCGCGTCATGGATCTGTTTAAGCTACCGCGTTTGCCGTATCTTCTTTCCTTGACGCCTAGCCCATGCCGCACATGATCAACCCCACTGCGCCGACCCAGTCGGGGCCGCGCAGATAGGACAGGAGCATCAGATGGAAGCCAGACTTAACCAGTTTATGCAGAGTATCGGCGCTCCGGTGCCGGAATGGAACGGCGCGCAGCCCCCCGGGCGCGAGCCGCTGCTGGGCCGTTATTGCCGTATCGAGCCGGTCGACGTCGAGCGTCATCTCGATGATCTGTACCAGGCCTACAGCTCAGCCGCCGATGGCCGTGACTGGACCTATCTGCAAGTTGGGCCGTTCGACAGTCTCGCCGCCTATCGCGAACATCTGACACGCATCGCCACACTGAGCGACCCGCTGCATTACGCCTTGATCGATCTCGCCAGCGGCAAAGCCGTCGGCACTCTGGCCTTGATGCGCATCGACCGGGGCAATGGGGTCATCGAGGTCGGTCACGTAACTTACTCACCGCTGCTCAAACGAACCCGCATTGCGAGCGAGGCGATCTTCCTGCTGATGCAGCATCTGTTCGAGGACCTAGGTTATCGCCGTTTCGAATGGAAATGCGATTCGCTGAATAGCCCGTCACGGGCCGCCGCACTACGTTATGGCTTTAAATTCGAAGGAATCTTTCGCCAAGCCGTTGTTTACCGTGGACGCAACCGCGATAGCGCCTGGTTTTCAGTGATCGACGGGGAATGGCCGGCGTTGCGGGAGGGGTTTATGCAATGGCTGGACCCGCGCAATTTCGACGCGCAAGGCCGGCAGATCGAACGGCTCGCCGCGCTGATCGCGCGGCAACCCGCTTGACGATTCAAGGCCGGTTCGGCACCGGACCAAGGCAAGCCAGAATCAAAGCCGGGTCAAATAAGCCAGCATCATTTCCGTGTGCATCCTGACCGTGGCGTCGCATTCTTCACCGAGCGTGAAATCGAGTCCCATCGAGGTTTCGATGGTGTAGCGATTCGACACCACGTAATAGCCCAGCGCGGATATCGTGATAAACAACAGCTCCGGCTCGACCTGGGAGCGAAACACGCCCGCCTGTTCGCCTTGCGCCAAGATTTCTTTCAGGCGCAGCAGAATGGGCTGCATTGAGGCGCGTACCGCCATCGATTTTTTCAGGTAGCGCGCTTCGTGCAGATTTTCATTATTGACCAGCCTGAGCAACTCAGGATGCTCACGATAGAAATCCCAGATCGAATGCATCAAGCGCGTCATCGCCTCGACAGGTGTATCGCCGTCGAAGCTGATGGCCAGCTCGGCGTCGGAAAAGGCTGCGAACGCCACTTCCAGCACCGTGGTGAATAACTGTTCCTTGCTACCGAAGTAGTAATACAACATGCGCTCGTTGGTGAGCGCCTTTTTGGCGATCTGGTCGACGCGCGCTCCGGACAAACCGGCCCGGGTGAATTCTTCGGTGGCCGCCTCGAGAATACGGCGACGCGTCCCCAGCGGATCTCTTTTAGTTTTCAGGTCTGTCATATAGCCAATGATTAGACTATGAGCCGATAGCTCAGGGTTGGTCCACACCCGCACCTCAGCGGGCCAGCTAGGTTTTACGACGTAGCACGCGCAACCTTACAGATTTGTAATGTTTCTGTGCGGATTATGGCACAGCGTTACAGCCGCAGTAAAAATCGAAGATAATTCGTGTATGAAACGCAACTCCCCACCTGCTTTGGTCGACACCCGCGACCCGGCACACGCTGATACGCTCGCCGCCCAGATCGAAGACCTGCTGCCCCAAACCCAGTGCACCAAATGCGGTTACTCGGGTTGCCGTCCCTACGCCCAGGCAATTGCGGCGGGAGCGGCCAGTTACAACCAGTGCCCGCCCGGAGGCCAGGAAGGTGTCGAGCGCCTGGCCAAGCTGTTGGGCAAACCCGTGATTCCGCTCAACCCGGTTCATGGGCTGGAACGTCCTCGCCCGGTGGCCCGGATCGACGAAGCGCTGTGCATCGGTTGTACCTTGTGCATCCAAGCCTGCCCGGTCGACGCCATCCTCGGCGCGCCCAAGCAGATGCACACCATCATAAGCGACTTATGTACCGGTTGTGACCTGTGTGTTTCCCCCTGTCCGGTCGATTGCATAGAAATGTTTCCCGTGACCGGCCACCTGACCGGCTGGCAAGCTTGGACTCAATCACAAGCCGACGCCGCACGGGCACGCCATGAGCAGCGGTTGCAGCGTGAAGCATCCACCCGCGCCGCAGCCGAAGCACGCGCCCGGGAACGTGCCGCAGCCCGTCATCCTGCGCCGGCGCCCGAGAACCTCAACGCCGCCGCGGCAAATCCGGCAACCCAGCCGGCTAGCAGTCCGACCGCGAGTCCGGCCCCAAGCCCGGCCCCAAGCCCGGCGGCGAACCCAACCCCAGGCTCCGGCGCCGCCGGAGACAACGAACAAGCCCGCAAGCGCGCCGTGATCCAGGCAGCGCTCGAACGCGCCCGGCTGAAAAAAGAAGCGTTGGCAGCCAGCGGGCTGGGCCCCAAAAACACCGAACATGTCAGTGCCGAAGTTCAGGCACAGATCGACGCCGCGGAACAGCGTCGCCTCAGACTCGGTCTGGGCGATACGCCTGCCGCACCGCAGCCGTCATCCACCGCGGAACCCGAGGCAAAATCCGAGGAAAACCCCGCCATGCCCACGCCGAGCCAGGACAAACCCGCATGAACGCCGTGAAACGCCGCGCCATCTATGAAACGTTGCAAAGCCTCAATCCGCATCCGACCACCGAACTGGAATATGCCTCACCGTTCGAACTGCTGATTGCCGTGCTGCTCTCGGCGCAGGCGACCGACGTTTCGGTCAACAAGGCGACCCGGCCGATGTTCGCTGTTGCCAGAACGCCACAGGCGATGCTTGAATTGGGCGAAGCGGGGGTCACCGACTTTATCAAAACCATAGGCTTGTTTCGCAATAAAGCGAAAAACGTGATCGCCACCTGCAAGCTCTTGATCGAGCATCATGGCGGTGCCGTGCCGGACGACCGGGCCGCCTTGGAGGCCTTGCCCGGAGTCGGGCGCAAAACCGCCAGCGTGGTGCTGAATACGGCCTTCGGTCATCCCACGATTGCGGTGGATACCCATATCTTCCGTGTCGCCAATCGCACCGGGCTGGCCCCGGGCAAAGACGTGGCCGCCGTTGAAACCGCGCTGGAGAAAGCGACACCGCTGGAATTTCGCCAGAATGCGCATCATTGGCTGATTTTGCATGGCCGTTATGTGTGTAAAGCCCGCAAACCGGAATGCTGGCATTGCGTGATCGAGCCTCTGTGCGAATACCGGCCCAAAACACCGCACCCCGAAGCTTGAAGCATCTGCCGCGGCGTCAATGAATGGCCGGTCGACGCGCAAAACGGCGCCGCCCGGGAAGTGACGGCAATTCGCCGTTCCAAGTACGCACAAGCATTGGCCGGCGACTCGGATTAAAATAGCGCACCCTCTCTCTTGTTGGTTTCCTGCCCCATGTTTCAGCCCAGCCGTGAAGAAGTCCGACAGTTTTTCTGCGACACCTGGCGCAAGCAACGCGCCGGAGAAATCCTGACACCGATGGAAAGTATCGCCGCCGAATGGATAGGCGAACATCCCGAATACCAGCAGGAGCTGAGCGACCCGGAGCAGGCGCAAGCCAACGACTATGGGCCGGAACGCGGAGAAACCAATCCGTTTTTGCACCTCTCGATGCACCTGGCAATCAGCGAACAACTCTCGATCGACCAGCCTCCGGGCATCCGCGCCGCCCACCAGCGCCTGATCGGCCGACTCGGTTCGCCGCATGACGCGCATCACGCCATCATGGATTGCCTGGGACAAATCATGTGGGACTCGCAACGCAACGGTACCCCGCCCGACTCCGATGCCTATCTGGCAGCCATCGAACGTCGCGCCAGCAGAGGCTAAGCGGCGCGGATGACGGAGCCAGGCGAGCTACCGCAACGAGTACACACGTACATAAAAAAACCCGGCCGAAGCCGGGTTTTTTTAAGCTTGAAAGCTTATTTCTTGACCACCAGATCGCCAGGCAGCGAACTGATATAAGCCGCCACATCTTTCATATCGTCGTCCGACAATTCCTGCACCTGGGCCGCCATGACGGCGTTATTGCGCCCGAACAGGGGACTGCTGCCACCGGCCTTATAGGAGCGCAGGGCGGCATAGATGTAATCGTCGTATTGCCCGGCGATCTTCGGATAAGCCGGGTTGATCGGGTTGTTCAGCGTGGCGCCGTGGCATGCCGCACAGTTATGGCTTTCGACAACGGCACGGCCGTTGTCCACATCGGCAGCCTGCGCGCCGGCGCACACTGCAAAAATTCCGATTGCCGAAACGGCGGCAATCAGCGAATGAATACGCTTGCTCATGGATTCTCCTATCCCGTGATTCTGGGGGCTTTCTTGGACCATCACTTGTCGGGATTATTCGGGCTGGACGGGGTTTGCGCCGCGTAATAGGCGGCAATGTCGGCAATATCCTGCTCCGACAAGGAAACCGCCTGCGCATGCATGGTCTGGAACTTGCGGTCCAGCTTTTGATATTCATGCAGCGAGTTCACGATGTACTGGGCATTCTGACCGCCGAGCTTGGGCACGTGATACACCTCGGGGAACGCCGTGCGATAGTCGACGATACCGTGACAGCCGATACACATCGACACTTTGCCGCGCGCGGCAATCGGGTTGCCGACGACATCGGCTTGCGCGCCGGCCGCAACCAGGGTGAGCGCCGACAGCGTTGCCATCAGGACGAATTTGTTCATAGCTTCTAACCTAAACAAGGGGAATATCGGTCGCTGTAACGAAACTGGACCACATCGGCCCGCTTTGACCGGCTTCGGCCCGCTTTTGGACCGCCAGCGCCCGCCTGCGATAGTGCTGCAGCGGCGCGTAACCTGGGCCAGGGTTTCCGGGAAATCGGGTAATTGTACAGCGTACCTTTATTTGACGTCCATAGAAGCACTGCGACAGCATGCCGCACCTCATGGCGAGCCAGCCTCAACCGCCGCATGCTAGGGCCTGTTCACGCTAATAATGTGCTTGCGAACACCCCTTTCCGGTCGGCTGGCAAGGAGTGTGTCGCGCCGCTTGGCCGCTCCAAGCAAGCGACGCGCGACGCGGCCAGACGGCCGGAAAGGGGTGTTCCCCTACTTTTAAAAATAGATTTATGGGTTGCCACCCACAAAGGGCGAGGGCGGCGTCATGCTCCTTGCGAATACGCAAAGTATTCGCCGCGTCCCATTCCTTGCCCTCGCCCTTTGTGGGTGGCAACGCAAGCCCATTATTAGCGTGAACAGGCCCTAGCTACTACGCGACACCCGGCCCAGGCCTGCGAAAACCCAGCCTTCTACCGTATACTGGGATTTTTCCCGACCGGCCGCTCCCATGCGATTCGAAGGCTCCGAACAATACGTTACCACCGACGACCTCAAGCTGGCAGTCAATGCCGCCATCACGCTGCAGCGCCCGCTGCTGATCAAAGGCGAGCCGGGCACCGGCAAAACCATGCTGGCCGAGGAAGTGGCCGCCGCGCTTGGCATGCCCTTGCTGCAATGGCATATCAAGTCGACCACCAAAGCCCAGCAAGGCTTGTACGAATACGACGCGGTCTCGCGGCTGCGCGATTCGCAACTGGGCGACCCGCGGGTCGGCGAGATCGGCAACTACATTGTCAAAGGCGTGTTGTGGCAAGCCTTCGATGCGGACGTTCAGACCGTCTTGCTGATCGACGAAATCGACAAAGCCGATATCGAATTCCCCAATGACTTGCTGCGCGAACTCGATCGCATGGAATTTTATGTGTACGAGACCCGCGAGCTGATCCGCGCCCGTCACCGTCCGCTGGTCATCATCACCTCAAACAACGAAAAAGAGCTGCCGGACGCCTTTTTGCGCCGTTGTTTCTTTCACTACATCCAGTTCCCCGACCCGGTGACGATGAAACAAATCGTCGACGTTCATTTCCCCGGCATCAAGAACACCCTGGTGCAAGCCGCCCTGGAAAGTTTCTTCGAAATACGCCAGGCGCCGGGCCTGAAGAAAAAACCGTCGACCTCGGAGCTGCTCGACTGGCTGAAATTGTTGCTGGCCGAGGATATTCCGCCCGAAGCGCTGCGTAGCGCCGATCATAAACAACTGATTCCGCCGCTGCATGGCGCCCTGCTGAAAAACGAGCAAGATGTGCATTTGTTCGAGCGCCTGATTTTTATGAATCGCAATAACCGCTGAGATTCCGGACCGACCCGGCCCCACCCGGCCAACAACCAGACCCCGAACCGCGCGCGCCGCCATGCTGATCGACTTTTTTTTCGCCCTGAGAGAGGCCCGCCTGCCGGTTTCGATCAAGGAATTCCTGACCTTGCTCGAAGGCCTGCAGCAAGGCCTGATTGCGCCGTCGATCGACGAGTTTTATCAGTTGTCGCGGCTGATGCTGGTGAAGGACGAAAAACATTACGATAAATTCGACCAGGCATTCGGTGCCTACTTCAAAGGCGTCGAGCAGCAAGCGGGAGTGGATGTCGAAGTGCCGCTCGAATGGCTGAAAAAGCGTCTGCAACGGACCTTGAGCGCCGAAGAAAAAGCGCTGATCGAAAAATTGGGCGGCCTGGACAAGTTGATGGATCGCCTCAAGGCCTTGCTCGACGAACAGAAAGAACGCCACGAAGGCGGCAATAAATGGATCGGCACAGGTGGCACCTCGGCTTTCGGCAATGGCGGTTTTAACCCGGAAGGCGTGCGCATCGGCGGCGAGTCGGCCGGCAACCGGACCGGCGTCAAAGTGTGGGACCAGCGCAGTTACCGGGACTACGACGATGAAGTCGAACTCGGCACGCGCAATATCAAGGTCGCGATGCGCCGCTTGCGGCGTTTTGCCCGCGACGGGGCGGCCGAAGAACTGGACCTCGACGACACCATCCGCAGCACCGCCGCCAATGCCGGCTGGCTCGATATCAAACTGGTGCCGGAGCGCCACAATCGGGTCAAAGTCCTGATGCTGCTCGATGTCGGCGGGTCGATGGACGACCACATCAAGCGTACCGAAGAACTATTTTCGGCCGCCAAAAGCGAATTCAAGCATCTGGAATTTTTCTATTTCCATAACTGCGTCTACGACTTCCTGTGGAAAAAGAATCAGCGCCGCCATGCCGAGCGGTTTGCCACCTGGGATGTGTTGCATAAATACAGCTCGGACTACAAATTGATTTTCGTCGGCGACGCCACCATGAGCCCCTACGAAATCCTCCAGCCCGGCGGCTCGGTCGAATACAACAATGCGGAAGCCGGCGCGGTCTGGCTGCAACGCTTTGCCGCTCAATTTCCCCAGCACGCGTGGCTCAACCCGGAACCGGAAGCGCTCTGGGGCTATCGCCAATCGATTACCTTGATCAAGCAGATCCTGCCCGAGCGCATGTACCCGCTGACCCTCGCCGGCCTGGAAAGCGCCATGCGCCGGCTCAGTCACTAAGTCATCACGCTGGATCTGCCCGGCCAACTGTACCGGAAGGTATTTGGGCAAGTGTGCCGTTGCGGTTGCCGCAGGTATCTGTACATTTAAGCCCTGGCTGCGCGCATGCGGCGGCTCGACCTTACAAGCACGGAATCATGAATCAACCTGCCAAACCGGACCTCATCGCGGACCTCATCGCCATCACGCCGACACCGCCCCCCAGCCGCCCGCATCTTTGGGCCGACACCTCAATGTCCGCCGTCGTCGCGGGTTTTGTGGCGATGATGACCGGTTATACCAGCTCGATGATCCTGATGTTCCAGGCGGGACAGGCGGCCCATTTAAGCAGTGCGCAAATCTCGTCGTGGATCTGGGCGCTATCGATCGGCATGGCGGCGACCACCATTGGGCTGTCCCTGCGCTTTCGCGCGCCGATAGTGATCGCCTGGTCGACTCCGGGAGCGGCTTTGCTGATTACCAGTTTGCCCACCGTGCCTTACGCCGAAGCCATCGGCGCGTTTATCGTCTGCGCCCTGCTGGTCACCGCGGTCGGCTTGACCGGCTGGTTCGACCGCTTGATGCGGCGGATCCCGGCAGGCATTGCGGCGGCCTTGCTGGCCGGCATCCTGTTTCGTATCGGCATCGAGATTTTTCAGGCCGCCGAACATCAAACCGCACTGGTGCTGGTGATGTTCGCGACCTATTTGCTGCTCAAACGCTGGTCGCCGCGTTATGCGATCGTCACCACCCTGATCGTCGGCGTCTTGACCTCGCATGAACTGGGACTGCTCGACTTCAGCCACTTCCACGTGGCCCTGGCACATCCGGTATTCACCCGGCCGGCCTTCTCGATGGCCGCCACCATCGGCATCGCCCTGCCCTTGTTTATCGTCGCCATGGCGTCGCAAAACATGCCCGGGCTGGCGGTGCTGCGCGGCGATGGTTACCAAACCCCGTCGGCTCCGCTGATTTCGACCACCGGCGTGGCGTCGCTGTTGCTCGCCCCGTTCGGCTCGCATGGCGTCAACCTGGCGGCCATTACCGCCGCCATCTGTACCGGCCCCCATGCCCACGAGAACCACCAGAAACGCTACACCGCAGCGGTCTGGTGCGGCGTGTTCTACCTGATCGCCGGCATCTTCGGCGCCACCATTGCCGCCCTGTTCGACTCGTTCCCCAAAGCCTTGGTGGTATCGGTTGCGGCCCTGGCCCTGCTCGGCGCCATCATGAGCGGCCTGACCCAGGCCATGAGCGATGCACGGCAGCGCGAAGCCGCCTTGATCACCTTTATGGTGACCGCCTCGGGGTTATCCTTGCTGTCCATCGGCTCGGCATTCTGGGGCCTGGTAGCGGGCTTGCTGACCCATTTGATACTCAACTGGCGGCGCCCGGCCTAAACCCGCACAGGCTCGGTAGGCATGGCCCCGACGCTGGCGGCGGCGCCCGGCGTGGAGAATCGGGCGCTCAAGGACTACAATGTCTACTGCGGCTGCTCAATTGCCGCCCGTTTCCACTGCCATTTGCCCACTTTACGCAGAGACCATGACCGCACTCGAACAGCTCAAACAGTACACCACGGTAGTTGCCGACACCGGCGATTTCCAGTCGATGAAGCGTTATCAACCGCACGATGCGACCACCAACCCGTCGCTTATTTTGAAAGCCGTGCAGTCCGATGCTTACCGCCCGCTGCTGGAAAAAGCAGTGCGCGATCATCGTGAGAAATCCAGCGCCGATATTATCGATCACCTGCTGATCGCTTTCGGTACCGAGATCCTCGCCATTGTGCCGGGTCGCGTCTCGACCGAAGTCGATGCAAGGCTGTCGTTCAATACCGCCGCCACCATCGCCAAAGGCGAAGAACTGATCCGCATGTACGCCGCCGTGGGTATCCCGCGCGAACGCATCCTGATCAAAATCGCTTCGAGCTGGGAAGGCATCTGTGCCGCGAAAGTGCTGCAAAGCCAAGGCATCCGTTGCAATATGACGCTGCTGTTCTCGCTGCCGCAAGCGGTCGCCTGCGCCGAAGCCGGCGCCCAGTTGATCTCGCCCTTCGTCGGCCGGATTTACGACTGGTACAAAAAAAATGCCGGCAGCAACTGGGACGAAGCGCGCGACGGCGGCGCCAACGACCCCGGCGTGATCTCCGTGCGCGGCATCTACGACTACTACAAAAAATTCGGCTATACCACCGAGGTGATGGGCGCGAGCTTCCGCTCGGTCTCGCAAATCCTCGAACTGGCCGGTTGCGACCTGCTGACGATCAGCCCGGACCTGCTGCAACAATTGCAGGACAGCAGTCAAACTGTGGAACGCAAACTAAAACCCGACGCCGCAGCCAATGCCGACCTGCAACGCCTGGCCGTCGACGAAGCATCGTTCCGTTATTTGCTCAACGACAGCGCAATGGCAACCGAAAAACTGGCCGAAGGCATACGCCAATTTTCAGCCGACGCCATCAAGCTGGAAAAGCTGATCGACGCCTTGCGTTAAGCGCCAGGGGCGCGCACCGGGTAAGCCTCGCTGTACGCTGTACCCGGTAGATCGATGCAGCAGCCGTAAAAAAAGCCACGGGGTCGTTGAACCGACTCCGTGGCTTTTTTGCGGCGTCCGGCCCGCCGGACGCTGTTCCCAGCTTATGCCGCGTCGAGATAATCCTCAGGCCGCGTCAGGTCTTCAGCATGATGCATGCCGATCGCCCGCACGGCGATGCTGACCACCACCGCTACCGCGATATTCAACAGCAGCGACCAGATCGCCGCATACCCCGGAATCGCCAGGCCCGCGACGTGAATCGCGAAGATCGAGCCTTTCAATTGCAATGAAATCGCCATCCAGGTGCCCGCCACAATCCCGACCGCCCAGCCGGCCAGCAGGCCGCGATGATCGAGAAAACGCGTGTACAGGCCCAGCACGATGGCCGGCAGGGTCTGGATAATCCAGATGCCGCCCAACAACTGCAGTTGCACCGCATAGGTCAGCGGCAGGAACAAGATAAACGCCAAGGCGCCGACCTTGACTACCAGGGACACCGTCTTGGCCACCTGGGTTTCGCTCTGGGCATCGATCCGCTTATTGAAGAATTCCTTGTGGATGTTGCGCGTGTACAGGTTGGCCGCGGCAATCGACATAATCGCCGCGGGCACCAGGGCGCCAATCCCGATCGCGGCAAACGCCACCCCGACAAACCACGGAGGGAAGAAGTGCAGGAACAGGGCCGGCACCGCAAAATTCGCGCCATATTGCTTGAAGTGGTCGACAAACTCCGGCATGGTTGCGACCCCGGCCACCAGCGCCATAAAGCCCAACAGAGCCAGCAAGCCGAGCACCAGCGAATAAGCCGGCAGCATCGCCATATTGCGGCGAATCGAATTACTCGACGACGCGCTCAGGATAGCGGTGACCGAATGCGGGTAAAGGAACAAGGCCAAAGCCGAGCCCAAGGCCAGCGTCGCATACGCGCTATAACCATTGAGGCTGGCCGCATCCGGCGCCTTCAACAGCAATTTGGCGGTGGGAATCGAGGCAAAGATATGGCTGAAGCCGCCCAATTGCTTGGGAATCACATACATCGCCGCGCCGATCGTGATGTAGATCAGGATATCTTTGACGATGGCGATCATCGCCGGAGCGCGCAGCCCGCTGGTGTAGGTATAGGCCGCCAGAATCGCAAACGCGATAATCAGCGGCAAGTCGCCGAGCCAACCGGTGGTCTGGATCCCCAGGCCGCCAATCACCACTTCGATACCGACCAATTGCAAGGCGATATACGGCATGGTCGCAACAATACCGGTCACGGCCACCGCCAAGGCCAGCATGCGGCTGCCGTACCGCGCATGGATAAAGTCGGCCGAAGTCACATAACCGTGGCGCTTGGCGATGCTCCACAGCTTGGGAAACACCACAAAGGCAAACGGATAAATCAGGATCGTATAGGGCAGCGCAAAGAAGCCTACCGCACCCGCGCCGAACACCAATGCCGGAATCGCGACAAAGGTATAGGCGGTATATAGATCGCCGCCGAGCAGGAACCAGGTGACCAAGGTACCGAAGCGACGGCCGCCCAGACCCCATTCGTCGAGCAAACCGAGGTCGCCTTTACGCCAGTGGGCGGCGATAAAACCGAGCACGGCGACCCCGACAAACAGCACCACAAAAACAACGGTTGCCGTAACATTCATTGCGAGCCCCCTGGCTTATGGGTCTTTTTGGTTTTGAAATAGACCAGCGCCGTGATCACGGCGCTAATCAGCACCCACAGCAATTGATACCAATAGAAGAACGGGAAGCCGCCCAATTGCGGCTCGATCCGGTTGTACCAGGGTACCCAGAGCATTGCGATAAACGGCAGGAGCAGCAGCCAAAGCCAATGTTTGCTGCCGTTGGAGGATGAAGCGTCTTGCGCCATACAGGTCTCCTCGTGTTCGTCTGCGATAGTTTTATGTTGGAATACGGAACGCCTTGAAAATGCAGGGCTTTCGCCCCTTTTCCGGGGCCGGCCCGACAACTTTGTAAGCGGAGGTTATCGGAGTCGCCCAAGCACGGTCAAGCGGGGGCAACCCTTGTATACGCGGCGTCAGCGCGCCTTGTATCGGCGGCGACATCGGGCTTATATACATGCGGCGTCAGCACGCCTTGTGGGCGGTGGTGTCGCGCAAATTTGAAAGCCGCCGCGCTTGCCACGACCGAAGCGGCCATGACGCGGGGCGAACTAAAGGCGGCCCGGGGTCGCCGGGCGCCGTAGGGTAAAGCTCAGATCGAGAAATCCGCGGTGCCGGTGATTTCACCCAGCTTGACCAGCCAATCGCCGGCCGGCAACTCATAAGCGGCTTCGATATGTTGCGCGCGTAGTGCCAACTGTTCGGCCGTAAAACCCAGCGGCGGCCCTTTGAAGGCCAGCACGATGCGATTGCCCAGATGCACTTCCGGCAAGGCAATCACCCGGCCCTCGAAGGCTACGCGCAGGTTTTTTAGATTCTTTTCAAAGCTGGGATGGTCGCCGAACAGATTGACGCTGAGCATGCCGGGGTCGGTCAAGCACTCGCGGCAGGCGCGATAAAACGCCACGCTATCGAGTACCGGCCCGCGCGCGGTGGCATCGTACAGATCGACTTGCATCACGCCCAGCGCAGCATGGTTAGCCGCGTCGCTGACAAAATCCCAGGCGTCGCATTCGGTCACATGCAGCCGCGCATCGTCGTGCGGCAAGGCAAACATGCTGTGCGCCGCGATCACCACCGCCGGGTTCAGTTCGACAGCTTCGATGTGGGATTGGTCAAAGTGGCGATAGCAAAACTTGGTCAACGCGGCCGAACCCAAGCCCAGTTGCGCAATTCTGGCCGGCGCATCGAGAAACAGCAGCCAGGCCATCATCTGTTGCGCGTACTCCAGCTCCAGCCGCCAGGGATGGCGCAAACGCATGGCGCCCTGCACCCATTCCGTGCCGAAATGCAGGTAACGGACCCCGCCCTCTTCCGAAAATGTGACGGGGGCAAAACGCGGCTTGCGACCCGGCTTTTCTTCCGCCGCGGCACGTTTGTGCGCACGCGGCTCGTCGTCCGCCTCGACCTCATCGGCCGCGCTACGCTTGCGGTTTACCCCGCGCGGCGGTTTGAGCTTGCCTGCGGCGGCGGACTCAAGCACATCGTCATCGTGCGTTTCGAGAAATGCGCGGGCTTCGGCGGAAGCACGTCGGATCAGTTTTATCATTCGAATATAGCGCGCCAGGCACCCAATTTTTGCTCGAACGTGAGCATAGCATTCGCCGCGACCGACGACGGCAAAATTGACCCAAGCTGAGCGGAATGGTGTGTTTATAGCAACGTTGCGGCGGCCGGCAAGGTCGACACGCAGGCACGGTCCTCAATCCGCCAGCCAAACCCGCAAGGCCTGCCAGGCGCGCAGTTTGTCCGCATACGGGATGGTATAGGCCGGACTGCTGGAGGGCAGCGCGAGCCACTGATGCCGCCCCGCGGACGCGGCCAGCGCACGGCTCCCAAGCTTGGCCGCGGTGCCGCCGTTGAACGCGATTGCCGCCAGTCGCGGCAGGGAATCGACCAGCCCCTGCAGATCATTGCTGGCGTGGTCGCGGATATTGCTGTCGAGACTGCCTACGCGTTGCGCCTCGGCAACCACATCCCACAGCCCGATATGATGTTGCAACAGGGTCTGCAAACGTGTCGGATAGTCCATGCCCGGCAAGTCCCGGCCGATAATTTCGCCGAGCAAAAACCAAAAGCGGTTTTGTTTATTGGCGTAATACTGGTTTTGCGCCAGCGATACTTCGCCCGGCAAGCTACCCAACACCAGGACCCGGGTCTGCGCGTCCACCACGGGGGGGAAGCAGCGCTTGGCCGTCATCGCTGCACAATCGCAGAGAGAGTCATCACCGCGGTCGCCGCGGCCCGTCCGCGATCTCGCCGGCCCCCTGAGCCTTGGCGGGGGCCTGACTCAGCCGCGTACCCAGCCGCACCGGACCCACGTGATGCGCGCCATGAAGATGTGCCGTTGGCGTTTGATGCGGTGCTACCAACCTTTGCCATAACGCCGGCAACATGCATTCGGTGACCAGCAGCGGCGTACGATGCCGCTCAAACACCGACCGGCGGGCCACCAAGCTGGTTACGCGCGCATCAGTCCACCGCGCGGCGTAACGATGCAACGGGTGGCGCGCGGTCAAGCGGCGGTTCACCAGTACCGAACGCTCGACGCTGGGGTCGGCGTACAGCAGTTCCGCGAGCGGGCGCGTACCCAGTGAGCGTATCGCCTGCCACGTGCCGCGACTGGCACGCAAGGGGGTGATGCTGTGCGCCGCCACCAGCGCCACTTGATCGACGTATAGGACAACTTCGCGCACCCAGACCGGGGTGCGCGCCGACAGGCCCAAGCAAGCGAGTTCATCGGACCAGCCCTGTCCCACTCGCTCATCCACCACCTGAACCTGGACCCGGCCCAGCGTACACAGACGCTGGGTCAGCCCACCACCGCGCGTCAACCAATCTTTTTGCACCGGACTCAACGCGGCAGGCGGCACCGGCTGCCAGCTTGAACCGGACAGGCAACCGAGGCCGCTTGAGTCAGAAGGATCGAATCGAGTCATCATGCTGCGGAATTTTACATTGAACTGCTGGACGGCGGCGGAATAGGCGCGCAGCCGGACGCGCGCCTAAGTTCGCTCTTCAGCTCATGATCAGGCCCACCACCGACTTCACCCCATGCCCGCAGCCAGACCCACCGCGGTCAAATAGCCGCCGACCGCAAAAGCCGGTTGAGGCAGCAAAAAGCCGGTTCCCCAACCCGCGGGGAACCGGCTCATATCACCACTGCGCCACCGCGCAAATTAAGCGATACCGGCCAGCAACAGGCTGTTGGCGCGCTTGACGTAACTCGCCGGATCTTCCAGCGTGCCGCCTTCGGCCAACAAAGCTTGTTCGTACAGCAAGTGGCACCAGTCATCGAAGCCCGGCTTATCGGCACTCAAGCGTTTGATCAGCGGATGCTCCGGGTTCACTTCCAGAATGGGACGCGACTCCGGCGCTTTCTGACCGGCGGCCTTCAACATGCGCTGCAGGTAACCGCTCATATCGCCGTCATCGGCCACCAGGCAGGACGGCGAATCGGTCAAGCGGAACGTCAGACGCACGTCTTTGACGCTGTCCTTCAACGCTTCTTTCATGCTCTCGACCAGCGGCTTGTAGGCTTCGTCGGCCTGTTCCTGGGCTTTCTTTTCGGCATCGTCGAGCGCACCCAAATCGAGGTCGCCACGCGCCACGCTGGACAGCGGTTTGCCGTCGAATTCCTGGAGGAACGACAACATCCATTCGTCGACACGATCGGTCAGCACCAGCACTTCCACGTCTTTCTTGCGGAACACTTCCAGATGCGGGCTATTGCGCGCCGCCGCCCAGCTTTCGCCGGTGACGTAATAAATCTTGGTCTGGTTATCCTTCATCCGGCCGACGTAATCGGTCAGCGACACGTTTTGTTCAGCGCTATCGACATGGGTACTGGTAAAACGCAACAGCTTCAGGATACGTTCGCGATTGGCCTGATCTTCGCCCACGCCTTCTTTAAGCACTTGCCCGAATGCATTCCAGAAAGTGACGAACTTGTCCTTGGCGTTTTCCGCCAAGTCTTCCAGCATGGATAAGGCGCGCTTGCTGACGCCATCGCGGATCGCCTTCACGTCGCGGCTTTCCTGCAGGATTTCGCGCGACACGTTCAAAGGCAGATCGTTGGAGTCAACCACCCCGCGGATAAAACGCAGGTAGCTGGGCAACAACTGCTCGGCATCGTCCATGATGAACACACGCTTGACGTACAGCTTGAGGCCGCCACGCTGGCTGCGATCCCACAGGTCGAACGGCGCTTGTGCCGGCAAATAGAGCAACTGGGTGTATTCGCTACGGCCCTCGACACGGTTATGGGTCCAGGCCAGCGGCGCTTCATGATCGTGGGTCAGATGCTGGTAAAACTGGATATATTGCGCTTCGTCGATCTCGCTTTTCGAGCGGGTCCAAAGGGCGCTGGCCTGATTGACGGTTTCTTCTTCGTCCTTGACCACGTGGGCGCTTTTTTCCGCATCCCACTCTTCTTTCGGCATCACGATGGGCAAGGCGATATGGTCCGAATACTTCTGGATAATCGATTTCAGCTTCCAGCCCGAGAGAAAATCGTCTTCGCCTTCACGCAAATGCAGTGTGATCGAGGTGCCGCGCTGTGCGCGTTCGATCGTCTCCACATTAAATTCACCGTCGCCCTGGCTTTCCCAACGCACGCCTTCGTTAGCCGGCACACCGGCACGGCGCGATTCGACGGTCATCTTGTCGGCGACGATAAAGCCTGAGTAAAAACCCACGCCGAACTGGCCGATCAGCGCTGCATCTTTTTGTTCGTCGCCGGACAGCTTCTGGAAAAATTCCTTGGTGCCTGAGCGCGCAATGGTGCCGAGGTTGGAAATCACTTCGTCGCGGGTCATGCCGATGCCGTTGTCGGCGATGGTCACGGTGCGTTTTTCGCGATCGAAGGAAACACGGATTTTCAGTTCGCTATCGTTCTCGTACAGCGCGCCATTCGCGATTGCTTCGAAGCGCAGCTTGTCGGCCGCATCCGAAGCATTCGAGACCAGTTCACGCAGGAAAATTTCCTTGTTGCTGTACAGAGAATGAATCATCAATTGCAGAAGTTGTTTAACTTCCGCCTGAAAGCTCATTGTTTCTTGCGCCATGGAACAGACCTCTTTTTATGTCGTCAACAGAATTAAATGGGGAATACAGCCAAGTTTGGGGGTGAATTCGCGGATTTCAAGAGCAACGGTGGTTTTGCCGCGCAGGGGTGAGGCTGCCAGGTCTAGGTTGCGACGGCTCGGCGTCGAGCTCATGTGAGCGAATATCTTATACATGGGAAATATGGGAAAAATAGACAAATTGGATATTTAGCGTATTATTTGCTTAATATTGCCATTTTTGCGCGCTCTCAGGAGATCACCATGCTCGCCGATTTGCCCAGCATCCAGGACCTGCCTCGCCAAAGCGCGTCCCAGGTGAAGAACAAATGGGCCAACGTAGCGCGCCTGGTCCAGCAAACGGGTAGCGTAGCGATCACCAATCACTCGGCGGTGGAAATGGTGTTGCTCGATGCTGTGACCTACCAGCAATTCGTCGATGAGATCCAAGCCTTCAAGGCACGCGAGCAAACGGGATTGGACCAGTTGGATGAGCGTTTCAGGGCACACTTGGCATTGCTGCAACAGCCTGATGCGGCTCAGAAAGTAGATGCGCTATTCGCGGCCAAGGGCATATTGAGCCGCCGCCCCAAGGCCGGCACTTCGTATTGATGCAGGCGCCATGTCCGCTACTGAAACGATAGCGCGTCCGTTTATTTTGGTGCTGGCCGGCATAAATGGTGCGGGCAAAAGCTCGGTGGGGGGCGCCATGCTCGCTCAATCCGGTTTGGCCTGGTTTAATCCCGATGTTTATGCAAGCGAATTGATGACGTTATCCGGCCTGCATCTCGAGCAAGCCAGTGGTCGCGCCTGGGAGTTCGGCCGCACCCAGCTGGAGGCCGCGATTATCAACGGCACTTCCTACGCCTTCGAAACTACGCTGGGTGGGCGGACCATCACCAAAATGTTGTCTAGAGCCGCCCGCACCCACGATATCGTCATGCTGTTTTGCGGCCTCTCATCGGTACAGCAGCACATCGCGCGCGTGCAATTGCGCGTGGCTCATGGCGGTCACGCCATAACAGAAAACAAAATCCGCGAACGCTGGGTTACGTCACGAGCCAACCTGATCAAACTACTACCGCAATTGGCTCGGCTACAGGTGTTTGACAATAGCGCCGAGGCAGTTGTGGGCGAGGATATTCCGGATTCGGTGTTGGTGCTGGAGGTATTTGACGGCCGGATGGTATTTCCTGAGCCGGATGACGGAGCGGCTTTGGCTGCGACGCCGAACTGGGCTCGGCCAATAGTGCAAGCAGCAATAGAACTCCCGCATACGCCATAAGCAGCATCCCTCGGCGTCATGCGAACAAAGAACAAACACATGGTTAAAGGACTCGTATCGCGATCCTATTCTTACCGTGGTTTGTCCCGCGTCGCGTACTTACCGTGCGCGGCAGTCGAACTCGTCTTAACCCCGCTCCAATTGCCGCGCCAAAAACGCCGACAGGCCCGGGTCGCCGCAATTGGCAATATTAAAACGCATCCAGGTCGAGACGCTCTGATGCGGCGAAAACAACGCGCCGGGCGCGAGGAAATAACCCGCTTCCAAGGCCGTCGCCGCCATCGCCGAGGTGTCGACGCCGGAGTCGGCCCAGAGAAACATGCCGGCGGTCGGTGAATTAAATAACTTGAACCCGACCCGCTCGACCATCCGCATGGTTTTGTCGCGTACCTGATCGAGCCGGCTGCGCAGACGCTCGACGTGACGCCGGTAATGGCCTTCCGTCAAGACCTTGAATACCAGGCGCTCGTTGATTTCCGGCGAGGTCATGCCGGCCAGCATTTTCTGGTCGCTCAGGGCCTGGATAATTTCCGGCGCGGCGGCAATAAAACCGACACGCAAGTTGGCCGCCAGGGTCTTCGAATAACTGCCGAGATAGATCACGCGTTTTAGCTGGTCGAGACTGGCCAACCGCGTGGCGGGATAACCGAGGGGCGCCAAGTCGCCGTAGATATCGTCCTCGATCACCATAAAATCGTAGGTTTCGGCGAGCTGTAAAATCCGATGGGCCTGACTGGCGCTCAAGGAGGTGCTGGTCGGATTTTGCAGTACCGAATCCAGCATCAGCATCTTGGGCCGCCAGGTTTTGACCTGGGTTTCCAGCACATCCAAGTCGAGGCCGCCGGGCGTATAAGGCACGCCGACCACCCGCGCGCCCTGCGAGGCAAAACGGCCGAACATTTGAAACCAGCCGGGTTCGCCCACCAATACAGTGTCGCCGGGTTGCACATAGAGCCGGGCGATCAGGTCCAGGCCCTGGGTAATGCCCGAGACCAGCAGGATCTGTTCCGGTGTCGCGCCGATCTCAAGTTCGGCGAAGCGGGTTTGCAATTGCTGGCGCAACGGGAAAAAACCCTGGGGGGTGCCGTACATCAGCAATTGCGAGGCGGATTGCCGGCCCAGCGCACGCAAGGCATTGGCCAAAATTTCACCGTCCAGCCAGCGATTCGGCAAATAACCGATACCGGGGCCTTTCTCCGGACTGGCCGTGTGCAGCATATTGCGTAACAGCCAGACCACATCGATCGGGCTATCGACCCGCTGCATGCTGTTATGGCGCGCCGGTTCGGCGCCGCGTTCACGTACATAAAACCCCGAGCCGCGGCGCGAATCCAGGTAGCCATGCGCCACCAGCCGCTCATAGGCTTCGACCACGGTAAACCGCGACACGCCTTTATCTTCCGCCAGCTTACGGATGGACGGCATGCGCATGCCGGGCCGGAACACCCGCTCGTCGATCCGGTGCCGCCCCCACTGGACCAACTGATCGACCAGGGTCAACTGCGACGACTCCACCGGAGCCGGGATTTGGTCGGAGAGAGAAATAATGGTCATGGCGGCGGCCCCCGAATGGCAAAAAAGATACGCATGACACGCAAATAATACGGCCCGAGGGCCGACAAATAAACGTGCGATGAACTGGCAGAGCAACTCGCAGAGAGGTTGCCTCGGCAACTGTACCGCAAAGTATTTAATCAATTGTACCGTTACTGTTCTGGTTTGTGTCTGTACATTTAAACCCTGAACAATTACCGGAGCCCACCATGCCAGCCTTCAATGAGATTCGCCATTTCGAACTCGATCCCGGCGTCTGTGTGGCCCATCGTAACCAGCACGCGAGCCGGATCACCGTCGCCAGCGGCACCTTATGGGTGACGCTGGAGGGCGATGCGGTCGACTACTGGCTGCGCGCCGGCGACAGTTTGATGATCGCGCCGCAACAGCGGCTCTGGCTTTCCGCCGAAACCGATGCCGCGCGGTTTGGTATTGCGCGGGCGTTGCGGCCGGTGCTGTCGGTTGCAGCCAAAGTACGTCAAACTGGCGGGCTGCTGCCGCATTTGACCGGCACAGTTGCCGGCCTGCTCAGCCACCCACGTTAACCCGCGCGCATTTAAGCGTAACCCAGCCAAAGTCCAGCCCATGAATCCCTTTTCCGCCGCCGCCCAAGCGCTCCAGCTCGATCATCTGGTGGTCATCGCCGCGACCCTGGAAGCGGGTGCGCGGCATGTGGCGGAAGCCCTGGGCGTCGAGCCGGTAGCGGGCGGAAACCACGCCGCGATGGGCACGCATAATCAGTTGCTTAATTTGTCAGGCGGGCAATACCTGGAAATTATTGCCATCGATCCGCAAGCTCCAGCGCCGCTGCGGCCACGCTGGTTCGGCCTCGACCAGCCTGCATGGCAGGCCCGGCTTGCCGCCGGGCCCTTTCTGGCGCATTGGGTGGCGCGGGTGAATCGGCCTAAAAATCTGGCTCGCTGGCAAGCGCAGTATCCGCAGCGCATTGCGCCCGTGTTGCCGATGGCGCGCGGCGATTTCACCTGGAACATCACCGTGCCCGACGATGGCGCGCTCCCCGGTGACGGTCTGTTGCCGACCCTGATTCAATGGCATACACCTGCGCATCCGAGCGCCCGTTTGCCCGAGCCGCAGGCCGCATTACGCTCGCTGCGCGGTTTTCATGCCGAGGCGGCGACGCTGCAGGCCGAACTCGACTGGCTGGGCGCGCCGCATTTGATCACGCTGGACGCGACGCTGGAACAACCCGGCCTGATCGCCGAATTCGACACACCGCAGGGCATCCGTGTGCTGAAATAAGCTCGGGGTCAGTCGGAGGGTCGCCCGCGCAGGACAGGTACAATTGCTACAAATCTTTTTTACCCTGGCATTTTCGGCGCTGTTTTTCGGTGAACATGTCGGGGCCGTTACCTGGTTTTTCACCGCAGCCGTGCTTATCTGCGTCGCCATGGGACGTAAGGTTGCAGTCGGTCGCGCAAGCCCAGTGCCGTCGCGAGCCACATAAGCTCTGCCGTTTGGTTTCTTTTTGAACTTGTTTGAACTGGTTTTTGAATTCGCCACTCACTAGAAAATATAGAGACGTCCATGCTCCAAAATGATCTGCCCACGCCGCAATGGCAATTGTCCGAACGTGCTCGCAAGCTCACCAGCTCGGCCATTCGTGAACTCCTGAAAATCACCGAACGCCCTGAAGTTATTTCGTTTGCCGGCGGCCTGCCCTCACCGGCCGCATTCCCGGTCGAAGAAATTCGTACCGCGGCCGACCGGATTCTGCGCGACTCGCCGACGGCGGCCCTGCAATACAGCGCCACCGAAGGTTATATGCCCTTGCGCGAATGGGTCGCCGCGCGCCACTCGACGCCCGGCGCGCCGATCGATCCAAGCCAGGTGTTGATCACCACCGGCTCGCAACAGGCGTTGGAGCTGCTGGGCAAGGTCCTGATCGACACCGGCAGCCGCGTGCTGGTCGAAACCCCGACCTATCTCGGCGCCTTGCAGTCGTTCTCGCTGTATGAACCGGAATTCGTTTCGCTGCCGACCGACGACCATGGCCTGGTTCCCGAAGCTTTGACGGCTACGCTGACCCAAGGTGCGCGACTGTTGTACGCCCAGCCCAATTTCCAGAATCCGACCGGCCGCCGTCTGCCGCTTGAACGCCGTCAGGCGCTCGCGGCACTGGCCATGCGCAGCAGCTTCCCGGTGATTGAGGACGATCCCTACGGCGCCCTGTGTTATCGCGGCGAGCCGCTGCCGACCTTGCTTTCGATGGCGCCCCAGCATGTGGTGCACCTGGGTTCGTTCTCCAAGATCCTGGCACCGGGGCTGCGCGTGGGCTACATCATCGCGCCGGCCGGGCTGCACTTTAAATTGGTCCAGGCCAAGCAGGCCACCGATTTGCATACGCCCAGCCTGAACCAGCAAATCGTCCACGAAGTGGTACGCAACGGTTTCCTCGACAACCACATCCCGAAGGTCCGTTCGATGTACCGCGCGCAGTGCGACGCGATGCTCGCCGCGCTCGAACGCGATATGCCCAAAAGCGTGACCTGGAACCAGCCCGAAGGCGGGATGTTTATCTGGCTGCAATTGCCGCCGGGCATCGACAGTACCGAATTGCTGGCTGCGGCGCTCAAGGAAAATGTCGCCTTTGTGCCAGGCGGCCCATTTTATGCAACACCGGCCAGTGCGGCCGATTCCAGCCGTACCTTGCGCTTGTCGTTCGTTACCGTCCCGGCCGAAAAAATCGCCGTCGGCATCGAACGTCTGGGCAAGTTGCTTGCCGCGCGCCTGTAAGGCCTGCGCTCAACCAGTTCAAGGACAGCTCTGTGTGCCGCCGTCCTTGAACCGGCCTTCTTCTTGATAAAAGGATTCAACAGATGACCACGACTTCCATCTACGACAAGCTTAAAGCCCTAGGCATCGAACTGCCGGCGACCGCGGCACCCGCGGCGGCCTATGTGATGAGCGCCCAAACCGGTAATACGGTATTCGTCTCCGGTCATATCGCGAAAAAAGACGGCAAGGTCTGGGCCGGCAAGCTCGGTGAAAATATCGATACCGAAGAAGGCAAGGCTGCGGCCCGCGCCATCGCCATCGACCTGATCGCCACGTTGCATGCGCATACCGGCGACTTGAACAAGGTCACACGCATCGTCAAGGTGATGAGCCTGGTCAACTCGACTTTGACTTTCACGGAACAGCATCTGGTCACCAACGGCGCCTCCGAGTTGCTGGTCGAAGTGTTCGGCGACGCCGGCAAACACGCCCGCTCCGCTTTCGGCGTGGCACAGATTCCAATGGGCGCCTGTGTTGAAATCGAACTGATCGCCGAAGTCTCGGCCTGAGCGACATCGGCGTGGCGCGCCCTTGACCCTTAAGGGCCACTGCGCGGCACTCTAACTCGTCGCACAGGTCTCGGCCTGCACGCCGCCGGTGGCGCATATCGCTTGTACCATCGGCACTTACATTTTTTAGTCATATCTACGCGGTATTCTGGTATTAAGCGTGAAACGACCGCCCAGCCGGCCTTGATTAGCGCAACCTCCCCGCTTTGCCTGCCTCTCACCCGAGAATTATCATTAAATCGGGAATTACTATTTCTAAATAATTCCGTATTGATTAATATGGAGTGTATTTTTGCCGCAATTATGGGCAGCTTATCGAATAATGACTTTATAAACGATGCATGGCGCATGATCTGTAGCAAACGGATCGGCACGCAGTCTGATTGATTTTCGATCCGAGGTAGATCGCATGTTGCAAGGCTCGGCCCGTGACACGGCACAGATTCATGTCACATCTTCCACCCACGATAGCTGGCGTAGACGCTCGCCACGGACCTCGCGCAAATACGCACTGCTGCTGATACCTGCCCTGGGCTGCGTGGTGCTGGCCTTGCTCTGGGCCGTCATCATTGCGCGTTTGTCGACCGAACGCGAGAATGTCGCGCGCGACTCGCAGGCGGAAACCGCTTTGCTTTCAGCGGCGCTGGAACAGCATACCCTCAAATCGATACGCCAAGTCGACCAGATCACCCGGTTCGTCAAATTCGAATACGAAAAATCACCGCAAACCTTCGACTTGAATCGGGTCGTTGAAACCAGTGTGGCGCCCAGCGATACCTTGGTGCAGGTTTCGATGATTGACGAATTCGGCAAGTTTTATGCAAATACCGCCACCCCGCAACCGCCGAAGCTGGATCTATCGGATCGCGAACACTTCCAGGTACATAAGCAAAGCAGCGAGGATTTTCTTTATATCAGCAAGCCGGTAATCGGTCGCTTCTCGAAACAAATGACCTTGCAGGTCACCCGCCGCCTGAACCATCCCGACGGTTCATTCGCCGGCGTGGTGGTGGTCTCGGAAGATCCGACCTATTTCACCAACGACTATTACAACGATGTGGTGCTGGGACATAACGGCATGATCGCGGTGCTGAACGACGACGGCACGATTTTGTCGCGCCGCTCCGGCAACGCGGAAACCGTACCGACCGTCACCGAGCCCAACGGCAGCTTGGCCCCCGCACGTTATCCCGAAGAAAAACGCACCACGGGTTTGTATGCCGACCCGATTGACGGCGTCGCCCGCTTCGTCTCCTTCCGCCACGTTGACGGTTATCCGTTGGGGGTGCTGGTCGGCCTGTCCGAATCGGATGAAATGTCGGACTACAACCATACCCGCCGTATCTATTTGTTGATGGCCAGTTTTATTTCCCTGGCCATGATCGGCTTCTTCGGCGTCGCCACCGGTTTGATCGATAAGTTGCTGGTGCGCGAACGCGATATGGTGCAGTTGGTCGAGACCGATTTGCTGACCGGTTTGCCCAATCGCTTTCGCACCTTGAAAATCCTGCATCGCGAAGTCACCGAAGGTAATTGCGTGGGCAAGCTGGCCCTGTTGTTTGTCGATCTCGACAACTTCAAGACAGTCAACGACACCTTGGGCCATAACGCGGGCGATATCGTGCTGCAAACAACGGCCGCCAGGCTGACCCAGAGCATAGGCGAGCGCGGTATGTTGGCGCGTATCGGCGGCGACGAATTTGTGGTGATGGTGCAATCGGACGAGATTGAAGCCGCTGCGATAGAAATGGCCTCCATCGTGGAAGAGACCTTGCAGCAACCGTGCGACGTGCGCGGCAGTTCTTTTGTGCTGCGCGCCAGTATCGGCATCGCCTTATATTCGTCGGCCACCGAAAACGAAATCGACCTGCTGAAAAAAGCCGACCTGGCGATGTATAGCGCCAAGAACGCCGGCAAGAATTGCTATCAGTTCTATTCGCCGCAACTGGCGCACAAAGCCGATCATTTGATGCGCTGGGAACGGCAACTGCGCATTGCCCTGGCCGAACGCCAGTTAATGCTGGTCTACCAGCCCAAGATCAATCTGTCGACGGGCCGCATCACCGGCTTTGAGGCGCTGATACGCTGGAACCATCCTCAGCAAGGATTGATTGCCGCGGTGGAATTTGTCTCCATCGCCGAATCCAATGGGCTGATCGTACCGATGGGCGATTTTGTCCTGGAACAGGCCTGCGCCCAGTTGCGGCAATGGCAACATGCAGGGCATGCCGAGTTGTCGATGGCGGTCAATATTTCGCCGGTGCAATTCTGGCGCGGCGACATTGTCGGCGCCGTGTCGCGGTGCCTGCGCGAATACCAGATCCCGGCCCATCTGCTGGAACTGGAGATTACCGAAACCGCAATGATGGATCATACCGAGCTGGTCGCCGAGAAAATCGCGGCGCTCAAAAAGCTGGGGGTGCGCATCGCACTCGACGATTTCGGTACCGGTTATTCCTCGTTGTCGTTCCTGAATCGCTTTTCGGTCGACACGTTGAAAGTCGACAAGTCGTTTATCCATGTGATCCCGGAAGATCGTCATGTGTGCGTGATGGTGGCGGGGGTGATCCGTCTGGCTCAATCGTTGGGCTTGACGGTAGTGGTCGAGGGCACGGAAACCCAGGAGCAGATCAACTGGCTGTCGACACTGGGCGATATCGAGGCACAGGGCTACCTGTTCTCGCGCCCCGTGCCGGTTGCCGAGGTGCCGGCGCTGATCGCCCGCTTTGGGCTGGAACAGCGCGTATTGGAAAGTTAACCCGGGAAAGTTAACCCGGCAAAATCAAGCCAGCACCGCCAAAGCGATGGTCACAATGCCCAACACCAGGTTGATACTGACCCAGGTGCGAATCTTGGCCATTCTAAGCGCTCCTTCGGCCCAGTTCTGGCTCTGCACCGCCCGGCGTAATTTGGGGAAAAGCGCAAAGCGGATATGGCCGAAGAGCAGCATCATCACCACCCCGGTCGCCGCCATCGCCTTCACCGTCCACGGTGCATAAGCGCCGTAGTGCGCCATCATCAAGGCGCCGGAAGCGAGAATCGCCACAATCGCAATCGCGACCCAGGTAAAAAATCGGCCCAAGACACTTTCAAGCAAGGCCAGGCGCAATTGCGGCGCGAGATCGGCCGTGGCCGGGCGCAGGAAAAAATGCGCGAAAGTCATCCCGCCGACCCAGACGACTACGCCCAGAATGTGCAGGAATAAAGCGATTTCATAGGTGTAATTCATTCGAATATCCGGTTGGTCATGCGCCGCGAGTCGTGCGCAGTATTCATAGCTACACGCCGTGTCAGACCGTGGATCGCGGCAATTCGTTGCATGATTCGCCCGATTTTAATCAATCGGACCAGGTCGAGTGTTTATCTCGGACGAATCATTCAGGCTTAATTACACGCCCAGTTCACCAGCTTTGGTTCGGTGCGGCCGGCTAGGTGCGGCCGGCTAGGCGTGGCCCGCTAAGGTGCGACCGCCGGCAATACCGGACGTAAGTCGCCGATGGCGAATTTGACCGCCGGGGCGCGGCCTTTACGCGCCCGCTTGCCCAGATGCGCCGCCAAGGCTTCACTGGCCAGCGTCGCTTCCTGCATTTTGCCGCCCCGCCCGATACCGCTCAAGACCACGCCGGCGCGCCCGATGGGAACTGCCTGCACCAATTTCTGTGCGCCTTCCAGCGCAATCAGCGTGACCCCGCGGCCACCGCCGGAAAGCGCCTTCAACTCGTCCAGGCCGAACACCAGCAAGCGGCCGTCATCGGACAGACAGGCTACCTGCTCGGCCCCGCCCCAAAGCGGCATCGGCACTAACGGCCGAACGCCGGCATCCACCGTCATAAAGGCTTTACCCGCCTTGACCCGGCTGACCAGATCGGCAACCTTGGCGGTAAACCCAAAACCGGCATCGGTTGCCAGCAACAACTGCTGGTCGGCCGCGGCCGCATAATAATGCATCAGGTTCGAACCCGATTCGAGTTCGATCATCGAAGTCACGGGCGCACCATCGCCGCGCCCGCCCGGCAAGGTCGCCACCGGTACCGAATAAACCCGGCCGTTGCTGCCCCACGCAATCAGCAGGTCGGGCGTGCGGCATTGGAAAGCGCCATATAGTGCATCGCCCGATTTGAAGGTCAGCGCGGCCAAGTCCAGGCCATGACCTTTTTGGGTACGCACCCAGCCCCGCTGCGACACCACCACCGTCACCGCTTCGTCGACCACCCGCACCTCGAAGGTGGCGCGCTTTTCCGCCTGGATCAGGGTCCGGCGGGCATCGCCGAATTGCTTGGCGTCGGCCTCTATTTCGCGGATCAGCAAACGCTTCAAGGCCGAATCGCTGGCCAACAAATCTTCCAGCTTCTGCTTTTCATCGCGCAGTTCGGACAGTTCTTTTTCCAGCTTGATGCTTTCGAGCCGCGCCAATTGCCGCAGGCGGATTTCCAGAATATCTTCGGCTTGGCGATCGCTTAAAGCAAAAGCCGCGATCAGTGCCGCTTTGGGTTCGTCCGCTTCACGAATGATGCGTATCACTTCATCGATATTCAAAAAGACGATTAAACGGCCTTCGAGAATATGAATCCGGTCGTTGATTTTATCCAGGCGGAACTGGCTGCGCCGCGTCACTGTGACCTGACGAAAGCCGATCCACTCGCGCAAGATATCGAACAAGCCTTTCTGGCGCGGCCGGCCATCGGAGCCGATCATCACCAGATTCAAGGCCACGCTCGATTCCATCGAGGTTTGCGCGAGCAAGGTATTGACGAATTCGGCCTGATCGATGCGGCTCGATTTCGGTTCGAACACCAAACGCACCGGCGCATCCTTGCCCGATTCATCGCGCACCGCGTCGAGCATTGCCAGCAGCGTTTGTTTGGTCTGCAACTGATCCGGCGTCAGGGTCTTTTTGCCGAGCTTGATCTTGGGATTGGTCAGCTCTTCGATTTCTTCCAGCACCTTCTGGCCCGAGGCATTCGGCGGCAGCTCGGTCACCACCAGTTGCCATTGGCCGCGCGCCATTTCTTCGATCTTCCAGCGCGCCCGCACCTTCAGGCTGCCGCGCCCGACTTCATAGGCAGCCGCAATTTCCGCTTCGCTGGAAATCAATTGCCCGCCGCCCGGAAAATCCGGCCCGGGCATCAAGACCATCAATTCCGCATGACTCAGTTTGGGATTGCGGATCAGCTCGACGGCCGCCGCCGCCACTTCACGCAGATTGTGCGAAGGAATTTCCGTCGCCATCCCGACCGCGATACCCGAGGCGCCATTCAGCAACACCATCGGCAAACGCGCCGGCAACAGCTTGGGTTCCTGGAACGAGCCGTCATAGTTGGGCATGAAATCGACCGTGCCCTGGTTGATTTCATCCATCAGCAATTTGGCAATCGGCGTCAGGCGCGCTTCGGTGTAGCGCATTGCGGCCGCGCCGTCACCGTCGCGCGAGCCGAAATTGCCCTGGCCGTCGATCAGCGGATAACGCATCGAAAACGACTGCGCCAAACGGACCAAAGCGTCATAGGCCGACTGATCGCCATGCGGATGATATTTACCCAGCACATCGCCGACCACCCGCGCCGATTTCACCGGCTTGGCCTCCGAAGTCAGCCCCATCTCGTTCATCGAAAACAGAATCCGGCGCTGCACCGGCTTTTGCCCGTCGCACACGTCCGGCAGTGCGCGCCCCTTGACCACGCTGATGGCGTAGTCCAGATAGGCTTGCTCGGCATAAGCGCCAAGCGTCAATGATTCGCTTGCGCCGGGCTCGATAAAATCGATGTCCTGTTGTTCCATAGTCTCTTGATCTGTGTTTCGTTACGGTCGGCGCATAAGCTGGCCGGACTCGCGGCGGCGCTGGCGCGCTTGGGCGGCAATGGCAGCCGAGGCCTGCGATACGCGCTCAACGCCGAGGGCTCAAATATCGACTTCAACCAGATTACCGCGCTCTTCCAGCCAACCGCGCCGTGCCGCCGCTTCGCCTTTGCCCATCAGCATGTTCATCATGCCGGTGGTGGCCTCGGTATCGAGGTCGCCGAGCAAGATCGGCATCAGGCGCCGCGTGTCCGGATTCATGGTGGTTTCCCAAAGCTGCTCGGCGGACATTTCGCCCAAGCCTTTGAAGCGGCTAATGGCCCATTGCGTGTCGCGCACGCCGTCCTTGCGCAATTTGTCGAGGATGGCTTCAAGCTCGCCGGCATCCAGCGCATAGATCTTCTGTTCTGGTTTTTTGCCGCCTGATTTTGTCGAACGTCCGGGCGCATCGACGCGAAATAGCGGCGGACGCGCCACGCAGATATGACCGAGATCGATCAATTGCGGGAAGTGACGGAAAAACAAGGTCAGCAACAACACCTGGATATGCGAGCCGTCGACGTCGGCATCCGACAAAATGCAGATCTTGCCGTAGCGCAAATTCGACAAATCGACTTTATCGTCGCGCCCGTGCGGGTCCACCCCGATAGCCACCGCGATATCGTGCACTTCGTTATTGGCAAACAAGCGGTCGCGCTCGGTCTCCCAGGTGTTCAACACCTTGCCGCGTAACGGCAGGATGGCCTGAAATTCCTTATCGCGCCCCATCTTGGCCGAACCGCCGGCCGAATCGCCTTCGACCAGGAATAACTCATTGCGGGTAATATCCGTCGATTCGCAATCGGTCAACTTGCCCGGCAGCACGGCCACGCCCGAGCTCTTGCGTTTCTCGACTTTTTGCCCGGCACGGGTGCGCGCCTGGGCCTGCTTGATCACCAGGTCGGCCAGCTTCTTGCCATGTTCGACATGATGATTCAGCCACAACTCCAGCGCCGGCCGGGTGCAGGCCGACACCAGGCGGACCGCGTCGCGGCTGTTGAGCCGCTCTTTGATCTGCCCCTGGAATTGCGGATCGAGTACCTTGGCCGACAAGACAAACGAGACGCGGGCAAACACGTCTTCGGCCAGCAACTTGACCCCCTTGGGCTGCAGATTATGCAGTTCCACAAAACTTTTCACCGCCTGAAACAGGCCGTCGCGCAAGCCCGATTCGTGCGTACCGCCGGCCGGTGTCGGAATCAGGTTGACATAGGACTCGCGCAATAGCGGCCCTTCCTCGCTCCAGGCCACCACCCACGCCGCCCCTTCGCCATCGGCAAAACTTTCCTCGCCATTACGCGAGGAATCCGCCGCATGCTCACCCTCGAACAACGGAATCAACGTATCGGAACCGGCCAGGCCTTCAAGCAGGTAACCGCGCAAGCCGTCTTCGTAGCGCCAGCTCAGGCGCTCGCCATTCTTTTCGTTGAGCAATACCACTTCGACGCCGGGCAGCAGCACCGCTTTGGAGCGCAACAGCCGTTGCAGTTCGGCGATAGGGAAATTCGGCGAATCGAAATATTTTGTATTGGGCCACGCCGTCACCCGGGTGCCCGATTTTTTGTTGCTGCGCTCGGCCGAGGTTTGCGGCCGCACTTCCAGCGCTTGCGCCACATCGCCGTTGGCGAAGCCCAGCGTGGCAACCTTGCCCTCACGCCAGACTGTCACGTCGAGCCGGTTCGACAAAGCATTGGTCACCGAAACACCGACCCCGTGCAGACCGCCCGAGAAGGTATAAGCACCGCCGGCGGCCTTGTCGAACTTGCCGCCCGCATGCAAACGGGTGAACACAATCTCGACCACCGGCACGCCTTCATCGGGATGCAGGCCGAACGGAATCCCACGGCCGTCGTCTTCGACGCTCACCGAACTATCCGCATGCAAGGTCACACTGATCTGCCGGCCATAACCGCCCAGCGCCTCATCGGACGCGTTGTCGATGACTTCCTGGATGATGTGCAGCGGGTTTTCGGTGCGCGTGTACATGCCCGGACGTTGCTTGACCGGCTCCAGCCCTTTCAGGACCTTGATCGACGCTTCGCTATAAGCAGCAGTGAGTTTTTTCGACATGGGTTACCAAAACAAAACATAAGCCGTCACCGCTCAAAGTAGCGGCAAGCGGCTGGGACAACCGGTGGATTGAGGAACATCCGGAGTTACACCACCATCAAACCGGATGACTCCGGGCTGGAGTGGACCCCGGCCGCAAGCGCCGAGGATGCATGGCATTTTACTAAGCCATTTTACGGATGCAAGTAGGGCAATGCGATAACCATACGATAAAGCAGCCTCAGGACTCAATAAGTCCGGCGCAGCAAGCCGTGCCGCCCTGCCCGCGAAAAACACCCCGGCGCGACCCGAGCAAACACTGTCGGGCCGCGCACGGCCAGCCAGCATGGAACGGGCTGCACCATCAGGGCGTCAAGCCTTGCCGGTGGCTTTGGCCTCAAGTTTCTCCCAACGCTCCATGATTTCGAGCGTAGCTTCGTCAATTGCAGCAAAACGCTCACTCAAACGTTGACCCTGCTTCGGGTCCTTGGCAAAGATCGAACCGTCCGCCAATTGCGCCGTGATCTCTTTTTGCTCGTTTTCCAGCGCCGCGATCTGCGCCGGCAAAGCGTCCAGTTCGCGCTGCTCCTTGAAGCTAAGCTTGACCGGACGCGGCGCACTGCGCGCAGTTTCCTTGGCCGCTTCCTGAGCCGCCCCGCGGTTGGCGTCTTTATTGGCGGCCCGCGCCATCCCTTCGGCCCGCGCCGACTGCACCTGCCAATCGGAGAAACCGCCCACATACTCGCGCCAACGGCCTTCACCTTCAGCGGCAATCACCGAGGTCACGACGTTGTCGAGAAACGCGCGGTCATGGCTGACCAGCATCACCGTACCGTCGTATTCGGTCAACAACTCTTCAAGCAATTCCAGCGTCGGAATGTCGAGATCGTTGGTCGGCTCGTCGAGCACCAGAATGTTGGCCGGGCGGGCAAACAAACGCGCCAGCAACAAACGGTTGCGCTCGCCACCGGACAGCGACTTGACCGGCGAACGGGCGCGTTCCGGCGAAAACAGGAAGTCGCCCAGATAACTCATCACATGCTTGCGCAAGCCGTTGATTTCAACCCAGTCGCTACCGGGGCTGATGGTGTCGGCCAGGCTGCGTTCCGGGTCAAGCTGCGCGCGCATCTGGTCGAAATAGGCCACCTGCAGATTGGTGCCGGTGCGTACCGTGCCTGCATCGGGAGCCAATTCGCCCAAAATCATTTTCAGCAGCGTGGTCTTGCCCGCGCCGTTGGGGCCGACAAAACCGATCTTGTCGCCGCGCATCAGCGTGGCCGAGAAATTGTCGACTACCGTGCGCTCACCGTAGCGCTTGCTGACATCCGTCAGTTCGGCCACGATCTTGCCCGACTTGTCGCCCTGGCTCACGTCCAACTTGACGTTGCCCTGCACATTACGGCGCTCGGAGCGGTCGTTGCGCATCGACACCAAACGTTCGATGCGAGCCACACTGCGGGTGCGGCGCGCTTGCACCCCTTGGCGGATCCAGACTTCTTCCTGGGCCAGGAATTTGTCGAACTTGGCGTTCTCGACTTCCTCGACTTCCAGTTGTTGCGCCTTGCGCAGTTGATAGGCGGCAAAGTTACCGGGGTAGGACAGCAAACGGCCGCGATCGAGTTCGACGATACGGGTTGCCACCTTGTCGAGGAAGGTCCGATCGTGAGTAATAAACAGCACGCTGGTGCGCAACCCGATGAGGAAGGTTTCCAGCCAGCGAATCGCTTCGAAATCCAGATGGTTGGTCGGCTCGTCGAGCAACAGCACATCGGGCTGCACCACCAGCGCACGCGCCAGCGAGACGCGTTTTTGCATCCCGCCCGACAGCGAACCCATCAGCGCATTGCCGTCCAGCGTGATCTGGTCGAGGGTGGTCGCGACACGAGTGGCCCAATTCCAGCCATCGATGGTATCCAGCGACGACTGCAAGGTGTTCAGGTGCCCCAGCAATTCATCATGGCGCTCACCCTCGGGCGCATCCGCCAGCTCGTGGACCACTGCTTCGTATTCGGCCACCAGGGCGCTCACGGCGGTCAAACCCGATGCCACCACGTCGAATACCGTGTGTTGCGGCTCAAATACCGGCTCTTGCGGCACATAAACCGTGGTCAGGTCCTGCTGGCGCGTAATCAGGCCATCGTCGGGACGTGACAAACCTGCCACAATTTTAAGCAGGGACGACTTACCCGCCCCATTGCGGCCAATCAAACCGACCCGCTCACCGGCTTCGATCGAAAAATCGGCGCGATCCAGCAAGGCTACGTGACCGAACGCGAGTTGCGCGCCCGAAAAGGAAAACAGCGACATGTCGGCGATACTCGAATAAAACGCCTATTGTACTGGGTCGGACGTGTCAGCCGTCCGGAGTTATACGGGTTTTGCCTGATTGGATACGCTTTGCACAGCGTTTTCGCTGGTTTTGGGCCGGCTCGGGCCCCTCGAATAGGCTCTTGCAGGCTGATTCGGCATTGCCGCTATCTTGACCACGTCCGTCTTTGTTATACTTCGGGCCGTAGCGAGCCTCGGTTTCCGGCGGCCCGCTGCAACGGCCCTCCCTGTAGTTCAATGGATAGAACAAGTGCCTCCTAAGCGCTAGATACAGGTTCGATTCCTGTCAGGGGGACCAGCTTAGCGCCCGCGCACCTCAAAAACGGCAAAAATAGCGCTCAACGCGCCAACATAGCCCAGTCGTCCCCGTACCTGTATTACAGCTATTTTGCCGTTACCTGCATGACAGCTATTTGT
>Ga0302308_10000345_pt1 | contig 40706 bp, 47 predicted proteins | sample III_Palsa_E3_3_FD_200531 | JGI IMG/M metagenome (GOLD analysis project Ga0302308, IMG submission 200531) | Peat permafrost microbial communities from Stordalen Mire near Abisko, Sweden - III_Palsa_E3_3 | ecosystem: Environmental > Terrestrial > Soil > Palsa > Peat permafrost | place: Sweden...
AACGAGAATCGCCGTTCTCGTCTTTGATGATCCCCGAGGAATGCGTAATCGCCGAGTCACTGATCGACGGGTAAGACCACTCCGACAAGATCCCCCGAAGGTCGCATTTTTGGCAAGTTCGACCCGTTGAGACCGCCCCGTTTTGCGGGAACGAGCGGATCGCTTCCCATATGCCGACATATCAGGACTAATCACCCTGTCGATCAGTGACTCGGCGATGAGGCGATCATCGAGGTCGTCCTGAATTCGAGCTGTTTCCTACGGCATTCCGGACTGTACGCCAAACTTCGGCCCTCCTAGCCCTTGATTGCGAACGATTTGCGGCCTTCAGTTTCATTTTTGGTAGGCTTCCTACATTCCTCGCGTGCACCGAGGCGCGACCCATCCTTCGAGGTGGCACCCATGAACCGAAGAACCCGACAAGTAACGCCATGGAACCGCCGAAAGCAACACGTACGACTACTTCTCTGCCTCTGCGCCTTAGGCCTGGTGGGGTCATTGGTTGGGTGCGGTACAAATTCTGCTGTCGCCGTCAACACTATACGGCGCAGTTCGTCGCGGCTGCTTTATTTTTGGATCGTCTTTGGACCAGGTCTGCCTGCCCTAACATCGGGCCGGGTCGGCCGATGAAGCCCACGCGCAACGGATGCGGCCCTGGCCGGTCCCTCCGTCACTTCGGAGAGGAACGACGAGCACGGCCTTTGCCTACCCTCAATGTAAGTAGGCGGTCACTTTTGTTCGACATTCAGAGAGTAGATGTCCGACGTGCTGATATCGCGGAGAAACAGCGGCGCACCGGTAGGGTCGAGCCCCATCCATCCGCCACCGTTCCCTGTATAGCGGAAATCCTTCAGATCGACCACACGCTCAATAGCGCCGTCCTCTACACGGACTCGAAGCACGGCTGGGTTTTCCAGGAAGTTGAGAAAGTAGATACTCTTGCTGTCCGCTGACCACGATTGATAGCCAATAAGCCCCTTGTAGGGAATCGACCAGCGCTGCGTTTGGAGGTCGAAAACGTTCAAGCCGATGGAGTCCATGTGAATCGCAGCGATTGACCGACCGTCAGGTGACCACCTCGGAGCAAACATCCCCGTCGATCCGGCCAGGATAGACAGCTGACCGCTCTTCAGGTCGAAAATCTTCAGTACGCTGTTCGGATCTTTACCTCCAAACCGGCTGTTTGAAAAGATGATCTTCGTCCCGTCTGCAGACCAGTCGGCATCTGTTTCCATTCCTTTATCGTCGGCAATGAGCCGTTGCGATCTGCCTCCATGCGACGGCACGCGAAAAGCTTTCGGTCCGTCCTCAGATGAACTCTCGACAAACAGAATTTGTGAACCATCCGGCGACCATGTCGGCTGCACCGGGCATGTGGGCGGGCTGCTCAGCTGAACACGGTCGCTGCCGTCACGTTTGGCGCTCCACAGGATGCAATCAGGATAGGTAACGTAGGCGATGGACTGGCCGTCCTTTGAGAACGCCACGCTATCCGCGGATAGGCCCCCGAGGTACGGTTGAAACTGCTTCGTCTGTAGGTCGAATCGAACTAGTTCGCCACGCTGGATCGAGCCTTGCACGAATATTTTTTTTCCGTCCTTGTCGGGAAGGGGACTACCCCATTCGATGGGGCCGGTTGTCAAACGGACGGGAGCCGTCTGTCTGCCAAGCAGGGATCGATGTTCCTCGCGAGCGAAAATCTGCCCGTCCGAATTGAAGTAAAGGAATCGCCCGTCCGGCGACGAATGCCCACCGCAGCAGACATAGCCTTTCCAGCCAGGGAGCAAGGGATGGAGGTTCGCTCCCGAGGAAGATATCTCCCAAAGTGCACCCCCTCGCGAGAACCGAATCGCCCGGCCGTTGGACGACCAACTAAGGTTATGGCCGATGCCCCCGATCGACGCCAACTTGTGAGCTTCTGTTCCATTACTTCTCATAAGGAAAAGGTCGCCGTCGGGTGTGGTGTAAGCGACCAGGCTTCCGTCTGGCGACCAGGAAGCGTCTATTCCTGCGGCAAGATATTGGTGCGCCCCACCGAGGATGTTTACGCTCCAGAACGGCTGCAGGGGGCCGGTACCTGAATCTAAGGAGAAGACGAGAAATTTTGAACCATCAGGCGAAACATCAGCCAGAAATGGATTCGGCAAATCAATTTTCACGGGAGAAATATCTCCGCCTGCAACCGAGACCTCCGTAACGCCGAACCTGTTTTGGGAGAGATACAATCTGGCGCCGTCCGTTCCGTAAACCTCACCAGCGTTGCCGGAATGGGTAATCTGCGTATATCCAGAGATATGCGGCATTCCAGAGCTTCTCGTGACGACCAGATAAAAAGCCAGCGCCGCAATAACGAGGATTGTTGCGGGAACCAACGGCCGGCGCCTCCACTTTCGAGACGGGTGCGGTTCTGTCGCGGCACGCTGCACTGGCGCGGCGTTCGATTCTAAGAGTGCCTCGATGGCGAATGCGAGATCGGAGGTAGACTGAAAACGCTGCTCGGGATTCTTCTCAAGACAACGATGAACCACTCTTTGCAGCCCCTGAGGAGTGGCTGGAAGAATCTGCGAAATGGCTGGCGGATCTTCGTTGAGGATAGCCGTCATGGTCTCGACGACGGTAGGATGCTGGAAAGCACGTACCCCGCAAAGCATCTCGTAGAGAACGGCACCGAACGCAAATATGTCGGTGCGATGGTCGACGCTTCCTCCGCGCACTTGCTCGGGCGACATATAACCTACCGTGCCCATTACCTGGCCAGGGATCGTCTGTTGAGTGAGCGTAGGCGTGTCACCGTCTGACGCCGTCGTCGGCGGCACCAACTTGGCAAGACCAAAATCCAATATCTTGATGCGTCCGTCGTTCGTCACGAAAAGGTTTTCGGGTTTCAGGTCACGATGAACTATCCCTTTTTCGTGGGCTGCGGAGAGTCCACGGGCAATCTGGACGGCGTATTCGATCGCCTTGCGCGTAAATACAGGGGCGCGATCGAGCTGACGGCGCAGCGTTTCGCCTTCGAGCAGCTCGGAAACCAGGTAGAGCGAGCCCTGAAACGAACCGAGCTGGTAAACGGCGAGAATGTTGGGATGGTTCAGTGCGGCAGCGGCTCGCGCCTCTTGTTCAAAGCGATGAATACGTTCCGGATCTTGCGAGACGAAGGCAGGCAGAATTTTGATGGCAACTTCGCGTCTCAGCACCGAATCGCGGGCGTGGTAGACCTCACCCATTCCGCCTGCGCCCAGCAAGCCAAGAACCTCATAATTGTCCAGCCTTGAACCCGGAGCTAGAGCCATAGCAATGCGGATTATACCTACCGCGAGACGCCGATTTCTTACTACTACGCTGCTGCGATGAGTGCAGTAATGTCAGGAGTAAGAGGAGGTCCCTCTGTGCATTTCGACCATCGTCAATCGCGGTGAATCGATGTCGCAGAACCTTCCCCCGGCCAACGAGAGAGACCAAACTGGTTGTATTGGGGAGCGAAATGATTCTGATCTCTGCCAAGGACGGCCAATGGCGGCGAAAACGTCATCATCCATAGACAGATAACGCGTAAGCCAGCGATGTGGCGGAGATAGTGCCTCACCTCGGCGGATTTATGATCCGCTGCGGCCGCAGCCATGAATGTTACGGCCCTCTTGGCAAGGACAGTAGGAAACGGCACACTCTAGGCTTGGAGGCAGGACTCGTTAGCGCCAGCGAAAGATCTTCAAGGCAAGGAAGAAGGGGATAATTAGCCACGCGAGCAGCACGGAGACGGGAAGCCTCATCTGGCTAAGGGTCAACCCTTGAAGCATATTGCTGCGAAGCGAATCGATTGCGGCGGTAAGTGGAAGGGCACGAACGAAGGGCTGGATGACGGCAGGGAAGCGGGTGGCGGAGAAGAAAACCCCAGAAAGAATCCACATTGGGAGCATCACTAAGTTCATTAGGCCGGATGCAGCCTCCATGGTCTTGGCGCGTGCGGCAACCAGCAGGCCAAGCGAACAGAAAGCCAACGAGGTGAGCACGCAGAGGAAGGCGAGTTGCCAGATCGGGCCGCGGAAGGGTACTCCGAACGCGATGCGGGCAAAACCAAGGAAGATCGTTACTTCGATGACTAGCATGACCAGCCGGGAAAGCACGAACGACGCGAGATACTGCCACTTGGGCATGGGTGAGGCAACGAGCCGCTTGAGGAGCTTCTTCTGCCTCGCCTCGACAATTGCGAACCCGAGTCCCCAGATCGCGGAGCTCATAAGGTTCATGCCCAGCAGGCCAGGAACAACGAAGTCTATGTAGCGCGCGCCGGTTTCGTGGACAAGATTGTCGTCGGCATGTACTGCTTCCCGCCGGCCAGCGGCGGTTTGCACGGCACGGTCTGCGAGCAATCGAGCAGTTCGCGCGTCGGGATTCGTGTCGTCGTATTTGTAAGTGACGCCGCTTGGACTTGCGATCGCAAGTACGAGGATGTCGCCGGTGGCGAGCTGGTGGATGCCAGTAGGCTCGTCGATGACCTTTGCGGACAATACTCTATCCGTGTTCAGCGACTTGGCTAGATGCGGGGTGGTTGCGCCGACCTGGTAAACGTCCGCGGGCTTGTTCCTGAAGGCAAGGCCGAGGCCTATGGCGAGAATGATGGGGAACACAAAGATCCAAAAAATCGCCTCGGGCTCGCGCAGGAACAGACGAAATCGAGTCGTAGTCAGTTGGAGGAGCGAGCTTGCAGCAGGGCCGGTCAGGACGGAACTGGAAGGTTTGGGTTTAGGCATCACGCAGGTTCCTTCCGGTCAGACTAACGAAGACGTCCTCAAGGGTGGCAGAGTGGGTACGAAACTCGCTCAAATGCCAGCCGTTCTCAGCCAGCTTCGTGAAGATCAGCGGCACCGCGGTATGGAGTTCACTGACAGCAAGCTGGTGTAAACCGGCGTCTATGCGGTGCGACTGGATGCCGGGAATCACCAGCAGGGTGGCCGGATCGAACGTTGGGCTTCCGGACAGTGCGAACTCAACGATGTGTTCTCCACCCACAGACGAAATGAGCTCGGCTGGCGTACCTAGAGCGATGATCTTGCCGTGGTCCATGATGCCGACGCGGTCGCAGAGACGCTCGGCCTCGTCCATATAGTGAGTCGTGAGAATGATTGTGCGTCCAGCTTTCTTTAGCTCGTCGACGAGGTCCCAGAGGTGGCGTCGGGCTTGGGGATCGAGGCCGGTGGTGGGCTCATCGAGAAAAAGCAATTCTGGGTTTCCGACCAGTGCACAAGCCATAGCGAGGCGTTGCTTCTGTCCTCCAGAAAGGCCAACCACGCGGGACTTGCGCTTTTCTTCAAGCTCCGCACTCTTGATGATCTCCTCGACGTCGATGCCTCTGTGGAAGAAGCTGCGGAAGAGCCGAATCGTTTCTTCGACGGTGAGTTTGTCGGGGAACTGAGTCTCCTGGAGTTGAATGCCAATGCGCTGACGGAGCTCTGCTTCGCCGCGACGCCAATCCAAGCCGAGCAGCTCAACGGTACCGGAGTCGGCGGTGGTTAGACCCTCACATATCTCGATCGTAGTAGTCTTACCGGCCCCGTTAGGACCGAGCAGCCCGAAGCATTCACCGCGGGCAACCTCAAGATTGAGGCCATCGACAGCGACTACATCCACGAAAGCTTTACGCAGGCCCCGCAGCAGCAGTGCCGGATTGGCGGCCAATGCACCGGTCGCTGGGGATGCTGTTGTTGCTGCTGTTGCCATGGATCAAGGGTATGCGGAATGGCTAATACGATCAATGGCCGCCTGGATAAATGGTCTAGGTGGTTTCGTTGCTCGACGGCGTCCGTGCTGGCGACCCATTCACCTGTGGCGTTAAGTGTCCTTGAATCGCACTAAGAAGCGGAGTCGCTGTACCTGTAAGGGGGCGGGTGCCGGCGCCCAATTCTGACGCCGAAGGGCCGCCGACGGCTAGATTCCCGAATTTTCACAAGATTGCCGTTTCGCGGATTTGTGCGTTTTTGCCCATAACCCCGTCTTGCTGGAATGATGGGATTACTAGCGATGAGCCGACTAATGAGATGGTCCGCCGCTTGATTCCTCAGCCGTCGTAGAGGGATGGTGGTGACAGCTTCTAACAAGGAGGATCATTGACATGCAGATTCACTCAGTTGGTATCGCCCTGGGCAAGACTATGTTTCACCTGGTTGCACTTGGTGCAGCTGGCAAGGTGGTGGTACGGAAGAAGTTCACACAGAAGCAGCTTTTGACGTACACCGCGAACCTGCAGACATCGCTGATCGGCCTGGAAGCCTGCTCCGGGGCTCACTTTCTTGGCCGGGCGTTACGGAAGCAAGGCCATGATGTCCGGCTGATCGCAGCCCAGTTTGTGAAGCCCTTCCTGAAGTCCAACAAGAACGACTTCGTCGATGCGGAGGCGATCGCCGAGGCCGTCGAGCGCAAGAACATGCGCTTCGTTCCGATCAAGACGGATGACCAGCTGGATCTCCAGGCGATCCACCGAGTTCGGGATCGCCTGATCTCACGTCGAACGGCTGTGATTAACCAACTGCGGGCGTTTCTGCTCGAACGCGGCATGGTGTTCGCCCAGAAGCCGGCGAAGCTCAAGGCTGCGATGGCGGACATTTTGGAGAACGCCGAAGCTGACCTGACGCCGCCGATGCGCAACCTGATTGACACGCTATGGGGCGAGTGGAAGCTAGTCGAGCAGCAGATTGAGGAACTCAACGATGAACTAGAGCGGATCTCTGCCAGCGATGCAGGCTGTACGCGTATCCGCCAGATCCCCGGTATCGGTCCGGTCGTGGCAACGGCCATCGTGGCTGCCATCGGTAACGGCGCTGCCTTTCGCAAGGGACGAGAGTTTGCAGCCTGGCTCGGCATCGTGCCACGCCAGTACTCGACAGGTGGCAAGGCGAAGCTGCTCGGCATCAGTAAGCGCGGCAACGTATACCTGCGCAAGATTCTTATTCACGGCGCACGAGCTGCAGTACTGAGGATCAAGCGAGATCGAGCACCGATTGGAGCGTGGCTGGATGCCCTCGACTCCAGAGCTCCGAAGAACGTCGTTGTCGTTGCCATGGCTAACAAGCTGGCACGTATCGCCTGGGCTGTGCTTTCAGCGGCAACGACTACAGACCCGTCGCCGCGTAACAGCGCGGAAAAGACGCCTGCGGCTTGGAAGCGCTAGGCGCTCCCACTTTCCCGCACCACGACGACGACTAAAGTTTCCCCACCGACGTCTGCATAGGAGCAGCAAGGACGAAAGAACGGTCACAACGGCGTGTCTGCAGCCTGGTACCGAGAATGGTCTTCAACGACCGACCGACTTAGAAGGACAGACCCGCGCGCAACTCATCATGGCCAGGAGAGCTGATCTCCACTCAAAGGCCGAATACATTTGCGCAGACTTGTCTTCTCGACCAAACTACCCCTTGCAGTCCTGCGGCGGACCATACATTCTCGGTACTGATCAGCGGTTTGCGACTCGATCATGGTACGTCTTCTCCCAAGTCTCTCTTGCGAGGCGAAAGCACATCCAGAGACTCGCGCTTCCGAAGAGATCCAGAACCGCGTCGCCGACATGCTCCGCCCCAAGCTTCGCTGTTGCCTTCTGCGAACGAATATTGGAAGGTGCAATGTGAAACCAAACTTCCGCGAAGCTCTTAAACGCGTGACTAAGCATGAGATGCTTCAGCTCGAAGTTCGTTGCGCCGCCCCAATATGTGTGGTGGAGAAATGTGAAACCGATCGAGATACTGTCTGGCTGATCAGGAGACACGTAGTAGCGTGAACACCCAATCACCTTGTCCGTCTGAGAGTCGATCACGACGAGTGTCGTCCCGCTGTCCAGGAGGGATTGCGCGTAAGGCACAAACACCTCCCGCTGATGGCGATCTTTCGCTGGGTGCCCCTTCCAAACCTCCGGGGCACTTGCCACAAGGTAGAGAGATTCAAGATCATCCGGCTTGAGTGGCCGAAGTTCCAGCGTGCTGCTGAAAAGCCGAGGTTGCAGATTGAAAATCGGATTCACCTGTCGAGTCTAGCAATTTGACCGTCGGTACCCATAAACACTCCTCTCATCACTTTGGGATTGTTGACGATAAGCGACATCAGGATTTATCCAGAGGCCGTCGCAAAAGCTTGCTGGTTGCGTCGTTCAAAACATTGCCGGCTTTTTGCAGGTATCCAAAGATCAGGCGCAACTCCTGTTCGCTATAGGCGGTGTTCAGCTTGATTGCTGCCGCTTGTAAGGATTGATAGAGCTTCGCGATCTCCTTGTCACTCTCCTCGCGGGCATGAACAGTAAAGCTTCTTCTATCCGGTCCCTCTCTTTTTCTCTTCGCGAAGCCAGATTGTTCAAGGCGGTCGATGATGGCCGTCATTGCCGCAGGGCTTACGCCCATTTCTTCGATCAGTTCCTTGGGCGTCAGCGCGCCTCTGCGATGAAGTATCCCAAGGCACTTGAAATCGGTAAGGTTGATTCCCAGTCGATCCGCAATTGCCTGTTGATGGCGGACTACTCGAAGGGTGAACTCTCGGAATTCGAAGGTTTCTCCCTCAGGATGTGGCATGGAACTCCTTTACATAGTATTACGATATTCGTACTATTCAATTAGTGTATTACATTCGAGGTGAAGAGGAGTGGCTTGATGACGGCATTCGGTGAGCAACTCTCCCTTGGCCTCTTTATTTTTTCCATCAGTCTCGGGATCGGCGGAGGGCTCTATGAAACCCGCGTGGTCTATCCCAATTGGACGCGTGATCCGGACCCACAAACCCTGGGCGCCAAACTCATATCGTCTGGGCAAGCGAGGGCGGGACGCCGTTTCTGGCCTTTCGTATCGCCTGCTTCCATGCTGCTGGCGTTGTTCAACGCCAACCTTGCATGGCAACAAACCGGCTCGCTGCGAACGATCTGGTTCGCTTCCGCGATGGTGATCGTGGTGAAGAGCATTGCTACCTATAGTCACTTCGCTCCGACAATGATGAGGAGAATCGAACGAGCGGAGAAGATGGACAGGAACATCCTGCGCCGAACGGTACAAATATGGGCTGCATTGAGCCCGCTCCGGGTTATAGCTGAGTTGTTTGCATGGACATCGGGAATTTGGGCACTCATTCTGCTCTCGAAGAAATGAACAAGCAGCGGACTGCTGACGGGAAGCCGACTTTTAAGGACTGATTCTGTCGGGCTCATGAAACGTCCCATAGCAGTTTCCGCGCTATGGCGCGTTCATGCTCAAAACGATCCGAGGAGTTGCGCTCTCTGCCGACCACGCCTCTCCGATGCGGCTTATCTCAAGCTCTCTCGTTGCTACATGAAGGCCAACCTCGGATGATGCGTGCATCAGCTTGGACAGGATCAGAATGATCTCTTCTAGTGCGACACTTCCAATTCCGCTACCCATCATCTGGATGGCGGAAGATCTGAGGACGGCTCCAGGAAGTGTGATCTCGGGAGCGCTTGTCGTTCCAATTTGAACGAAGCGAATGGGCGTCGTACCCTTCGCGGCACTTGCCGCCGCGAGTATTTGCACGGCGCTTGCTCCCCAGAGATAGTCGAGTACGACATCAATTCTTTGGGCGAATTGCCCTCTCAATTCATCGTCCGATGATTTGCCGTCGTGATCTTGCGAAATCACCTCGTCAGCCCCGATGGCCAGCAAGCTGTTCAAGACTTCTTGGTTCCGCCCGGTAGCAACAACTTTCTTTGCCCCGAGGAACTTTGCGATCTGGACGGCCATTCTGCCCGCCGATCCCGTCGCTCCGTTGATTAAGACAGTCTCTCCAGCTATCATTTTGGCGCGCGTTTCGAGTGCGGCCCACGCCGCCATACCTGGATCTGCTATAGCAGCCAAGGTAATGTCATCTACGCTGTCAGGAACATCCATGCAGTGCAATGAACTCACGACGGTTCGTTCCGCAATCCCGCCGAACGGGGCCCGCGGAAAGAGGAAATAGACCCGTCTGCCATCTTCAAGCTTGCCCACTCCGTCTATGCCAACGATAAAGGGGGGACGAGCTGAAAAACTGAAGTGCTGACCTGTGGCTCGAATCTTTGTGAAGTTGGTAAGCGCCGAGGCGGTGACATGGACACGAACCTCACCCTCATGCGGGATGGGCTCCTCAAAATCGCTATAAACGGGGGATTTTCCAGCTTCCCAGACGACTGCAGCCTTCATTTTTACCTCCGATTGGAAGACGAATACACTTCGTCGTTCATCGGGGTCCGCGGCCTATTGGCTGGATTGAATATCGCGGTCGAACAGACCCTGCGTTATCGACCGGGGCTTACCCATGTCCGGTCCACCATTTTCGACACGCTCAAGATAACACATTTTCGGTCCATCACAATTGCAAGGCCTAGTTATCGTGCCTGCAGGTGTTCATGAAGCTTTGCTGCGCTAGCAATCCAAAATGCGTAGGTTATTAGTCCTGATAAATGGGATGAGCAGGTCCTCCGAAGGAGGAGCGGACTGTTCCCATGAAGAAGCGCGCTTCTCGGAATCGCAGCCAGCTATAACCGCAAATCCACGATCAAGAGAGAGGCTGGAGACGGAGGTGGATTTCCCACTAACTTCCGGCTCGTGCGTTGTTGGACCGCTCGACGTAACCGGGCGCTCATAAACACGAGAACCGCTAACGCGCACTAATCGCCCAAACGGTGCATCAAGACTAGCGCTTATTCCTCTGATGAATAAGCGATCCTCTCGCATTTATTGGACTCGGTGAACCGAGTGATTCTACGTTGCCCATATCGCAACCGAATCCACGGTTGATTGAGGTGCCAATGCAGATCAAAGTCAGGCTCGATTCCGCGCCCATCCAGAGATGGGCAAGACTCTTCTCAAAACAGACACTACTCCGTGCCGCGCGGGTGATGGGACCGACTCTGGTCGCGCCCTTACATTCGCCGGCGTCGCTCATGCTCAGGGAACGATGGATTTCTCCGGGACGCAAACCTTGATGGGCACCTTCAAAACTTTTGCGATTTACGCAGGTGCCGTTATTTGCTTCGGCGGGCTCATCTTCGCGGGAATCCGCATGATGAGTGGAAGATTCCAAGATGCTATCCCAGGCCTCTTCGGCGCGCTATTCGGTGCCGGAGTGCTCGGCTGGGGTGCCGGTTGGATGGGCAACCTGACCGGACAGTCGATGTAGGAGATGCATCGACATGACCAAGCGGGGAGAACCATTACACATGGCGGAGCTCAAGTATCAGTCGACGCGCTAGGAACTAATGAGACTTGCCGCAACTCTGTCCTGTCACTTCGGAAGCTCGGACGACACGTACAACTCGGTCACACCACCCGCATAGAGAAAGGCTATGTGTCCCTCCCCATTGACGTGATCTTGCTCAATGAGCTTCGACTCTATGGAACGTTCGGTGTGCAGGGACAGCGTTTTGATACCACGCTCGCGATGTGCGCAGCTGGTAGTCTCAAGCCTGGCCAAGTCGTTTATAAACGTGTCGGACTGGATGAAGTTACCGGCGCGCTTGAAGCGATGGGCACTTATGACACAACGGGCGTGGTTGTCATTGATTCCTTCTGCCCCTTTTTCACCGCACACGCGGCTCGCGAAGAAATGGCCGTAACTCATTCGGTCTAGCGTCCTCACTCGGCTGAAGTCCGCCTTTTACGAGGTACTTGATTGATGATTTGTATTTCTATCTGCCCTGACCAATCGCAGTTCGGACATGCAACAATCCCGGTAGTGATTGCTGTCAAGTCCAACTCCGCGAGATTTATGATGTGACCGCACCTTGGGCAGATGTGAACCGTTTCCTACGATTCTTCGTCATGCTGATCTGCAGAATCTACGGCCATCGTGGCTCCTCGAAACGGCGCTCTTGTTCGTTCTGCATCAGGAATGACCGAAGAGTTTGAGGCCGATTGCGAGCAAGAATAGATTGTTGAAGAAGTGCATCGCGAAGGTGTTGAGAATGGAGCCTGTGCGAAGCTTTACATAGCCCATGGTGATGCCTAAAAGAAACGCATACGGAGCCACTGCAAACGACCCGTGTTCCAGGGCAAAGAGAGCCGACATGGAAATCACCGCCAGATCTTCGCGAAGATGTGTGCGCAACCAAGTCAAAAGTAGGCCTCGAAACAATACTTCTTCAAAAAGCGGAACGAGAAGAACACCTCGGGGGATCGCGATGATCCAAGGCGCAACGGGCTGACCTTGTAGGCGCTTTGCGTCGGTGGCAAATCCTGCAATTTGGCGCACCAAACCGAAGAAATCTCCAAAAACGGGACTCATCAGACGATAGAACAGGGCGGTCACCCCGAGCGTCACGATTAGCAAGCCGACGCTCGCGAGCAGATGTTTGAGGCGTGTGAAGCGCAGTCCAATCGGTGCTTTCGTAACTGGCCTGAAGAATGCGCAGAGTGTCACCACGAGGGTTGTGTAAACGATGAATACGATAGCTTGACTGCGGCTGCTTGAATCGAGAAAGCGGAGCAAGACATAACTTAGAGCTCCAGTTACTGCCGATGTGCCGACTGCGGCGCCAAGCGCTGCCAGGAACCTTTTCCCGCTTATATCGGATGAGGCTGCGTACGTTTCTATTGCTGCCATCGCCGTTACTCCTTTCTCTGCGACCTGACAAAATTGCGGGTTCAACAAGATTCAGTGCGCAATTAGCTGAGATCGCACAAAGGCATAGTCGGACTCCGAGAACACCGAGGCATTCCTCCAGGCGATGTGTCCATCTGGCATGACAAGAAGCGCATAAGCGTGTTGGTCATCTTTGACCCCAAGGATGGTGCGCCACTTCTGCTCGTCTTGAAGCTGCAGTACGGCTCGATTCTGCATCTCTTGCGGCATGCAGCTCTTGATGCCGGATAGTGCTCGTCCCTGAAACATCTTCGGTACCGATTCCGCGAACACGACCGTGTAATTTGGCACGGGGTTTTCGAAATCCTTCGCCAAGCGGAGGTTCCAAGTCTGCCCGTCTTTCCCGCTAGCGCGACCGAATGTGAAAATTACGAGAGCGGTCTTTCCCGATGCTGCTTCCGGTAGAGCCAGTGGCTTGCCCGTCACTGTCTGAGCTGAGAAGTAGGGGAAGGCGTCTCCGACCCTTAGTTCGGGAGACTGCGCTACCGCCGCAGACGACAGCAGCGAAAATAGCGCTGCGAGGGAAAGGAGCATTTCTCCTGCGCCGCCCGAGTGGCGACGCTGGAGCCGCTTCAGGAGGCGCGGTTTGAACCATAGCCAAAATCCGGTTAGCACAACAGCCGGCATCGCAACCGAACGGGTAAAGCGCGCCGCGTGAGGGATAGAGGCGACAGGCCCATAGATATATCCCACGATTGGGATACTGAGCACCAGATGCAATATCCGAATGAACTGCCGTTCGCTCGCCGCTTTCATTGGACCTCCACAGACCGCGTCCTAGTGCGGGCGGGTAGCGCAAAGCCGACTGCGATCATCCAGATGAAGCCTGGAAAGCGAGTGAGGGGAATGAGAAAGAGAGCCTTCGGGAACTCCAAGTTCAGCCAACTCAGCTCACCGCACACAGCGAGAACCAGTCCGAAGATGCAAATCCATCGCGGCAGGAGCTTGTAGAACCAGCAGGTAACCGAAACGCCCGCAATCAGAAGACCAAGCGGAACTGAATATCCGGGGCCACCCAGTGCATACATCACGTAGTAGAGTCCGGCGGTCAACGTTGTGTCGCTCGATATACCTGGTTGCGCGATTGCCCACAAGACCAGAGAGCTTGACGCGATGGCTGCGGATGCAGCCAAGCCTCCAAACAGAGCAATGTGCGCTCCAGCCGCTTTCACGCCAAGAAATCGCAGTCGGCTGGTGATCGTCGCAGTGAATAGTCCCAACGGAATTGCCGCCCCAAACTGAAGAAAAGCGCACAACAGAGCAGCGCCAGGACGAAGCCGAAAAAAGGTATCGATGGTATGTGCGGATTCCCACGGACCGGGGAAGTAGGGCATGCCCCCGACAGCGGTCACCGGGAGTAGTCCCAAGATGAAGACAACTGTGAAAACTACGGCGAGCGGTCCAAGAGCCGGTCCAGGGTGCCGCTGTCCGGAGAATTCTGTAGCTATAGCCTCTGACATAAATCTTGCCTCCTATGCATTCCTCATGTAATCATTACTAACAGTAACGATTGTGAGATGCAATGGTAAAGCTGAACGATTCAACGTCTGCAGTAAAGGGAAACAGGGTTTGGGATTCAGTCACGTTCGAACGACGTATGCCGCACGACTTGCATTCTCTATTGCAGGTGCCGGCCCTCTCGCTATTCTCGCCGCTGTGGAACGATTACCATAGTGAACGATACTGTGGGATGAACGGATAGAAACGATGAATCCGAAACAGAATGAATCAGATAGGGCTGCCTTTCTGCTTTCGCAACTAGGCGCGCGGGCCGCGCAAGAGTTCACAAGACTTCTCGCGCCTCTCGACCTTGCCCCCGCCGACGCCGGAATTCTGCGGCTCGTCGCTCGGTCGGAGGGTATAAGTCAGCAAGCCCTTGCTGCCGCGCTCAACATGCACGCCAGTCGCCTCGTCGCGTTGATAGACGACCTCGAGTCTCGTGGCTTGCTGGTTCGCAAAGTTCATGCCACAGACAGGCGGCTCTACTCCCTCGCCTTGACGGCAAAAGGAAAAGAGACTTTGCCCTCTATACGAGAGGTTGCCGACGAGCACAATCGGCTGATGTGCGCCGCACTCACAAGAGCGCAGACCGTGACGCTCCAGGCACTCCTGTCAAAGATTGCAGTCCAGATGGGCCTCGCAGCGGGAGTTCATCCCGGCTATCAGAGCATGAGTGGCAAACCCAGCTCAACGAGACGTCCCGCACGGTCTCCGCTGGAGAGCAAGATCTTGAAGTCAAAGTGAAGATCGCTCGACTGTCTCGAATGGTATGGGTCTCATCCGACACCATTGATGAGGCATAAGGAATAAGTCTTGACGCTCACACTCGTCTACGTCGGTTGGATAGCGGGCATAATTGGCGGGCTCCCCCTCGTCCTGGGCGGCGCAATGAACATGATGAAGACGTCGGTGATGGTCAAGGACATGGGGCACGTAGGATTCTCTCCGGATGTTCTGCCCGTGTCCAGATTTATCAAGTTCTTGATCGCGGCGGTGAGTCTAGTCCCAGCGACTTCCCTCATCGGCGTAATACTGGCAACGGGATGGATGGGCGGAGCCATTTCGGCACACATCCGGGTGAAAGACCCGTATCTCGTCCAAGTCCTTATCCCGATCGTAATCTGGGTAGGGTTTGGCCTTCGTCATCTAAACGCGATGTATAGCTTCCTCGGATTCTGAGTAGTCTCCTGGGTTGTAGCCTTTTATTTGGTGGGGACGTTACGGATGATGAAAATTGCTGCGATCTCTGATATTCATGGCAACCTGGCGGCGCTCGAAGCGGTTCTGGCTGACATCAAAAGGCATGCACCGGACCTGATCGTGAATCTTGGTGATTCATTATCGGGTCCTCTGTTTCCTGCCGAATGTGCAGACTTCCTACTATCGCTAGACATTCCGACGATTAAGGGAAACCACGAACGACAGCTCTTAACCTTGCCGATTGATGAGATGGGAGAGTCAGACCGATACGCTATGTCTTGCCTTGAAATGCACCACCTCAGGTGGATCGAACACACCCCGACAACACTTCTCATCGATCGAGAGATTCAGTTAGTCCATGGCACCCCAGAAAGCGACCTTGGCTATTTCTTAGAGACCGTCGAGCATCAAGCGGTTCGAAAGGCCAATCCATTGGAGGTCCACGATCGCGCCGACGGGGTATCCGTGCCACTGATTCTCTGTGGACATACGCATATTCCCCGTAGCGTCAGCTTGGCTGATGGACGGCTTGTTGTGAATCCGGGATCGGTAGGACTACCAGCCTACGAAAACGACCGTCCCTTCCCTCACAAAATGCAGACTGGATCGCCGCACGCACGGTACGCACTCGTGAAGAAGCGCAACGGTTCTTGGTCTGCGGAATTGAATTCGGTCATTTACAACTGGGAGAATGCTGCGAAGCTGGCCGAGAGCCGTGGACGAGCGGATTGGGCTAAGGCTTTACGGACGGGCCTCGTCTAATCTGCACCCGCTCGGTTCAACTTGCCCATCTCAGACACCGACTCCGAGCACTCAATGACTGTTCTCGAAGTCATGGTTACTGGATGGAGACTTGACGTGATCCGCTGCTGCGCAATGATACGGACCAGCAGCGAACCCAAACTAGTCACCGGATCGGGATAGACGTTAGGCGGGACGATACGCTCGTCCCGCCTAGTGCATTCGTCTAGATGTTGTCGAGTGTGTAGACCGCTTCATAGAGCCCCGGATGAGCTTCACCGAACTGATGGCCGTTTTCGATCACGCCCTTTTCGAGAAGCTCTTTGAAAATTCTCTCCTGTGCTTCCAGGCTTTCGGCTTGAGCGTAGTTGACAACAGACTTGCCGTCGATGCTTTTGTGGATACTGATGGATTTCCAGCCGGGAATCTGCCGTGCAACAGACGCTGCGCCGATCAAATGATCGACAAGAGCCTGCTGATTCTCCGGTTTCACAGTGAACACGTTGATTTGGGTAATGATGCCGCTGTTTGCTTCGATCGTAGGCATAACTTATTCTCCTTTGATTTTGTTCTTGGGAGAGCTGCTAACGATCGGTTCATCGGAAAGGAACCCGCCCAAGATCAGAGTGCAGACGCACTCCTACTTGCCGCGGGTTCACACACGTTATGTGTGGGAACAGAGCCTTCCTGGCGGAAGGTGGCCGGGCTTACCTTTACCGACCTGCCCTTTCTCGACTCCGTTCATCTTGCCACATTGGCAGTGTTGGATGCAATCCAATTGAATTTGCTCGAAGCGGTGCCGACTGCCGCAAATAAGCACCGGATGTGTGAGAAGCCGAATTTGGATTGAGCATAGAGTTTCGTGACAGTCCCGTTATCCGGTCTGCACTTTTCCGCCGGTGCCTGCGCGTATTTTTCGTCCCGATCAATCAGCCTGCCGCCGGGGCGAGCAGCGCGTTCGTCCTGATGACACTATCGACACTTTGCATCGCGTATCAACTGCACGGCCACGTATTTCTATTATTCTGTTTCATCGCCGCACGCTGGCTTCATGATCCAGGAGCCACAATTTGCGTTCGATTCCACCGCCATACCCAGTAAGCGAGCCGTCGGTCCCGATCACGCGATGACAAGGGACGACGATTCCCACTGGATTGGAACCATTAGCCGAGCCTACCGCCCTGACAGCCGAGGGCCGGCCAATTACTTTGGCGAGATTCGAGTAAGAGACTGTTGTTCCGCATGGAATGTCTCGCAAGGCCCGCCATACGTCTTTCTGAAAAGGCGTTCCGCCTGTTTCCACCGGCAAAGTGTCGATGGCGGCAAGATCTCCCTGAAAGTATTTGCTGATGGCATCCGCCACACCATTCGGAGTGCGCGTTGAGTCGAGGCTAAATCCGTTAGTGCCATAGTGAACACGCAAGAGACGGTTCATGCGCGTCTCGTAATCTGCCCAATCCACGGCTCGCAGGTAACCTTCGAGATCGGTGACGATCAGCATCTCGCCGATAGGAGTATCGAGCCGATCGATGAACAACGGCAAACGACGATTCATGTACCTGATCAATATCCGACGTGCGCCTCGCGTGCCGCTCCTTCCAATACTTTCATCGCGAGCAGGTATGGGCGCGGTCCGAAGCTTATTCTTGCGACACCTTGCTCAGCAAAGGCGCTCAACGGTGAAGTGAAGTCGCCCAACATGATATTGATCGGGAGCGGAGAAGCTTCAACCAGCCGCGCGATCAGCGCGAGGTCAGCAAGGCCGGGGACGAAAAGCCCATCTGCGCCAGCCTCTGCATAAGCATAGGCTCGCTCAACTGCCTCTAAGATCATTGCATTGTCATGTCGTGCGGCCGATTGTCCAAAAAAGACATCGGTTCGCGCATTGATGAAAAAGTTGATCTCTGCATCTTCTGCTGTACGCCGTGCGCTTTGGATTCGACCCGCCTGGTCGACTAAGGCCCGAAGTTCGCCGCTTCCCGGAATGCTGTCTTCCAAATTGCAGCCTACAGCTCCTCCCTCGATTGCAAGGCGGACAGTATTGCCGACCCTATCTACTGTAGCGCCATAGCCTCCTTCTAAGTCTATGGACACAGGCAGTTGAGTGACAGAGACAATCCGCCGGAGATTTTCGGTCGCAAGGTCAAGCGGCGTCTGTTCACCGTCTTCAAATCCATTCGCATGTGCTACCGACCAACTGCCTGTCGCGATCGCCTTGGCGCCAGCCCCGGCGACCGCCCGGGCACTTCCCGCGTCCCAGACGTTGAAAAGCACGAGAGGCTTCCCTGGGATGTGAAGTGCACGAAATTGATCAGCTTTTTCGATTTGTCCGTTCATCTCATTTCCTTGATCTTCTAGCGAATTTAGGGAGCTTCCGCGACGTGACTGACGCTCTACTGTTGTGCCTGCCAATGCGTGCGCAGTTCTTGATTGAACTCCCGCCAACGTTCTTCGGGGAAAAAGATTCTGGCTTCTTTGAACTCGACACGCCGCGTCGTGCCTGGAATGTTGTCGGCGAGCCAATGTGACCATTTCAAATCGAAATACACATCGTCCGTTCCCCAGACTATGAGTGTTGGCGCGTTCAATTTCTTCAATCGATCTTGAACGGCTACCGTGTGGCTGTTGTCGAAAGCCGCGAGGAAGCGCTGCAAATCAAATATCCTTTGTTCGTTCTGAACAAGCGGGCGAAGGTATTTTTCGATCATGTCGTCGCTCACTTGCTCGGGATGTTCGTAGGCGGGCCCCAACGCCTGCTGTGAACGGTAAACATTCTTATCCGACAGCATCGCGTCGAAGGTTCCGGCCAGGCCACCTGCCGCTGCCATCTCCAAAAATGGCTTGAATGCTTCAGGAGGCCAATTGTCGTGTGTATCGCAGTTCGTGAGTGTCATGGTTCGAACGCGTTCCGGATTCAATGCGGCAAAGATTTGCGCGATCCCCCCGCCACTATCGTTTCCCACAAGATCAACCTGATCGATCTTCAAAGCATCGAGGAATTCTATGAGCATCTTGGCATTGGCTGTAACCGACACATCCTGACTCTCGATGATCTCCGTGTCACCATGCGCCAACAGGTCCACCGCAATGCAGCGTCGAATGTCGGACAGGCCGTCCAACTGATGACGCCAGAGGTAGCTGTTCAACAACACGCCATGCACGAACAGGGCAACTGGTCCACTACCGTGCTCCAAATAGCTGATCCGTCCGGAGGGAATCTCAATGCTGCGACGAACCGCTGAAGATATAGCTGTCGCCATGGGTTACCTTCTTCCTTGCGCTGAGGCGGACGCTGCAGCTTCATTCAGTTTCAGGGCGCACTCATCACAGCAGACTTCAACTGTCTTGCCAGCGATGGTCACCCTGATAGGATCGCCTTCGAGCGTGCAATCGCACGCTGCACATGTTTTTTCAATCACGATCTTCTCCTTCAATACCCGAGATCCGGGTAAATCCAGTAGGCCATGATATGAGCAAACATCGCTGTCAGATTCTTTAGCGATTTACAGCGCGGGAGCGATGGCCCCCACCGGGCCACGTTCTGTCGTGCGTATCGGCACGATAAGACCAGGGCGATGCGACTGCCACAAGTTTGGCGGCCTGCTCCGAGGTGCTTTCTTTGCAGAGAGGAACGTTATATGTGGCGAGAAGTTGGAACGGCGTACTCAAGCTTCGACGCGGCATTCGCGGGGAATTGAGTTTCCCCAGATATCTGGCTTCTCTGGAAGATCGCTAAAGATTTCGACAGCACCGTCCAGCTCTTGCGTGGCTTACTGATTGAGGCCGGCTTGAATACAGAGCCGTGCCGAGCACGAAGAGGTGATATTCGATGAATCGCAGAGAGTTCGTTCGTGTCAGCGCGGCGACGACGGCATTCGCAGTCTGGGGCAGGTCGTCTGGTGCAGCAATATGGTCTGAAGAATGCCCTTGCAAAGAGATGACCGCCGCGCAGTTTCACGCCGCCAGGAAATTTGTTTTCACACAGCAGGGGCGCATCGCTTACCTCGATATCGGGGAAGGGCCAACGGCATTGTTTCTGCATGGCTTTCCACTGAACAGCTTTCAATGGCGAGGCGCAATTCCGCTCCTCTCCTTGATGCGGCGTTGCATTGCCCCGGATTGTCTAGCGCTTGGCTACACGGAAGTGGCCAAGGGCCAGAGTGTGGCGCCACAGGCGCAGGTGGCAATGTTAGCGGCGCTCCTGGACAAACTTTCCATTTCCAAAGTTGACATTGTCGCTAGCGACAGCGGGGGTGCGATCGCGCAACTGTTCATCACACGTTTTCCAGATCGAGTGAATTCACTGCTGCTCACAAACTGCGATACGGAGCGAGACAGCCCACCACGGGCAGTGCTTCCGGTGATCGAACTTGGACGAACTGGAAAATTTGCCGACGAATGGATTGGACGATGGCTTGCGGACAGGGATGCCGCACGGTCCGATACCGGGCTAGGAGGTCAGTGCTACATGAATCCCTCGCGTCTAAGCGATGAAACGATAGACACTTATCTTGCCCCGCTCGTGAAGTCACCTGCGCGAAAGGCGCTGACCAACGCTTACGCGGTGGCTCTCGCTCCGAACCCTCTCCAGGGAATCGAAGCGTCGCTAAAGCGTTGCTATGTCGCTACGCGCATCGTCTGGGGCACAGGCGACACAATCTTCTCAACCGCGGACGCGGACTATCTTGCGCACACCGTTGCGAATTCCCTTGGGGTACGAATGGTACCGGGCGCCAAGCTTTTCTTTCCGGAAGAGTTGCCGGAACTGATTGTCGAAGAGGCCCGGTTTCTTTGGAGCCTCTGACCCAACAATCTCCGCGACGCTACGAAAGGGAATAAGTATGCGCATGCTTCATGCAATCCGAAGTCAATTCTGCATCTGTTTGTTTCTTGTCGGAATCGTCAGCATCATTGGCCTTGAAAAGGTTCACGCGTCGGATCACCTCGATACGCCAACTGTGATCGCAGATCCTGCCGCAGACATTGGCGACCTCTATGCGTGGACATCGTCTGACGGCAAGCGACTTAATCTGGTGATGGATATCGTCGCGCATCAATTTTCCAATCGGCTTCAGTATGTCTTTCATGTAGACAGCGGCCAACAGTTCGGCAAGACGATGGCGAGTACCACGATTCTCTGCCGCTTCGATGTCGCCAACAACGTGGAATGCTGGGCCGGCAGCAGAGATTACGTACGCGGAGATGCTCACACCCCCGCAGGACTCGAAAGCGAGAAGCACACATTTCGAATCTTCGCCGGTCTTCGTGACGATCCATTCTTCAACAATGTAAAGGGCACACGAGAGGCATATAACGTTGCGGGTGCTGCTCTTAAGAACGGGACATCGGCCGATGGCGCGGGCTGTCCGAGCTTCACTCCAGCCACTGCGCAGGCAATACTCGATACGTGGCGTCACACCTCCGGTGGACCGGCAACGAATCTGCTTGCCGGATGGAAGACGTCTGCAATCGTCGTCTCGATCGATCTTGATGTGGTGACGACTGGAGGAAAGCTTGCCGCTGTGTGGGGAACGGTGCACCGTGTGCCGCACGGACACACAGCCCAGATTGCGCATGTAATGGATAGGCATCCCGCGATGCCGGCGCTTGGCGAAGCCATCGAGCGCACTGCGCGTCCTCTCATCAAAAACGGACTGGTCGGAGGCCCGCTTGATCAGGAGGCCACTAGCTATGCGCGCAGGGAGGCGTACAACCGCGTCGCACGAACTGGCTGGGGCCGATTCTCGCAGGATATCGAGAGAAATCTGAGCCTTTATGACGGATTCGATGGGACATGTGGAAATCAGTGGCTGGCCGACAGGAAAGCGGCGCCATCCAAGCGTTACGCAACTTTGGCGAAGCTATTTGCCGACGATCGAATCTGGGTGAACACTTCCTCGTCAAGCTGCACTCAATTGTTTGCGGTTGAATTTACGGCGTTCGGCACGCCTGGAGCGCTTCGCGAAGACTGTGGAGGCAGAACGCCCAACTATAACGCGAGCAACATTTTTCGATCCTTGCTGACCAAAGGCATGACCAGCGGTTTCGATGATGGTCTCGAACATGACGACAAGGTTCATTCAACTAGCGAGTTTCCTTTTTTGGCGGAGCCATGAAAATTATTCAATTGTGTAGCTTATCGATATTGTTGTGTTCAGGTGCATGTGTTTCGGCGAGCGACATGCCTGATAGCAGCGCCCAGCCGGACGCCACTGCCAGCATCATTGCGATCGCCAACCTCGATCAACAGATCGCCGAGCTGGGAGATAGCCCGGGCGTCGAAGATTTGCTGATTCTGAGAGAAGGGTTCCTGGCGGATTACGACGCTCTCGATCGTGCGAGCACTCTTGCGGAACGCCGATTCGTAACTGCTCAGGACTTATTGAAGCGGGCACAAACGCGTGCTGCCGTCCATCGATTCGCAGAGGCTCTCTCCGATCTTCAAGTCGCACAAGAACACGGTGTGTCACCCGGACAGATGTTGGCAATGCGCGCCTCGATCCTGATTGCAACAGGGCATGCAAGCGAAGTCGTGGCGCAACTCAAGAAAGACTTGATTCGAAGTCCAAGTTTCGCATCGCGAAGCGCACTGGCCACCGCCTATGCGTCGATGGGACGGGTTGATGAGGCGGATCGTTTGTATGCAGCTGCGTTGGCTGGTCTGAATACGACTTTGCCATTTCCTTACGCATGGATTTACTTTGGGCGAGGTTTGATGTGGGCGGAGCAGGGTCAGAATCCGGCACGTGCAGAGGCGATGTACAAACGAGCGCTCGCATACGTGCCGGAGTTTGCGGCCGCAAATATCAGTCTGGCCAAGCTTGAGATGGCGCGTGGTGACTACTCCGCTGCTAGGAAGCGGATTTCACGAGTAGCGCAATCAACGAATCAACCGGAGGCCCTTGCGCTTCTTGGTGTTCTTGATGTGCGAAACGGGGATCTCCGGGGAGGCAACGGCGAAATTTCACATGCACAGCAGCGGTATGAATCACTGCTCATTCGTTATCCTCTGGGATTCGCAGATCATGCGGCGGAATTCTATCTCGGCCCCGGGAACGATCCGGAAAGAGCATGGCTGCTCGCAGAACAGAATCTGGCTAATCGCCAGACAGATCGCTCGGTGGCTTTGGCGGTGAAGGCTGCAGAGGCAACTGGTCGTTATCAGGAGGCATGTGAGTTGTTACTTAATCATGGACCTCTGGTTCAGGCCTATCTGAAAATATTGGCAAACTGGTAAGAAGAAAACGAACCGCTCGGAGGCGGTGTTATTTAATCTAGGCTTTTCCAGATCAGGTTTATGAATAACGTTTGCCCACATCCTGAGGGGATCTAATGCCGTCTTTCCTGCGGTCTCTCGTCAACGACGAGCCGGGTAACACCAAAGCCAACATAATCGGCTTATACGTCCTATTAGTAACCTTCAATCTGGCGGCGTGGTGCTGGGCCTTCGCCGCTTTTCATCGGGTTCCAGTGCTTCTGGGCACAGCTTTTCTTGCTTATAGTCTGGGACTCAGGCATGCCGTCGATGCGGATCATATCGCTGCTATCGACAATGTCGTACGGAAGCTGATGCAACAAGGAAAGAAGCCAGTCGCGGTAGGACTGATGTTCTCGCTCGGACATTCGACCATCGTCATCGTAGGCTCCATGGCAATCGCGGCTGCGGCACTTGCTCTGCAGCATCGCATTGATGCGATAAGGGAGATTGGCGGAGTGGTCGGTACATTGGTGTCTACTCTGTTCCTATTAGGAATTGCGGTCGTCAATTTGGTCGTGCTCCAGTCGGTTTATCGAAGCTTCATCCGGGTCCGACGAGGGGAACCCTACGTTGCGGAAGAGTTTGACCTGCTGCTTGGTAACCGCGGTTTCCTGTCCCGCCTGTTTAGCCCCGTGTTCAATCTCATCCAATCGAGTTGGCACATTTATCCACTAGGCCTTCTGTTCGGGCTTGGCTTCGATACTGCTACCGAGATCGGGCTACTGGGGATGTCCGCTGCCGAAACTTCAAAAGGGCTTTCCATTTCGTCGGTCCTTGTATTTCCGATTCTGTTCGCTGCGGGTATGTCGCTGATCGATTCGACAGACAACGTTCTGATGCTGGGAGCGTTCGGGTGGGCGTTCGTAAAGCCGATTCGGAAGCTCTACTACAACATGACGATCACCTGCGTATCAGTTGTGGTCGCCTTTGCCGTTGGCGGGACCGAGGCGCTGGGATTGCTGGTGGTACAGCTCCATCTGGTAGGCGGATTCTGGGACGTAGTCGGCAGGCTCAACAATAATTTCGGCGTGCTTGGCTATGGCATCGTCGTGCTCTTTATCGTGAGCTGGATCTCATCGATCATCATTTACAAATGGCGCCGGTTTGACGACCTCGAATTTGGCGCCCGGGATACGGTATAGCTTGACAGCCTAGAACTCCTATCTTCGCGTTCGGCCGGCATCAGGGGATACTCGTGATTGGAGTTACCGATTTCTGCGTCGATCACGCCGATCGCCTGACGATTGGAGCGGGTTTCAATGAAAGTACCCATAGGATCGCTGCTATCCTTGATCAGGCAGACAAGCACACGGCGTGAAATCGACCATCCCTATTAAGACAATTCGAAAGTTCTCCGCGGATCTCCTTCTGCAGTCATCAACCGTCTGTGTCCGCGATGTGTACTGCCCAGGCACCTGCAGCGGACCGAGCGCAGAGGAATATGCGGCAGCTACGGAACTAGTGTTTCCGTACCGAGGAACGTATGTCCGCCATCTTGGGCAGGATCAGGCTGTCGCTGAGGCCAATCAAGTGTTGTTTTTCAACGCTGCTGAGGGCTATCGAGTCAGCCACCCGGTCCCCGGGGGCGATGCAAGTCTCTCCCTGGCGATTAGTCCGGACTTACTCCTCGAAATGGTGCCGGCGGCGCTGCTCCACAACCGGTCTACGCCAGCGTTTTGGCGCCAGCAGCTACGTATCGATGCCCGCACGCAAGCGCTCGTGGCGATGCTGCGGCACAGTCTCCGGCAGGGCATTGCTGAACCCTTGGAAGCAGAAGGCTTGGCGTTGACGCTGGTTCAACGAGCACTAGGGCCACGCACAACTCACGCGGCCGGGGCCAGCGTAGGTCAACAGCGCCTCGTGGACCGAGTAAAGCTCGTGATTTCAAGCAACCTTGCGCGACGATGGACCCTCGCGGAGATTGCTGCCGAGGTACGTGGCTCGCCGGTTTATTTGACCCAAGTCTTTCGACAAGTTGAGGGAATGCCCCTCTATCGCTATCAATTGCGGTTGCGGCTGGCTCGAGCGCTTGACTTGCTTGATCGCTACGACGATCTAACGGCATTGAGCCTAGAACTAGGCTTCTCTAGCCACAGTCATTTCAGCTCTGCCTTTCGCAACGCATATGGACGAACGCCTTCGGAATTCAAATACTCTGCCCTCGGTCGATAGGATCGCCGAAGCATTATGGGGGCGGCGAAGTATGGCTGCTTTTAGGGTCGAACGCCGTCTGCGGGATGCTTGGGCGAGTCGAGGTAGAGGCGTCTATGAATACTTCAGGCTGGTCGCCCGTCTGCCTGTTCGTCTCAGCAGCTTGAAAGCCTGAGTCCACGCATTGCCGAGAAAACCAGGAAGGCACCACAAACGCCAGAGCGGCTCAAACGCCTCGCTACCTGCACCCCTCCCATGTCAACGGTTTCCATCCGAGGTCAACCCATAGACCTGCAACGGTAGATTGTGCGCTCTTGTCGTTCCCACAGATGAACTGTATCTCCTTGAGAAATTCCTTGAGCCATAACAGGATCAGCGTGTGTATCGATCATCCCTCACAAACGGAAGTGGCGCACTGGTCTTAATGATACGGAGTAACAGCTGGCCGAACCCATTCACGTCATCCAGCATCATCATGTGACCTGCTCCTTCTATTACATCAAAGCTCACGGCCAGCTCTTCAGCCCACGCTGGAACATCCCAGCCGTCGCGTGAGCGTTCCCCTGCGATTAGATGAACGGGCATGCGAACGAAGACGGAACGAAGCAGCGCATCATAGGAAGGCTGTCCCGTCGTCTCGACGATTGAGCGCCCCATTGCGCGCAGAGTAGAAGCGGGTTGTAGGTTAAGCCATCGCCTCGCCGCGCTGACGCGCTCCTCGGTCGGCGAAATACCAGATTGGGCTAGCCAGGCCTCCGGATCGATGCGTAGTGTGTCCAGCATAGCTTCTGCCTCGGCCTGATCCATGCGCGCGACGCTCGCGGACCAGAAAGCGTCCCTCAGCGTGAAGTTACCTTCAGCGGTGATCAACGATGCAACCATCTCGGGATGTTTGTTGGCGAATAATGCTGCCACCACGCCCCCAACGGAGTGGCCGACCAGATGAAAGCGTCCGTCGCCAAACTTTGTTCTCACGAGCTGAGCTACGTACTCCACTTGGTTAGCGAGAGTAATCGTCGCAGGTGCGGTGTCCGCATTTGCTCCGTAGCCAAGCAACGACGGGCTGAATACCAAACGAGGGTGAAGTGCAGTAGCGATAGCCGGATCGTCAAGCGATCCGATCAAGCCATGTAGAAGAACAACAGGTAATGGTTCCAAATCATGCATGGCCGCTTTCCTCATTGTGATGTATTACAAACCGCGCATTGTAAATCAATCGAGTTGGGACTCGAATATTTGTCCAACAAACACGCTGTTCCGCATCGGTTCCTGCCACTTCGACAATCCGGAAAGACGAGGTCTGTAAGCGGATTTGCAAATCCCGATAAAGCGGACCTAAAACTCTCCGAGCCCCAAATCGTGGACAAAGTTACGCAGAAGAGAGTGTCCTTCGTCCCACTCGCTCAGGTTACTGGATGCATTGATGTGCCCATGCTCGCCTATGTTGACCAATTCCGAATTCCATTCGTGCGCACGCCTTTGCATGTACTCGATACTGCCGTAAGGGTCATTGGTGCTCGCAATGATGATGGAGCGGAATGGTAACGCGGTTCGTGGAACTTCTTTAAATGAAGTCGCAGCCAAGGGAAACGCGGGTGCCTCGGTATCAGGAACAGATACGAGGAATGCGCCAGCCACTGTGGAACGTGAGTCCATGGCCCAATGTGCCACTAAAAGACAGGAAAGGCTATGCGCAACAAGGATGATCGGGTGCTCTGCTGCGTCTACGGCATCTTGAAGCGCTCTGCTCCAGACAGAAAGTTCTGGTTTATCCCAGTCTGGCAGGTTGAAGCGCTTCATCGAAGGGTGAAATCGTTCCCACAACGTTTGCCAATGATCCTCGCCCGATCCGCCGATTCCTGGCAGCATTATGAATGTCGTCATTCTTACCTCCGTCGAAGAAATAACCTCAAAGCCGGACTGGCGTTGTGGAAGAAATCAGTTACTCCTTGAAGAGCCACGAGCTAGGCTATCCTCAATATTCAAAGTCATAAATACGCTATTGGGGTCTTCCCGATACTCACCAAAAGGGTCGCATTCCACAAAACCGAAGGCCGCGTAAAGGGCCCTTGCTGGATCGAAGTAGGGCCAGGAGCCGGTCTCTAAATTAAGCCGCCTGAGACCTTCGTTTCTGGCCGCATCGATGATGTGGTCAAGCATGATGCTCGCGACGCCGAGCCTTCGAGCAGAGGGGGACGTATACATGGATTTCACCTCCCCTTCGACCTCGGACAATCTCTTGAGCGCGCCGGTCCCTACTACATCTTCGCCGCGGTTAGCGACCCAGACGGAAACATCGGACGACCTCAACCCAGATAGACCGAGCGCGTGCGCACTCCCAGGGGCAGTCTGGCCTCGCGCCGCTACCACATGATTTTCAATCAATTCAACAATCCGGGGGTCATCAAGATCAGCTTGAAGAATTCGGATACGCAGATCCTTCATATCAAGTCCTCGGTTTACCAGATTGGACCAGAAGTAGTCCTAAGCGTGATTGCACTGTGACACTATAGTAGACAAAAAGACACCAACATGTCTATCAGGTAGTCGGTCCGCGTGCGCACCCAACTTCAATCCGCGAGACCATGCGACTCGTCACCAATGGCGCGGCTATAGTAATGTGGTGCCCACTACATCGAACGATCCCACACGAAGTTTAGCAACGCGCATCAAAGGCGAACGCGATGCGAGGGGTTGGACGCTGGCTGAACTCGCCGAGCGCTCTGGCGTATCGCTAGCAATGATCGCGAAGGTCGAGGCCGGTAGGAGTAGCCCGACCGCGATGTTGCTCGGCAAATTGTCTGGCGCCTTCGGCATCACGATCTCTACGCTGCTCGCTCGTGCGGAGGATGTCAACCGGTCGCGCGTACTGAAGCATGACCAACGGCTCGTCTGGCGCGATCCGCAGAGTGGATACGTGCGGCGGCAAGTCTTCCCGATTCCAGGTTCGACAGTTCCGATTGATCTCGTGGAAGTAGAACTACCTGCAGGTGCCAAGGTGGCCTACCCCGCGTCAAGCTACAGCTTCGCCAAACATCTCATCTGGGTACAGAAGGGACGATTGGTGTTTGTCGAAGGCCAGCAAGAGCATCTGCTGCGTGCAGGGGACTGCCTCGAACTAGGGGAGCCTCAGGATTGCCGATACGAAAATCGTTCGGGAGCAAGCTGCACCTATCTCGTTCTTTTGCTGCGTCAGGCTCCGTGACCCGTCGCCTCCGGAACTTGATCTCAAAGGACTCCCATGTCCGAATCCAAGGCTGATTCTTCCGTTTCTCGTGATTGACTGGACGCCTCAGTCGCGTCCAGAAGTCGGATCGCGAGTTCCCCGAAGAGAACCAAGTAGAGAAGCTGCCCAATTGTCATCACTTCGAATGACTCCTCCGTCATTGCGGCTCTCCCCATGTACTTGGCCCAAAACTCCGTGCAACGCAGGGCTGTTTCGTAGTCGGCAATGGTCCCCGCCCCTTGCGAATCGCATTGGGGTCGTGCTCGTCCCTTGTACCCGCCCAGCGCATATTCCAAACTCTTGGAGCCAGGGCGATGCCGGCTGTCTTCATCGTGCGTCCGCTTGCAGCATGGTTGCTTTTGCGTCGTGTGGATATTATAGGGGAATAAAAGCTACTATAGTAGACAGTATGTCTCCCGGAGGTTGCTCTTGAAAATCCGAATGGCCGAAGACAAAGACATTACCGCCGTCACCGAAATCTACAACGAAGTGCTGCGCACTTCGACTGCCATCTATCGAGATGAAGAGGCGTCAATAGACGAACGCGTGCTGTGGTGGCAGTCCCAGCAGCAAAAGGGTTACCCGCTATTCATCGCAGAGGAAGATGACCAAGTCCTGGGATTCGCCTCGTATGGCGACTTCCGTCCATGGCCGGGTTATCGATTTACGGTTGAAGGTTCAATCCACTTACGGCCTGACGCTCGCCGCCATGGAACCGGAACAAAGCTCTTCGAGGAGTTGATTGCGCATGCCCGTGCGGCTGGAAAACATATGTTGATTGCTGGCGTCGATGCCGAAAACCTCCCGTCTTGCAGCTTCTTGGGGAAGTTCGGAGCCGAGCGTGCCGGCCATTTGAAAGAGGTGGGATACAAATTTGGCCACTATCTGGACCTGTTGCTCTATCAAATCAGGCTTTCATAAGGAGAAGCGGTGATGTTTACGTCAAGGAGAGATTGGTTGAAGCAATCGATGATGGCAGCAGGAGCCGGAGTTCTCCCGCAAGAGGATTTCACAAAATTGCCCGCGAACCTGCCGGTTCCAATGGATGACGGTGCCTGCGATCATCTTCTTCGGATGCCCGTGCCGTCGATTCTCCTCCCGAGTACACATGGGAGCGTTGTGAATCTTGCGGCGTTGAAGCAGGACCGGCTCATCGTATATTGCTATCCGCGGACTGGGGAGCCCGGCAAGCCGTCACCCGACGGTTGGGATGCCATTCCGGGAGCGCGTGGATGCACACCGCAGAGTTGTTCGATGCGCGACAACTATCAGGCCATCCTGAACCAGAACGCAGAGGTCTTCGGCCTCAGCACGCAAACAACGGCATACTAAACTGAAGCAGCTACCCGCCTCCATCTTCCATTCGCGCTACTCTCTGATGAACATCTCAGATTGGGCCGCGCTCTGCGCCTGCCGACCTTCCAGGTCAATGGATGGACTCTTACCAAACGCTGCACGCTCGTACTGCATCGCCAACGGATTGAGAAAGTGTTCTATCCCGTGTTTCCTCCGGACAAGCACGGCGATCAGGTCGTCGCGTGGTTGCGAGACAAGCGGAAAGGCTTGATTTGATCAATTCTTCCTCACAAATGCGCCAAACAAAAGTAAAGGCAAATGCAAGAAACACACCCGTCGGAATCAGTCCGAAACGCCCACCCGTCTCAACAACTTGAAAGCGTGGGTACACTCATTGTCGCGAATGCCCCTAGCCCTTCCGTAGTGATCTCTCAGCTGGTGTCCACAGCTCGGACAGACGTGAACGCTCTCCCATGATTGACGGGGATTCGCCTGCCGAACGTGTATTCATTGTCGATCCCTCGCGATGAAGACATCTACCTGTTCTCCGACATACACCGAAAACGGCGGTGGCGTAAATCGATAAAGCACCTGTAGTAAACAGAATGACAGGATGGAGGTTCATTCGATTCTCCTTCGAATTGTCTTCGATCATTCGCGCAGGACGCCAGCTTTACGCTTCACCCGCCCGTCTGCTGACAAGGTTTTGCCCACAGACAGACGAGCGCGCTTGTGGCCAGCCCCAAGAGACGAAGGCTATTTGAAATCGCCCGTGGTGTAAGCCTCCTCATAAAAGCCGGGGCTCGAGGACTCAACGAAGGTGCGCAGCAGGTCGATCTGCTGCCGGAGAGCCTCGCTATGGTGATACTCCTTGTGGGCTTCGACAGATTCGTACTGGCTCACCCGCACAGCTGATTTGCCATCCAGACTTCTGTACAGTCGGCTACCGATCAGGCCCTTCGGCAGACTGGACGACGCAATGTAGCTCCGGTCCGCCTCGAAGAATTCATCGATTTTTCCGGGTTTGATCGAAAGGACATTGATTTGTGTTACCGGCTTCATAATTCCTCCTTGGGTGGTGATTTGAGCCAAAGCTTACTTTGTGGGCTGTGTCGGAGGCTTGATTTCACTTGGCAGGGCTCCGATCTGTTGCATAAATCGAAGTGAATCGTTCAAAATCCACGAACTTGCGATTCGATTTTTTTTGAATTGAAAGATGGCCATCCCGGAGGTTGTGACGTGTTTGTGCGTCGCTGGAAACCCGTGAAACGGGCCGTCCTGTGTTCCTTCCAGCCGCCAGCGAACAGCCACCCGGTCACCCTCCGCGACCATATCTTCCAATGTGTAGCGAGCATCCGGGAGATAAGTGCGAATTCCGGTGATTATGGCTGCGAATACAGGTGGGCCGCTTTGTCCGTTCGATCCCTCGTAGTCTGAGGCAATCACATCTGGCAAACGCTCGATATGGTCCTGGCTGAAGCATTCTTCAAACAGTATTGTGACGGCTTGTTTGTGATTCGTTATTTCAGCAGACATGTCTCCACTCTTTTCCGGCTTGACTTCACTTTGCGGGTGAGCGACTGCGGTTGCCGCCAACAGAGCGACGATTAGGAAGATGTTGCGCATGCCGATCACCCCTTTCGGTCGATTGGCCAACGCAGTGTAGCTTCGGTCCGCCTCGTTGGATTCGTCAATTGTGTCGGGGTTGCTCAAAAGGAAATTGGCCTCAGTTACCAGCTTCATAAGTTTCTCCCTGGGTTGATAGTTTGAGTCAAAACTAAGTGGTATGCGTGCGATCATGCCGCTGCACGAGGGCCTTGTCCAGAGATTGTTTAGGTAGCGTTTGCTATCAGCACCTCCATAGTGAATCGAACTCAAGCTGCCCTTTTTCGCTCTGATCGCTGCTTTGGGAGCCTTCATTAGTTTCGGTTGGTTCGCGATCCGTGGAGTCGGCAGGCAACGAGAAGCTGACAGGAAGGCGTGGGCATCGGACAAGTTCACAACTAAAGCGTAAGGCCTCGCAATAGATTGCACCAGTGATGATTCGTGACATATATAATCACTATCCGTGAGCCTATCTCAGATCGATCTGAATCTCCTTCTGGTCCTCGACACGGTGCTTTCGGAGCGCAGCGTCGTGCGCGCGGCGCAGCATCTTCACGTGACGCCGTCGGCGGTCAGCAATTCACTCGCACGTCTTCGCTCCTTGCTCGGGGATCCTCTCGTGATCCGGAGTGGCCGCGGAATCGTTCCAACGCCGCATGCGGCGAGCCTCGCGCCAGCCCTCAAGCACGCTTTAAGCGAACTCGAAAGCTTGGTACAGAAGGATCATTTCGACCCGATGACCACTACCAAGCAGTTCACGCTTGCCCTCGCCGATGCAACCACGATGGCTCGTTTTCCGGAGATCGTGAAGCTGGTCATGAAGGAGATGCCGTGCGCTCAGCTCCGCGCAGTGGGTATCGACACATACGTTTCGTCCGGTGGCCTTTCCAGTATGGAAATCGATGCCGCGCTGATCGCACGAGAAGAGAAGGCGCCCGGGGCACATATGACGCCGCTGTACAAAGAGAGCAGCGTCCTGGCCGCGCGTCGCGGCAACCCCCATACCAGTGGGCGAATTACGAAATCACGACTTGCTGCGCTTCAGCACGTCGATGTGCAGGTAGCACCCGGCCGCGGATATAGTGAGCTTGCCCAAACCTACATGCGGCTTGGGATCGATCGGAGGGTTGCGGTGACCGTGCCGAACTTTATTGCCGCTGCCGTCGTCATCGCAAAGACAGATCTTGTGGCGACCATTCCGTCAACCCTGATGGAACTTCTCGGAGAGCGATTTGGGCTGCGTGCAATCGTCGGACCTTTGCCAAAGATCGTCACGCAAATCAAGCTCGTCTGGCACGAACGCACAGACAACGATCCAGCGATGCAGGCGTTTCGTGAAGTGGTGACAAGGGCGGTCTTGAAGTCCCTTGGTAAAGCGGAACAACGATGAAGGGAGTGCCAGAGCCTTATCCGTGCTTTCCGTTTGGACAATCGACGGTCGCCAGCGGGATTTTCCCTTCCACGGGATCAAAAACTGAAAACATGTTTGGTTTGCCGTGCGGATGACGATTCAAAGACTGTCAGCGAATTTGTCCACGCGTAAGCGTGCAAATGCCCGACAAGAAACAACAGCTGCAACTTCCCATCGCAGCGTGGTGGAATTATTCGACTGAAGTCGGCTTCTTACGAGAAACCTGGTCGATGATTTGTATTTCGATCTGGCCAGACCAATCGCAGTTCGGACAGGTTACGATTCCGGTAGTGATTGCTCTCAAATCCAACTCCGCGAGATTGATGATGTGTCCACAGTTTCGGCAGACGTGAACGCTCTCCCAGTGCCGCCGCTCCCGGCTGTCCGATGCGTGCGCTGTCATCGCTAGGGTACTCCCCGGAATCAATAACTGGGACCTCTGTATAACAATCGTTGGCACACGCTGCAAATGAGGCTGGTGATAGCCGCAAGCAATGCCACACCGATAAAGAGGATCAAGAAAAGGGGCCAGGGCAGCCATCGCGGAGCGCCCTGCATGACATCTCGCGCAAGAAATGCTCCATCAAGAAGACGGCAACTGGCATGCCCACGATGATTGGGGACAACACAGGGAGTCATGCGGCTCCCGGGTAGACATAATTCTTTCCTTCACGAGCGTGAGAACGGCCAACGCCACCATGCAAACTCGATGCCTCCATAATGCCCACCTCCAGTGTCATGCGCCACTCCGGTCAACTCTGGAGATTTCTGAATCGGCAGCAATCGGTTGAATTGCGGTGCCAACGTACTTCAGCATCCATATGTTGAGAGCGACCACCGCACTTGTGCGGATATAGTTCAAGTTCTTCCAGCGCACCGTGCTTTCGATGAGAGCCTCGGGTATATCTGAAGCAGAGGACAATTTCTGAAAGGCCAGAAACGTCGGTGCGAAGTAGGCGGTAGTCCACAAGCGAAGGCACACATACATGACGGCGATGGCAACCAACCCAGCTCGTCTTTGTTTTAGCTTCCAGTTGAGGACTAGAGCCGCCAAATAGATGGCCTCGAATAGAGAGTGGAGGACGATCCACAAGACTGTGGAGTCGATACCGACATTCGCCCGGATCACCGACAAGGTGGCTGGACTGCCCGACGCCCAAACAGGAACAAAGACAACAGTCTCCCACAGGCTCGCGCCGGTGAGCAGGCAAAACGAAGACAGTGCCAAAAGAAGCCATCGATCAGGGCGCGTCTTATTCATCGCTTCTCCTCCCATCCGTGAATCGGACGTACTGGGCGAGGCAAACACTACTTACGACCCATCATGCTGAAGACTATGTACGAGACGGCTAAGAGGACCGTCACGGACACGGGTGCCATTGCTTTCTTAGTGCCATCCCCACTCGCCAGGTGTGCGATGAATGCAGACAGCAGAACAATTAAGAATCCCGCGAACGCCCATTCCTTAAGGAACCGAGGAAATGGGAGGAGCAACACGGCGACGCCGGCGAGTTTGAAGAGGGCGAGCTCAACTCGGAAATAAGATGGAAAGCCTAGGTGCGCGAATCTTTCTTTGAAGCCGATGCTTGTCAGGTAGAGCACACCAGACGCCGCCATCATTAAGCAAAATGTCGACGTTGTGATCCAGTAGGTGAGATTGAGCGATTTCGTAGTCATAGGATCGAATTCCTGTTCAGAAGTCGGGACGCATTCCAGGCGACAGGCAGGGCGTATGTATTTACGGACGTTTTCTTGCCTTGGGTGATGACTGCGCTTTTCTTGCGACAGAATCGAACCGGGTACTGCGCAGACGCTCAAGGCCGGTGCCGTGAAGCTTGATGCCTTCGGTGAGGAACCGCACGATGAGTTCCAGCTCGGACGCGTTATAGTTCGACCAGAGTTTGAACATCTCCTTCCTGATAGGCTCGTAAACCGCTTCGCAGCGAGCATGAGCTTTGTCACTCAGGCGAACGATCTGCCGCCTGCGGTCGGTCGGGTCATCTTCTCTTACGGCATAGCCCGCTTTCTCCAGCCGGTCAATTAGTGCCGTCGTCGACCCTGAGGTCAGTCCCGTGGCTCTAGACAGCTCTCCTGCTGTGCAAGTCCCGTCTTGCGAGTAGAGGAAATCGACCCCAGCGAGATCCGTCTTATTCAAGCCGAGGACTTCGGCGATCACCGCGCGAGTCAGTTCTCCTTGGTCCCCGACTCCACGGATTGCGGCGAACAGGCGACCGACTAGATCCTTGGGCAGTTTTTCTTTTTGCTTCATTTCGCTTCTCCTACGCTCTCCGTCAGCCAGCATCTTGAACGCCACGAGATTAATTTGGCTTCGCGTTCCGCTATCTTCCGAACGCTACACGCAAGGCGTTTAACAAAAGACTTAACGTCAGCAGCTCCAGCGGAAGCCGAAACTTGCTCTTGAGTATCCACTTTCTTGCGAGCGTCTCATCGATTACGTCGGCCTTTTCGAATGCGAGTGCTTTGGGAATGAAGTCGAACGCGGACCATAGCCGGGTTGCGATATGGATGCACAGAGCTGCCAGCAGCCAAAGTCTGATGGCTGGCAGCTTCCAGAACGCTGCTAGCGAGCACAGCAGGAGAACCTCGAAGAGCAGGTGTGCTGGTAGCCAGAACTTACCTCTCCTCACACCTCCCCGGCTGGGCTGAATCAAGTCGGGACGCTTCGGCCAGGAGGGATCGATCACGAGGTGCTCATACATTCCGCCACCCAGAACCGCCGACAGCACGATTACCGCAGCGACGAGCAGGCCATCGAGAGAAGAATTCATATACGCGCTCTCCAGTCCTTTATTTTGACAGTCAAGATACTTGTCTGTCAAGATTTGGCACTGCTGATGTAAGACAGCTGCAGGTCACATGTTGATGCTGGACGATGTGAATGGGTTCGGCCACCTATTACTCCGCATAATTCGTTGGCAGGAGCGCCCGATCCGCAAGAAACGTCTCCCACCTCGGCTGCCCTGATCTATAGATGGCACCGCGCATCGCGCAAAGGACCTTTCCAAGGTCCCACAGATCGGACATTCATATGACTTCGTTAAAAGGGAAAAGAATCGCGATACTCTCAACCGATGGATTCGAGCAAGTGGAACTCACAGAACCGCGCAAGGCCTTGGATGACGCGGGTGCGACCACGGTGGTAATCTCACCGAAGGGTGGTGAGATTAGGGGTTGGAAGCCGTTGGGGCTATTGTGAAGCACAACAGGGTCAGTAATCATCACATTATTAATTGACATGACGCTACCGAAGTTCGCGTAAATACCGGTCACCGTCAGAGGGACCGGTTTGGCGGGGACCGGCTGTGTCGGCGGCACTGGCTGTGGTGCTTTTTGATCTAACTGCTCAGTCAGCCGCGCAAAAACTTCTTGCTCGTCATTCACCTGATAGATGCCGACAGTATGTCTAGCAGTGACAAAGTCTTCGAAGTCGCGCAGACGAGCATTGGCGCCTTGAAGTGGATAATCCATGACGAATGGCTCGGAGAATACTGTAGAACTGCGAACTTTCAGATGTGCTTGCTTGGCAGCTTTCAACAGAAAGTCGCGATTCGCATTTTCTTGGCTGGCAAAAGTTCGCTTAACATACACGGGGTAATCTTTCAGATCCACTTTTCTAAAAACTTCAAGCTCGTCGAGCGCAGCGCGATAATCCCTAGATCGATCTGTTGTCATGGCAAACGCTAGCACCGCTGCGGCGACCAAACAGATTAGCTGTTGGAGCGATTTGAGTGCCTTGAGTCTTTCGTCCATTGATTTAGATCTTGCGCCTGTTGCAGCCACAGAACTCGCCTTTCTGTCAGCGTCGGGAAGCCACGACACCTGGACCAGGCCGACAACACCAAACCCCTCGAAAGCTTCGACACTCAAGAGAAGTATACGGATAGGTTGCTCCCAACACGGAAATCACTGCTCCGGTACAGACGAATAGGTAGATCATCCCAAATACGAAGAGCGCACTCCACAATCAGTCCCGATAAACGCTTGTTGACTGATCACACAATCGGTTCACCGAAGCTCCCTGAAAGTCGCATTTTGGGAAACTTCGACCCCCTGTTTTGATTTAGCAGATGTGAACAGTCTCAAGCACGGCACTAAAGTGCCCCTAATACTAGAGTGGAGGCCGGACGAAGTGACCAGATATGCTGTTTCCCTATACCCTCGATTGGAAAACCTCGTTGGCTCCTGCTGAGCGAGTTGAAAGTTGCACGACGAAGACCGCCGTGGTTAGGCTTCGTCATCCGCTTTCGCTTATTCAGCGCGGTCCACAAGTTCGTCCGTTCCTAGATCCCGGCCCAGTTAAAATGGGTTATTCATTATGCAATCCCGCACCACCCAAATAAATGTGACGCAAACACGCTGGGCACCGTCCGTGCCGCGTTGTATTGCGGCCAGCGTGGGAACAATAAAGGAACAATACTGGAACAATAAGGATTCTGATGCGTTGTTTTGTGCCCTCTTGTGCCCTCAAAAGATGTGCTAACTTATTGAAAGTACGTTGCGAAGCCGTTTCGCAACGAGGAGGCCGGCGGTTCGAACCCGCCCAGCTCCACCAATACAATCAACAACTTAGATTGGAATTCGGGGAACAACTAGGAAGACCCGTGGGAACAATAAGACGGGAACCTGACCCAGATACGCCTAATCAGCAGTTGGATCCCGCCCGGCTCCCCAACCAAATCAATGAGTTGGCAAGAGGTTGGAACGATGTGGACCCCGAATCGAACCTCGCAAACGAGGAGGTCAGCGGTTCGATCTTTCTGAGTTCAACCGAGTCTGAACCTCCAAGACTGGAACTTGACGAATTTATGGTCCACTGCCCGACTGCAACGGTCACTTACAGTCGGCGATTTGGAACCTTCCAGTTGCAGTGAACAATCACGGAGGCATAACGAGGATCTAGTTCAGTTCATTCGTTCGTAAAAATCATATCGGTCGTGACCTGTTGGGGTTGATCAAAGACGCTTCAATCCTGAAGTCTCTGCAGGATCGCCCGGTATTCTCCATGCGTCGGTAGGTAGGGGCTGGTTCGATTGAAGTGACTCTTGAGAATGTTTCGCGCGAGCTCGTCTAAGTCCGTCATCGTATATCCAGCTTCCCGGTAGGTGTTAGGAAGACCTAGTTCCTTGTTCAACGATTGCAGGATCTGCTTCAAATCGGAACAGTCCGTCAGTCCGAGAACACTGGCGATGCGCGAGGCTTTTTCGGGTACACGGCGAACAACGAGTTCCACTGTGAAGGGAAGAGCCGCAGCGATCAATACTCCGTGATGCAAACCCTGGTCCCCGCAGACGATGGCAATTGCGTGGGCGGGCCCCAGCCCCTTATGGATAGCGGCGCCACCAGCGAAGGCAGCCTCCATCATAGAGCAGCGTGCTTCGTCGCCGTCCGGCTTCGTAGCGGCCACGATATTGGAGAAAGCGCGAGCAAGCCCGTCCAACGCGAGCGCGTTTACGATCGGATTGTCTGGCACTGCAAAATAGCCTTCGATGCAATGTGCCATCGCATCGATTCCGGTCGCAGCAATCAGTTTCGGCGGAAGCGTTCGGGCAAGATCGGGGTCGCAAATAGCCGTATTCGGGACAAGGTGGGGGCTACGGGTTCCTATGGCAGGACTGTGGGCGTCCGCATGAAGAGCGGACACGGGAGAACTTTCGCTGCCCGTACCGACGGTTGTCGGAACCGCGATGAGCGGCGTTACTCGCGGACCGAGGAGACCGGGGTTCCCCAGCAATTCGGTCGAAGTTTTAAGTTCGGAGCCGGCGAGCGCGGCGACAAATTTCCCGGTATCTATAACCGACCCGCCACCAAGTGCAACGATGCCGTCGCAGTTTCCTCTGCGGTAAGCGGAAAGGGCGGCGTCTGCACCTGCTGTGGTTGGGTTTTCTGGAACATCCAGGTATTGGACGGTATTCTCCGGCAAGACCTGCATGGCTTTGGTGACTGCGCCCGCGCGTTCGAGTCCGCGGTCGCTGAGAAGAAAAGGTCGATGTGCGCCGAGCAGCGCCAACTCTTCCTTGAGTTTCGATAGTGAGCCCGCACCCAGAACCAGACGGGGCAAGGGAAAGACAGTACTCATAATTGCTCCAGTCACGGGCGAAGGCCATGGCTATTTAGAAGGGGTAGTGGGCTGAACCCTGCGTCAGAGTGGTCAAGCGGAGTTCGGTGAAGTCGTGGACCGAATAGTACCCCGAGGAGCCCCATCCGCTGTCCTTGACGCCGGTGGTCGGCAGTGAAGGCTCGCCGGCCATGGTAGACGCATTGACGTGAATGACCCCTGTGTCGAACCTTTGAGCGAGGTCCAATCCGCGAGCCTGGTTGGTTGTCATGATGGCGGCGCTTAGGCCGTAGGGCGTTTCCTGCGCGCGCTGCAATGCTTCCTCGGCGGAGTTTACGGACTCCACTACCAGTACGGGGCCGAAGGTCTCCTGCAGTTGACTCGCAACGATAGCGTCATGGGGTACGTGGGTCAGCACGGTGGGAGCGTAAATCCGGCCCTCGGACGTTCCGCCAACGACAAGGCGCGCACCGCGATCGGTTGCATCCTTCACGCGTGAGACTGCCGAAGCCAGCGCCGCATCATTGATGAGCGGACCAATGATTGTGTCCGCCTTGAGCGGATCGCCTGACTTCAGGGTTAACGCCTTGGCCGCAACCCTCTTTACAAACTCGTCATGAATGGGCTGCTCGATAAGGACTTTGCGGGTATTCATGCATATCTGGCCCTGGTGGAAGAACGTGCCAAATACCGCTGCATTCACTGCATCGTCCATATTCGCGTCGGCGAGGACGAGTAGCGGATTGTAGCCGCCGAGTTCAAGCACGCTGCGCTTGAGCGCCTGCCCCGCACGGCCTCCAAGGATGCGCGCGGTCTTATCGGAGCCGGTGAAGTTGATGCAACGCACAGCACGGCTCTCGAAGAAGACATCAGCCACCGTTGCCGCCTCGCCGGGAGCATGGGTGACGACATTCACCGTACCGGCGGGGAAGCCCGCCTCTTCCAGGATTTCCGCTTGCAAGAGTCCTGCCGATATGGGCGCTTCTTCGGATGGCTTGATGACAACCGTATTGCCGAAAGCCATGGGGAGAACGATTGCGCGCCACGCAAGGTTGAACGCGCCGTTCCATGGAGTAAAACCTGCGACCACCCCTAGAGGCTTCCGGGTCACCATAGCAAAGCGGCCGGGCGTGTCGCTCCGCATCACATCACCGTATGGCAGGTAACCCCAGTTGGCAGCCTGACGCATCAACGTCACCGACCATCGCACCTGGAAAGTCGCGAATGTTTTGCTGGCTCCTGTCTCGATAGCCATGGTATGAACGATGTCGTCGAGTCGGCGCTCGGTTATGTCGGCGGCCTTGAAAAACAGGCGCTGCCGTTCGGCCGGCAACATCGCAGCCCACGCCGGAAATGCTGCATGCGCAGCCACTACGGCGGCTTCGGATTCAGCGCGGCCTCCCGCGGCGATTTCCGCTACCAATTCACCGTTGTATGGGTTGTAGTCAGGGAATGTGCGACCACCGGCCTTCGACCATTCGCCGTTGATGAAATGGGTGGTATGCCCGATGCCCGACTTTGTCTCGTTTTGTTCAGCAACTGCACCCATTGTCTTCTCTCCTTGCGCTCATGGATCCCGCTTATTCCCGAGGCACGTCCGACTTCAGCCACAACTGTATGCCTTGCCACCTTAGGGCGTCTAATG
>Ga0302308_10000349_pt1 | contig 40555 bp, 35 predicted proteins | sample III_Palsa_E3_3_FD_200531 | JGI IMG/M metagenome (GOLD analysis project Ga0302308, IMG submission 200531) | Peat permafrost microbial communities from Stordalen Mire near Abisko, Sweden - III_Palsa_E3_3 | ecosystem: Environmental > Terrestrial > Soil > Palsa > Peat permafrost | place: Sweden...
GCCGAGGACTAACACTAAGCTTGGTACAAGAAAACTAGGCCCTTCAACGTTGCGCTACACTAACAACCAATCTGGTTCAAATGATCGGGCAGACCAACTACCCGACAAGACACTATGTACTGAATGGACTATTTCATTGACAACGATAGGGCTTGCATGTGAAATCTCTGAATGACAATGTCCGTTCTGTCGTTCTGTCGCTACTTGAGCATCCAACGCGGCGAAAAGTGGCGCGAAGAGGATTATGGAGCATGGATGTTCGTAAAGGCGGCGAAAGAGGAAGTCTTCAAAGGGTATTCGCACCTTGATATCGATGGGCATCGCAAAACATTCCGAGACTCTGATGATGGAAATACAGCGAAGGCCAGGGCCTGGTTCGGAGAGCTCGTAGGCGGCTTAAAGTGGAGCCCCAAGAAAGTCTATTTAGCCCCGATTCCTGATAGTGGCTGTACTACCGCGGCGAGGCGCCTTTCTAAGACGCACCCGTTGGCGGTTGCCGCTGTCGGAAATTTGAAAATCGCTTCTCTCTGGGACGGTCTGAGATTCAAGAAAGCTCTAATGAAGAGTAGGGAAGGAGGACCTCGGGACGTACCAACTCTTTATAAGAATATCGAGGTAATCCTGCCAGTTCCAACGGATGCGCAGATCATTCTGATCGATGACGTTTGTACGGGCGGCGGACATCTCATGGCGGCAGCCAAGAGAATCATTGAAGGCGGAGGCAAGTGCGATTTCGCCATCTGCGTTGCAAGAACTGCGAACGACCAGACGAGATCTGCTCAGGGTGCTCTGACAGATACGCTCTGAGCATCTTTTGACGTACGGGCAGGAGATGCCTAGTGCAGTTCAGGTGCGAATTCGCCAAGCCTTCCGATTGCCACTGAATTGCGATGTCTTGATCGTTGTAGTTTGTTCGGGCAGCGAAGATTGCCGTGATATACGTGGCGCGGCGGCTCAGGATCCCATACAAGATAACAGCCGTATGGTCACTTAGGGCTGCTTGCGGTTGCCCCGGATTTATCCTTGAGGTTTCCAAACAGCTGATCTCGAATTAGCCGGATTAATTCATCGAACTCGTCTTCAGTCGCGGACCGAAGTGCGGTTCGGAGCGCCTTAGAAAGCTTGCTGATTTCCTTCCCAGACCAACTGATAGGGGCATCAGAAATAGGCGAAACCATTTCAAAACTTAATTGTTCATCCTGTGCCGGCACCGACAATAAAGCGTCAGCCAGATCTTCCCGATGTTTGTGAGGAATATCGAAATCGATGAGATGGCGCCGAACTTTTCTCAGGATGTCATCGTAATCCGCGCTATCGAAAGCTAATGCCCGTCCCGTTTCGATGAGATATTTGACACCACGGTATTGGTCGCGAGATTGCTCCGCCTGCAGAGGACGAGGACAGAGCAGCATCCGATGTTGCTTCTCGGCGAAGCCGACCGTATGCATTGTTCCCCCCTTTATGTCAGTTTGCACCGGGACTACCGCCACCGACAGCCCACTCTGAATCCTGTCCCTTTCGACAAAGGAGTTGCGGTGAGCCGACTTGAACAAAGGTAATTCGCTAACCCATGCGCCGCCGTGATCCAGAATCCTATAGGCTAGGTCTCGATTCTCAGCCGGATACACCTTGTCCAACGGGGTAGCGAATACCGCAATTGTAATGGCCCCCGAATCTAAGGCGCCCTCGTGCGCAGCTGCGTCGATGCCTTTGGCAAGGCCACTGATGACACTGAATCCGTTTTCTCCGAAGAAGCGCGAGACCTTTTTGGCCACCATCTCGCCAACCGGAGTTGTGTTTCGCGTTCCAACTACAGCAACACCCGCCTTAGACAATACGGTCTTGTTCATCCCTCTTACGAAAAGAGTAAGAGGAGGGTCTGGGATAAGCCGCAACAAATAAGGATAATCGTCTTGTTGGATGGAGATGGTTTCGATTCCCAGCTTCGAATGCCTTGATATCTCGCGTCGCGCGGTTTCGAGTAGGTCATCCCAGTTCGTGGACAAAACTGAATCGGCTCGATCACGCAAAATCGTCCGAAGGAGCCTTTCGCCAGAAGCGTTCAAAGATCTGAGATCGTTGACGTTTGGGTGATCAAGCAGAACCTTCATCGCAGTCCTCGCACCAATATGGAGCAAGTGCGCCAACGCAAATACGTAAGGTTTAGCGTCTGCTGACGGGATCGTATCGGCCCGAAAGGCTACATTCGACCATTGCGTTTGCTCATTCATGTGCCAGACCCCCAGATGAAATCCGTCCGATCTCGGTCAGAATTTCTTCCCAACTGATACATACAGGATTGATGTCGAGCGTGGACGCATCAGAGCCCCAGTTTACCCCCAAAGGTTTGCACCCCGCGGCTCTAGCAGCTGAAATATCGTCCGCATGGTCTCCAACATAAATGCATCTATCCGTGCTGATCCCAATCACTTCGCATGCCCTGATCAATGCTTCAGGGTGTGGTTTCCGCATTCTGACGTCGTGATAAGCAACAAGCACTGGAATTCCGAGCGCATGGTGGCGGATCAATCGTTCCGCGTATGGCCGAGGTGACTTAGTAACAACACCCAAAACATAATTCGACTTGCCGAGAGTGTCCAACGCATTAACCGTTCCAGGAGGGAGGGAAGTCATCCCGAGTCCCTCGTATACTTTTGTCCAGTTGCGCGCCCGGCGAAGGCTTTCGAGGGCAGCACTAAGGACGAGCGTCTCATCAAGGTCAAACAAAATCGCCCGTTTTATCCCATCAGTTATGCTCAAATCGCGTCCTTTCGATAAGGCAACTGTATTTCAATTGGAAAGCGTTCCTTCGCAATGTTTTTGTGACGTCAGCCATCGTCGTGGTCAGATCGGCTTCGCTAGAGGCCCCCGCCGCGCATCGGTTATCAAATCCCCACTCTTCTACGGCTTCCCGCCCGATATTTCTCTGGTGCGTTTTCAACGAGTTCCAGTTCGTACATCCTGCGATCAAGGATGTCCAGAAACGTCATTTCTGAACCGACTGCGACGGTAAGCTTCCCGCCGCTTGTTTTTACATTCACGCCGTGGATCTTACATGCTTTCTTGAGCAGCGATTGCGAGACATTCTGGGTTTCGCGCTGACTGCGGATAGATGCCACGTGTCTCGCCGCTCGAGTGTGCCGAGCCGCATACTCCTGGACGCCTGAAAAGTCGACAAAAGGCATATCTTCCTGAATAGACGCGATGTTATCTGGTACCGCATCGCGTATTACCTGCTGAAGTTTTGCGATGAACTCAAAACCACTTGGTCTCAGAATATGCACTTGCGCCGAATCGATCAGGAGGTCGAACTCATGGTCCAACTTAAACGTTTCATCCTCGACGATCTGCAATGAATCCGTGACAAATCTGACGAGCCTATTTCTGCTTTTTAAGAGCCCCTTGAACTGAGTTGCTCGCCGAATTGCAGTAAGTCTTCGATCACGGGAATCCGTAAATTTTGCGAAATAACAGGTAATCGCATTTGGGTCTCCTAGCGCAGTCGTATCTATTCGGAGATTGTTCGCGCGATGTAAATTTCGTATCCTTGCAACCTCGGCGCTGCCTATGGGGGCGACAACATATTCCTGTGAAGAATACTTCTCAGATGGTTGATACTCCTGCGGTTCACCTTCTGTCTCCGCCATGGTCTCGCGAGTTCCAGTGGCTATCTCCTGCAGCGCGGCCTGTACCTCCGCATCGACCGGTATTAAAACAAAGCTTCCTTCTTCATCATCATCGCGGCCGACTCCAAACTCAGTCGATCTCACGACGTTAAAATCAAAATTGAGTACCATTCTTCAAACCTCCCAATACACCGAGTTGCTCAGACGATACGGGATGATCTTCTGCGCCTCACTAATTGTGGTCCTGCGCGTTATGAGCACGATAGTCTCATTGCCCGTATAGGGGTTCTCATCTTGTGGTGGATAAATGGTAAAGATTCTATACCCTAAAACCGCAAAGAGAACATTCATGTAGTGGAGGTTGAGATTCCAGAACAAGAACACAATGAAGGAAACCGCCACCAACGTCGCTGAAAACTCCCTCCAGTCCGCAAGGCTTGTGGCGTAAAAGGGAAGGAGAAGCGCAAATAGATAAACCAGCAGGTGGTCTCGATGATCTTCAGCTCTGCCGACCACAATGTCGCGCGTGTCTTTATGTTTCTCTGCAGTCCTCAGCCTCAGGAACAGGAAAGCGTTTGGAAGTACGATCATCAAAATACAGCCAGCGACAAAATATTTGTTCGGGATTAGCTTGTTTCCTCGGATCGCCCAAAGGACGAAGAGTGGAGATATACTGCTCAGCACCATGATCAGACGCGCTGAACTAAGACCTTCGTGAGCCGCTGCCTCTCTCAAGTGTTCTCCTCTATCTTGGCCCGCGCCGGTGAGTGCTTAAGGAAAATTCGCTGACATCTAAGGCAGCGCGGAATCGAGCCGACGCCTACATCAAAGTTCGCGATGAAAGCGGATAGAGTAAGCCATGATTCCCTTTCGGCGGAGTTTAGCCGTCGAGTACAGGACAGACATATCCCGAATGGAAGCGACTTTCCTTTGATCGGTGAACTGGTATAGAAAGCCGATTCGGTCAAATGGAGATCCGAGAGCCATCTTCTAAATCATAAAGGAATCTCGACGAAGCGCGCCCCAAATCAATGCGTGTCGATACCCGCGCATTATTAGCCCGACCGTCTCACGATCACAGCCCTTCGACCCCAATGCCGTTTTCGGCGAGCCAAAGCTTTCGAAGCTCAAAATCGACCATTTTATGCTCGACAGACAGGCAGAAAGCTGCTGTGTGCTGTCGCTCGACTAGATGCGTCAATTCATGGACCACCACGTACTCGGCTGAAGATTGCGCCAGACGGGACACTTCCGATGGATATTTCGATGTCCAAGTACCGCTCCGGTGTCGCTTCACAGTCGCCAAATGCGATGCCCCAATGGACCGAAGTCTGCCACGAGACCAACCAGAAAACCGTTGTCTTTCGGTTTCAAATGGCGCAGACTGAACACTCCAACCGATCAGCCATGAGATTTCAGTCGCTTTCCTTTGCAGCCGCCATAGCCGCTCTATCGTGCTTCCACTCCGCCACAGCACAGACAGCTTTGCAAGACCACATCGCCTGGAGTATCGCACACGAAGGCTGTGCTGCATTTTCCGGAAACACTCTCAATCCCCCCAAAGCGCTGCGTGAATGTTTTCTTCAAAAGGAACGCCACAACGAAGAAGCCACAAGGTTGCTGAGAGAGCTATCGTCCGATGAACTGGCAAGAGCAATCGAGCAGTCTTTGCCGCTCGCATATAAGCAGTATCAGATCCCAGCGAACTTCGAATGGGTGCTATCTCATGAACATCAACTCAATTTGTTCAGAGAGTTAGGTCGATCAAAAGGTTATAGCCGAATCAGAACGATCTATTATCTTCGTCAGCTACATAATCCGAACGCCAAAAACGTCCTGAATGCGGTCAGTGACGAACAGATTCAAGGCTTGTTGGACAGAACTCGTCTCGTGGTGGCGATCAATGCCCACACCAGTTACGACTCACTCAAAACTCTCGACTCCATGACAGCTCCCCAACTAACAACAATAGAGCTACCAACGACGTTAGCGTCATTGCTTAATAGTGTCTACGGTTCCTCTAGCGCGGGTTTGACAAAACTCGTGCTTGAGAAGAATCAAAGGCTATTCGCAAGATCAGGAAATATCGCTCCGTCCGACGTCCGAATACCAATCGGTAGCACCGTGATTCTTCCTTCCCTCGGTCGAATGGGCAGTTTCGAAAGCATTGCCTTGCAACCACTGTCTGGCTCAGGAGGCTGTCCAACGTGCGCGGTTATAGATCCACGCTTATCTGCGATTGTGGACCTTGGACACAATGGCACGCCTGCAGAGTTTGAAAGGTTCGGACATATCGAGACTCCAGTAGGAAGTCTCCAATCTGTAACCGAACCTGCGGCTGCCAATTACGGCGGATACTTAAAGTCGCTTGGAATAAACTCAATCGAATCGGGCGATCTTAACCTAATATCTACAGTACCAATCGCAGTGATCGACAGTGGTGTCGAAACAACTCACCCTGACTTAATGAATTCGTTTTGGAGCACACCCTCAGCGCTCGCAGACGCGCGATGGCCTGCTGGCGCTTTCGGTTACGATTTTGTATTGCGCAGCACGACACCTTCCGATCAAAGCAAATTCTCGCATGGTACCCATGTGTCTGGATTAGTTATCGGCGAGCAGCTTTCGAAATGGAAGCCGGATCTTGGCAAAATTCTTGCGAACAAGCTGAGACTCGTCGAGCTTAAAATTGCCGGCCCAGACGGCATCGTCGATACTGCAACTGCAGAAAATGCGATTCTGGCTGGTATCGGAAAGAATGTTAAGATATTCAACTGTAGCTTCGAACTTGCATACGAGTCCGAGATGTTGAAGGCCTATCTAAAGAACCCCGATCGCGCAGCGAGCGCTCTCTTTGTTGTTGCGGCCGGGAATGAGGGAGCTGGTAAGAACAAAGGTGCCAACTTGGATGCTAGCCTTTTCGATCAAGAAACATTCAAGGATGGTTCTATACCTCTGTCCGACGTGATCCTCGTTGCGGCTTTGGGGGTAGGTGACAAAATAGCCCCATTCTCTAATTACGGCCCCAAGACTGTTACCATTGCCGCTCCAGGAAGTAGCATATCTAGCACTATTCGCGGTCATGGTTATGGCTTGCTGAACGGGACGAGCCAGGCTGCGCCGTTTGTTACCCTCACAGCCGCAATTCTTCTGTCAGAGCTGCCTTCAATGTCGCCACCGGAGATACATCAACGCATCACAGATACCTGTGATTGGATCGACGATCTCAAACCATTTGTTCGAGATGGCTGCCGCTTGAACATGCAGAAAGCTACGATCGTAAATGCGGATTTGCTTCAGCTAAGAGCGGGCGACGTTGTACTGAAGGGTTCGGTTTCCACTTCACAGTTTGGCTTACCCAAGTCGGGCTCAATTTCGTCAAGCCAGAAGTTCGAACGTGTTTGGTTTGATGACGCCGGTCAAATGGTTATTGTGACCACAGGCGGCCGTTTCACTACTTCCGCAGCAACTACGACATTAATAAAAATCGACCTGGCAACGCCTTCGCAGTGCCCAGGTCACAGTTCGGGAAAGTCGTGTACGATTCCGGTTTCCCTCATCAGGGATATTGTGTTCCGTGCATCCAGCTTGTAGCAGATCTGACCACAGGAAGAGGTTGACAAATGCACTCAGGTTGCTTCGATTGCTTTAGGTTGGCCATGCCCGTCGGAATCATACTTATGCTAGCTGCGAACGGGAACGGCTTGCTTGCCCAAAAAGGAGGCGGTGCAACGCCCGGACAGCCCCAAGGCGCTGCTGCACAAGGTGCCCAAGGCGGACCCACGCCGTATTTCGAAACGATTATGGAGGCCTACGGTGCAACAAACCAATTATCGCAAACGATCGCTCAAGAGACCTGTAGCCTCTTAAAAGACAACAGCGTCACGGTGGTGATTTTTGATCCAGCGTCATTCCAGAATGTGGCGGCATGGCAGGCTTTTTCTAGCACTGCTGATGCACTAAAAAACGCCTACGAAACTCTTTTGACTCAAGGTGAGGTCGATGGACTGTTCCCTGCTAAAGGCAACAAACGGACTGGCGAGCTTGCCTCAATTCCCATAACTTCGGCTTCAGATCTGGCGGGACTCATCACAGCCCTTGCGTCCAGCACAACAAACAATGCGTCCACCTTCACGATCCAAGACTCATCTATGGCTGTGAGCCTCGCGCATCAGTTTCAACGGCTCACGAAATGTCAGGTGAATGTGAAGTACTATCCACTGTTTGGTTCATACGTCGACCTGACGACTACTGATGCATTTGTTCAGGCAAAGCTTAGCGATCTTAATGAGCTACGACGATATATCCAGCACACCCGGACATTCACCGCCGGCAATACTACTAGTGTCCAGTATCTTTTATTGAATGATCTCAACAGCCAATATGACTCGCTTCTAAAGAGTATCTCGTCAGGGCCGAGTCAAGGAGGGCAAGGTGGCCCCTCAAGTGGCCCGCAGGGCGGCCAAGGCGCGCCCTCTACGGCGCCTCAACAGTCACAATCCAGTGGCTCTGGACTTGTTTCCTTGGAGCAAGGTGCCGCGCTAAACAATCTGTTAACCCAGGAAAACACTTATGTCCTCTATGCAGACGTGGTCGCGGCAGGCGGCACGCAACGCGATCGAAAGAACCTGTTCACGCTTATCACCGGAGACTGGATCTCATACAGCGGTGGCGTGGTCGTTAACGTTGCACTAATAAAAAGCTCAAACACCCAGTTGATGTTCGCTGATACACTCAGATACCGTACAGCATCTGCTCATATTCGTGGACCGAAAGAAAGCGGATCAGTTGAGAATACAAACGCTGGAGAGAACGAGATTAGTGTTTGCGGGCAAGAGCGGCACTTTCATTGGTGGCAGCGAGAAAAGAACGCAAAGTCTTGTGATTTTACGCCAACCAGTCCGGCAACCGTATCCTCTCCTCCTACCAATGCTCCTGTTGTCAATCCTTGATACGTGATGATGAAATCTAGGCGATAAGAGTGCTCGCCGCTTTATCTCCGTTTCTATGATGGTGAAATGTCTACGCATCGGTTGAGGATGCTGTGTTTTGGTTGGCTGCTTCACAGATGTCCAGAATGGCTGCACATAGATAAAACGAGACCGCGGTTTCGCGGTGAGACAAACCCCGTCCCAGAATCGTGACGAGGTAAGTTCAGGGCTTTAGATTGTCCGTGGTAAGGTTCAGCGTTCGCTCCGCCGGTACATCTTTGAAGAAAGCCTCACCTTTGACGAGCCATGCGTATCCGAACGCCCAGAGGCATATCGCCTCGCAGATCAGTAGGTGGTGTCCGTCTCGCCACCAGGGTCCCATGGAAGGGATGAAGTTCTTCGCTAGACCCAGCAGCGCTTCGGTGGCCATAGCGATATAAATCGTCCATCCGCAGATTGTGTAGATGAGATTACGCTGTATCTTCTGGCGCGTGGGATTACCGTCTGTCCTGCGAAACAAGAAGAGACAAAAGTAGCCAAGAACTATGAAGAGAGTAATCGCGAATACGAAATGGAAATGAGGATACGGAGGCATCGTGAAGCACGTTATCTTTTCCTTGATGTCTGTAGGATCCATGGGGCAGAAAGCAACGCCAATTGCGCAAATAGCGGACAAGAGACCAGCGTATTCATCTTTCTTGTCATACCCGCGTGTGCAGAGCATGAACATGGAGATCGCGCAGAGGCTACCGACGAAGAGGTTGCGAAGGCCGGTATAGTAATACGCGCTAATGGAGCCCTGAATGATATGTGGACTGTGATGGATTAAGTAGGGGATCCCGAGTGCAAAGGGGAGTGACATCGCTACATAGCCTACGGCTTTGCGAAGTGCCTTGTAGGAGAGGACAATCGGATCCTTCGGGGTTATATCGATGAGTGATGCCTTGATAGACATAGAATGCCTCAAGTGGTGAGGGTGAAACGTGTGGGGTTGACGCGAATCCTACCATAGAAATGGGAGCACCCTTTATGGGGCGCTGCAATTTATTATTGACAACTTGATCAGTCAGGGTTTTAATCTGACTCGCATCCTCCGGCCAACTTAATATCTTCGATTGATGACTGTCATAAGCTGCTGAGATTTATTAGGGAGACGCCTCATGTCATCGTTTCTTCGCTTTCGTAGCGCAGTGGGGATCAGTTTGCTCATCACAAACCTCTGTGGCTGCACCGTTCTGTCGTCTCGCGATTTACAGCCGATCATTGCGACAATGACGACGCAACCTCACTGCAATGCGGCGGTTAGAGCGAAGTTATCAGAACCGGCGGGATCCGGCATTCGCTTCGAGATGCCACACAAAGCTTCCGACGGGAGAGGTTTGTATTCCGATCAAATCGTGAAAATGGACTACACGAGCTACGACGGAGCAATGAACACACAAGTCTCGGCCGCTCTCCCATCAAGTCTCGCGAAGAATCACATGGTTACTTCGCTGCGTGTCTTTCTTACCGCGATTTCCGCCGAGTCACAACTCCAGGCTCTCGTGGCAGAAGGCTCAGTTGACCCCTCAAAAGACGACTATAAGAAGACGCTCTCAGCGATAAAGAAGAATCGGACACCGCCTCATTTCGGAGCTTCAGACGTCAAAGAATTTAGTCGGTTGCTATTCTCGCAAGCGAAATATGGCGCAGCTGACTACCTCGACAATACGAAGCCAGACGGTGCACTTCTCGCCTTGGACACCGCTAAGCCTGCCGGAGCGATCTCCTATTATCTGTCCGCCTACTACAAGGGGAAATTCTATGATCGGATGGGAACCTTGATCGGGAAGCCCCAGCTTACAACGTCTCAAGGCTCGTCGATAGGCAATACGAGCTTCAGCCTGCCGGACTCTCAGATCACAGCTGCCGAAACCGTGCTGCTCGAGTATCTTTGCGATTTGATTTTCCCTGCACCAGTAATGGGCGATGGGCCCGACGCGAAGAGCGCGAAGAACTTTTATCCTGCTGGTTCAGCGAATGAACCCACTGCTCTTCTCGCGGGAACTGCCGGTTATCAGCCAATTCAGCCGTCAGGCTGCGGAATCACTGTGCAGAATGTGTGGGTGGTCAAAGACCTCGCCAATGGAGCGAGCGATCAAGCGGCAACTGTAGGTGGCCTAGTGGTCAATACTACCGGGGGAATCTCTTTTGGTCTCGGCGTAATGGGTAAAGTCTCAATCGGCGACAATCAGACGCTAAGCGATTTGGTCAAAACAGCGGCGTCTGAGATTGCACTGCGAGCTACGCTCGACGCGGCATACTATTCCCTGAGACACGTCGATTTCCCTATCCCTGAGCCAGGTAATTAAGAATTTTAGAGCTAGCCCTTGTGCACCAACATACTCTCGTACAGCGCTTAGCTGAACCGAAATTCCATTATGTGAGATATCCCTCCGGAACTTTCGGCTCTTTCGTCCAAGTAGAAACTGCCGCACTAAAATTCGGTATTGTATCGTGCGTGGAGTGCCCGATCTTTTGTGCCGTTGGATGAGTTAGTGTAACGCAGCTATTGAAGGGCCTAGTTTTCTTGTACCAAGCTTAGTGTTAGTCCTCGGCCGGTTTAGGTTGCAGCCAGGTCGCGGCGAGCCGCGACCTGGCTGGCGAACTCGCTTGGTGTCCTGTCATCGAGAGATGCGTGAGGACGACTCTCATTGTATTCCTGCCTCCAGGCTTCGATCAGCTGCCTGGCCTCCTTCAGATCTATGAACCAGTGGATGTTCAGGCACTCCGATCGGAAGGTGCCGTTGAAGCTTTCGACGAACGCGTTGTCGGTTGGCTTCCCTGGTCTGGAGAAGTCGATCTTCACTCCATTCCGATAGGCCCATAGGTCCATCACCTGACTAGTGAACTCGCTGCCGTTGTCGCAGTACAGTACCTTTGGAACTCCACGGCTGGACTTCAGCCGGTTCAGCGTTTGTACAACGTCCTGTCCCTTCAGGCTCTGACCAGCGTCGATTGCGACGGCTTCGCGGGTGAAGACATCCACGATCGTCAACGAGCGGAAGCGCGTCCCGTCCTGAAGCTGGTCCGAGACGAAGTCCATGCTCCAGGCCTGATCCGGCGCTGTCGCCTTCAACTTCTCTTCGCGTTGCCGTGACGCTTTGCGCTTCCCAGCAGGCTTCATCCGCTTCAGCATTAGGCCTTCCTCCTTGTACAGCCGATACACCAGATACTTGCCCACATCCCAACCTTCGCGGTTCAACAGCACGCGGATCTTGCGATATCCGTAGCGCACTCTTGCCTGAGCGATCTCGCGGATCCGCATCCGCAACTCAGTCCGTGGATCCAGGCAGCTCTTGTACCGGTAGGTTGCTCTTGCCAGGCGAAGCACTCGACACGCACGCCGTTCGCTTACCAGGTAGCTTCCAACCAGACGCTCCACCATCGGTCCACGCCGCGAAGGCTTCACCATTTTTTTGAGAGCACATCCTGCAACATCGTCTTGTCCAACGTCAGCTCCGCCACAAGCTGCTTCAGACGCATGTTCTCCTCTCGCAACTGCGCCATCTTCCGAACCTCGTCCACCTCCAGGCCCGCGTACTTCGCCTTCCATCGGTAGAACGTCTGCTCGCTGATCCCAGCTTTTCGGATCACCTCAGCCACAGGAACACCCACCTGTGCCTGCTTCAACACACCAATCATCTGCTCCACAGAAAAACGCTTCTTCTTCATCCAAAGCCTCCACCCTCTCAGGTTAGGTTTTGGTCGAAGACTAACATTTCAATTGGTCCAGGAATAACGAGGCCGATCACCACCACTGAACGTCGCAGCGATATTGTCCGGTAGAGGCCCTGGATTCATAGCATCAAAGACCCTGCCCATTGCTCCCATAGTGCCAGCTTCAGCGGGTCTAATTTCGGGGGGCCTGGCGGCCTCTTCCAGTGCCTCGTCAGGCCCCTCTTCCTCTTGCGCGTGTACGACAGGAAGTGACCAAAACGAAACTTGTTGTTGGGCCGTCTGCTACATGTCAATTCTGACCGGCATCATGATTAGGGTACGCGTCCCGGTTGAAGCCTGGTATTTTGCAGCCATACTCACGTTGAAACAGCCTGAACTCCCATAATGCCCGAGGCTGCTTAATCGCATCGTTTAGTGATGCAAGGCTCGCACACAAATCTCTGGGGCTCAATAAAGCCAGAAAGCTACCGGTAGAATCGTATACTCTGATCCGCATTTCATTTGACACTTCTGAATGTCCTATTGAGGGCAACTCGGTTTGTGCCGATCTATGCCAGGCTAGCTGCATAACGGTCAACCGTTCAATCAGCCTCTTCATCTCCTCGAGCGAAATAAATACTGTGCGGCCTTGATCGAGCATAGGCGCGGTGTTCAGCCGGGTATCGTCTTGATCTACTACGCGAAACAGCATTGCAGGGTGGGTATAGTTTTGCGGAGGCGAGAACGAGAAACTAGCCACAGTATATTTATTAACTGGAACCGCCAGGGATTGCGCATAGGCTAATGAGAAGCCTAATAGCAGCGTCAAGAACATGCAGAACATACAAGCTATTCGAACAAAATGTTTCATTGGGCCTTCTTTGCACGACAGAGTTATTGTATTTGCCAATCCGGACTATGGTTTTGCAAGACTTTGACCGCACCATTAAGTTCGGAAGAAGTCGATTTCCTTGGTGCGTAAAAATTAAAGTTTCCGCCCGCGCTGATTTTGTACCCGTAAGACATCCCGCCCCTGACCTTAAAAGACTTCGCTGCGATATTAGTGGTTCCGAGAATCGCTACTGCAGAAAATGTCCCATGCCCACCTTTTTGGGTAGCGGGAGTGTCAAGAAAATAATTGCTCGCAGGGCTCTCCAGGCCGTATAGCGGCCCGATACCGCCGCCATCTTTCTTCGGTGACTCGGCGCCGCTACCCGTTCGCGATACGACCTGCGCCCAATAGCAGCTATCACAGTTCTGCGACGTTGCGGTGATTTTCACTCCCCCTTGTTCGTTGGAGAATATTGTTCCATAGTCATAAGTTACGTTCGTGTTAGCTCCGCTGAAGTTCAGCGTCGTTGAACCTGAACCTTGTTGTTGGGCCTCTGACTGCCCTTGTTGGGGCGAAGCGTTCTTATCGTTTGTGTTCGTTGGGGTGGCTTGAGCACTGGCGAGGTCAGTGTCTATCGCGGCCATTTGAGCTGCGTCCAACACTTGTTCCGCTTGCGACATATCCAGTCCGGCGATTCCCACATTTGGGCCATCGAGTTGCTGCATCGCGATGATATGTCCGTCATGGTCTGCAGCTGTCTCCACGTTGCCTTGCACGTAGGCATATAGATTCAACGACTGCGGGTTTTCTAGTTTGGCATACGGTATGGGCTCGGCCTTGGCAGCCCAGTCGGGCGACATGAATCTACCGAGACTCGCACTGTAGTAACGCGCTCCGAAGTAGTCATTAGTCGTCTCGGTGTCCCGCTCCTTGCCCGTAAACTTATACTTCTGGTTCGTTAGGTTTTGCATGATAATATCCTCTCCGCCGAAAGGATAGAAGTCCGACTCATTCTGGATGACACCTGTGGCATTGGTCACCACATTCGAGCTGCCCAACTGGTCCGAGAAATAGTAGTACACATTACCTGTCGCCACATCCCGTCGCGCTATACGCTGGCCTCCCGCGAAAATATACTCGCTGGTCAGGGTGCCCGCCGCATTACTCTCTGCCAAGCTACCCCAATACAACGTGCCCGAACTCTTAGCCACTCGCTCGCCATCCCCGTCATACGTGTAAGTGACCCCGGCCGCCGAGTTGATCTGATTCTCTCCGTTGTACGTATAGCCCACCCCACTCCCATCCGCCGTCATGTCACCATTCGTCGCATACCGGTAGCTCACTAGCGACGACGTCACCTGGTTGGCTCCGTCCGCGCCTCGATCCGCAGGCTCCGGCATTGGGTTGGTCAGACTGCTGCTAGGGATACCGGTTGTCTGCGTCATGTTCCCCCACGCGTCGTAAGTGAACTGAAGTCCCCACGTACCGCTTTGTGCACTCGCTAGACGATTCACTCCGTCATAGGTGAAAATCTGATTCCTTGCGGTGTTCTTATTGTTCGATATGCCTTGGACGTTGCCGTTATCGTTCACCGTTAGGCCGAAGTTGTACCCCAGCGAGAGCACTGTTGCGCTAGTTGTTGAGGCTTGCAGAAAAATCGGTTGCAGGCGACTGTTGTAGCTATCAGTGAGTGCGATGCCGGCAAAACCTCCTGTCACCATACCATACGTGGAAGTTGCCATCGCTCCGCTTGGCGCGTAGGTCGTCCCAGTCATGTAGTTGATGCCATTAGTCATGTCCACTGCGGACAGCACTCTCCCCGCTCCGCTGGCGGTGTACTGAACAACGGCGCCGCTTGGATACTGAACCTGATACGGTCCATCCAGCAAATCGTAGCTGGTAATCAACGACTTGGTAATTCCATTGATCGTTCGACCTTCGCTGGTGACTTTACCCTCGGGATCATAGTTCCATATGGTCGATCCCGAGGCGTCGGTCATCCCTGTTCGGCGGCCAATCCCGTTAGAGACACTTGTGCTGTCATATGTATACGTAACCGTCGGCTCACTGTCGCTGTAGGTCTTCTCAGTCACGCGGTTGAGTACGTCAATCGGCGATCCACTGGGATTGTAATTGATGGTGATACCACTGGGGTCGGTCTTGCTCGTGACGTTATTTGCAGCATCGTACTGATAGGTGATCGTGCCGTTTTCCGGGTTTTTGGCCGTCAGAAGGCGCGACAGCGTGTCATACGTGAATCTACGAACGCGCCATAGGCTTGTCGCGTCCGCGCTGGGGCTTGACGAACAACCAGTGGAAGTGACAGGCCCATGCTGTTCGACACAAAGCAAATTACCGAGAGGATCATACTGATAAAGCGTTGGCCACCCCATATTGACTTCAGTCACTTGGGTCAGCCGTCCTAAAGCATCGGTCGTGCTCTGATGTGAAACACTTGCCTCATCCGTAGTTGTTGTCAAATTGCCAGAGTAGCTAATCGTCACATGGTCCGATGTGCTGCTGCCATCCGCTGGGATCGTAGTTACCTCACGACTGAGCGCATCGTAAAGATGGGTTGTAATACCCCACGTCGTCTCGCCCGCACATGGACCCCCTGTCATAGGATTGCAGCGTGTCGGATTCCATACTTGATAGGGACGCCCCAGACCGTCATAGTCTGTTTGGGTATAGGTCACGCCATCCGGGTCGCTGAGCAGACGGGTCAGGCTCTTGCGTCCGAAACCATCGACTTGCTCCTCCTCTTGCAGATTCGTCGTGGGATTGACCGCCTCTGTGACGACAACCGCATTGACAGGACTGCTGCTCGTACACTCCGCCGGAACGTCGTCATAGCAGATCGTTGCCTGCGAATGCGTACCGGTCCCTGGAAAGACCTCGGGTCGGGTGATGCTGATGGTTCGACCCATGACGTCGTGATTCCAGGTTGTGGTCTGGGTGTTTGGATCGGTCGATGAAGTTTTCACACCGAGGTCGAAATCGTATACGAAGGATGTACTCTGAGACTTGGCATTGGTTATAGTTGTTGGCAAAGATCCAGCGTAGGTACTCGAATACAGCATCGTGGTCGCATTTCCACGAGGATCAATCAATTGGTAAGGCTCACCTGTGTCATACCAATTGGTATAGCTCGACGGACTCGTGCCTCCGCTCAGCCATGCAGTAGTGGTGGTCAGATTGCCACGCACAGCGCTGATTGGGGTTCCATGCTGAACAGTCACCCCGGAACTTGTAATATAGTTCGATTGATCGTAAGTATAAGTTTGTTGCGCAACTGTGTTATTGGTTGGGCCAAGTACAGTATGCGTTGAGATAAGATTCAACGTATTCGCTGTCAAATACGGTGTTGACGACTGGAATAGGTATGCTGTCTGCTCCTGACGCAGAAGTGCTCCTGGCGAACCAGATCCGTAGTCGTTGATAGTCGATTGGGTAACGACACCATAATTGCCCGTCAGCGATCCGTTGGCCGCGGCATAGATGTAAGGAAAAGTTACACCATACGTCAGGTTTTTTTGTGTAACTGCCCCCCCGAGAGTCGTTGTTATAGTTTGCGGGAAATATCCCTGTTGGGAGTTGCCGTTGTTCACTGAAGAGCCTATCCACGAGCCATAGGTCGTCTGTACCTGTTTTATGACGTTTCCGCCCGAGGCTGCCCCCGTGTATGAGGTGACCGCAGTTTCGTAAGGCAAGTATGCGTCCATGAACGTATGCGCCGTATCGTTGCCAGCGGGGTCGGTCACTATGTTGGTCATAGCCGCACTGTAGCTGCTAGGCATCGTCCATGTATAAGTCCACGCATTGTTACTCGCACCATCCCCGGCATTCTCCGTGCGTGACGTTGCCCACATTGATGTTGACCGGTAGCCCATCCCAGCCGTGGGGGGAGTTTCAAGCGTATAGGTGTAATTTATCGTTCCTCCCGTCGGGAAGGTGAGTGTCGTCAGATCACCATAGTTGATATTGGAGCTGTCTCCGGGATTACGAGAACTGTATTGAAAAATCCAGGTCTGTCCGTTCGGAAGCACGATGCTTTGCAGCACCGTCTCAGAGGTGTCGACTCCTTTAGCCGTGGAATAGGTGACGCCTGTTGGAATGTCGACTGTGATTGTCGCCATACAGAACTTGTAGGTGAGCGTGCCTCCGTTGTATCCGGGCGGTTGCCATAAACTCGCAGAAACCGTCGGCAGCGGTCCGGCGCAGCCCGTGAAATTAGTCGTCGCTACGGGCATGGGTATCTGTCTGCCAACTGTGTCCGTGATTTCGGTTGGAATTCCTTCAGCGTTATACGTTCCCGTGATCTGATTACCGTTCGTGTCCTCGCGAATAATGCCAGAGCCGTTTGATATGTAGCCATTTGGATAATAAGCGTTTCCTTCGGAATCCGTTAGCGCACAATTTGCAGTGCAAGTGAGAAGACTTCCATTGGCATCGAGATATGGGTCACCAACGAAGTAGCCGGATCCATCTATGGATCGTTGATGAGTGCTATCGATGGGCATGCCATGGTGGACAGCACCGTCGACGTTCGTAAAATTGGCAAACGAGTAGATATTACTTTCCGTTCCAGGTCCAGCCACTGTTTGGCTAGATGCACTGCGCCCTAGATCCTGGTCATCGTCGAATACCCAGCCTAATCCCATAGGTTGGCCAGGCTGACCAGTTTCAAACGATGCTCGCGACTCCCAGACATACGAACAAGTAGAAGCGTGGCCCGGAATAGCTGGAGTACACAATTCTGTTTCAGCGAAAGGTTTGTTATTGTAAACCAAGGTGTAGTTCTGAGTAAGCTTCCCGCCCCTCTGTGGGTAAGAGAGGAGCGGAATTTTTACTATAAGTCCGCCATTGGAAAGGCTGACGTTGTCTACACTGCCCCCGTGATAAGCGCTAAAAGGAGTAAGCCCCATTTGTAGATCGGCATCGGTCTGTGCATTCGCTGAGACGGACACAAGGATCAACCCTGCGACGAGGGCGATGTTGTTTATCATCTTCATTGGGCGCCGCCATTCGCGGAATTGAAGACGCTGGCGTCGGGGTGAGTGTTGATAGTCAAACTCGAAACTGAGCAGATCGTTGTTTGCGTCTCACTATCGAGCGCTGTTGTCAGAGTTCCAGGACTAATAACCGTACCAAATGATTTCCAGTTGCTGTAGTTGACGGTAATGTGTGCGAGATAGTTCGCAGCCCCCTGCCCGGGAACCGTATAGGTGTATTGCAGGGGAAGGTGCGAGTTCGGATCGAAATACCAATCTTCGCGTGTGCCTGGCAGTGCATAACCGGCAGAAGTCTGTTGAGTCTGGATATGAATCGCATTCCCCTGCGGGATCTGCTCCACCCCAACGTAACGAAGCGCTGCGTTTCCTTTGTTGATGGCCGTTAGTAGTAATAAACCTGGGGCAAAGAAGGCTCGATCATGGGAGGATGTCGATGCAGAAAGTTGATGGACGGTGCCGTCGACGTCGGTTGCCCACGGCATCCCATGGCCACTTGCCATAGAGGTCTGTCCCCCACTGGTCGAATTTACGTAGAGGAACTCATTGCCAGCGGTGATCCATTTGAAGCTCGTTGAAGCCACTGACCCGTCTGTTTGTTGACTCTCGCAGCTACCCGAAATGGTGAGATCCGATGTTCCACCGTAGGCAGGTGCTCCACCCATTGCAGCCAGCGCACTCGTCAGGGTGGCGATTGCATTGGAATCACGCCTAGGGTTCGAGGTACTGGCAGAAGTCTGGGCCAAACTAGTATTCGCCATCAAGCAAACGGAAAATATTGCTGTGACAGATGACCTATGCAAGGTCGATGGAATTGTGGCTAGTCTGAACCTGATCATCGTCTCACCATGTGCGCGAACGCTCTTTCAAAGTTTCACTAGCTCATTGAGCAGTGCTTTCAAACATTGCGTAAGTATTTGTTTTCTGTGGAGGGAGAATACTAGCATCGCGACGATGGGATTAAAACATTACCGGAGACTTTAGTCTTTGGTAACTAAGTTCAGAGTGTACGGTCATTTCTTGACACAGCTCTGCGCGCCGAAGTGACGAAGCTCCCCGCTATCGAAACTCAACTACGAATTGTTATTCATACTTGTCTTGTGACCGGGGCAGTTTTAAATCACTCTGTATCCTATCCCCTCCGCGAGTTGAGGGATGTTCGCGGCGTCAGTACACTAGACGTCAACAGCCGGTTGTATTGCTCATAGCACTGGACATACGGTTATTCCATTTGCAAAGCGCGCCCAAGGCGCACCGGACTAAACAGGGCCGGGCGGCCCTAGTCCGGTAAACGCCAGGATGGTTCCATCCTGGCCGCTGCTCAAAAAGTGGTGCGGGCGGGGGGACTTGAACCCCCACGACCGGTTAAGGTCTGCGGATTTTCATACCACTTCGGTTTTCACCGCCTCGCTACGCGAGTTCGTGGTCTGGACTATCCCTTCACCATACCTCGCTAGAGATTTAGGTGCTGCCCGTCTAGTCTCTACACCTTCCCAGAAATGATTCCGGGCTTGGCTCGGGATTGCCATTCAAGGTTTCCCCGACTTTGAGCAGTTCTACTCCGCCGGTTTCCCTGACGGGCACTCAATTCCTTAAGTCCGCTGTGTCTGCCGATTTCACCACGCCCGCGGAAAATTGACGACAACCAATGATAATGCAAGCAACGGCGCTCTACGCTTTTTCAGCCAAGTGAACGGATTCCACACGGCGAGCGCCTTTTTTCAAAATCGCCTTGGTCTTCGGACGCGGCCTCATGATGTTGATAGCGGAAGCATCGAGCCGTGTCTTCAAATGGGCAGCATAGTATTTCTCGATCATCTCAACGCTTGTGCGGCAATTCTTGGCGATCTGATAGATGTCAGCTCCCTCGAGGAGGCGCAAGCAAATATATGTGTGGCGCAGGCTATAGGCAGTTCGCGGCCTACCGTCGCGATCGGTGCGAAGCTTTTCTTCATCAAGAATTGCGTTGAATAGGTCGCGTGGCCATTTCGGAAACAGAAGATCGGTAGGACCCGGCTCGTGCCACTCGCCCTTCGCTATGGATGCGGTACGACTTCCTGATCTTCCAGGTCCACCATTTGGCCGCGTCCGTGTTTTCAGCCGCTCAAAGGGATGCACGGCACCCGCCGTGCTCTTGCAGTATCCAACGCCTCGCTTTCCACGTACTTCGATCTCTAGGATGGTTTGGCCGCTGCCCTCGTCTTCGACTACCGTGACATCGCGAAACTCAAGACGCATTGCCTCATCGGGACGGAGGCCAGTATTGGCAGAGAAGAGAACGTAGTCATGAAGTTGCTCCGCTTCCCAACGAAAGCGCGGCTGCTTGGGATCATGCGCGCGTCTTCGCGTTGCCTCGTAAAGCTGCTTGTACTCTTCCGGCGAGAACCATGCTCGATGAGAGATTTTTCCCGATGCACGGTACGGCGCGGACAAATCTGGCAGGTGATCGATCCATCCATGGCGCAGAGCCGTTTTGAAGATCTGGCGCAAGGTCACGATTTCCTGGTGCATGGTGTTATGCGCGGGTGGCTTGCCGCGCTGCGCCTTGCATACCTCCATGCGATGGATGCGATATTCATTGATCTTGCCAGCCGTGATTTCTGGAAGAACCATGCTCCCGAAGAATGGAACCAAGTGGCCGTTTGTCCGTGCGTGCTGTCCGCGCGCATAGGTCGAACTGCGCTGTCCTTGCGTCATGATATCGAATTCGCGCAGGTACAAATTCGCAGCTTCGCGGAATAGTTTGCCGTTTTTCAATTCGCCGTCGCGGAGCTTGCCGCGTAACTGCAAGTACCAGTCTTCGGCAACCTCTTTTGCCTTTGAAAGACTTTCTTCTTTGGTGGTCGTGCGTCGATTCTTCCCGGCCAGAAAGCTCGCACACTGCCAGCTTGAGCTATTGGGACGCCTGTAGATGTGAACCTTGCCACCGAGGATCGTGAACCGTTCGGACATGAGCGATGACCTCCGCACACATCTTGAATATCACAAAAAATGCGTAAGGGTTGTGCCTGTCATGATCGTGCTACGTCATTACTGTAAGTCTCTATTTATCTTACATTTATAGGCAATACCGCTGTTGACGTATACGATTTTAAGTCCGCTGTGTCTGCCGATTTCACCATCCGGGCGCTACATCCTTCAGTTATCGTATCTCGTTCCAAGCCAAACGGTATTGACTGGAACCATCAGCCTCCCGCTTACGTATCTGCTCAAAGCCTGGGACTTCCGGCTACCTAAGACCATGCCCATCTTTGAGATCTTCAAGCAAACTATCTCCGCTCTGTGGGCCACGAAGCTTCGCAGCTTCCTTACGATGTTTGGGATCATCTGGGGTATCAGCTCCGTCATCTTATTGGTAGGGCTCGGAATCGGCTTCGGCATTGACCAACGTAACCATCTGAAGACAATTGGCACGGATATCGCGATTTGCTTCGGCGGTAAGACAGCGATGCCCTTTGGCGGGTATGCGGCCGGCCGGGACGTCACCCTGACTATCGATGACGCGATCGCCATCCGAGACGGAGCGCCGCTAGTGAGTCACGTCTCGCCGGAACTCCGCCGGACCGTGAGTGAAGTTAGTCCATGGAATGCTGCCAGCCGGGCAGTGCGCGGAGTATGGCCGGAGTACCAGGATTTTCGCTCCCTGCATGTTGAACAGGGCAGATTGATGGATGCTGAGGACGAAGACAAAGGCATGCGTGTCGTCATCCTTGGAGCAGAATCCAATCGCCAACTCTTCCCCGGCAAGCCTGCTATCGGTCAACCGCTATCCATCAACGGCTATCCCTATATCGTCATTGGCGTGCTTGCCAGCAAGCAACAGAATGGTAGCTATGGATCCGGCCCCGACAACTCCCAGCTCTTCGTTCCCTACTCCTCGATGGCGCGCGATTTTCCTCCCGACGACAAGGGTGATTTTCCTGGGATTGTCAGCAACATCGTAGTGCAGCCGGTTTCTGCTGCTGTGCACGTCGCCGCGCTCCATGAGGTTCGTCAGATTATTGCCGATCGCCACCATTTCGATCCGAAAGATACCGACGCAGTCTGGGTGTGGGACACGCTCGAAGGCGCTCAATTCACTGACAATATATTTCGCGCGATGACAATCTTCTTTGCCGCCGTTGCTCTACTTACCCTTGCCCTGGGCGGCATCGGCGTCATGAATATCATGTTGGTTGCCGTCTCTGAGCGAACGCGAGAGATCGGCGTGCGCAAAGCTCTTGGTGCCACAGCGGTTGATATTCGGCGTCAGTTCCTCGCTGAATCCGCCATTATCACCCTTGTAAGCGGTGCCCTCGGCCTGATGTTCGGTGTCGGCATCATCGTCGCGCTGCATCTGCTTCCACTTCCGGAATTCCTTCCCCACCCGGTCATCTCCGCGACTGCGATCATCTCGTCGCTGGTCACGCTCGCAATCATCACGGTGACAGCGGGCACTTATCCTGCGATTCGCGCTGCCAACCTTACACCCATCGAGTGCCTCCGCACGGACTAGCCAAGGAGTCTTTCAGTGAATCTAAATGAAGCCCTTACCGAGTCCGTCGAGTCTCTCAAACGCAATCGCTTGCGCTCTGGCCTGACAATGCTGGGCATCGTTTGGGGAATCGTGACCGTAGTCCTTCTGCTCAGCTACGGCAAAGCCGTAAGCAACGCGGTAATGGAAGGATTTCTTGGCTTTGGCAATGATGTCATCATGGTCTGGGGAGGGCAGACCTCCATGCAGGCAGGCGGCCAGCGTTCCGGGCAGAAGGTCCATTTCAAAGATGGGGACATGGAAGCGGTGCGCGATTCACTTCCCTTCCTCAGCGCCGTTTCACGCGAAACGGATGACACCTTCAGCGTTAAGTACGGACCCAAAGTTGTAGCGATTTCCTCCAAAGCCGTTGATCTTCCCTACGGCCGCATGCGTCGCTTGGATATCGATCAAGGCAGGTACTTCGAAGCCGACGACTTCAGTCAGCACCGCCAAGTCATCATTTTTGGAGCTCATGCAGCACAAAAGCTGTTCAATGGATTCCCGCCTGTCGGTCAGGTCGTACAGGTTGAAGGACAGCCCTTTACCGTCATCGGTGTACTTCGCAACAAGATTCAGGATTCCTCGAACAACGGTCCCGACAATGAAAACATCTTCGTCCCCTTTGACACGATGCGTACGCTCCGGCAGCAGCGCGACCCCGACTCGATTGTCTTTCAACCCTCAACCGCCGATTTGCATCTGCGCGCCCTGCAGGCAGTCCGAACCGTACTCGCCCAGCGGCATCATTTCAATCCACTCGACGAAAAAGCCGTAGGCGCCTGGGACACCATCGAGGATGGCAAACAGATGGTGGCCTTTTCCGTCGCCTTGCAGGTCCTTCTCGGAATCATCGGCGCCATGACTCTCGCTGTCGGTGGCGTCGGGGTAATGAACATCATGCTCGTCTCTGTTACCGAGCGCACCCGCGAAATCGGTTTGATGAAAGCCCTTGGCGCACGCCCACGCGATATCCTTGCCCAATTCCTGCTTGAAAGTTTCGTTCTGACTTTTCTCGCCGGTGTAGCAGGAGTCATCGTGTCGATCGCAGCCACTTATCTCGTCCCGCCCATGCCGCTCTATTCTGCGATGTATCAGACTGCGAACCATGACGGAGACATCATTCTGCGCACGTCGTTCGGAATCATGTTCGCGTCCTTCATCATTCTTGGGCTGGTCGGCGTCGTGTCTGGCCTGCTACCGGCAATTCGCGCGGCGAACATGGATCCCGTAGTAGCTCTCCGTCACGAGTAGCCAACGCCCATGAATTTCGTCCGTATATCGATTCGCGTACCCAGATTAATTCCGCAAAAACAGCCGAAAAACTGCGTGTCAAGCCCCCGCGGCCTCACAAACCTCCCAAACCCCCTATAAACATTGCCGATTTCTCTTTCGCCCAGTTGGCATAGTTACCCCCCGCCAGGGACTAAACTTTAATTAGGGCTCCCATCGACACCGCAATCACGACCCCTTCCAGGGGGGATGCTTTGCTATCTAACCGTCATAGAATCAGCGGCTTAGAGAGTAAAATTGCTCCTACTGGGGGGATACTTTGCCCCTTAACTCGTATGGATACAGTAGTTTGCGAGCCAAAAACGCTCCGGGGGGGTAGGGGGGTACCCTCCCGCACCACCACGATCAGTGCTTCTCGTACACTGCACGATACAGCTCGCGGTTCCTCACGATCGCCTGCACATAATCCCGCGTTTCGGTGTAAGGGATCGACTCGACCCACTCCGCGATGTCTTTGTAGTTGTTCAGTGACATCCACTGATGCACCGGAGAGTCGCCTGCGTTGTAAGCAGCCAGGGCATAGTCGACCTGGCCGCCGTAACGGTCAATGGACTTGCGAAGATCCTGTGTTCCTAACTGCAGATTGATGATGGGATCGAGCAGATCATTCGTCTTGAAATGGCGCTGCCCATCTTTCTTCGCAAGCTCCTTCCCCACGGAAGGAAGCAATTGCATCAAGCCATATGCGTTCGCTCGACTCACTGCGCCGGGATTGAACTCCGATTCTTGTCGAATGAGCGCAGCCACCAGGTACGGATCAACTCCGTTGGCTCGCGCATCATTCTCAAGTGTTGTCCAGTAAGGACGCGGCAGCAGCAGTTGCCAATACGCCATCGGCACGTCTTTGACCGGGAGCGATAGGAACGGGATTTTGCTGCGTTTCATGGCCTGCAGTGCACGAGCATCTTCGCCAAAGCTTTGGTAGATCTGGGCCTCCGCAAACGCTCCCCACTGGCCTGACGTCTCGCTCAACTGAATCTCTGGTCGGATGTATTCGTTCAGCGCCGCATTCGCCAGCAGTCTCGCCTTGATGAGGTGCGGATCATTCTCGGGCAGCACATCCGTGAGTTCAGGGTCGGCGACTACCGGTACCGACGCCAGCGCCGGGGCGGGCGGAACTTCGGGTCGCGAGCCCAGCTGCGAAATCCGCTCGCGCGCAATGATTGCATAATAGGTGTTCACGTAACTCGTGTTGAGCTGGCCATAATAGTTCAACGCCTGCCCGTAGTTGTGCTCAACATCTTCATAGAGCCGCGCGCGCCAATACAGGGCTCCTGGAACCTGACCGCCCGCAGGATATTGCGCGATTTGTTCGTCCATCAGACGAGCGGCATCCGGGTACCGGCGCTGACGATAACAAAGCCACGCCGCGTGCCAATGCGCGACAGGCGCATACACGCTGTTCGGGAAATACTCTACGAGCGCCAAATAATCTTCGATAGCCTTGGCATCATCCTGGCGAATCAGATACATATTGCCGCCAGAATAAAGGGCCTCTTCCAGCCAGCGGCTGTGCGGATATTGTGCCGTCAACTGCTGCACGAAGGCATCGTGCTGATCCGCGTTCCCCATGTTCCGCGCTAACTCTGATTCAAGATAGATTTTCAACGCAGCGCTGTCATCCCCAGTCACCGGAAGATGTTCAACCTCTTGGCGGCTGAGGTTCTTAAGGCGCAGATCGCAAACCGCAGCATAAATCTGCAAGGCATCGCGATCAGACTGACTCAGTTCGTTACTGCTGTGTTGCAACGCGCGATATTCATCTCCAGCAATTGAGTATTGCTTGGCATTGAACATCGCATCGGCGTGCTGTTTGCGTTCCGCTGCAGACAGCGGCGCATTCATCAACAGCAGTTGTGACTTTGCAGCAGCAGCTTCGGGGCTCAGCGGGTCGCCAAGATAGATTCCGCGATAGAGGCTGGTGGACTTCTGAGCATCGCCGCTCACCTGATACGCCTTTGCAAGCGCTAAGCGGAAATCCACCTGGTTCGCTGCCGGGCTCCCCAGAAGTGGCTGGAGGGCCCGAAGAGCGCCATTCGCATCATTGCTGGCAAGATAGGCGCTCGCCAAAAGGATGGGCGCGGAATGATCAAAAACACTATTCGAATGGTGATCGGAAAATTGGGTCAGCAGAGGAATAGCGTTTTGCGGACGGCTTCCGTCGACCGCCGCCTGGGCCTCGAGATACGTCGCGTAATCGTCCAGCGCGACCCCGCGGATACTTGCCTGCCGGAAGGCATTCTCCGCATCTGCGTAGCGGCGGTCCAGCATATACGCGTGGCCGATCGCGAGCTCCGCTGAGGCTGCCGCCTCTCCTGGATGCGAGGCGGCGTAAGCCTGAACGCCGGCATAAGCGGCCGGGCTTCGAACCGTGACTAACTGCTGGGCCATCGGCCGCAACTGTGCGGAGGCAATGAATGCACTGTTCAGCCGGCGACTCTCCGCCGTCGGCTGCGGCAAATGATTAACTCTCGTGGCGCCATGTCCGTGAACACCTTTGGACCGTGTGGTTGCCGTTTCAGATCCCTGCTTGGATCGACCATGGGAGGAGGGGTGGCTGCTTGCGGCGTGATGAGACCCGGATGTCCCATGGCCTGTCTCGGAGCTATGCTTCCCGGTAGCTTTGCCTGGTTCCTTTGTAGTAGAAGTCGCCTTTTTCTTGCTTTTGGAGGAAGTCGTCGTGGAATGCTGTTTGGCCTCGCTCTGCGCACCCACCATCACCGGATACAGGGCGCTGCAAAACGCCATCACAACGATACCTATCCCGCCCAACCTCTTCATCCGCTAGTCCACCCAACTTAACTCTAAGTCGATCTAGCAGATCGTGCTTCCACATGCCTCTCATCAAGCGAACCACTGAAGATAACTGTGGCGCATATCAGGCAATCAGAAACGTCCTCCTGTAAACTGGTGTTACCTATGGCAGTTGAGACCTCAACCCTCGCCGGCGCTCCCAACAAACCCTTCGATGAAATCGTTGCGGCAGACTCCCAGCCAGAGATCCATCCGGATGTCGCGCTGGTCGAGCGGGCGAAGGCAGGCGACACCGCCGCTTTCGAGCAGCTGATTCGGCAATACGAACGGCAGATCTTTCGCACCGCGCAGCATATCACCCAGAACCGCGAGGACGCCGAAGACATCACGCAGGATGTCTTCTTCAAGGCATTCCAGAAGCTTGAGCAGTTTCAAGGAAATTCGAAGTTTTCAACCTGGCTGGTGCGGATCGCCGTTAACGAAAGCCTTATGCGGCTGCGCAAGCGCAAGACGTCAAAAACCGTCTCCATGGACCAGGATGTCGAAACGGACGAGGGTTCCATCCCTCGGGATTTTGCCGAATGGCGCCCCAATCCCGAGCAGAATTACTCCCAGGCCGAACTCGCCGAGATTCTCCGGAAGACAATTGCAGGTCTTCCGCCAGGTTTTCGAACCGTTTTCACTCTTCGCGACATCGAAAACTTGTCGACCGAAGAGACAGCCGCTGCGCTCGGATTGAGCGTGCCGGCCGTCAAGTCCCGACTGTTACGAGCGCGCCTGCAGTTGCGCGAACGTCTCAGCCGCTACTTTCGGCAAAACAACGAGGCCTCAAAGTGAACTGCACTGAATTTCTCGCCAAACTCACCGACTACTTCGATGGACAGATCGATCCCGCCCTCTTAACCGAAGTCAAAGCGCATCTGGGAACCTGTCACCATTGTGAAGTGGTTGTGGATACCACTCGAAAGACGATTGACGTCTATCGGGGCGCGGCGAGCTATGAATTTCCCGAAGAACTTTCGAACCGGCTTCGCGCTGCCGTCATGGAGCGCTGTCTGGCCTCAGGAAAGTTGCCGAATATTGAGGTCAAAGCCTCAGTCAAACCTGCGGGGCAATAGGCCGTTTGGATTTTGGAAGCGCGAAAAGGGTGGCCATCTGGCCACCCTTTTCACCTTAAGTCATTGACTGGAAACTATTTAACAACTACCTGCTGAAACAGCGGAGACGTGAGCAGACCTGCGAACTGACTATCAGAGGAGGAATATGCCACCGTCAGCACACCCGCGTTGGAATCAATCGTTGTGTCGTCCACCGCCGATTTTTCGAGCGCAGAGCCAGAAGATTTCTTCATGAGCGCAACGCCCTTCATGATCGTCGCCGCCGTGGCTGCGGTGATCGTGTCCGACATATCGACGGACATGTTGAAGCGAACGCCATTGCCGAAGTCCATGGTGTAACTGGCATCCTTCATCCGGTTTTTGACCGTATCGTAGTCCGCCAGACCGGCGGCCGCACCCAGGACGCTCTTCATCATGGTCTGCGTGCCTTTCTGGTCCAAAATACTCCAGACAGCTTGCGAATCGACGCTCGGCATTTCGGCCATCATCTCGTTGTTTTGAAGGAAGTTAGGCTCAAGACCATCACGTGCGTTGAGCGCAGCCCGAACCGCCTCGCGATCGCCAAAGACCATGGTTGTCTGGTTGAGGAAGGCTACGCTCATCCCACCGGATCCCATCGGGTAAATGGCGTTGTTGCGCAGCATGGTCGCCTTGGTCTTGTCCTTGGCAAACTTTGCCATAATGGCCTGTGTGTTGAACTGACCCTGCGCCACCCCCAGAATGCGGGTCCCAGTGCCTTCACTGCCTGCACCACCGGAGGTCCGAAAGGCTGCGAACGCCAAGGTGTCGGCATCCTGATCTACCTGCAAACCGGAGTTCTTGAGCGCGGTTTCCAGATGCTTCAACTCCGGCGGCAGAACCCGGTCCTTGAGCTGCATCGCAGCCGGCGAGTTCTGCATTTGGCGATAGTCGACCACGATGATCTGCTGGACATCCCGCGGAATGGATGCGCGGGCATCGCCGCTCAATTGTGCGGCATGCAGCGCGATCGGCGCCGTCGCCATCGTCGCTAACACCGCTATCGCTGTCCTGTGCTGCCATTTCCTAAAGGTCTTCACGTCGGAACTCCCTGAAAGTTTGCGCATTTTCGCGCAGACTATATTGTTCTTGAAATCGGTGCATCTAGCAAATCGCTCCGGTGCTATGGCCAGTCCAACGGGCGCCGCAACCGCCGTTCCAGAATCTTGTCTTCCGGATCGAACTGGAGTGTTTGACGAACCCACTCCGCATTCGGCTCATAGGCCAGCTCTGGAATCAGCCCAATTACCTCGCCTTCGGCTATTGCGACTCCATGTCGAGCGGCTATCTCAGTTACAGCGCTGTGTAGTCTGGTCATCGGCGTTTTATGGAAATCCGTGATGTTCATGCTCACCTGGGCACGTCCGTTGGCCATCACACCCATGGCCTTGACGCCAAATAAGCCTCCGCCTGAGGCGCGGATCTCCTTGGCGATGGAGCGGGCCAGGCTGACCGCCTCGGTGGTCCCGCTTGCAGGAAGGTAGATATTGTAGGCGATCAGAAACTTACGAGCTCCGACGGCGCTTGCGCCTGCCGTTGCGTGGAGCTCTGGCCCGCCTACATCGGGTTGACGCCGGGTATCCTTTGGCGACTCCCTCTGCAAACCTTCAAACTGGCCACGCCGGACATCTTCGAGGTTCACCCGGTCTGGCCTGGAGGCAGCCGCTTCATAGAAGTAGATCGGGACACCGAACCTACGCCAAATCGCCAATCCTGCCTGCCTGGCCAGCATGGCGCATTGCACCAGCGAGACGCCGCTCACCGGCACGAAGGGAATCACGTCCGCCGCGCCAATCCGGGGATGGGCGCCGCTCTGCTTGGTCAGATCGATCAGCTCGGCGGCCTTCCCCGCACCGCGCACGGCTGCTTCCACCACTGCCTCTGGCGAGCCGGCAATCGTCACGACGGAGCGGTTGTGGTCCGCATCGAGCGAGTAGTCCAGCAGGTGCACTCCCTCGACGCGCATCGCGCGCACAATCTCCTCTACCTTCTCCCGGTCTGCTCCCTCAGAGAAGTTAGGAACGCACTCCACAATGCCTTCGGTGCTCGGGGTTCCGTTTACGGCTTCGCTGCTCATCGTCCTACTTCCACCATGTATATCCAACTGACATCTGCAGGCTCACGTTTACCCCGGGATTCTTGTCCCCAAGGCTGGCACTGGAAATATGCACCGCATTGATGCTGAAGTCCATCGAACGCCGCGGCTTCAGGAAGTAATGGGCGCCGATTCCACCCTGCGGCGTGAAGTTCCACACGCTGGTATCGGCTGCGGGACCGGTCTGGGTTGGGTCGTCGGGATTGAGATCGCCCACAGCGGGATACTTGTGATTGGTCCACACCACGCCGCCCGCAGCCTGGATCCAGGGCATGAACCGCTTGCCGTGGGTAAAGTTCCAGCGAACCTGGATCGGCGTCACGCTCACGCCGGTGTAGGTTCTGCCTACTGTGTAGGGAGCGCTGCACTCTTGCTCTGAGACCGCAGGCCTGACGGTGGAAACGGGAACAACACCCGTGCAGCTGATGCGCTGGAACGTTGGCGTGTAGGACTGCCAGAGCGGGAAGACCTCGACGGAATACTCAATGTTGCCTTGGAGGTGGCCTTTGCCTAGCTGCGGTGTGAGGACCTTGCCGAGATGTCCTCCAACCATGAAGAAGCCGAAGTCTGTCCGTTCTTCCAGGCCAATGCCTCCCTGAACGAGCGCGCCGTATTCCCAAGGTGTGGAGTTGGAGACGGCTGCGACGAGTGAATCGGTCTGGGTCGCGACCGAAGGGGTTTGCGCCGCCAAGACTCCGCTCGCCAAGCCAGCCACGATCCCGCACAGTATTCGTATCCGCGTCATCCGCATCGTCCTCACAGTCGAAAGCCGCCATCGAGTGGCGGCTTTCGCATCTCTCGGTTTGCTGCCGTTTCTCAGGTTAGGCCGGAACGGACTCTTCATCCATGTCGAAGTTGGAGTAGACAGCCTGCGTGTCGTCCAGATCGTCGATGGCGTCCAGAAGGCGCATCATCTGTGTAGCCTGCGTTCCTTCCAGCTTGGTGTAGGTGGAAGAGATCATGGTGACTTCCGCGTGTTCGGGCTTGATCTTGGCTGCGGTGAGTGCGGCCATGACTGCCTCGTATTCCTTGGGCGAGGTCAGGATCTCCCAGTTCTCGCCTTCGTCCGTCAGGTCGTCTGCACCGGCATCGAGGACGATCTCGGTGAGCTTGTCCTCGCCCGCAGCGGACTTCGCTACGACGATCACGCCCTTCTTGGAGAACAGGTAGCCGACCGAACCGGTTTCGCCGAGGTTTCCGCCGTTCTTGGAGAAGGCGAAGCGAATCTCGGAGACAGCGCGATTGCGATTGTCGGAGAGCGTATCGACGATCACGGCGACTCCGCCAGGGCCGTAACCCTCGAAGCGGATCTCTTCGTAGGCTGCGCCTTCGAGCTCGCCAGTTCCCTTCTGGATGGCACGCTTGATGTTGTCCGCGGGCATGTTCTCAGCTTTGGCAGCGACGATGGCGCCGCGCAGGCGAGGGTTGCCATCAGGATCTCCTCCACCGCCTTTGGCGGCGATGGTGATTTCCTTGATCAGGCGGGTAAAGATCTTGCCGCGCTTGGCGTCCAGCGCGCCCTTCTTATGCTTGATTGTCGCCCATTTTGAGTGGCCAGACATGTGGGAACCTCTGCTGCTTTGGAGATCGTTTCTACGCGAAAACAGGCCGTAAACAGCACATGTCGCGCATCTTCGTCGAAGGAAATTGTAGCACGCAGGGGGTGGGGGCCGGGGGGTGCGGGGCGGTTACAGGAGCTCTGGGGCGAGGATGCTGTCAAGTGTCTCCCGCTTGCGGATGAGGCGGTGCTGGCCGTGGGTGATGAGGACCTCGGCGGGGTGGACGCGGGTGTTGTAGTGGGAGGCGAGCGACATGCCGTAGGCTCCGGCGTCGAGGAGGACGGCGAGGTCTCCGGTGCGGAGCTCGGGGAGGGTTCGGTCACGGGCAAAGAAGTCCCCTGTCTCGCAGACCGGACCTACGATGTCTGCGGTCTGGCTCGGCCGGTCGTCCGCGATGACTGGGAGGATCTCGTGGTGAGCCTGGTAGAGGGCTGGGCGGATGAGGTCGTTCATGGCGGCGTCGGTGATGACGAAGCGCTTGGCGCCGTTCTGCTTGGTGTAGAGGACGCGGGTTAGGAGCGCTCCGGCCTGGGCTACGAGGAAGCGGCCGGGTTCCAGGAGGAGGTGGGCGTTGAGGCCATCGAGCGCAGAGCGGATGGCTGCGGCGTAGGCGGCGACGGAGGATGCGGGGTCGAAGGCTTCGGTGCCGTACTCGATGCCAAAGCCTCCGCCTGCGTCGACGTAGCGGATGTTGTGACCGTCGGAGCGTAACTCGTCGACGAGGCTTCGGACTCGTTGGAGCGACTGGCCGAAGGGCTCGACGGCGCGGATCTGGGAGCCAATGTGGACGCTGACGCCTACTGGCTCGAGGTTAGGGAGTTCGGCGGCTCGGCGGTAGACGTCGCGGGCGCGCTCGATGGCGATGCCGAACTTGTGCTCGCTCAGGCCGGTCGAGATGTAGGGATGCGTCTCGGCGAAGACGTCAGGGTTTACGCGGAGGGCGACTTTGGCGGTCTTGCCCGCGGCTTCGGCGCGTTGGCTGAGGATCTCCAGTTCGGCTTCGCTCTCTACGTTGAAGAGGAGGATGTCCGCGGCTAGGGCTGCGTCGATCTCCCAGACCTGCTTGCCTACGCCGGAGAAGACGACGCGGCTGAGGGCTGAAGGTGCGGCGCGGCGGACGCGTTCGAGTTCACCGCCGGAGACGATGTCGAAGCCACAACCTTGTTCGCTGAGGAGCTTGAGGATAGCGAGCGAGGAGTTCGCTTTGACCGCGTAGCAGAGGGTGTTGGGGACTGCGGCGAATTCGGTTTGGAGCATGGCTACGCGCTCGGCGATGGCGTCGGCTGAGTAGACGTAGAGCGGCGTGCCGTAGGTTTCGGCGAGTTCCGAGAGGTCAGCGCCTGAGCAGGTCAGGCGGTTGTCGGCATAGAGGAAAGGGCGGGGCGATGTGGACGTGCTCACCTGTCCATCGTACCTGCTTCCCTGTTTTAGACTGCTGGGCCGTTGCTTGGCGTGGCGGGCGCTGGCGCGGGCGGAGCGTACTGCTGGGCGTAGGGGTCGCTTGGGAGCGAATAGGGCTCGTTGGGAATGACGATCCAGGCGATGAAGTAGGCGAGGATCGGGGTGCCACAGCCGAAGAAGACGAGCACGACGAGCAGGACGCGGACCAGCGCTACGTCCCAGCCGAAATGCTGGGCTAGGCCGGCGCAGACGCCGCCAATCATGCGGCCGTAGAGCGGGCGGACGATGCGCTGGTGATAGGTGTAGGGCGGAGGCGGAGGCGCGACGGGTTCGGTGACGGCATGGCCGCAGTTGCTGCAAAATCTCGATCCGTAGTTCAACCCTTTTCCACATGCGGTGCAGTTCATGCCGTGCCTCCTACTGGTGCGTGATGTGTCCTACGCAGACTCTGGCGCCGTAGTTCCATAGGTACCCCCCCACCCCCCTGTTAGTCCTACTTTCCCTGTAAAGTATGCCAACCACGCGGGTTAGAGGCCAAAGTATCCCACCTTACAGCGCTTTATGAGGCGTAAGCGTTTGATTCAAAGCCGGTTAAGTATCAAAGCCCCCCATTGAGGATTTGGGAGGTCTGAAAGAAAATAGTTGGTCCGTAGCTTTGGTGGTCCTACTTAAAGTTTAGTCCTCGGTGGGGGGTAACTATGCCAAGCCGGTCGAAGAGAAATCGCCAATGGGGACAGGGGTTTTGTAACAATACAGGGTTGAATGGGGATTGACACGTGGATTTCGGGCTGTTTTTGAGGTGATTCGGGGGCATTTATTTTCGGGCCCGTCGTGGAGGTGACGCTGCGGCCCGTCATCGCGAACGCAAGAATGTGTCGCGGCCTTCTGCGAACCCATGTCTCAAACGCGAGACAGGGGGCACCCGGTTTTAGCGGTCAGCGAGAAGGGGCGGTGAATGAAACCTGATTGCGAAATTGGAACCGTATGAAACTCTGCCGCATACGGTCAGTCATAGCCAGCACACGTTGAGGTTCTCTGAACCATGGCAGAGGGTCTCTCCGAAATTCAATTCCGGAGAACTGTCATGCGTATTCGTACCGTTGCCCTAACCCTCGTTTCGATTCTTCCCTTCGCCGGCGCGATCGCAGCACGTGCCGACACTCCATCCCCCTTAGTTGCTATGGGTCGCCCGGTACACGTGGTCCTGGTGAACATGTCTGGCCAACATCGGCAGCTTCGTTTGACGTCTGGCGTGATCGATCTTCCGTGCGGGGTTTGGGTGTCGGTTGATTCTCGGGTTGGCGCGACGCTAACCATTGTGAGCGACACGAAGGCATCCGTCGATGAGGAGATCGCGGTCAAGCGTGAGGATGATGCGCTCATTCTTCGGATTCAATAGGTGCGCTATTTTCCCTGGTACGGAGTCTGGAGGTACTTGCGGGCGGCGTCGGCTTGAGTCTGATCGCCGCCCGGGGTGAGGACTTGCTGGTACATCTTGAGGGCGTCGGGGCGCTGGTGGAGTAGGTCGTACATCTGGCCGGCGCTTAGCAGGGCGCGCTTGCGGAGCCAGTCGCTGGAGTCTGGCTGATTGGCGGCCTGGGTGTAACCGTAGGCGGCTTCCTTAATCTGGTTGTAGCCGCGCTGGGTGTCGGCGAGGCCGAACCAGGCTAGCTCGAGGCGGGGGTTGATGAAGTAGCCGGGCTTGGCGGCGGTGTCGATGACCTGTTTGTAGGTGGCGATGGCGTCGAGGCCGTGGCCTTCGTCCTTGGTGAGGTTGGCGACTTCGAGGCAGAAGATGTAGTTGTGCGGGTACTGCTTCTGGAGGCCGCGCTGGACTTCGAGGGCGGCGGGATACTGGCCGTCGTGGCGGAGGAAGAGGGAGAGGACGGTGCGCGATTCGATGGGAGTGACGGTGCCGTTTTCGGCGGACTTGCGGAGGTCGGCGAGGCCGTCCTGCTTGTTGCCGCCGACGCCCATGATGCCGACCATGAAGCGGAGCCACTTGGGAAGGCTGGCGACGGCGAAGCGCTGGATGCCGATGGCCATCCACGCGTCGGCGTATTGGGGATCGATTTTGAGGGCGGCTTCGGAGTCGTTGCGGGCGGAGTAGCCCTGGCGGGCGGCGGCGGAGAAAGCGTGGTCGACGAGGGTGATGAAGACGGCGTGCATGCCCTTGGCGTAGCCGCGGGCGAAGAGGGCGTTGGCGTCGTTGGGATTGGATTCGAGCTCGGCGTCGGTGAGGTGTTGGACTTTGGCAGTGAGGTCTTCGATGCGGGTGCGGGCGGCCGGGGTGACGGTCACTTCGCGCTTCACGGTGAGGAAGCTGTTGTGCGCGTAGTAGGTGGTGTCGAGTAGATCCTGGTTGTAGAGCTCGCGAAAGATGAGGGTGGTGAGGAGGTAGTTCGAGGCCATGGGGTTGTTGGGATTCTGGCGGGCGATCTGCTCCTGGATTTTGAGGGCGGCTTCGAAGTTGAGGTTGTAGAAGAGTTCGAGGGACTGGCGGACCGGGGGCGTGAGGTTGAGGGGGTCGGTGTGGAGGACGGGCTGGGCGGCGATGGGGAGCGCGAGGAGGAGGAGGGCGGGGAGGGTCCGGGAGGCGCGGGATTTTGGGGGGAGAGCGATGGTTCCTCCAAGACCGGCGGGGGGTGCCGACGGAGATAGACTATACCTTGGACGCGTAATCCTGATCACATGCGGGTTGGTGGGCGGGGCGTAGGATGCGGGTAGAAGTTTCTGGAGGCATGATGGATTTTCAGGCTGTACTTCCGCTGGCGGTGTTGGTGATTGGCTGCATTGCGTATGTTTTCTGGCCGCAGAAGCGGGTGGTGGCGCCGGTGGAGAAGACGCGGCTGGACTATCTGCAGGAGCGTAAGGGTGTGGTGTATGACAACCTGCGCGATTTGAACTTTGAGTTTCGGGCGGGGAAGTTTCCTGAGGAAGATTATGCGCGGCAGCGTGGGGATTTGGAGGCTGAGGCCGCGAAGGTGGTTACGGAGATGGAGACGCTGGGCGGGTAGGGCGTCACCGTTTGCTGTGCGCGGCAGGATATTCTGCCAGAGATGCAAGTGAGCGAACGTGGCGGTGATCACAATAGTGCGTAGGCATCTGAAGTATCCTTGAGCTGTGTACGCATATAACCGTATTTTCCGTAGCCTTTCCGCCCTCCTGATGTTGCTTCCTGTCGCCGCGCTGGCGGCTACGATCACCGGTACGGTGACGAATCGCACAACTGGTCGACCAGCCGCCGGGAGTAAAGTTACCCTGCTGCAGCAGGGGATGACCGAGCTGGCATCGGGGACGACCGACGCCAAGGGCAATTTTTCGATCGCTGCGCCAGCGGCAGGGCCGTATTTGCTGCGGGTGATGCAGGATGGGGCGTCTTATTATGAGGCGGCGACCGAGGGGACGCCGGTGAATGTGGATGTGTATAGCGCGGGGGCGCAAGTGGTGGGTGTGACGACCGAGGTGCTGATGCTGCGGGCGCAGACGGATCCCAGTGGCGCGGTGCTGAATGTTACGGAAGACTTTGTGGTGAAGAATGCGTCGAAGCCGGCGATGACACAGTTCTCGAAGGCGCCGTTCAATGTGTATCTGCCCGAGGGTGCGGTGGTGGAGGCTACGGCGGCGAAGGGGCCGAATGGGATGCCGACCGCTGAGGAGCTGAAGCCGCAGTCGGAGAAGGGCTTGTATAGCGTGATGTTCCCGATCAAGCCGGGCGAGACGCAGATTGAGATTGCGTATCACATTCCGTACACGGGAAATCTGAAGGTGAATCTGAAGGTGGCCGGGCAGACAGATATGTTTGCGGTGAGCTTGCCGAAGGCGATGAAGTTCGATCCTACCGATGGGAAGTTTATTCCGGCGACGGGCGATGCGGCGGCGGCGACTTACTTGCAGCGCGATTTGAAGCCGGGGCAGGCAGTGGCGTTCGGGATTGAAGGAGCGGGGCAGTTGCCGCGGGATGCACAGGGTTCGGGTTCGGACCAGGGCGGGCAGGGACAGCCGGGTGCGGCCGATGGCAGTGCGGGCGCGCCGGTGGACAATGCTCCGGGTAAGGGGCTGGGGAATCCGCTGGATCCGAATGGAACGCGCGAGCCGGTCTCGACTAAGTACAAGTGGTGGATCCTGGGCGGGCTTGGGTTGTTGCTGGTGGCGGCGGCTGGCGTTCTGCTGAAGAAGCCGGCGGTGGCTCCGTTAGCTGGCGTTACGGCCTCTGAGAATGTTGTGCGGCCTGCGAGCGTGGCGGCGAGTTCCCTGCCAGTTGCACAGACGGCTGGGGGACACCAGGCGCAGTTGATGCAGGTGCTCAAGGAAGAGCTGTTCGGGCTGGAGACAGACAGGCTTCAAGGGCATGTGAGCGAGGCAGAGTATGCGCAGAACAAGGCGGCGATCGAGCTGATTCTGCGGCGAGCGCTGCAGCGCGGGGCGTAACCGGGAGTGTGGTGGCCGCGAGCCGAACGGTATAATCGGGCAAACTCCATGAGGCACCATGACCCTTGTATTTCGTATCGTTCGATTGATCGCGCTGGCCATCTGGGTGGGTGGCCTGGTTTTCTTCGGATTCGTGGCGGCGACGGCGTTTTCTACGCTACAGGACGCGCATAGTGCCGGGTCGGTGGTGCGGGGATGCCTGGTGGCTCTCCACCACATTGGGCTGACCGCTGGAATTGTTTATCTGCTGCTGACGCTGGCGTTGCTGGCGACGCAGCGGGACTCGCATCCGGTGCGCGGAGCCGAGCTGGTGCTGGTGATTGCGATGCTTGTGCTCACGGCCTACTCGCAGTTTTCGGTGATTCGGCGAATGGAGAAAGACCGGATGGCGGTGGGTGGGGATATCACCAAGGCGGCTGCGGATGATCCGGCGGTGGTGAACTTTAATCATTTGCATAAGGTGTCGGAGAGGGTGGAGGGCACGGTGCTGGTGCTTGGGCTGTTGCTGCTGGGGATGGCGCCGGTGCATGGGCGCGAAGACTTCGATCGCTTTTCCTAAGTTTCAATCTCTGCGGTAGGCTTGACTCTCTGATTCTGCGAGGCGGTTATGCTCTCCTATTTGCAAAGCGTTTTGGTGATCGTCGCTGGGTTGCTGGCGACGGTGTTCGCTGTGTGGCTTCTCAACCGGGTATGGGGAGCGGGCGCGCGCAAAGAGTACAACGACGTGATGGGCTGGCAGTTTGGGGTGCTGGGGACAACGTACGCGGTGATTCTCGGCTTCATGCTTTCGAGCGTGTGGAACAGCTACATGCTCGCGTCGGAGGATGTGTCCGAGGAGGCGACGGCAGCGCTGGGCGTGTTCCGTAGCGCGGAGAATCTGCCGAAGCCTTATTCCGACGAGTTGCGCAGGATCGCCATTCAGTATGCGGGGGTAGTTGCTGATCGCGAGTGGCCTGCGATGGCACAGGATGAGGAGATACAGGACGGCGATACGGTCATTGCATCGATGTGGAACCTGTCGTTTGAGATGTTGAAAGCCATGCCGGCGCAGTCGGAGGCTGCGTCTTCGGTGAGAGCCGCGATCCGATTGTTGCAGGACAAGCGCGAGGTGCGAAGAGAACAATACAGGTCCCGGCTGCCGCCGATTATGTGGGCCGTGCTGATCTGTGGGGCGATCCTGGTGGTGATATCGTCATGCCTTTCGGGAAACCAGAATGTGTTTCTGCATTACTTTCATGTTCTCTCGATCAGCGCGCTGATCCTGCTGATGCTCAGCGCGGTAGCGGATATCGCCCGACCGTTCCAGGGAGGCACTTCGTTGGATCCGGTGGCTTTCCGCGAAGCGTATACGCGGATGTCCACGGCGGTCAGTCCGTTGTCGGCACCGTAAGCACGCGTGGTGATATTAGAGATTGAGCGTGACGATGGCGCTGTCGGAGGCCTTGGCCCAGCCGGCGTCTTCCGGGCCGTAGATGTCGTGCCAGCGCCACCACTTGTAGCGTGGACCCTTGGGGTAGCCTTCGGGTGAGTCCTCCCAATCTTCCTGGCGGCCGAGCGGCGTTACGTCGAGAAAGCTCCAGAGAGTGCCCATGTTCTCGTCGCCACGGTTGTTGACGTAGTAGGTGCGGAAGATTTTGTCGTGCTCGTCGCGGAAGAAGACGTTGTGGCCGTGCCAGAGGTCGACGTTGAAGTCTTTATCCCAATCGTCGGTGATGGTGTACCAGGGAATCTTTTCCCAGCCCATGCGGTGCTTGAGTTTGGCGATGTTTTCCTGCGAGCCGCGGGAGGCATAGGCGAGGGTGGTGTCGCGGGCGTGAAGGTGCGCAAGGTGCGAGACCTGGTCGGCGCCGAGCGAGCAACCGACGCAGGCGTGGTCGGGCCAACCGTAGACGTTGGAGTCGTAGAAGGCACGATAGAGCACGAGCTGGCGGCGGCCTTCAAAGAGATCGAGCAGCGAGCGCTTCCCTTGCGGGCCTTCGAAGACGTAGTCCTTGTCGACGGCGAGCCAGGGCATGCGGCGACGTGCGGCGGCCATTGCATCGCGGGTGCGCGTGAGTTCTTTTTCCTTGACGAGGAGTTCTTCCCAGGATTTCTGCCACTCGTCGGCTGACACGACGGGAGGCTTCTTCATGGCTGCGATCTGCTGGTTGGTTGTTTTGCCGGTGGCGTTGTTGTCCGGCTCATTGTTGTCCGACATTGCTTCCTCCTTGTTCCTGCGATTTCTTGTTGCGGAGAGTTGATACGGCGAGCGCAGATGCGCCGGTCGCCGATACTATGCCTGCAGCAATCCATATTCCGGTTCCGATGCAGAAGGGGCACATGGCTACCTGCCTTTCCGATTGAGGGCGGCGGTGCGGATGCGTTCGATGAGCGGTGTCCAGCCTTCTTCGGCACGGCGCTCGTTTTCGGTGAGCCAACCCATGGCGCGGTGTACGAAGCGCATGTGCGTTACACCGTTCTCTTCCGTGAGGCGCACCTGGAGATTCGAGACGGCGGGTACCGACATGAAGAGCGGCCCCCAGATCTCCAGCAGGGAGGGCGGCTTGATGGATTGCACCGTGCCCCAGAAGTGGCCGGTGTTGTTGCCGAGGTCGCGGAACCAGCGGCCGCCGGGCCAGGCTTCGAGCACCATGGGCAGGGGCTTTTCGGGTGTCGAGTTGAGAGGGCCCATCTGCTCGAGGACGGTCTCGAAGACGATTTCGATGGGGGCGGCGATCTCTTCTTCCTTGATGACTTCGAAGGCTTGCACGACGCCTTCCTTCACAGTGGCTGGCATTTACTCCTCCTTGTTGTTTGGAGCTTCGCTGGTTGGGGCGTCGTCGTCTATGCGGATCAGGCGTTCGAGGGCCTTGCGCTCGGCGCGCTGCTTGATCTGGTCGACCTGGTGGGTCCAGTAGCGTTCGAAGGCTCTCACCCATTCGTGGATTGGCTTGAGGCTTTCGGGGTTGAGGCGATACATGCGGTGCTGGCCGCGCCGGACGACAGTGACGACGCCGGCCCGGTGTAGTGCGCCGAGGTGCTTCGAGACGGGAGACTGGGCCATTTTCATACGCACGACGATCTCGTTGACGGCGTGCTCCTGGCCATCGGAAAGGACGGCGATGACCTGGCGTCGGCGCGGCTCGGCGATGGCGGTGAAGACGTCGGCGGGGTGGGCGCTGCGAGTCATGGAGAAGTTATATATTCCCGATAAGGAATATGTCAAGAGACAAAATGGAGGAATGTGCGGGGTATTTTGATTTTAAAAGTTAGGGGTTAAACACAAAGGGCCGCCGG
>Ga0302308_10000363_pt1 | contig 39788 bp, 33 predicted proteins | sample III_Palsa_E3_3_FD_200531 | JGI IMG/M metagenome (GOLD analysis project Ga0302308, IMG submission 200531) | Peat permafrost microbial communities from Stordalen Mire near Abisko, Sweden - III_Palsa_E3_3 | ecosystem: Environmental > Terrestrial > Soil > Palsa > Peat permafrost | place: Sweden...
CGCCATAAATAGGCTTGGATGCGGTACAGGTTTTTTCCCGGCGAAATATTTCGATAGGTTCCCTTTATCGCAACCGTTACAATTCCGCAACACCATATGGGTCCGGCGCCTTGGGTACAGCAGCAATTAGTCGCTCCCAGTCGGCAAGCGGTATGAGTGCGTCTTGGTAGCGGAATTTGCTTAAAATCGGCTCTTCCGCCGACCTCGAATTTTTTACAGAATAGTTGCAGGCATCCTCATGAAAATTTTTACAACAAGCACAGATCATGTCGTCGCCAGATATATCCTAGCGGCCGGTGTAAGTTTGGTCGCGATACTGGCCTTGTGGGTGTGGCACGTCATGCCAATTTATCCGGACGAAATTGGCTACCAGATTCTAACTGGCCGATACATTCCCGATCACGGCATGGCCTATGGCCTTTTTGCCTTGTGCCCATCAAACTTCAAGCAGGTCACATGGTTCTTCTTGATACCTGCTTGGACCCTCTCTTTCCTGGATCAACATTTCTCCCCGGCCGCACTGCGGGTGTTTCCTTTCGCGGCGGCAGCAGCGGCGATCTGCCTGGCCGCCGGTTATACGGTACGGCGGGGCACCCCCTTCGCAGCAATCATCATTACCAGTTCACTGGTTGGAGTCGCAGGTTCAAGCATGGTTCTCATGCGCCCCGAGTATGTTCACATATTGAATCTCATTTGCTGTTTTGCAGCTTATATTTTTGTTAACTCGAGCGCGCAAAAACCGATAGCCCGCTACCTCTTGATTGCTCTGCTGCTGATCAGCATCGATTTTTCAATGTATTCGCATCTACAGGGCATGATCTTTTTACCATTAACTTTGTATTTCGTGTATTGCCTCATTTGCGGTACCGCAGATCGGAAGTTAGTCGCAATAGCCATGCTCGCCATAATCGGGCCGGCGATTTATATGGCAACGACCGCCAACGTTTATAGTGTTACCTGCCCCGAATTTCCTGCAATAAAAAATTTCCTTAACGGAATGACATTCCATATGGCGCAGGTCAAAGATCAAGGATGGTCGAATTGGATTGGAGCGAAAGTTAGAAACACCACAGTCGATTTTATTTATACGAAAAACTATGCAATTAATTACCTGCCGTCTCTACCTAATCCAAATTGGGTATGGGAAATAATTTTTTCGTTTTTTAATTCACTCGTAAGCTTATCAATAAAAATAAATTTAATTTTTTCCATCGCAATCACTATCCTTATGGTGCTTCGGGAATTTTCAAGAGTCAAAAATATCCGCTATTTTTGGAAAAAAATCCTGTCTATATTAGAAAATCATCGTCAATACGCACCAACGATACTCTTCGCTCCACCGACCCTCTTCTTGTTTTTTTATGATTCAACGCAGAATTTTTATCGATCAATTTTTATCAACTTCGTGCTCGCAATTTTTCTGGCAATTTGCCTATCCAACGCTTCCAGACGCTGGCGTGCACCTATTTTTCTGTATGCAACATTTTGTGCCATTATCATGATTGGGTCTATCACTGCCAATTTCGTCCTGTTCTACCCAAAATTGAAAAATGGTTATGAAGGCCCTTCATTCTCGCTTAATCGCGATTCCAGCGCGATTAACCTAGATGTAATAGCACTGGCTCAACAGGCCAGCATGAATTTGAAAGATGGCGGTATCATTTTCGACGATTTGACCTACAACAGCCTGAAGCATTACTACAAAATTTACCCAGTAACTTATTTGATGCTGTCCTCTTCTCTGGCAGGAATTGGTTTCGAAAAAGCACTGATTTTGGTCAAACCAAATTATGCGATCGTAAATTGTTATTCTTTACCTGACATAAAAAATGAGGTGATTTACAGAAAAGATAACCTCTGCGCGATCAATTTTAATCGACCTGCAGCACCTTGAGACGCCCGGCAATCATTGAGCGTCGACAGGTCTCGACATTCCCGTCGTCGCAGCAAGCGTCGCTTAACATAACGCAGTCATCGAACTCTTCAGCGAGGCGATGGGTATCGCCGAGCGCAGAATTGGCTCGGTGGCGAATGAGCCACAGTAGGTACGCTGACCCAGGCCGGGGCCGGCCACAGGAGCTTTGCACGACGTGACAATGTCGGCCAAGGCAATGGCAATCGCGGTCTACAGCTTGGTCGCATGCACCCCTTGGCACAACTCCGTCCGCAGATAGTGTAATGCTCGAGACTCGACTTAAAAACCGCCCGAAGGGGACGAAAAACAGGGAAAACAGCACACAAATTTCAGAATGACAAGAGACACCGAGTGAACTCGACGCGATTGATGAATAACTATCCGTAACGCCGAGCATTTCCACAGCCATCTGGATTACGCTAAAATTTGGTTAATTTAACATAGCCATTAATAAATTTCTATTTATACACATGACATTCCCCATTCCACAAAAAATCGGCAAACGACTCCATTTTCTGGATGGGTTACGTGGGTGGGGAGCCTTGGTCGTGGTTTTTTATCACGTATTCGTTTTTCATTTTCCTGTCTCAGAACCAATTCGCGATTTCACGTGGAAAATATTTTTTTCAATGGAACATTTGCTGTAGGTATATTTTTTATAGTATCAGGGATCTCGCTATCGATAGGCTACGTGACCAAATCTGACAAACACACGTTGAAAATATTATAATCGGCCGATATTTTAGACTCACCGTACCCATCATCATCGCATGTTGTTTCGCATGGCTTGCCGCAATATCAGGCGTTACTGCCGAGCCGGTGCATCGAGAAAATGGGCGCTCGTTGTTAATCGTTTTGCAGTATATGATGTTTATTTTCACAATAATCCAGCACACAGTCCGATACCACCGCTTTGGACCATGCCGATAGAATTATTGGGTTCAGTCTTCCTTGTAATTTTACTCATGACGGTTGGTCGTACTCGCATCCGATTTGTCGCATATTTGGTTGCGATTGCATCAATTTGGCTATGGCAGCCTTATATTTCATTATTTATAGTCGGAATTACTATTTCGGAATATATTGGATCAGGCGCAAGTAATTTTGTAAAATTTCCCAATATGTTAGGATTTATGTGTATTGCGGCATCCGCGATTGCCACCATATTTATGCCCGGTACGCCCTATGACACTCCCTATGCGCTATCGGCAGCTCTGATGGTGTTTGGGGTGGTCAACTACGCGCCCGCACAACGCTTTCTAGCGTTACCCCTTTCTCGATGGATGGGAAAAATCTCATTCCCGCTCTATCTACTACACCACATCGTACTTTTTTCATTGGGAACACGGCTGCGCGCACATTTAACGCCCGGAGACCATTGGGCGTCCGCAGCCATCGACATTACCGTCGTAGCGGCAAGCGTCGCTTTTGCTGCATTATTCAGCTTCATTGATGGCGCAGGAATATCAGTATCTCGCACTATTACCCGCCGTGTTTCCTTACTTATGCCCAATACGCGCAATTGGACTCGGAGGCTGCCCCGCCCGGTCGACTTGGACCAATCGGCGGTAAAGCAGGATGCTTCGAGGACACCCCCGCCATGGTGAGCGAGGGCACATTCCTGAGTATGACAAAAAATTACCGCCGTAAAAAAGCAAATTCACATTGATGACATAATATAAGATATGACACGCCGCCCCCCGCCCAACTGCCGCCCACTGGATCACCAGATGCTCCAAGGCTTGCGCCAACCAGCAGCCCAAGTTCGTCCGAGAAGACGCGCAGCTAACGAACTGGCGGTGCTTTCTGCGGTGTGTCAACGGAATCCCAAGCCGATCTGTCACTGGGGCTCCGAAACGCCCTCCACGATCGCAACACCCGCACACACCGAAGACGCACCATTCTATTTTGCCGATGCAGTTGGGGTTCGCTCCGACTACCGCGTCGACCCAACCTGGGTATGTGCCGCAGCAACCTCAATGCCATGAACGAGCAAGCCTTATCCTCCTACTCGATTTCGGCAGTGAGTGCCTATGGCGATCCCCGAGCCGTGGTCCGCGTAGGTTCGGTCACTGCGACGCCCCTCAAAAAATCCTCCACTTGCCCGATAATCAACGCAATCAAACTCATTTTCGCCATCATAGAGCGTCATCAAACCCACGATCGTCAGATCGCCCCTCCGGCGATCTGGGTGCCGCTATGCCGCAGATCAAAATCATTTGCTAAAAAATTGATAATTTTATTTTTTATAATATAAATTATTATCATCTGACATTTAGATCCGGGTCGAAAATGAGTAAAAAATACAGCGTTGTCATTCCCGTGTTTAACAGTGAAAAAATAATTTATGAAACAGTCTCTCGGACTATTGAATTTTTTACATCTAAAAATTTGGAATTTGAAATTATTCTGATTAACGATGGCAGCCCTGACAATAGTTGGAACATAATTTCCGATTTAGCTTCGAAACATGAAAAAGTTATCGCCATCGACCTGCTCAAAAACTATGGTCAGCACAATGCCAACCTGTGCGGGTTCCGCGAAGCAACAGGCGACTACATCATTACCATGGACGATGATTTGCAAAATCCTCCGGAAGAAATTGCTAAATTGATTCAAGCTGCGGGCGATAGCTTTGATTTGGTAATTGGTCGCTTCGAGGTCAAAAAACATACATTTTTTCGTCGAATTGGCAGCCGTATCGTGAGCAAGATAAATCAAAAAGTTTTTAATATTGAGCCGAATTTTACGTTAACTAATTTTCGCTTGATTCGACACGACGTTATAAAGCGAGTTTGTCGCGACCGCTCAGCCACGCCCTACATCCCTGGGCTTGTACTTAAATTTTCGAATAAGCGTTGCAACACAACGGTACGCCACCAGCCACGGCATTCTGGCAAAAGTAATTATACTTTACGTAAAATATTTAATCTAACGGCGACCATTCTTTTCAATTACTCGACAATTCCATTACGCTTTGGCGCAGCATTTGGATTTATTGTTTCTGGAATAAGTTTTTTTCTTGGCTTGTATTATTTATGCCATGCACTTATCGTCGGTAGCAACACTCCCGGCTGGCCGACCCTGGTGGTACTCATTTCATTTTTCAATGGCGTATTGATCATGTTGCTAAGCGTTATAGGCGAATATCTGATCCGCGTGTTACGTGAAATAGGGAACCAACAAAGTTATGAAATCAGTGAGGTCGTAGGACGATGAAAAATTTATTCATTGTCGGCGCCCAACGCTCCGGCTCCACTTATCTCTATCGGCTGTTGAATGAACACCCGCAAGTGATGATGGCGCAACCTGTTAAACCCGAGCCCAAGTTCTTCCTCGACGAACAATTGAGCGGCAAGGGCCGTGAATTTTATGAAGCGACATACTTCTCGGACTGCCCGCCCGGGACGCTCTACTGCGGCGAAAAAAGCTCCTCATATATCGAGAGCCCTTCGGCCGCTGAACGAATCCGTGGCCTCTATCCTGACGCGCGTATTCTGATGATTTTGCGCAATCCGGTGGAGCGGGCTTGGTCGAACTATCGCTTCAGCGTCTTTCATGGCCTGGAATCCATGAGCTTCGAGTCTGCTTTGGCGGCGGAACAGCGGCGGCTATCGCATGCCACATTCTCAACCTCGGTCAACCCATACGCGTATCGTCTTCGCGGTCAGTACATGGACTATATCAACGGCTATCTCACACTCTTCGACAGCGCGCAGCTCGACATTCTTATCTTCGAGGAAATTGTCGGCAATCTCGCCAACGCACAAAAGCTGTATCGCTGGTTGGGCATAAACGATGATGTCACGCCAAGCTCGCTCAACGAGGTTGTCAACCCGGGCAACAAAAATGTCGCCGCCCCCCCCGCCGCTTTGAAGGACCTGGCGCAGAGCTATCTGCATTCCATGGAACAATTGGAAAACTATCTTGGACGTCCGATAGACGCGTGGCGCAAATATGGGGAATCCTTGTGATGTCTAGCCCGATTTTTGCGGTGACCGTCACGGTAATACTAGGCCTGATGAGCGCGGTATTGCTAAAAATAGCCTCGGCGCAAATGCATCCATACTGGTTATCAGTGGGGTTGATCTTTTTGGCAGTGATGTGCGTCAATTTTTTGAGGTTTATCATTTGGGGGCATATACACAACCGCCACCCGGTGAGTCTGAGCTACCCGCTCGGCAGCATTTTTTTCCCTTTATTACTGCTGGTAAGCCATTTTCTTTTTGGCGAGACCGTGACTGAACAAAAACTGATAGCATCCCTAATCATCATGATTGGCGTCGCCCTCGGGACGACCGGGGCTGAAGAGCAGAGCGCCTAGCTAAGGCATCCGGCCATACGCAATTTTGCATATCGCCACGAAGATGACCACCAGCTGCGGTGCTCAGACTGGTAGCCATCATCCTCATAGAGGTTTGTGTTGACGAATTTAAAGTTATTGGGCCACAGCGTTTTTTGGGGAAACTTGCTACTTTGCTACGGTGGCACGGACCTTCAAGAGGCGACCACAACCTATCGCTTGTGCTAGGTGTGCCATGACATTATTACCGTTGGTACTGGCGATACTCTCCACCGCTGGGGCGCAGATTCTATATAAACTTTTTTTCTTGCGTAGGAAAAAAATCTACCTTGTTGCAACGGTGGGTTTGTTTGGCATGGCTCCGGCAATGAATTACCTGGCATTGAAACACTGGCCCCTAATCTCTGTGTATATGGCCACCGCGCTGACTTATGTGCTGGTTCTGATTCTCGCGAAGTCGGTGCTAGGAGAAACCATCGGCAGACGCAAAATTTACTCAATGCTACTAATTGTTACCGGGGTTGTAATTTTCAATTGGTGATAACGATCAAATATTCATGACTATACGATTCAACCGTCCCTATCAAGTCGGCACAGAGCTGGATCATATCCGCGACGCCTTGGAATGCGGGCGACTCGCGGGTGACGGCCCCTACACCAAGAGATGCTCCGAGCTAATCGAATCCTATCTCGGAAGCGGTACGGTTTTGCTCACCCATTCCTGCACGGCGGCACTGGAAATGGCGGCGATCCTGGCGGGCATCCAGCCTGGTGACGAAGTCATCATGCCGTCCTACACCTTCGTGTCGACAGCCAACGCCTTTGTGCTGCGGGGCGCCATACCCGTTTTTGTCGATATCCGTCAGGACACCTTGAATATTGATGAGCGCCTGATCGAGGCGGCCATTACCTCACGGACCAAAGCGATCGTCCCGGTGCACTATGCCGGAGTAGCTTGCGAAATGGACACTATCCTGGAGATTGCCCGCCGCCACGATCTGCTGGTTATTGAGGATGCGGCGCAAGCGTTAGGCAGTCGCTATAAGGGGCGCAGGCTGGGAACCCTGGGCGACTTTGCGGCTTTCAGCTTTCATGAGACAAAAAACGTTGTTTCAGGCGAAGGCGGGGCTTTGGTAATCAATAATCCTTGCTTTATTGAGCGAGCAGAAATCATTCGCGAGAAGGGCACCAATCGTTCACGATTTTTTCGCGGAGAAGTGGATAAATATACCTGGGTGGATATCGGTTCCTCATTCCTCCCCAGCGAACTCACCGCCGCTTTTTTATACGCGCAACTTCAACATATCGACTCAATCAACAACCAGCGCATTACGATCTGGCAGCAATACCGAGCTGCGCTTGATGATCTGGTAGTTAGCGGCCATATACGAGTCCCAATTGTCCCTCCCGGGTGCACTCATAACGGACATTTATTCTACCTACTTCTTCGAACCCATATGGAGCAGGTAGATTTTCTGGCCACGCTGAAAAGCAACGGAATCAACGCAGTATTTCATTATGTTCCGCTTCATGATTCTGTTGCCGGCAAGCGATTTGGCCGCACTGGTTCTGCCATGAGCGTTACCGAAGATGTGCCTGGGAGGCTGGTAAGACTGCCGCTCTTTCCCTCCTTGACTGAAGCAGATGTGACTACAGTATTGCAAAAAACACGAGCGGAGCTTGAACGAAATACGCTTGAACGGTCGCAGCAAAACACCCATTTTTAGCGGCATCTCGCCGACACATTTTCCTGCACGGACGCCCCAATCGATATCGGGCTATCGCCAGCCCAGACAAATTGGATCCGTGTTATAGAACAGCCCTCGCCGCACAGTCCGTTCAGTCACGACGATCTTGCCCCGCAGTGTGAACAAATATAGTTTTCACCAAATTTTATGATGAATGTAGATCACGATGAAACCCGTCGCAACGTGCTCCGCAACGCACTTGCGTTAAGCTTGGTAGGCCTGGTGTTTTTGAGTCTCTGGGTTTGGCATCGAATGCCCATTTATCCCGACGAAATGGCGCTCAAGATTCAGGTCCAGCGATATATTCCAGATCACGGCATAATCTATGGCCTCTATGCCTTGTGCACCTCCAATATCAAACATGTGCCTTTGGCATTCCTGCTGCCGGCTTGGTCACTCTCGGTTCTGGACCAACATTTCTCCGCGGTACAACTCCGGGTACTGCCCTTTACGGCGATTGCCGCGAGCATCTGTCTTGCCGTGTGGTATTCGTTGTGGCGAGATGCTCTTTTTGCTGCTGCAGTAGCATGCACTGGATTGATTGGTGTGGCCGGATCAAGTTTGGTCATGGGACGCCCGGAATATTTTCATGCGATTAACCTTGCGGCTTGCCTCGCCGCATACATGTTTATCGAATCAGGTTCCAGAAACCTGCTGCTCAGGTGCTTATTTATTTCCCTGCTATCGATTAGCATTCTATTTTCGATGTACGTTCACGTTCAAGGCATATTATTTCTACCGCTGACTCTGTATTTTGTATATCGGTTGATTTGCATCTCATTTGAAAAAAAATTCGTCGCAATTTTAATTTTTATAATACTGGCATTTGGCACGCTCACCGAGATGAATTTCTACCACAGAGCATGTCGGGAATTTCCAGCCATATTGAACTTCTGGGGAGACATGACCTTCCGGGTGTCAATTTTTAAAACCATGACCATTTTTAAATGGCTAGGAGATAAAATTATTCGCTATGTTCATCCTTTTCTTTATCGTCAAGATTATAGCATCGGTTATTTACCTCCCGCTGGAAACCCGGCGATCCCTGGGAAAGTGGCAATAACAGCCTTGAATATCGGCATCGCGATAGTTGTGCCGCTGAATTTTATCCTGGCGATATTCATTACTGCCCGGGTTACCATCAGGACTCTCCTTGACCTGATACAAGTCAATCGAAATCATGGTCTATTTCAAAAGTGGTGGGGAAATAACACACGATTCGTACCTCTGTTACTATTCGCATGGCCAGTCTTATTTTTATTTTTTTATGATGAGGCACAGAATTTTTACCGATCTATTTTTATAAATTTTATATTATCGATATTTATCGCTATTTGCCTTTTCAGCGTAGCCCAACGACGGCGCTCGGCTGCAAAAATTTACTCTATATTTTGCGCAACTCTGTTGGTCGGATCAATATCGGCCAATTTTTTATTGTTCCGCCCAGCCTTGGCCAATGGTTATGAAGGGCCTTCCGTTTCGCTAAACCACGATCCTGCCGTGCTCAACCGAGAAATCGCAACCTTGGTGCAACAAGGAAAAATGGATTTGAGTAAAGGTCGAATAATATTTGACGATATGACCTATGACAGCGTGAAACAATATGCCCGGCTTTACCCCGTTACTTATCTCGTATTACAGGTTGAAGTTACAGGCATAGAGGTCGATGAAACACTAAATAGACTTAAGCCGAATTATGCAATCGCAAAATGTACTGATCTTGGTGACATAAAGCGTGGACAGCATTATCAAAACGGAGATCTCTGCGCGATCGACTTTAATGCTGCTTTACCCCCGCGGTAGGCTGTGGATACAAGGTCGGCGACGCAACCCGGCGATCTTGTATGCCATTCAGACCGACTATGCGCGTGGCTGTGGTTTGCTTAAACAAAAACCTCCGCCACCCGCAACGCCGCCCCGGCCAGATCTTTCGCCGCCATCACCGGCGCCCCCGTTACCGGCCATTGGATGCCGATAGCCGGGTCGTTCCATAGCAGCACCCGCTCATGCTCCGGGTACCAATAATCCGTGGTTTTATACAGGAATTCGGCGAATTCCGATTGGACGCAAAACCCGTGGGCAAAGCCGGCCGGCACCCACATCTGCCGCCGATTCTCCTCCGACAAGGTCACCCCGACCCAGCGGCCAAAATTAGGTGAGCCTTTACGCAGATCCACCGCGACGTCGAACACTTCCCCACTCACCACCCGCACCAGCTTGCCCTGTGCATGCTGAATTTGATAATGTAAGCCACGCAGCACATTGCGTGCCGAGCGAGAATGGTTGTCTTGCACAAAGGTCACCGGCGCCCCGAGCGCCTCGCCAAATTCGCGCGCATTAAAACTTTCATAGAAAAACCCACGCGCGTCGCCGAAAACCTGCGGCTCGATGATTTTCACTTCCGGCAATGCCGTATCGATTACTTGGATTGTCATACCGCTTGATCCGAAACAAGGTTGAGTAAGTATTTGCCGTAGGCGTTCTTGGCCAAGGGCGCCGCGAGCCGAGCCAATTGCTCACGCGTAATCCATTGCTGGCGATAAGCAATCTCTTCGGGGCATGCGACCATCAATCCCTGGCGTTTTTGCAGTGTCGCGATAAATGTTGCGGCTTCGATCAGCGAATCGTGCGTGCCGGTATCGAGCCACGCATACCCTCGCCCCATGATCTCGACCTTCAATTGCTGGTGCTGCAGATAACGTAAATTAACGTCGGTGATTTCCAGCTCGCCGCGCGCAGACGGCCGAATATCGGCGGCGATATCACAGACTTGATTGTCATAAAAATAAAGTCCCGTCACCGCGTAGTTCGAGCGCGGGCAGGCGGGTTTTTCTTCAATCGAGATAGCGCGATTGGCGCTATCGAATTCGACCACGCCATAACGCTCAGGGTCCTGTACATGATAAGCAAATACAGTGGCACCCTCGGTATGCAGGTCGGCTCGGCCCAACAAACTGGCCAGATCGTGACCATGGAATATATTGTCGCCGAGAATCAGCACACAGGGGTCCTGACCAAGAAAATCCCGGCCGATCAAAAATGCCTGCGCCAGGCCGTCCGGAGATGCTTGTACCGCATACTGCAAATTCATGCCCCAGCGGCTGCCGTCCCCCATTAGCTCGGCAAAGCGAGGCGTATCCGCCGGCGTCGAAATCACCAGCACGTCGCGGATTCCGGCCGTCATCAAGGTCGACAGCGGATAATAAATCATCGGCTTGTCGTAGACCGGCAGCAATTGCTTCGATATCGCATGGGTGATCGGGTATAACCGGGTGCCCGAACCGCCGGCCAGAATAATGCCTTTACGTGCCATGATTTTGTCTCCCGAAGGGGTTTTAGTTTGCCACACCAGGGGGCATCATCGGCAGGGCCGGTTCCCGGCCGGGTCGTTCACTGCGCTGGCTTGCCGGGGCGGGGACATATTCGGCGACACGTATCTGCAACCCCGCCCGGACTTCGTCATCCGAGGGAATGCGTGCTTGCAGCAACCACGGCAGCAATTGCTCGACCAGATCGCCCGATGCCTCCCTCGCTCGCGCCACCCTCAACTTATGGTGATGAGTCGGGCGAGTCGTTTCATCGTCGGCCAATAGTTCTTCGTAAAGCTTTTCACCCGGCCGCAATCCCGAATAAACAATTTTTATCTGGTCTTCGGTATAGCCGTACAAACGAATCAGGTCGCGTGCAAGATCCGCGATCAATACCGGTTTGCCCATGTCCAAAATAAATATTTCACCGCCCTGTCCCATGCTCGACGCCTGCAATACCAGTTGCGAGGCTTCCGGAATGGTCATGAAAAAGCGGGTGATCTCGGGATGGGTCACGGTAACGGGGCCGCCTTTGGCGATCTGCTCCTGAAACTTCGGAATCACACTGCCGGCGCTGCCCAGGACATTGCCGAACCGGACAGTTTCAAATTGCGTATGCTCGCTGGTTTGTTGCAATGCTTGGCAAACCATCTCGGCCAGCCGCTTGGTCGCACCCATGACATTGGTGGGATTGACGGCCTTGTCGGTAGAAATCAGGACGAAATGTTTGACCTTGGCTCGAATCGCAGCTTGCGCAACTTGGTACGTGCCGAGCACATTGTTCCGTACCGCCTGCCACGTATTGATTTCCTCCATTAACGGCACATGCTTATACGCGGCAGCGTGAAATACGATATCCGGGACGTATTCCTGCATGATGCGCGCCAACAAAATGGCATCTTTCACGTCGCCGATAAACGGTATCAGCGATAGCTCCGGATACGTGCCGCCCAGCTCTTCGGTCAAGCGGTAAATCGCAAATTCGGAAATGTCCAGCACCACCAGTTGCGCCGGTGCAAAGCGCAATATTTGTCGGCACAGTTCGGCGCCGATCGAGCCGCCCGCCCCGGTGACCATCACCACACGCTGCCGCAACAAGGCTAGAACGGGCTCGGTATCGATCATGACCGCGTCGCGGCCCAGCACGTCTTCAAGATCGATATTCCTGATGCGCGCAAGCGCCGCTTCATCATTTGAAATCGTCGACAGAGCCGGGAGGATCATCGCCTTGACGCCCGCACGCATACAAATCGATGCCGCACGACGTTGCTCTTCAGCCGAGGCAAGCGGCATGGCGATAATGGCGGATTGAGCCTTGAGACGGAGGCTCCACGCGGGCAATTCATCCAATCTGCCCAGCACTTTATACCCCAGGATTTCACGTCCATGCTTGACTACGTCGTCATCCAGCAAACCGACCAAGCGCCATTCGGAGGAGCGCGATAATTCGCGCACCAGGGTCGCACCGGCTTGCCCTGCCCCCATCACAATGACCGGCTTGCCTTTACCGTTCAGACCACCGTAGCGGCGCGATTCCTTGGCTGCCCGATAGAGAGCACGCGAGCCGCCAGTGAGCAGAAACAGCAATAGCGGCGACGCGACCAATACCGAACGGGGAACCGTCGGATTAGGGTGCAACATAACCACTGCGACCATGGCCGCAGCCGCGCCGGCCATCACTGCTTTGGCGATGCGCAATAAATCGGGCAAGCTGGCAAATACCCACATGCCGCGATATAGGCCGAAGATCCAGAACATCAAGCCATACACCGGCAAGATACATAACAACATGTAACTCGCGCTGTGAATGAAGTCCTGCGGAATCAGCCCGTTAAACCGCAACATATAGACCGCAAACCACGAGACCACAACAGCACTGAGATCGAACAGGAAGGCGGTGACCGACAGCAGGCGAGCGGTATTGAGAGACATCAGCGACCCGCCTTGACTTGATTGAATTGCGACCATAAGCGATCGATGCGCCAACCAAAAATGAATAAAATAATGAGCCAGAAAACGCTGACGCTCAGTTGCATAGCCGGAGCCTGATGCCGCACCGACAGCGCAAGTAGCGCCCCTGGCACCATCACCGCATACCATAACAGCGCGGTACGCGCATGCCCAACCCCCATTTGAACCATTTTTTGGTAATAATGCTCGCGGTGGGCCTGCCAGAATTTTTCGCCGCGGGCGACGCGGCGCAGCAAGGTAACCGAGGCATCGGCGATGAAAGGAGCAAATACCAGCAACGGAAACCAACAGGCCCAAATGCCGTCGCGCCACCCCCAATAGCCCATGGCTCCCGCCAGGAAACCAAGTGAAATCGAGCCCGCATCGCCGAGGAAAATGCGCGCCGGATGAAAGTTGAAAATCAGGAACCCCGCAGCCGCACCGGCCACGCTGATCGCGGCATAAGCCAACGCCTGATCTGCCGTTGCCGCCAGCGCGTAGGCGAGGAAGCCGACCACAGTCATCCCTCCGGCAAGGCCGTCAACGCCATCCATAAAATTATAGAGATTAATCAGCCAGACCAAGCCGAAGGTCATCAAAATCACCCGCCACCAAGCACCTCCGGCCAACGGAAAGAGCATTAAAAAGCTCGCGGCGACCACAAAATGCGTGAGGAAACGTACTCGGGCGGAGAGTCCCCGTCGATCGTCGACTTGTGAGACGACGGCAAGCACCACCACCCCGGCGGCGACCATGCTCAAGCCCGGAGAGGCCAGCAATATTAGCACTACGCTGACGGGCACCAGCCCCCAGCCTCCGGCGCGCGGCGTCGGTATCACGTGCAACGAACGTTGATTGGGCACATCGGTGGCGAGCCGCATGGCAAGACCCGTGCGCAACAGCAGGAATAGGATCAGGGCGCATCCGAGCAAGGCCGCGCTAAAACAAACGACGAGCGACATCGCGAAATGGTGGGGAAAGGTATTCATTGTGGCTTTGAACGAGATAGCGAATGCGTCACTGTGTCGGATGCCACTGGCCCCTGGAGCGCGCTTATAGTAGCCTGAGTCAATCGCGTTGCCCATAATTCAGGGACAGCCAATGCCGGTATTCACCGGACTCGACCTCATCGATCCAGTCCTGGTGATGCAAGTACCATTGAACGGTTTTGCGGATCCCCGTCTCGAAGGTTTCGCACGGACGCCAGCCCAGATCGCGCTCGATTTTTCCGGCATCGATCGCGTAGCGGCGATCATGACCCAGCCGATCCGCCACGAATTCGATTTGTTGTGCATACGGTCCGTTCGAGCCGGGCTGCAGCGCGTCAAGAATCCCGCAAATCGTATGTACCACGTCGAGATTGGTTTTTTCGTTCCATCCGCCGATGTTGTAGCTATCCCCGGCTACACCCTGTTCCAGCACGGTACGAATCGCCGTACAGTGGTCGCCGACAAACAGCCAGTCACGGATATTTTGGCCATCGCCGTAGATCGGCAAAGGTTTTCCGGCAAGTGCATGGCGGATGACAAGTGGAATCAGTTTTTCCGGAAACTGATACGGCCCGTAATTATTTGAACAATTGGTGGTCAGGGTCGGCAAACCGTAGGTGTGGTGGTAAGCACGCACCAGATGGTCAGAACCCGCTTTGCTGGCGGAATACGGGCTGTTCGGCGCATATGCCGTAGTTTCGGAAAATTGCGGGTCGCCCGGCTGAAGAGAACCGTAAACTTCGTCGGTCGAGACATGCAGGAAGCGGAACGCCTTTCTTCTTGCCTCATCTTGAGCATGCCAATACTGCCGCACCGCTTCCAACAGCGTAAACGTGCCTACCATATTGGTCTGCACAAACTCAGCCGGCCCGAGTATCGACCGATCGACATGACTTTCCGCTGCAAAGTGCAGCACGGCACGCGGTGCATGAATAGTCAGCAATTGGTCCAGCGCGGCACGATCGCAAATGTCGACCTGAGCAAAACAATGCTTGGGATTGCCTTGCAGCGACCGGAGAGTACCCAGGTTACCGGCATAGGTCAGCTTATCGACATTGACAACGGGCTCGTCACTTTGGGCAAGCCAATCGAGAATAAAATTGGCCCCGATAAAACCGGCACCACCTGTGATTAGTATCATCGACTTTTTAAGAAGGTAGCAATTCAGGAAATTCAACCCGCCAGCATATTTCCGCCGCGAGCACACGAACAACAGCCGGCGTGGCGAAACGTTTGGCTAGGGCCTGCTCGAAAAGATATCCTGGGATAGTTGACCAATAAGTGAGAATTATAATGATTAGTCACGCCACCCAGCACGATTTCGTCTCTGGAGCCGATTTTCAGATGCAAATGACCGGATAGTTTGTGTAATGGATATCCTGCGACTCGGTGGATTGGACGCGACGCCCTGCCCCGCCGGGGCAGGGGCCGTCACCTGAGGTCAAATACCATAGGCAAAAACGCCAGCAGGCCGGCCCAATGCGGTACCGGCAGCTAGTTCTCGTGCCCCAGGCGTTCTTTCGCCTCTTGATGGTGTAACCTCTTGTTACCAGAAGTCAATCGCGGGACAGTACAAGTTGCGGCACAGTTTCAAGTGGAATGAAAGTCATTGCCGGGCTGCGCACCGTGGGTTCCAAACCACGCCGCAGCTAGGATGAATTTTATATCTACGCCCAATCACAAGTTTTCTGCCCTTACCCACCTTACCCACCTTACCCACCTTACCCACCTTACGCACGTTAGATGCCCGACTCCACTCCCCCACCGCCCCCGCTCCTCCCCCCCCACGCCATCGGCGACCTGCAAGGCTGCAACGACGCCCTCACCCGCCTGCTCGCCAAACTGCCCGAAGCAGCCTCAACCCCATTATGGTTTGTCGGCGATCTGGTCAATCGTGGCCCCAATTCGCTGGCCACGCTGCGCCAGTTGATCGGCTTGCAGCAACGCGCTACCGCCGTCCTGGGCAATCACGATGTGCATTTGCTGTCGGTGGTCGCGGGGGTGCGTACGCCGAAAGCGGGCGATACGCTGGATGAGATTCTCCAGGCGCCGGACCGGGATGACTTGATCGATTGGCTCAGGCATAGGCCGCTGGCCCACTTCCAGGACACATTCCTGATGGTGCATGCCGGGGTGCTGCCGCAGTGGGATGCGGCCACCGTGCTTGAGTTGGCCGCCGAGATCGAGCAGCAATTGCGCGGCCCGAAATGGAAAAATTTTCTGGCCGAGTTGTTTGCGGCACGTCCGGGGCCGTGGACGCCGAACCTCAAAGGCATCGAACGCCGGCGCGTAACCTTGAGTGCGCTGACCCGGATCAGGTTTTGCTCCGCCGCGGGTCTGATGGAGTTCAAAAACAACGGTAGTCTGGCCGATATCCCGCCCGGTTATTACCCGTGGTTCGATGTGCCCGGACGCAAAACAACCGAGGTCACCATGGTGTACGGCCATTGGGCCGCCGCCGGCTTGGTCTTGCGCGATAACTTATGCGGTATCGACACCGGGTGTGTGTGGGGTAACCGGCTGACCGCATTGCCGCTCCATGCCGATCCGGCCCAACGGATTCCACTGCAAGTCGAATGCCCTAAAACCAGCGTGCTCCCTATCCCCATCCCTGTAACGGCAACGGTCCTGGCACCGGCACCGGCAAGCAAACCGGCTCAGTGACGTTGAATCAATGACGTTGAATCAATGACGTTGAATCAGTGATGTCGACTCGGTGCAGCCTGTTCCAATAGCGTCAGCCGAAGCGGACCGCGACAGCGCAATCCTCACGCCGGCGAAGCGGTGTTGCCGGAGTCCACGCCGGGATCGCCCTCGGGGGTTCCCGACGCGCCTATTTCAGTATTGGCCCTGCCCGCCGAGGGTGTAGTGCGCGACTGCAAATACCCCAACGCATGGCTCACCGCCTGCTGCGCCTGGTCCGCCAGTTGCCGTCTGTCGGGCCCGGCCGCGAGTGGCGCCCCGACGTATAAATGCGCGCTCAAGGGCGAAGCCGAGAGGATCATGTCGACCGACTCAAACAGCGTGGTATCGCCAATATAGTCGGCAGCGGGCGACTGCCGCCCCTGCGCGTCTTCGTACATCAGGCAAATCGGCTGGATCGGCGCGGCCGCCAGCACCGAGGCTTGAAACATATTGGCGTGAAACGGCTGCACGGCCAGCCCGTTGCTGGTGGTGCCTTCCGGAAATAAGGCGATCATTCCGCCCGAGCTGAGAATGTCGGAAAGTTGATGCATGATTTTTTTTGCATCGCTGCGTTTTTCGCGCTGGATAAAAACGGTGCCTATGGTTTTGGCCAGCCAGCCGATCACCGGCCACTTCGCGATCTCCGCCTTGGACACAAACGGCGTCGGGCGCCACGCGTCGATCACGTAAATATCGATCCACGAGATATGGTTGCCGACCAGCATCGCGCCGCGCTCCAGCGTCTCGCCGTGTTGATGCACCACCAGCGTGATGCCGCACAGGGCCAGCATGCGCTGCGACCAGTTGCGTATCATGGCCTGCTGCCGCTCTACCGGCACGCGTGGATAGACCAGCGCGGCCAGCACCATGCCGCGCACAATATGTAGAATCAAACGGGCCTTGCGTAGAGGGTGCTTCATCGCCGAGTCGAATTTAAAAGTGAGAAAACAGGATGGAGCGTCAAGTTTGATGAGCAACTTTAATGGCCAACTTTAACGGCCAACCTTAGCGACCAACATTCACAACCGGGTTAAATGCGCCTGATTTAGACATGAATTTAACCACACTAGCCTAACGCCATTTCAGCGATTGCGCTCAAAGCGATGCTTGCTCAAACACCACCCGCCCTCCAAGCAGGGTCGCACGCACGCGCCCCGGCACCTCGTAACCATGAAACGGCGTATTGCGACCTCGGCTACGCCATGCATCGGCGTCGATGGTCCAGTACGACTCGGGGTCAAACACGCATAGATCGGCCGACGCGCCCAATTCAAGCCGACCTGCGGCCAAACCCAGCACCGCGGCCGGCGCGCGCGTGACGCAGGCCAAGGCCTGAGCCAAAGGCACACGCGCCTCCTGCGCCCATTTGACGGTCATCGATAACAGCAGTTCAAGCCCACTGGCGCCAGGCACCGCGGTACCGAACGGCCGCAATTTCTGCTCCTCGGTCAGCGGTGTATGGCCGGAACACATGGCGTCGACGGTGCCGTCAAGCAAGCCCGCGCGAATCGCATCGCGATCGCGCTGGGTGCGCAACGGCGGGTCCAGGCGGTACTGAGAATCGAAATAGGCAATGTCCGCATCGATCAAATGCAGATGGTTGAATGTCACATCGCAACTGAGCGGCAAGCCTTCACGCTTGGCCGCGCGCACCAGCGCGATACTCGCGGCCGATGACAGATGCTGCAAATGGACCCGGGCACCCGTGAGACGCACCAACTCCAAAATAGTCTGCAGCGCGATGGTTTCGGCGGCGGCCGGAATTCCCGGCAAACCCAGTCGAGATGCCACCGCACCGCTGGCGGCCACGCCGCCACGCGACAAAAACGGGTCTTGCGCACGCAGCCACACCGGGTAGCCATAGGTCGCGGCATAGTGCAGCGCGCGGCATAACACTTGGGTATCGACCACCGGCACGTCGGCTTGCGAAAAGCCGATACAACCGGCCTCGGTCAATTGCCGCATTTCGCTGGGAACGGCGCCTTGGAGACCCTGGGTCAAGGCCCCCAAGGGATACACCTGAGCCTGGTGTAACTGCCGCACGCGGGATTTCAATTGCTCGACCAGAGCGGGCCGATCGAGCACCGGGTCGGTGTCCGGCGGACACACCAGCGTGGTCACGCCGCCGGCGACTGCCGCGGATAATTCCGACTCAAGTGTCGCATTGGATTGATCGCCGGGGGCCGGCGGCCGCGTATGCAAACGTGCGGATAAATCGACCAGACCCGGCGCGACACATAAGCCGTCGGCGTCGAGCACGCGGTCCGCGTGAAACTCGGCCGGCGCCGAGCCTATGCCTGCAATCAGGCCGTCGACAATAAACAAGTCCGCGCGACGTTCAAGATGAGCGTGCGGCGGCGCCACGGAATTCGCCGAACTCGCGGCCGGTATCAATAAACGGCCGCCTTTGATCTGAAGCTTCATTCGCACCCTTCCGCATTCTCTGGCATTTTTTTAAGCATGACGAAGCACGCCCCAGCTATCATCTGGCGCCGGCAACGATACCCATCACCGCCATCCGCACGGCCAAACCAAATGTCTGTTGATTCAGCGTCACGGCTCGCATACCGTCAACCACCGATGGCTCGATCTCGATACAGCCTTTGATCGGTCCGGCATACAACACCAGCGCATCGGGTGCGGCCAGCGCAAGACGTGCGGGGGTCAGGCCATAACTATTTAAATATTCGCGCGTCGAAGGCAAACACGCGTCGTTTAACCGTTCGCTCGGCAGACCCAGCACGATGATCACATCGGCGCCGCGCAAACCAGGATCCATCTCGTGGAACACCTGTACGCCCAACTGCTCCGGTCCATCGGGCAACAAGGTCCGCGGACCGATCACGCGAATTTCCGGCGCACCGAGCGTAGTCAGCGCATGGATATCGGAGCGCGCCACTCGCGAATGCAGGATGTCGCCGACCAGCGCTACCGTCAGGCCGCGAATGTCCGGTTTGTAATGGCGGATCATCAACATGTCGAGCAGCGCCTGGACCGGGTCCGCATAACGGCCGTCGCCGGCATTGATCACATGCACATGGGGCGGGCAATGCCGGGCCAGCAGATAGGGGGCGCCGCTCTCGGTATGCCGCATCACCACCAGATCGGCCTGTAGCGCCTGCATCCCGGCGAGGGTAGCGCGCAGCGATTCGCCCGGCCCGGTCGATGAAAAGCGGAAATCGAAATTCACCACCTCGGCCGACAACTGCCGAGCCGCGACCTCAAAGGCGGTGCGGCTGCGCGTCGTATCGTCGGCAAACAGATGGCACACCGTTTTGCCCTGCAACAGCGGCGGTGTATTGAGCTTGACTTTGACCTCATGCTGCGTTGCGCTGAGATACTGCTGCGCGGTATCGAGGAGATGATTGACGATCACCCGCGGCAAACCTTCAGTGCTCAATAAATGTTTGAGCTCGCCGCTACGCGTCAGTTGCGGATTGCTTTTGATAAAACCGGGTGCGGTACGGGTCATCGTGAATTGCCGGGGCTGCGGTAAGCGTCGAATCAGTCGCGGCTGGCACTGACATATTCGTCGAAATATTGTTGCAGGATGATGCGCGCAGCTTCGGCATCGAGGCCACGCCATGCCGGGTCTCCGGCAAATTCGGCCGCGGCGACCGAAGTATAACGCTCGTCGACCCAGGTGACGGGCAATCCGAAGCGGCCATTGAGCTGGTTGCCGAAACGCTTGGCCAGTTGGGTCATGGCGTGCGGCGCGCCATCGGGATGCACCGGCAAGCCGACCACCAGATGCTGCGGGCGCCACTCGGCCAGCAATTTACCCACCGCCTCAAAACGGTATTCGCGATTGCGGTTATCGATAATCAGCAGCGCCTGCGCCTGTTTCAGCAACATATTGCCGACCGCCACACCGATACGTTTTTCGCCGTAATCGAAGGCCATCAGGGTTTCAGTGGAACTCATGCGGCGTCACTCATGCGACGTCACTCATGCGACGTAACTCATGCGGCGGCATTGGAGGCGTCGGTAACGGCCGCCATCCGGCTTGCGGCGTGTCACGCATGCCCGGCTTCACCGGACAGCATCGACAACGTCACGCCCAGCAGCGACAAAGCCGCTTCAAAGCGCTGTTCGGCCGGCGTATCGAACATGACGGCAGGTTCGGCTTCGACAGTGAGCCAGCCATTGCGCGAAATTTCTTCTTCGAGCTGGCCCGCGCCCCAACCTGCATGGCCCAGCGTCAGCAAAAAGCGGGCCGGACCGGAACCTTGCGCCACGGCTTCCAGCACGTCTTTCGAGGTGGTCATTTCAAGCCCGCCCGGGATCGAAATGGATGACGTATAGTGTTGTTCCGTCGAATCGTGCAGGACAAAACCGCGCTCGGTTTGTACCGGGCCGCCAAAATAAACCGGCAAATGCTGCAGCGGTTCGATTTCAAGGCTCAAGTCGATACGGTCGAATAAGGACTTCAGGTCGATATCCGTGGGACGATTGATCACGAGGCCCAAAGCCCCGCGCTCGCTGTGATCGCAGAGATAGACCACGGTTCCGGAAAACGTCGGGTCGGCCATGCCGGGCATGGCGATCAGGAACTGATTGGTCAGATTGATGCGCTCTATGGCGCGCTCGGGACTCTTGGACATAAACCTAATATTAGTAAAGACACTGCAACGATATGGCCGAATTCGACTGTGGCTTGGTTTGGTTTCGGCGCGATTTACGCGTCGCCGACCATACGGCACTTTATCACGCGCTGACCCGCTGCCGTCGCGTCTACTGCAGCTTCATTTTCGAGCAGCCGCTGCTGGCCCCTTTGCCGCCCGGCGACCGGCGCCTGGCGTTTATCCACGCCAGCCTCGGCGAACTTGACGCAAGCTTGCGCGCGGCAGGCGGTGCGCTCCTGGTACGGCATGGTTATAGCATAGACGAAATCCCGGCCCTCGCCCGTGCTGTCGGCGCCCAAGCCGTGTTCACCCACCACGATTACGAGCCCGGCGCCATCGCCCGCGATGCCGAAGCCGGCCGCAGGCTGGAGGCGGACTCCCGTGAACTATTGACCTTCAAAGATCAGGTGATCTTTGAAAAAAGCGAATTATTGACGGGCAGCGGCAAGCCTTATTCGGTATTTACCCCCTATAAGCGCGCCTGGCTGGCAGCCTTGACGCCGGAACGCCTGGCTCACCATCCGTCCGAAACGCATCTGGCGGCCCTGGGCCAGGTTCCGAGCGATTTGGATCAGGGTATTCCAACCCTGGCCGAGCTGGGCTTCGAGCCGGCTCAATTACCTCCGGTGGCGGCCGGCGAAAGCGGCGCGCATGAGCTATTTGCCGCGTTTTTGCCGCGTCTCACACGTTACGCCACCACCCGCGATTTTCCCGCAGTCAAAGGTCCGAGTTATTTGTCGGCCCATTTGCGCCATGGCACCATCTCCATCCGGGCCCTGGCCCGTTGCGCCTTCGACGCACAACGCCAAGGCGACCGGGGCGCCGAAATCTGGCTTGCCGAATTGATCTGGCGGGATTTTTATTTTTCGGTGCTGCACCACCACCCGCAGGTCGGGCAGTCCGGCGCCCATGCCGCGCTTAAACCGGAATACGACCTGATCCAATGGGAACAAGGCTCGGCCGCCGACGCCAATTTTGCGGCCTGGTGCGAGGGACGCACAGGCTACCCGCTGGTCGATGCCGCGATGCGGCAAATCAACGCCACCGGGTATATGCACAACCGGCTGCGGATGGTCGTCGCGAGCTTTTTGATCAAGGATCTGGGGCTGGATTGGCGCCGTGGCGAAGCCTATTTTGCCGCTCAATTGATCGATTTCGACTTGGCGGCGAATAACGGCGGCTGGCAGTGGGCGGCATCGAGCGGCTGCGACGCACAACCCTATTTCCGTATTTTCAACCCGATTACGCAATCCGAGAAATTCGATACCGAGGGTAAGTTTATCCGCCGCTACGTGCCCGAATTGGCCGCCCTGCCGAACCAGGCAATTCATGCGCCCTGGCTGGCCAAACCGGAGGTCTTGCGCGACGCCGGGGTGGCGTTGGGCATCGATTACCCCTTACCTATCGTTGACCATGCCAGCGCGCGCAAGCTGACGCTGGCACGTTATGCGGTGGTCAAATCGAAGAAAGTCGGGGATGAACACGGTACTCGGGACAACGGCGCGGACGAGGCGTAAGCCCTGAGGCTTCAGTTCCAGGCCGGCAACACACCCGACGCGCGGCGATCGGATTCGATCAGGGTAATCAGATCGGCCAGCGGTGCCGCCGGGTCGGCCGGCGCAATGCCCGCGGCGACCTGATGCAGCATCCGGCGCAAGGCTTCGGCGCCGTTTTCCAGGATGCGGGAATTGGTCGCGACCGCGGTTGCGGACCCCACCGTGGCGTGGGCCACTCGACGCCAAGCCAGACCCAGCGAGTCGGCCAGCGTGGCCACCCCGCCCAAACCCACGGCGCAGGCCGCGGCGCCAAGACGGTAAGCCGCGTCGCCCGCCTGCAAGGCCGCGCTGGCATCGGGCTTGCCCGGCCGCGGATTGGCCGCGGCATACATGCTGAGCGCGGCAATCGCGGCGTCGGCGGTTTGCAGAAAATCTTCGTAGACCACCACATGTACCCGCAGCGCGCCGATACCGCGCAACGACTGCCGCGAAGGCTGCACCCCGGGCTCGATCGGCGGGATCGCGGTCAAGCCCAGCGGGGGATCCAGCGAAACGCCGCGGGTATTGCCGTCGGCATCCCACAGCGAACTGGTGGCGGCGTCTTGCTCCGAATGCCAATTGATCGACAAACCGTAATCGCGCAGCAGTTCGATCGCACCGGCATCGCCCGCCTCCGCGCCATGCAGCGCAAAACCGCGCCACAGCAACGCAACCGCGGTGCGCGCGGTTGCCGCCGGCGCTACCCGTGAACCGCGGGCCTGTTCGGCCAGCAGCAGGTTAAAACGCGCGTATAACCGTTTTGCCTCGGGGTCGCAGGCCCGTCCGGCCGCTCGCAGCACGGTCAACACCCCGCCCGCCAGCCGCCATGCGTCGTAAGGGTCCACCCCCGCCAATCCGACAAAACATTCCTGGAATATATCCAGCTCCGGCCCGGCCAGCCCGGGGTCGGTGGCACGCAACACCGGCAGCAAAGCCCGTTCATAGCGCGCGCGCCAAGCTGCCAGCGCGTCATCGCTCAACTCGGTGGTGAGGGTCGCCGGCGGCACGGGACGTCCCGCCAGCGCCAGTTCGTCGAGGGTCACGCCGGCCGGACGCACCTGATCGTCGGAAAGTAAGGCGCGCAAGGCCTGATAATGTGAAAACAGCGTGTAACTGCACGCCACTTCCCACAGATTATGCCGTGCCACAGCCGCCCGGAAATCGCGCAAAGCGATACCGAACAGGGCGCGATTCTCGCCATTGAGGGTGGCGTGCGGCAGCGCAAAGATCAAGGCTTCAGAAAACCGCAGCGCGCTCGCCCAACCCGCCGCCCGCAAGGCGTTGGCAGCCAGAATCAGGGGGCCGGCCGCATCCGCGCCGGAGTCAAATACCTCGATCGCACTGCTCAAGGCGCGTTCGGCGCTAGGCACAGTCCCGCCGCGCGGATTGGGGAGCACATCCCAAAACGAGGTCGACGGGGGTTTTGCTTCCAGCGTAGACGACAGCACTGCAGACTGCGAGGCTTGCTCCATGCACACTCCGTTAAGGCCCTGGCTGCGGGCAAGCGGTCCGACGTAGGGTTGGTTCGCGCGTAAAAGCGGCCGCCCGAGCCTAACCCGACTCGGGAAAAGCGCAGCTACACGCGGCGGGCCCTAGATTTGCACCATCTCGAAGTCTTCCTTGCGCGCGCCACATTCCGGACAGGTCCAGTTGATCGGCACATCGTCCCAGCGGGTTCCGGCCGCGATGCCCTCTTCAGGCAAACCGGCCTCTTCGTTGTACATCCATCCGCAAATCAGGCACATCCAGCTTTTGTATTCCATCTTCTCGTCGCTTTGAACTACTGCTTTGGACTAACGATTCGGACACTCGATCCGTTACAATGCAAAACCGAGATGGTACCGTGTTGCTGCCCTGCTGGAAAGCGGGCTCCTCCAGCACCGTACCGTTCCAACCCTTAGCTTCGACACGCAAAATCTTCATGCCTAGAGCGACACCCCCGGACGCACCCCCGATTGTTCTGTGTTTCGGCCTGGCCGACCCTACCGGCGCATCCGGCTTGCAGGCCGATCTGTTGACGCTGGCCAGCATGGGATGCCACGGCGTCACCGTGCTGACGGGCTATACCGTCAGCGACTCGGCCGGTTGCGACGAAGTCACCAGCATCGACCCGGAAACCGTTGCCACGCAAGCCCGCAAGCTGCTCGAAGATATGCCGGTCGCGGCCTTCAAGATCGGTGCCGCAACCCGCGCGGAAATTGTCTCGGCCATCGCCGAAGTGGTGGCCGACTACGACGATATCCCTCTGATCCTGGTGCCCGACTTCACCCTCGACGACGAACATGTCCTGTCCGCCGACGAACTGCGCGAAGCGATTGCCGAATTGCTGGCACCGCAAACCACGGTCCTGGTTGCCGATCGTGCCGACTTGCTGCAACTGGCGCAACCCGACAGCGACGCGGAACCGCCTTCACTCGACCACGCGCTGAACGAGATTCTGTCGCAAGGCTGCGAATATATTCTTTCGGGCGATAGCGGCACGCTGCAGACCATTTATACGCTGTACGGCGAAGAAGGTCAGATCCGGCAGGATAGCTGGGAACGCGAACCGCACCGCATCCTGGGCACCAACGACACCTTGGCGGCCGCTATCGCCGCGTTGCTGGCGAATGGCCTGGAGCCGCCCGATGCGATCCGCGAAGCTCAGGAATATCTGCACCAGGTGAATCGTTTCGCCTTCAGGCCCGGCATGGGCGCGTATATCCCCGATCGCTTTTTCTGGGCAAAAATCGAGGACAAAGACGCTGAAGACGAAATCGAGGCCGGCCCGGCAGGCCTCACTGAATCGCGCAGCGAAGCCAGCGTGGCACTCAATCCGCGGGGCGCGCCACCGGTTATTGGGCGGCCCTGAACGGGTCTTTTGAAACAGCTCGCAGCATTAAAAAAGCGCAGACGAATCTGCGCTTTTTTTTGGCAGGCGCACGAGGCGCCTGCCGTTCGATAAGACCGGAAGGTCTGGACCGAATTACATGTCCATGCCCATGCCGCCCATACCGCCCATTCCACCCATGCCGCCGCCTGGCATACCAGCGTCTTCCTTAGCCGATTCCGACACAGCGCAGTCGGTGGTCAGCAGCAGGCCGGCTACCGAAGCTGCATTTTGCAGTGCGGTGCGGGTTACCTTGGTAGGATCGACCACGCCGGCTTCAACCAGGTCGACGTACTCGCCGGTTGCTGCGTTGTAGCCATAGTTGCCCGTACCTGCAGCAACAGCCGCCACTACCACGCTGGCTTCTTCGCCACCGTTGGTCACGATCTGACGCAGCGGCTCTTCCATCGCGCGCAGCACGATCTTGATACCTGCGTCCTGGTCGGCGTTTGCGCCTTTCAGGTTGGTGATCGCGTGACGAGCACGGATCAGTGCGACACCGCCGCCAGGAACAATACCTTCTTCCACGGCTGCGCGGGTTGCGTGCAGAGCATCTTCAACGCGTGCTTTCTTTTCTTTCATTTCGACTTCGGTCGCAGCACCAACCTTGATCACTGCAACACCGCCGGCCAGCTTGGCCACGCGTTCTTGCAATTTTTCACGGTCGTAGTCCGACGTGGCTTCTTCGATCTGAGCGCGGATCTGCTTGACGCGCGCTTCGATGTTTTTGCCTTCGCCGGCACCGTCGATCACGATGGTGTTTTCTTTGCCGACTTCGATACGCTTGGCTTGACCCAGTTCTGCCAGGGTTGCCTTTTCCAGCGTCAGGCCGGTTTCTTCAGCGATAACTTGACCGCCGGTCAGGATCGCGATGTCTTCCAGCATGGCTTTACGACGATCGCCGAAGCCCGGTGCCTTGACAGCGGTGGTCTTCAGGATGCCGCGGATGTTGTTCACCACCAGCGTAGCCAGGGCTTCGCCTTCGACGTCTTCTGCGATGATCAGCAGCGGACGGCCGGCCTTGGCCACTTGTTCCAGGATCGGCAACAGATCGCGGATGTTCGAAATCTTCTTGTCGTGCAGCAGCACGAACGGATTTTCGAGGATAGCGACTTGCTTTTCCGGGGTGTTGATGAAATACGGCGACAGGTAACCGCGGTCGAATTGCATACCTTCGACCACTTCCAGTTCGTCTTCCAGCGACTTGCCGTCTTCAACGGTGATCACGCCTTCCTTACCAACCTTGGCCATCGCTTCAGCGATACGGTCGCCGATCGACGAATCGCTGTTAGCCGAGATCGAACCGACTTGAGCGATTTCCTTGTTGGTGGTGCAGGGCTTGCTGATCTTGCGCAGTTCTTCGATGGCGGCGATCACAGCCTTGTCGATACCGCGCTTCAAGTCCATCGGGTTCATGCCCGATGCAACGTACTTCATCCCTTCGCGAACGATGGACTGAGCCAGCACGGTAGCCGTGGTGGTACCGTCGCCAGCGTTGTCGCTGGTGCGCGATGCCACTTCTTTGACCATCTGCGCGCCCATGTTCTGGAGCTTGTCTTTCAGTTCGATTTCTTTCGCGACCGACACACCGTCTTTGGTCACGGTCGGGCCGCCGAAGCTGCGTTCCAGCACCACGTTACGACCCTTCGGGCCCAGCGTGACTTTCACTGCGTTGGCGAGAATGTTCACGCCTTCAACCATCTTGGCACGGGCGATATCGCCAAATACGACGTCTTTAGCTGCCATCTTTACAACTCCTTGAATTCGGTTTTTTCCAGGCTACGCGGCTCATCGAGCCAGGCGGCAATTACTTGGCGTTTTCGACCACGGCCATGATGTCTTCTTCACGCATCACCATGACTTCGTTGCCGTCGATCTTGACGGTCTGGCCGGCATACTTGCCGAACAAGACGCGGTCGCCGATCTTCACGCCCATCGCAATTGCCACACCTTTGTCGTCTTTCTTGCCCGGGCCAACAGCCAGGACTTCACCTTGATCCGGCTTTTCAGCAGCGGATTCGGGGATCACCAGGCCGAATGAAGTTTTGGTTTCCTGATCCAGGCGTTTTACGATCACACGGTCGTGCAAAGGACGAAGGTTCATACACACTCCTCACAGATATAACGAGAACACACTCGAACCGGCGAATACTGCTAGCGCACCGGCATAAAATTCCACTTTCAGTTTGTTAGCACTCTCTGCCAACGAGTGCTAAGTATATGGGCGAGGCGTGACAATTTCAAGGCTGGTGAGGGAAAGTAGTTGTCGAGATTCACTTAAGTTTGAACCTTGCCCTGCGGAAGAAGACGAACAGAGGAAATTAATCCCTTTTAAAACATCAACCTACGTATGCCGACCGACATTGAGCTGTGCCCGCATCCAATCGCAATCAACCTCTCAGCGCGCAAGTACGCCGCACAGCTCCAGAATCGCCGCACCAGGGAAATCCCTTAGCAAATAACCTGGCACGAGGAAACCGTCAACGTCTGGTGCGCCCACCGCTCGTTACGACCCTTTTTTAGGTTGGTTGTTGATTTGCACGGAATCCTGACCCACGGGGGGTGCAAATCAACACATCGACCTCTGAGCGGACCACGCCTTACCAAAAGCGGCCCTTTTCCTCACTCGAAGGCACGTTGTATTTGGTTGATCAATGCAGCGAGTTCAGGATTATCGCCCCACATGTCAAATTCTCGTGTCGCAATTAAACCCATCGTTAGCGGTCCCTGTTTTGTTTCCGATAGTTGCCCGGCGAGTTGAGCACGACACCATATCAGTTGACGATGGATACGGCCATTTCCGCACAAAGGCGCAGTGTGTCCTACCAAAACAAGAGACTGTGGGACATATTGAATTGGCTTATAGACGATTTGGAAGTTGAGACAGCCGATCCAACTCGCGCTTGGATAGCGTCGTTTCCGTGAAGGAGACCGGGCACTCTTTTAAAGCATGCTCGAAATTAACTTTTGCTTGGGCGACCTGACCTCGCGCAATTTTTATCTCGCCTAAGTAGGTATGTATTTCACAGGTCCGATTCAAACGAATTTGCGGATCAGTACTGCGCGTTGCGGCCCAGAGTTGGGATTCGCTCAAGCTCCCAAGGAAGTAGGCCACAATGGGATAAGGCCATTTTTTTTTATCCAGCTGACCAACGTCGGCTAGTAACATACTTGTTCCATCAGAATTGGATCGTAATGCAGCGAGATAGCGCCAGATAACAGCGTAAGAATTTTGCTTATCCCTGATATCATTGTTCTGAACTGAACCCAGTTGCAAATATCGTCCCAGATCGGAGATTGATGCGCTGAACTCACCATAGTCAAACTCGCTACCCCCGCGCCCATAAAACAGCGCTGCCAAGTCCGGATCTAAGTCTTCCGCAGTGGCGTAATCTTTTCGCGCAGCCTCGTCCTTACCCAGTACGACTAGATCATCGGCGCGTTGCGAATATGCATGTGCATCGTCGGGTGAGAGCCGAAGATAATCTGTCAGGTCTTGCACCGCGTCGACGAAGCGGCCTTCGCGCTCCAAAGTCAGTGACCGGCTGCTATAGACCGCGGCGAAATCGGGGTGAATTCTTAACGTGGTGGCATAATCCATCAACGCCGACTGGTCTCGGTTGAGCGCAGCGAATGCAATCGCACGCAGGCAATAGAGCCGCTCATCACCAGGAGTCAGCCGAATCGCCTCCGTTAAGTCCTCGATAGCAGCGTCAGGTTTACCGCTATTTATCAACAACACCGCTCTAGCTTTATAAACGGTAGCGTTGTCCGGCTTGATTTCGATTATTTTCGTGTAGTCCGCGATCGCCAAATCGATCTTTTTTTGACTAGCATATATGTCGCCCCTGTAGGAATAAGCAATCCACTCCTTCGGAGCCAGGCGCACCGCGCTTGTCAGGTCTTGAATCGCGGCATCTGGATTGCCACTCAAATTGTATGCAACCGCTCGATTCAGTAAAGTCCTCGCGGTTGGCGCGATACGCAAGGCTTCTGTGTAATTCGAAATTGCCTCAGCATATCGATGCGCGCTCATCATATATAAGCCGCGCTGAAAATATTCAGCTTGCTTTTTGGCGTTGTCCGGTGATGTGTCGAGCGACGTATTTTTCGAGTTTTGATCAGGTGTCCTGGCAAGCGCGACCTGGGGAGGCTTTAGTACGACATTTACGAGGCCGAAATCGTTCGCATAAGCGAAAGTCGGCACCAGTACCAATGCGGATAACAATATATTTTTCATCGGTACTTTCTTAAATTCCAAGTTTTTTCTCATTGTTTTATAAAAAATATCACTCGGATCCGTCTGGCTATCGGCTCCCGATTCTAGCGTTCGCGCCAGATCCTGCGAGCTTCCATAACACTCAGGTTATCCCCACCAGCGGGTAGCCGAGCGAGAGACCCGTCGGAGACTGCAGCCGCAGCTATTTTCCTTATTGCGTATTTCTGCGTTCTACAGCATAGCTAAGCACGTTGCTGCCGAACCAAGATCGCCGACCGCTTACTTGCAGTACATCTTGAGTCGAAATTGCGTCCTGTTGCGCACTCGAAATGCACATCTTCAGTCGGTCTGTTAGCTCGTCAGTATTAACTAGTATTAGACCGTAACAGGTACTTTTTCCACGATAAACGTATTTGCCAGCCACCCCATAGCGCGAGGCGTATGGAATTCCTACGATCCGATTCATGACATGGGCAAGATCCAACGTCGCAAACATGACTAGTATTGCTGTGCTGATCAGCGCGAGCGTCCACGAGTCGGAAAGCCCAAACGTGAGCTCAGGTCCAGAACGCGGCTTATACCGACGGCCTATCAGGCTCCGCTGTACTCCCCAGGCAAATAAAATTCCAATCACGATTGCGCTGGGTATGGCCACAGGCCAGTAATCGTCGCTAATCCTGGAAACGATACCGTCGGATGACAAACCCCAGATGAGGACGAATAAGATGACGAAGTATGTGGCGGATAGCGTTTTGAGCATTTAAGGCTTTTAGCTGGTTTTCGTATGGGAAAGCCATCGTGGAGGTAATTCATTTGCCGCCCCCTATCTTGTTTTCGACGCAGCGAGACTAGCAGAAGGGAACATGGCCCCAATATTACCGCAGCTGTCTTTCAAGATTGAAAGGTCGGCGCGCCACAGACGCCAAGTACGAATTAGAATAGACGCGCCGAAAGTTCAAACTTAAGCGAACCAAACCCAAGAAAGTTCAAACTTAAGTGAACCGGCAGTTCAAACTTGAATGAGCGCGCCGCCCCGAAACCCTTATGCTATCGACATGAACGGTTCAAAGATAAATGAACGTCGACAGTAGTTGTCGAGATTCACTTAAGTTTGAACCTTGCCCTGCGGAAGAAGACGAACAGAGGAAATTAATCCCTTTTAAAACATCAACCTACGTATGCCGACCGACATTGAGCTGTGCCCGCATCCAATCGCAATCAACCTCTCAGCGCCCAAGTACGCCGCACAGCTCCAGAATCGCCGCACCAGGGAAATCCCTTAGCAAATAACCTGGCACGAGGAAACCGTCAACGTCTGGTGCGCCCACCGCTCGTTGCGACCCTTTATTGGAAAAAGGGAAATAGTCTTGTTACCTCAATAGACTAGGGCCTGTTCACGCTAATAATGGGCTTGCGTTGCCACCCACAAAGGGCGAGGGCAAGGAATGGGACGCGGCGAATACTTTGCGTATTCGCAAGGAGCATGACGCCGCCCTCGCCCTTTGTGGGTGGCAACCCGTCAATCTATTTTTAAAAGTAGGGGAACACCCCTTTCCGGCCGTCTGGCCGCGTCGCGCGTCGCTTGCTTGGAGCGGCCAAGCGGCGCGACACACTCCTTGCCTGCCGACCGGAAAGGGGTGTTCGCAAGCCCATTATTAGCGTGAACAGGCACTAAGTAAAAATGCCCTCCCCGCTAAACCAAGGGAGGGCATTCTGCACAACAGCAGCGCTTAGTTCAAGACTGCCTCAATACTGCCAACGCACTTGCACATCGCCGGTCTGACCGGTATAGCCGGAGCCGGCTTCAACCGTGTAACGCGCCGATACCTTGAGGTTCTTGCGTTCCACCAAGGTCACGCCCAAGGCCAAGGCACCGGTATCGCTGATCGGCTTGGCACTCTGCGTGCTAAAGCTGGATGTGCCCGTGGTGTCGTCGGCGAAGCTGGCGGTCGATTGCAGGCGGCTGTCGTGATATTCATGATGCCAACCCACTTGCACCAAAGGTTGCAGCTTGCCGTAGGCGGTATCGAAGCTGGTTTCCGCCTTGACCGCCAATTCGCTCTTGAGCGAAGTGGTATTCGCGGCACCCACGCTCAAGCCGGCACCGTTGCCGCCGGTTTCGTTATAACCGTCCTGACGCAAGGTGCTGTAGCTCAAGCCCATCAGCGGCGTCACGGTCACACCTGGCAACCACCGTCCAACATTGAGCGGATATCCGGCCTGCACTGCGGTCGTATATTGCTGACCATTGAAGTTGCCGTTTGCCACGCCCGAGAAACCGGTATAGCTGACGTCCCGTGTCGTGCTGTATCGTTGTTTTGCCACGCCTGTCAACACATTCACATACCAGGGCTCACCGGTATAACTACCGTAGGCGCTCAAGCCATAGCTGTTGACGCTGGCCGAAGTACCGGTGTTGTCGCCGGTATTGGACATGCTGGTCTTGGCATAGCTGAACAAACCACCGGCATGCACTTGGTCGGTGACTGCGGCATCGGCGCCCAGCAGCAGTCCGTAGTAGTTGGCGCTGTAGCCGGAGACATTATCGCGTTCGGATTGATTGGCGTGGCCGCCAAAGACCTGGCCCCATACGCCCACATCGTCGTTATGCTCACCCGTGGCCACGCCGCTGTTGCCGTCGGCTTGCTCCGTGCGCAGACGGTCGAGATGGGACAAGGCTACCGTGGAGACTGTCTGGGTCGCGGCAGCAGACGCTTGCACCACGCCGCTGGTGACGGCGGTCGGGCTCAATTGTGCGCCGGCCTTGGTCGCTTCGGCAGGCGACGTCAAAGCGGCTGCCGAGTTGAATACATTCAATAGGCTGGCATTGGTGCCGCTGTAGTTGAACAAGCCAGTGAGCGAAGCCACCGCATTGGGGGTCGTGGCCGAGTTGGCCACGCTGGCTGGACCTGTGGTCGTGCCAGAGGTCGTGCCTGACGTAGTGCCTGACGTAGTGCCTGTGGTGGTGCCCGTGGTGGTGCCTGAAGTAGCGCTGCCCACGGTCAGCACCAGATCGGTGTTGCTGCTGCCGACGACACTGGCGCCGGTGACGTTGAAACCCGCCACCGTGTAGGTCAGGCTGCCGGCGTTGTAATTGGTACCGCTGGTGTTCGCCACGACAACGACAAAGCGCTGGCCCTGGGCGAAGGCATAGCTGTTTACTTTCGCCAGCGCCACCGTGGAACCGGCGGCAATCGTCGCGCTGCCCGACACCGTCAGGCGACCGTAGCCGCTATCGCTGGTGGTGCCGGTCAAGGTAGTGGGGGTGCTATCGCTCACACCGAGCTTCAGGGTCGCCGCCGCGCTCTGGCTGTAATTGCCGGTGATACTGAGCTGGTTGTTGACTTGCAGCGTGCCGGCCAGATTGCTCACCGTATTGGTGCCGACGTTGATTTTATCGTTGAGCAATTGGTTGCCGGAACTGAAGATGACATTCGAGGCGGTATTGGTGATGGTGCCGATGGTACCGTTGTAACCGGCCAGGGTGCCGAAGGTCGATCCCGTGCCGCCGTCGATGGACAGGTCCCGGACGGAGAGGTTCTTGATATTGCCCGCGATGGTGCCCGAATTGGTGAACGAACTGATTGTGCCGGTCACGGCATTCTCAACAGCGTACGTGCTGCCGGTGATCAGACCGCTGTTGCTCAGTGTGGTGATCGCGCCCGTGTTGAGGATGCCGATTGGGGTGCCGTTGATGGTGCCGCCGTTGCTCAACGAGCCGATGCTGCCACCGTTGTTGTAGATGCCGTCGGAGCCGCTGATGGTGCCGCCAATGTTGTTGGTCAACGAACTGATCGTGCCAGTCGAGGTATTCTCAATACCGTATGAGATGCTGCCGGTGATTAGACCGCTGTTGCTCAGTGTGGTGATCGTGCCCGTGCTGATCGTGCCCGTGTTGATGATGCCGTAGCTGCCGCTGATGGTGCCACTGTTACTCAACAAGCCGATGCTGCCGCCGACGTTGTAGATGCCGACTGTGCCGCCGCTGATGGTACCACTGTTGCTCAACGAGTCGATGCCGCCGCCGACGTTGTAGATGCCGAATGTGCTGTAGCTGATGGTGCCATCATTGTTGATCGCACTGATCGTGCCGCTGTTGGCCAGGCCTTTAGTACCATTAATCAAACCGTTATTAGTCAATGTGCCAAGCGACGATCCCGACGCGGATATAGCCGTGCTGCCGGAAACCGAAACCGAAGCGCCGCTATTGACTGTGAAGTTGCCGCTGGTCCAGCTTTGCTGAGTCGTTACGGCGCTGGAGATCGTCTGCGCATGCGCCGCTGTCATTGCCGCCAAGGCGCCACTCAGGGCCAATGCCAGCGCGGTCAATTTGCCGGCACTTACCAGTTGCTGTTGTGTGTGATAAGTACTACGCTTTACTTTGTGCATGTTTCGATTTCCGTATTTTTTATTGTCGTCAACGAGTTAAGCTGAATCTTGTCTATCGTGGTTTTTTGACACCATGAATGCCCCGGCGTTACGCCGCAGTTGTCCGCGCGAACGCAGCAAGAGCACCGCCATCGATGGCAGCAGCAGTCTAAATTTGCGTCGAATCCGTTGCGCTACGGCATTAGTGGAGTATCGTTTCGATCCCCTGCCAGGCAGGCATACCCTTGCTGCACATACCAGTTATTTTCTTTATGACTGCTGCAAATATAATTGATCTGTTTTAACGGACTTAACCGTGCGTCCAAGTTTTGATAGAATCATTTAAATACAACAAAACTGGCCTGCTGCATTAGCCTCTAGCTTTCTGGCGTGGTATATCCTCTGAAGATACTGATGTCATGACATTGCACAAAAATAGGGCAATTGCGGATAAAAAACGGCACGATCAGCCTGGCGCGCATCGACATGCAGTGCTTGCGTCTGGCATCGCGCATCGCCATTTCAATGTGCGCGACGTGATACCGCAGCGGCAATTGCTAACCTGGCGCGATCAAGTCGGCCATATCATTGACGTGCTGCCCTCGCGCACGCAGATCGAAAATCCGTTCTATGCTGCGATCGACCGCTACGAAGTCGGCAACATGATGCTCACTGACTGCCGCTCCGACGCGATGCTGCTAGAGCGTTCGGTGGCGCGCATCTCTACGGACAACATCCGCGGGTACGCTTTTCATGTTTTTCTGGAGGGCGGCATTGCTACCGTCGCGGGGCGTTACCAGATATCCGGCAAGGCGCCGTCGCGTGCCAGTATTCTGGTGCTGGACATGAATCAGCCGGTGCGCATGCAGCGCACCGCCTCCCGCATGTTGACCTTGTTCGCCCCGCGTGCCATTGTGGAAGCCAGCTTTCCCGATGCGGAATCAATGCATGGTCGAGTCCTTGAAGACGACACTGCGCTCATGCAGCTACTGATTGATCATGTAACGGCCCTCAATCAGCAGCTGCCAAGCATGAGTGCCGGCGCCGCGAACCAAGGCATGGTGGTCGCCGTCGAGCTGCTTACAGCGACTTTCTACAAACAGGCAGGACTGCACGGCAGTGCGCGTGCAGCCGCCCGTGCAGCCTTATTCGGCCTAGTGCGGCGCTATATTCGGGCCAACCTGCACCAATCGCAACTGTCTCCGGAAAGGCTGCTGGACAGCCTGCAACTGCCTCGTAGCACCTTGTACAACATGTTTGCGCATGAAGGCGGACTCGGTGCGTATATCCGTAACTGTAGACTGCGTGAGGCTGCCGATGAATTGGTCAAGTTTCCCGACCGGGCAGTGTTGGAAATTGCTTATGGGCTGGGCTTCAAGAGTGCACAGGATTTTTCGCGCGCCTTTCGCCGTGCCTACGACATGGCACCGCAGGATTTGCGTAACCACGCTTCACAGCGTAGGGTCCAGCACACCCCGGACTCATGCGTATAGATTTATGGCGAAGTCTCTCATCTAGCAGTTTTTCGACAAGTTCCCTGTACAATTTTGTCGCGGGGCGTTCGCCAAGACGAAATTCCGCAAACTGCTCAAGCCTCCGTGTGCATCCCGTGCAAGCGGGTTGCCCGTTGTATCACTTGAGGCGGCTGGCCGAAAGCACGCAGAAAAGAACGGCGCATCCGCTCGCGGTCGCCAAAGCCGGTTTCTCGGGCAACCACGTCGATGGGATGCCGCCCGCCTTCCAACATCAAACGCGCCGCCTCCACGCGCAAATTTTCCACGGCTTTGGCGGGCGACTGCCCGGTCTCCGAGCGAAACACGCGGCTGAATTGCCGGGGGCTCAGGTTTGCCGCCGTGGCAAGCACTTCAACCGACAAATCGATATGCAAATTCTGCCGCGCGTAAGTCAAAGCGGTCTGGACCCGGTCGGACTTTGAATCAAGTTCCAGCAAAGCGGAAAATTGCGACTGCCCGCCTGCGCGCCGATGGTAGACCACCAGCTTTTTCGCGACCTGCCGCGCCAGCTCAATGCCCAGATCTTTTTCCACCAGCGCGATCGCCAGGTCGATACAGGCGGTCATCCCCGCCGAGGTCCAGATTGGGCCGTCGATCACGAAGATCCGGTCTTCCTCAAGTTCGACTTGCGGATAACGGCGCTCAAATTCGCGCGCGTGGCACCAATGCGTGGTCGCATGACGGCCATCCAGCAAACCCGCCTCGGCGAGCACAAAAGCCCCGGTGCAAACCGAGCACATCCGGCGCGTGGACGGGCCGGCCCGGCGCAAGAAGGCGAGCAGCGCCGGCGACGGCTGGGCGATAAAGTTGTCGCCCACTACCAGTATCGTGTCGAAATCCTGCTGGTCGAACCGCACGGAGTCGACGCTGAACCCCGCCGATGACGCAATCGGGCCACCCTGTTCGGAGAGTAGTTTGACCTCGTAAGCCGGCTCTGCCGATGTGAGGTTGGCAAACTCGAACACCGCGGTCACCGCCAAATCGAGAATTTGGAAGCCGGGGAAAAGCACGATGCCTATCTTGAGCATGAGATTCTCGCGCATGTCCTAAAAAGTTGCATCAATGACATTGAGGTCACGATATTACTGGATTAACCTGTTCTTCACAAGCCGGCACCCCGCTCGGCAACCTGATGGAACAGATATGAACTCGCTCACACACAAAGGTACGGCGCTCGTTACAGGCGCATCTTCAGGCATCGGCGCGGTCTATGCCGACCGGCTCGCCCGCCAAGGTTACGACCTGATCCTGGTGGCGCGTAACCAGGATCGTCTCGATACGCTGGCCTCCCGCTTGAAACGCGAAACCGGCCGCAGCGTCGAAGTGGTTGCGGCCGACTTGGGCTCGACGCCAGGCATACGCCAAGTTGAAGAGGTATTGCGCACCGATGCCGGCATCACCATGCTGGTCAACAACGCCGGCATTGGCGCCACCGCACCGTTGGTGCAGTCCGATCCGGACCAGTTGGACGCCATGATTGCTTTGAACGTAGTCAGTCTGACGCGTTTGACCTATGCCGCGGCACAGGCATTTGTGCAGCGCGGTGCCGGCACCATCGTCAATATCGCGTCGATCGTCGCTATCGCGCCTGAAATGCTGAACGGGGTGTATGGCGGCACCAAGGCTTTTGTGCTGGCTTTCAGTCAGTCACTGCATCATGAATTGAGCAAGCAAGGCGTGCGTGTTCAAGTGGTCCTGCCCGGCGCAATCAGCACGGAGTTCTGGGATATTGCCGGCATGCCGGTCAAGAATTTGCCTCAATCTATCGTCATGACCGCGGACAATCTGGTGGACGCTGCGTTGGCGGGGCTTGAACTGGGTGAACTGGTCACCATTCCATCCTTGCCGGAAGCCGCGCAATGGGATGCCGTCGACGCGGCGCGCAAAGCGCTGGGGCCAAACCTGTCCGCAACCCAACCCGCCGCGCGTTTCAAGGTGAAGATAGCGGCTTGAAGCCGGCCTCTGCGATTAGCTTGAAACGAAGTCGACACACATCCCGGGGGATAGTCACGCTCCGGGATGTTTCCAGTCCGAATTACATGGCCGAATACGGCCAGCCAAATCCATCCGCGCTGACTAGACTGCGCTGTAACGCTATGCAACCGCTACAGCGCATTCACTTTCAGAGCATGGATCATGCATATCTCCAGCAGCCCGGCCATTCTTTATTTCGGCACACCCGTAGTCCTCATCAGCACCCTCAACCATGACAGATCAGCGAATCTTGCCCCCATTTCGTCCGTTTTCTGGCTGGGCTGGCGCTGCGTGATCGGCATCGGAGCCGGCTCAAAAACCGCACAGAATATGACGCGCACCGGAGAGTGTGTGCTGAACTTGCCATCGGTCAATCAGGTGGACGCCGTGAATCGGCTGGCCTTGACCACCGGCTGCAATCCAGTTTCCGCCAAGAAACAGGCGCGCGGCTACCGCCATGTCCACGACAAGTTCGGCGTCGCCGGACTGACGTCCGACATCTCCGAGACAGTGATAGCTCCACGGGTGCGCGAATGTCCGGTACAAATGGAAACCGTGGTTGAGGCTTCTCATGGCATAGCGGAAAACGACGCACTACTGAGTGGTGGCATCGTAACCTTCGAGTTGCGCGTTCTTCGCGTACATCTGGACCCCGGCATACTGGTGGACGGCGAAGCCGATCGAGTGGACCCCGACAAATGGCGCCCGCTGATCATGAGTTTCCAGAAGTTTTATGGCCTGGACGGCCAACCATTACGCGAGTCGTCTTTGTCCAGCATTCCAGAGGCGATGTATCGCAGCCCCGACATTGAGCGCGCCCGCAACGAGGTAAAGATAGCGGTGTGACCCGTCCGCGGGAAAACCGGTAAGATGGTGCGCGCCACGGTAAGGAGGCGCCGGCCCCGCGCAACCGCCGTCGCGCCCTTATGGGTCTACCCCCGCTAGATGAAAACCATTACCTTCGTTCGTCACGGCCAAAGTACCGCCAATGCAGGCGGCATCACCCAGGCGGACCACGCCATCGCCTTATCGCCGCTGGGGAAATTACATGCCCAGGCTTTGGCTGCCGAACTGACGGACCGGCCTTCCACCATCTTTGTCTCGATCTATCAGCGCACGCAGGAAACCGCTCAGCCGTTCTGTGAAAAAATGTCCATGCAGCCGCACAGCCACCCTCTGCTGCATGAGTTTTCGCCGTTTGATGCCAGCTTGCTGGCGGGCATGAATGGCGAGCAGCGCTGGCCTCATGCTCAAGCTTATTGGCAAGAAGGAGACCCGTCCCGGCGCATGGGGCCGCAGGGGGAAACCTTTGACGAATTCGAGCAGCGCGTAGCGGCGTTTTTGCAGCAGTTGGACGGGATACCTGATCGAGCGGTGCTATTCACCCATGGCATCTGGATCAGCATGCTGGTATGGAAGTTATTGGGTTTTGCCGCGCAAGATGGCCCCGGCATGAGAGCCTTCCGGCAGTTCCAACTGGGTCTGCCCATGCCTAACTGCGCCGTCTATCGACTGCGGGAAGTGGTGCCCGGCATCTGGCGGGTGCAAGCGGATGAAACCATCATGCGCAAGCTCGCGGCGGTGCAAATCGCCTGACGCGGCTTAAGTCGCAACTTGGCCGCCGCCTTAACGGTGAACTTGGCCGCGGCCTTAACGGTGAACTTGGCCGCGGCCATCGCGGTGAATCACCGGCAAGGCCAGCAACCCCTGCGCCACATGATCGAAAAAAGCCCTGACCTTGGGCGACATGTGCCGGCTGCCAAGCGCCACGAGTTGCACCGGTAAC
>Ga0302308_10000365_pt1 | contig 39748 bp, 35 predicted proteins | sample III_Palsa_E3_3_FD_200531 | JGI IMG/M metagenome (GOLD analysis project Ga0302308, IMG submission 200531) | Peat permafrost microbial communities from Stordalen Mire near Abisko, Sweden - III_Palsa_E3_3 | ecosystem: Environmental > Terrestrial > Soil > Palsa > Peat permafrost | place: Sweden...
GCGGTGAGGTGGTATCGAGGAGGGCAGGAAGCGCCCTTTCGAAGAGTTGTGCGGCCCAGGATTGGAGATCGCCCCGCTTCGATCTGCCGACGCAGGTTCCTAAAGCCCACAATGCCCGCCCCTGGCTGTCCTCCGAACCCGATGTCTCCAACCAACGACGATCGAAACTCATGAAATTGCGGAAGCGTCCCACCACCGGATCGAAGGCGTATTGCATGAAACTGGCGTAGGTTTCCGCCAGCCGATGCAACTCGGGCAAATCCGACTCCAGCTCCTCCAGCAGCACCATGGCGATGAGGGCGCGGGCATTGTCGTCGGTGCAATAGCCATGGGCAAAATCCGGTAGGGAATAAATCGCATGTTGGAAAAGCCCCGTGGAATCGGACATGCGAATAAGGTGATCCAACCGCAATGCTGGTAGCTCCAGACGCTTTTCATCGAGAGTCCTCACCCCCAAGCGCCGAATCGGCTGGCTGGTCGGATACCGTCGCGCTCGCTCAAACGATTCCATGTAACGATGGGCGGTCTTAGCCCAAATCATTTCACGACCCATCACATAAGCCGTCTTTCTCATGCCGTGCCGGCGCTTATCGTCCTGCAAGAGGGCGATGATCTCCCTGGCGATGGCATCCGAGTCGGCGAAAGGCACCAGGACTCCGCGACCTTCATCCAGAAGCTCCTGCGCATGCCAATAGGGAGTCGAGATCACCGCCTTGCCGCTGCCGAAGGCATAGGCCAGCGTGCCGGAGGTGCTTTGGGCCTGATTCAGATAGGGAGTGATATAGAGGTCGGCCACGCCGAGGAAATCCTTCAACTCATCCAGCTCCACAAAGCGGTTATAAAAGCTCACGTGACGCTTTATTCCCAGCTCCTGCGCCAGGCGCTCCAGGCCCAAGCGGTAGACCTCGCCGTGATCGCGGACCAAGTTCGGATGGGTCGCGCCCAGAATGATGTAAACCAGGTTCGGAAAAGACTTCACCACTTCGGGCAGGGCGCGCAGGACATATTCAATCCCCTTATTCGGCGAAAGCAGTCCGAAAGTGAGCAGGACCTGTTTTCCCTCCACCTCAAATTGATCCTTGAGAAAGTTGGAATCGACGAAAGGCATGTCGGGGATGCCGTGTGGAATCAGATCAATCTTCTTTTCGGGAACCCCGTAAAGATCTAGGAGAATACGCCGTCCGCGCTCGCTCATCACCACCAAGCGGGCCGAGAGTACAGTCAGTTCACTCAAAACACGACCTTGCTCTGCGGTCGGCTTTTCCAAAACAGTATGGAGCGTCGTCACCACCGGGATTTTCAAATCCCTCAATAAGGCCAAGATGAAGCTTCCCGCTGGTCCTCCGAAGATCCCGTATTCGTGCTGGAGGCAAACCACATCGGTATCGCTGAAGTTCAGGTATTCTGCGGTGCGAATGTAGGAGTCGAGATCGTTCTCGGAGAACTCAAACCGCACCTCCGCAGGATAGGCATAGCCTTCGGCCTGATCGTTGACAGGCGCCACGAAGCTATCGACCTGTGGATATTCAGTGGAAACTGCCTGGCACAAGTCATGGGTGAAGGTGGCAATGCCGCACTTGCGAGGAAGGTAATCTCCCAGAAAGGCGATCTTTTTGATTTCGGGAGCTTGACCCATGATCATTCCAGATTAGGAACGCCCTCCTATGCGGACGGCTTTTCGGGAGTTGTTTGCCGCTCAGGTTTCGGAAGTTCGATCACCGCATGACCGTTGGGACGTTCCTGACCTAATCCCATGGTCAGGGCTGTCATGCCGGCCAAGCCGCCGAGCTGCATGCTTTCCACCGCAGTGCTGGGAACGATGACGATGGTGGAATTCTCCTTCAATCCTTCGTAAAGCATGTTCATGGCCCGCAAATGGAAGGCGATCGGATTGTGCTCGTAGCTTTTGGCCGCCTCGGCGAATTTCTCCGCGATCTGTCGTTCGGCATCGCCCAGGATCACTCGAGCCTGACGCTCTCTTTCCGCCTGAGCCTGCATCGACATGGCGTTCTCCAAGCCTGAGGGAATCAAAACATCCTTAACTTCCACGGAAATGACGTTGATGCCCCAAGGCTCGGTCCGCTCATCGATGATCTTTTGCAGCAGGCCGCTGATCTTGTCCCGGCCTTCTAGCATGTCTGAAAGCATGGTCTTGCCGATGACATCGCGCAACGCGGTTTGGGAGGCCCAACCGATGGCGCTTTCATAGTCCGCGACGTCGAGAGCGGCCCGCTTGGGATCGACTACTTTCCAGAAAAGCACGGCATCCACATCTACCGGCACCGTATCTTTGGTGAGCGTCTTTTCTGCCTTGAATCCTGTGGTGATGACGCGGGTATCAATCCAGTAGGGAACCGCATCGATAACAGGGATTAGGAAAAACAGGCCCGGCCCCTTCAGCGCATGGAACTGACCTAGGCGCAAAATCACCGCGCGATCCCACTGGTCAGCGACCCGAATGGAGGAGGAAATGATAAGAGCCAAAAGAAAAGCCCCGACCCCGATTCCGATATCGCCAGCACTGCCTGCCAGACCGTCCTTGGCATATGCCAAGGCTGCGCCGACACCCAAAATGATGATGAATATCAACACTGCGAACGACTTGTTTTGTCTCATTTTCAATGATCTCCGTATTTGTTCTTTTCCGTAGGAACGATTGTTTCCGCCAAGCTTCCACACCTGGAATCGATACGTTCTCGATCTACCTATGGTGGAAGAGATGGCCATCCGCGCTTCTTAACTATCGATCCATAACTTCAACTCGTATATGGGGGGATACACCCCATAGCGAGAGGTCGGTTCCCGTCCTACTTTTGGAAGCGCCTTATCCAAAGCGAACTACATGGCACCCCTCACAGGGCTCCTCTATTTGCCTGGACTCTGCACAACGGTGTTAGGTAGGCGCTGCGCCGTCATTTCAAAGGCGCAACCGTGAATTCAGAACCGTCATGATCGCAAACAACCCGCCACCGGTCGCTTTATCTAATCCGTCGGCGAAAGCCCCTCAGACCAGCGCGAAGGGGCTCACAAGTAATGTCGCGCAGAGCCGTCTTCAGAAGGACGGGCCAAACGCGATGCCTGATACGTCGATCCATCCGCTCCAAAACGCATTGTCTAAGTTCTGGGCGCCCGTGCCATGGTTGCTTGAAGCATCCATTATTCTCCAATTGGTGCTGCACAAATATTTCGAGGCAGGAATTATCGGAGTTCTCCTCGTCTTCAATGCCACCTTGGCCTATTTACAAGAAGGTCGCGCCCAAGCCACGCTCGCGGCCTTGAAATCGCGCCTCGCGCTGAACGCTTCAGTCCAACGAGATGGAAAATGGAAGACCATCCCGGCGGCAGAGTTGGTGCGTGGCGATCTCGTTAAGCTATCGCTCGGAGGAGTTGTTTCGGCCGATGTCCATTTGATTGATGGATCGATTCTGCTCGATCAATCGATGCTTACCGGCGAATCGTTGCCGATCGAAGCGGGTCCCGGGGTGGATACCTATGCGGGGGCTCTAGTCAGGCGTGGCGAAGCAACGGCGGAGGTCACCGCCACGGGGGTTCACACCAAGTTTGGCCGAACCGCTGAACTCGTCCGGACCGCCCATGTGGTAAGCTCCCAGCAAAAGGCGGTGCTCACGATCGTACGCAATCTGTCGATTTTCAGCGGCATCGTCATTCTGCTGATCGGAGCCTATGCCTATGCCCATCGGATGCCATGGAAGGAAATCATCCCTCTCCTGCTCACGGCGGTCCTCGCGGCGATACCAGTGGCGCTACCCGCCACCTTCACCCTCGCGGCGGCGCTGGGTGCCCGCGCTCTGGCAAAGATAGGCGTTCTTCCAACCCGGCTCTCGGCAGTCGACGAGGCGGCAACGATCGATGTCCTCTGCTCGGATAAGACGGGAACCTTGACCTGTAATCAGCTTGCCGTGACGAGCGTCCGGCCGATGCCGGGCTTCGACGAGGCCTATGTCCTGGGAATGGCGGCTCTCGCTAGTTCCGAGGGGGGGCAGGATTCTGTCGATGAGGCCATCCGCTCGGCCTCCGCAAAGAAGTCCATATCGGACCTGCCGGCACTGATAACGTTCATTCCATTCGATCCAACGAAGAAAACCTCTGAAGCAACGGCGAAGGACTCGAAAGGCAACGTCGAGCGGATCATAAAAGGAGCCTTCGCCGCGGTCACTGGTCTCACCAGTCCGGCGCCAGCGGCTGCCATAATAGCTGAAGAACTGGAAAAACAAGGCTTCAGGGTTTTAGCGGTGGCTGCGGGGCCTACGGCATCCATGCAGATTATCGGCCTGATCGCCCTCAGCGACCCGCCACGGAAGGATTCCGCAGACCTTATCTCGGAGTTGCATACCCTAGGCGTGAGCACCGTCATGGTGACCGGCGATGCGCCAGAGACGGCGGCAATCGTCGCCCATGCCGTGGGATTACAGGGAGCGGTTTGCCCGCCGGGACCTCTTCCCGCTGGGATTAAACCAAAGGATTTCGCGGTATTCGCGAGCATTCTTCCCGAGGGTAAATACAACCTGGTGAAGGCCTTCCAGAAACATGGGCATTCTGTCGGAATGTGCGGCGATGGCGCAAACGATGCCCCAGCACTCCGTCAGGCCCAGATTGGCATCGCCGTATCGACTGCGACCGACGTTGCTAAGTCGGCGGCTGGCGTTGTGCTGACGGAGGCTGGCCTTGGCGGAATCGTCGCGGCCGTAAAGGAAGGCCGAAGCACCTATCAGCGTATTCTCAACTACACCCTCAATTCGGTCATCAAGAAAATCACCCAACTACTTTTCTTGGCGGTCGGCTTGATAATGACGGGACATGCTGTTTTGACCCCCATGCTGATGGTGATCGTGATGATCACCAGCGACTTTCTAGCCATGTCCATGACCACCGACAATGTGCGGCCATCAAGGCAGCCCAATTCGTGGCAAATCGATCGGATCACCGGCGCGGGCGCGATTCTGGGAGCCTGCTTTCTCGCGTTTTGCACCATCATCCTAGCCGTCGGCAAATTTGAATTGGGCCTCGGAATAGAAGAGTTGCGGACGCTGGCAGTGGTCTCGATCGTCTTTGGCAGCCAAGCCACCCTTTACGCGATACGGGGACGCCGTCACCTGTGGGGATTGCGTCCTACTATCTGGCTGATCCTCTCATCGGTGGCCGACCTCTTCATCATCTCGACCTTGGCCCTCCGCGGGATTGCCATGGCGCCACTGCCCCTCTCCGTGGTTGCCAGCGAGTTTGCAGCAACCATCGCGTTCTGGATGATGCTGGACGGAGTCAAAATCCCGGTATTTTCCCGCCTTAAAATCTCTTAGACCCGACCGAGATACCCCTGATAATGAACACAAGCATCGAATCGGCCCCTCCCGACACCGGTTCCAGGAATGTCGCAGCGATAGGGAAAAGCCGTGCCGGTCATCCTTCAGCCAAGAGGGTCTACACCTGCTCCATGCATCCCGAGATCCGGGAGGACCATCCAGGAGATTGTCCGATTTGCGGCATGACGCTGGAAATCCTGGATGCCTCCCCGGAGGACGGGGAAGAAGATCATGCCGAACTGAAAGACATGACTCGGCGATTCTGGGTAGCAGTGGGCCTGAGTCTTCCTGTCTTTCTTCTCTCCATGGCAAGGGGATGTTCCTCTTTCCATTTGCTTCCGCCTGGCGTTTCCATTTGGCTTGAATGGGCCTTGAGTACCCCCGTTGTTCTTTGGGCGGCCGCGCCGTTCTTTGTTCGGGCGTGGAAGTCCCTGGTGAATCGCAGCCTGAATATGTTCACACTGGTCGCCCTCGGAACGGGGACGGCTTACGGGTTTAGCGTCTTCACCGTTCTATTTCCCCACCTATTTCCGACCCTTTCCCACAACACGGAACCACCGGTCTATTTTGAGGCGGCAGCCGTTATCACAACCTTAGTCCTTCTAGGCCAAATTCTCGAACTGCGAGCACGGACCGGAGCCGGAAAGGCGATCCGGGCGCTCTTGGGATTGGCTCCGAAAGGCGCCCATCGCCTGGAAAACGGAGCAGAACGGGACGTTCCACTCGATCAAGTCGTCGTAGGCGATCATCTCCGCGTCAAGCCAGGGGAGAAGATACCAGTCGATGGCCGGGTCGCAGAAGGAGTGACCTCAGTCGATGAATCGATGATCACCGGAGAACCCATGCCCGTAGTGAAAGAAACCGGCCAGCCTTTGGTTGCCGGAACGATCAATGGCAGCGGCAGCATCGTCATGCTCGCCGAGAAGGTGGGAGCGGAAACCCTGTTGGCCCAGATAGTACAAATGGTGTCTCAAGCCCAACGCAGCCGGGCCCCGATCCAACGGCTCGCCGATCGGGTATCGAGCTGGTTCGTCCCCATCGTCATTCTTCTGTCCATTCTGACATTCTTGGCGTGGATTATCTGGGGGCCGACTCCGGCACTGGGTTATGCAGTGGTGAACGCTGTTGCCGTCTTGATTATCGCATGCCCTTGTGCGCTTGGCTTGGCCACCCCGATGTCGATCCTGGTGGCGGTAGGGAGCGGCGCAAAGGCCGGGATTCTGATCCAAAATGCTGAAGCCCTCGAAACTCTGGAAAGGGTTAATACTCTGGTAATCGACAAAACGGGGACATTAACCGAAGGAAAGCCCGTCCTGATCGCCGTTCAACCCCTCCCTGGCTTTGATGAACTGGCGTTGCTCCGCATTGCGGCCAGCCTCGAAAGCAGCAGCGAGCATCCTCTGGCAAACGCGATCATGAGGGCGGCCAAAGAGCGTTCTCTTGCCTGGAATAAAGCGGAGGATTTTAAATCGATTCCCGGTGGAGGCATCTCCGGGCGCGTCGACGGAAAGGATATCCTGATCGGAAAGCCTTCCTTGCTGGAGGAACGCGGGATCGATCTTTCCCAAGTGGCCAATGCGGTGGAGCAGCTCATTGGATCGGGAAATACCGTCATCGCCATCGGAGTCGATGGAAAAGCCGCCGGTCTGATTGCCTTAAACGATCCAATCAAAAAGACCACCCCTGAAGCGATTCGAGCACTTCACCGCCTCGGCCTTCGAATCTTGATGATGACCGGAGATAACCGTCAGACCGCCGATCGGATTGGTCGGACACTCGGGATCGACGAGGTCGTGGCGGGAGTCATTCCACAGGACAAATATGACCGCATCGTAGCCTTAAAAAAGGCAGGAAAGATCGTCGCCATGGCCGGAGACGGGGTCAACGACGCGCCGGCCCTCATGGCAGCGGCGGTGGGAATCGCCATGGGAACCGGCACCGATGTCGCGATGCACAGTGCCGGAATCACCCTCGTCAAGGGAGACCTCCGCGGCATCGTGCAAGCCATTGCCTTGAGCCATTCCACCATGCGCAATATTCGGCAAAATCTCTTCTTTGCCTTTCTCTATAACGGCCTGGGCATCCCAATCGCGGCAGGAGTCCTCTACCCCGCATTCGGGCTACTGTTAAGCCCCATGATTGCCAGCGCCGCCATGAGCCTGAGTTCGATATCCGTCATTGGCAATGCCCTCCGGTTAAGAAGATTTCGCGGAATGGGAGAAGCAAAGTGAATTGCACGGCTTTTGCTGAAAACGAATACCGGACAATCTCCTCTCATTTCATCCCAAAATTAAAATTATGAATAACGACAATCAAAGCGAACCCAGTCAGACAACCCCGGCGGAACAGGATCTTCGGGCATCCGAAGTGAGTTACCGACGGCTCTTCGAAGCCGCCAAGGACGGCATCCTGATCCTGAACGTCGACACGGGACGCATCACTGACGTGAATCCCTTTCTCGTTAAACTGCTCGGTTTTTCCCGCAAGGAAATGATCGGCAAGACGGTCGCCGAGCTGAGCCCGTTCAAGGATATCGAGTCCAATCAAAAGATGTTGAAGCGGCTACAAGAGCATAAATACGTTCGCTACGAAAATCTGCCGCTCGAAACCAGGGATGGCCGCCATATCGCCGTGGAATTCGTCAGCAACGTCTATCAGTCGGGCGATAGAAAGGTCATTCAATGCAACGTGCGCGACATCACGGAGCGAAAAAAGACCGAGGAGCGGATGAATCAGCTTCACAAGGAAGCCGATGAAGCCCGCGTCATGGCGGAAGAGGCGAATCAGGTGAAATCCCGATTCCTGGCCAACATGAGTCACGAGCTTCGGACACCCATGGGAGTGGTCATCGGGCTGTCGAATATTCTGGCAATGAGTCGACCCCTGACGAAAAAGCAGATCGAATATGTGAAAACACTCCAGCTCTCCGCCGGGTCATTGCTCACGCTGATCAATGACTTGCTCGATGTGTCCAAAATAGACTCGGGAGTAGTTGTATTAGAGGAAGTCCCCTTCAGCCTCGGCAAGCTGCTGGAAGAAGTCGCCAGCATGATGTCGGTGCGAGCTAATGAAAAGCACCTCGGCTTCACCATTGACGACCAGTCGGTTAAAGGGACCCGTTTTCTGGGCGACCCCACGCGGCTACGCCAGATTCTCCTCAATCTCTGCGGCAATGCCATCAAGTTCACCGAACGAGGATCGATCCATGTCAGCGTCAAAAGCCATCCGATCGACGACGATCGATTCGATATCTCCATTGCGGTTTCCGATACGGGCATTGGTATCGCCCCGGAAAAAATCGCCTTCGTTTTCGATCGCTTCGTACAAGCCGAAACGTCGATGACCCGCCGCTATGGCGGCACTGGATTGGGTCTGACCATTAGCAAGACGCTGGTCGAGCTGATGTATGGCACGATCCACGTCGAAAGCGTTCCGGACCAAGGATCCGTTTTCATCGTGGAGATCCCCTTGCGCCTGGCGCCGAACAGCCAGCCGGAGGAAAATGAGGAAGAAGCTCAACCGACTCCCTTAATCTCCAACGCGAGAGTTCTTTTGGTCGAAGACCACGAACCCAACATCCTTGTTGAATCGACTTACTTGGACCTCATGGGACTAGAGTGCGACGTGGCCAGGGATGGAGAGGAGGCTCTGAAAATGTTCGCCCTTCGCAAATACGATTTAATTCTCCTCGATGTCCAGATGCCGATCATGAACGGCCTGGAGGTAACCCACCACATTCGATCGCAGGAGAAACTGAAGGGGCTTCCCCGCACCTCGATTATTGGGATGACGGCCTATGCCTTGGCGGGCGACCGCCAAAGCTGCCTGGCGGCGGGCATGGACGAATATATTCCCAAGCCCTTTGAACCAGAGGAATTACGATCCAAGGTGCTGGTGTTTGTGGATAAACAATGGCCCAATCCACAGTGACTTCACCCATCGCGATAGACCATGGCGAGCACCCCGATGAGCTTGCTGGGAGCGCTAGTTCAGAAACCAGTCGCCAGCAAGGGATTCGAACCGATGAAGGCGTTAGGTCAGCGGATTAAAACCGTAAAAAGCAAGCAGCTCAAAAATGCAGCTATTCCACCGCTATTCATCGAGGTTCTTGGGCTTGATCCATTCCTCTTTGGGAATCCATCCGTTTCGATACATGTAATCCGACAGTTCGGCTGTGATTTCTCGTGCGGTCCGCGCCGTGTCCTCCGTCAAGCCATGAGCCACGCCGCCGCCACTGCTAAGAACCGCTCCAACTGCCATTTCCACAGGATCGGTGGCAATCCCTGAGATCGCGCCTGGCTCAGCCCCACTCCCACCCGTCGTCGAAAAGGTCAGAAAAGGAGCTTTCGTGTTCTGGCTCAGGTCGTACACATAAACACGGGTTTCCACCTTGGTTCCCCCCGCTCCCAGTCCTATAGCTCCGCGGAGAAGCCGGCTGCCTTGATTGACTTTGGTAAATTCACCTTGGATCAACCAACCGCTAGCAGGTTGAGGCCCCTGAACGCCGCCCATAGGAACGGCGAGAATCAAGCGATGAGATAAGTCGGCGACCATTCCCGCTTGCATCATGGCCTGAAGATTTCCCTTAAATGTAGTGAGTTCGCCCCCCTCCCGATCGACCTTAAATTCGGCGTGATTCACATTAAAAGCAGCTACGTAGATCTTTTGCGGCATCTTCGATGCGGAATTCTCTGCGCCTTTTTGAACACTTACGGAAGCACAGCCAGCGAGCACAAGAATGAATGCCATCGGGAGAAGCAATAATGACTTCTTCATAATTTTATTTCGATTTATCGCCCGTCGGCAGACTGTTCGCCGAGATAGGCAAAACTTACGCAACCAAACATTTCTGCCTAAAGGGTGGGATGGAGCAGTCCGTCCTCCTGCCCCCAATGGGGGCAGAAATATTCGCTTAGATGATTACTGCTAACGTAGCATCATGATGCCCGCACTAGAGAATCGGGATTTCGCCACCTCGATGCGCTATCGGTCTAAATCTAAAGACCACTCCACCGCAATTTGATTGTCGACCCAAGATACCCCCGGGGCAGCCCAGGCAATGCGTTCAGCCTCCTCCCGTTCAGCATGGTTCCGAGCTTTACCGCGCAGAATCACCGTATTTCCCGAGGTTTCCACTTCAATCTTCGCAGCATCCAGAAGAGCATTCCGCTCGAAAGCAGTCCCGATCGCCGACTCAACCTCATCTGGCTTCAAAATCGGTGCGATTTTGATTAAATTGGTCACTCCTTTAACTCCCGCCAGGTACCGCACGGCTTCCTCGGCGGTGACCTTCTGATACGCCCACTCCAATTGGCCCTCCAGAGTGACCCAGCCTTCACGAACAGTTACGGTGACGGCCCCGGCAGGGGTTGTCGGCGACCAGTTGAACCGATTGGCCACCTCAGCGGCAATATCTCCGTCTGTCCGGCACAAAGAATCCAACAGTTTGATCTCGATGTCGTCGGCGATTGCCGTCACTCCGGCGACTCGTTTGACCGCTCTGACAGCCTCCCATTTCTCGGAATAGCTGGTAGCATAGCCGTTGAGCGTTACAACCCCATCCTTGACCAGGACACCGATGTTCGTGACCTTGATGCTCGGCTCGTATTCAAGCTCCGAAAGCACATCGCGTTTGATTTCTGCGTCACTCTTTTCCACATTACTTTTCATATTATTTCCTTGGTTGATATTAAAATCGCGCTTTCCATACTCTTCGTGAACCCGAGAGATTGCGGAAGCTACTCCCTCAAGACGGCTTCGCCTCGCCGTTCTTCGCTTTCCATTCCTCGTACGCCATCCGCTGCATACTGAAAAAGGCATTGCCTGTTTTGACGTAGGCGTTTTTTCCGTTCATGCGGCCAATGGCATGCAACTGCTCCGCGCGGATATAGGGCCCAGCGGGATCGACAAATTGATCCTTCACATGCATGGCGACGACTTGTCCGAGAACGATCCGTGAGTTGCCGATTTCCATCGTGGTGATTTCACGGCACTCCAGGGATGCGGGTGCCCTCGAAATTCTTGGAACCGAAACGATCAGTGACGGCTCAGTTTCGAGGCCCGCCAGCTTTAGTTCATCCATACCCTGAGGAAAATCGATGGCGCAGAAATTCATCGCCTCGGCGACATCCTCATTTACGACATTCACCACGAACTCGTGCGTATTGCGGATGTTTTGAGCTGTGTCCTTTCCAACGATCTCCTTGCCGGGCCGATTGGCTATGCCAATCGCCAGCACCGGCGGATCGGTGCAAACGTAATTGTAGGCACTGAAGGGAGCCGCATTGAGACGACCTTGGTGATCATGGCTTGTGATCCAGGCAATTGGCCGGGGGGCAACCAAACCGTTGAGCAGATTATAGCTCTGATGATTGCTAATTTTGGAGAGATCGAAATCCATGGTTTTGTTATCTCAAAAGCGAACCAAATAGTGGCGAACGCGAGGACTTTCCATCTCCCGTCGCCACACACAACTAAGCAGCGAATTGAAGTCTTGATATGGGGTGTTCGCTCCATCCCGCCGAGGCTCAACGAGCTTTTTGTATAGCACGTGTTTTCGCACGGTCAGATCATCGGCTTAATAGAACTGGAAGAGCTGCTCCTCGCGCATATTGTCGAGCCACGGTAGGAAAGGTGTGCAAATCGCGCACTCCGCTTTCCATTTTGAAGATCCGACTTTGGTAGCGAGACCTCCCCATCAGCCAGTAATGAAGAAAAGCGGGGACTTGGCACAAGCCAGGCTCAAGTTCCACCTATGAACATGATGCTTCTTTGTCCGACGCCTTGCTGTGTCGGCAATGAAGCGTAGTCAGCTAGTGGGCAACGCTTGAGAGATGGATGTCTCGGTCATCTCATTGCCCATGAGCGTATTTTTAACCGCGTCGATTTTCGCCATGGAAGAATGCTCTGTCAGTGTTAAACAATCGGCCAATTCCTCGAAAAGCCTTGCACGGTGGCAGTCGACGGGAGAGGTGCAGGACGAGCGCGAGCGTCTATTGCGGGCCATTCTGCTGGCATTGGGCGCGGCGGGATTCGGATTGCTCACTGGCATCACGCTTACAGCCGCCATCGTCGTTCTGCTCTGGGCTCACTCCCCTGCGGCGGTCCTCCTGATATTGACTGCCCTTTACGCGATCACCGGAGGCTTTCTTTATCGGCGACTCGTCGGGCTATTGCATGCCTGGCAGACCCACTCCACCTCAGGCGAGCAAATTTACAAAGACCGCATATGCCTGGAACAAATCCTCGCCTGAAAAGAATCCCCAAAATGGGTTCGACCAACACCGCAAACTAAAAACACCATGAATACCGCAATCAGCACTCGAGATCTAAGTAAACGGGCACCCCATAGTCCCCGCGATCGAATCGCGGGATTCGCGATCGCTATGCGTGCCGTCGATAAATGCCGAGCGAGCATGGTGGGCTCGCTTGGCGAATATCACTACGATTGCCCGGTAGATAATCTGCTTTTCGATTTCAAGGGCATTACCGGCAAGCAGTTCAAGGATGTTGTTCAATCTTCCAGAACCTATGAAGAGATTGGCACGTGGCTTCAATCCCAGGGCACTGCGAAAACGCCCAAGGAGATCAAGACTTGGTCTGATAAAATGGAGACTGCCAGCCCGATGAGTAATCCTGAGCGACGTGCCTCTTTCATGAGTAACTGCTCCAAGCTCGGGTTGAACCCGGCAACCAGCAGTACCTTCGACTGGCTCGAGGCAGATGACCGCGCCAGCTTTAGCCCGCAGCCAGCACCACTCTCGCGATAATTTTAATTCATGAACACGAAAATATGATAACTCAAAACAATTCAGTCGTGGCGATCTACAAATCCCACGTGGAAGCCGAAGCCGCCATCAAGGATCTGCAAAGTTCCGGCATCGACATGAAGAAATTGTCAATTATGGGACGCGACTACCATACGGATCAACAAGTGGTCGGTTACTACAACGTTGGGGATCGCATGAAATATTGGGGGAAAATGGGGGCATTCTGGGGCGGAATCTGGGGGTGGCTTCTGGGTTCTGCGTTCTTTTTGGTTCCGGGTATTGGATCGTTGCTCGTGGCGGGACCGCTCGTTGGCTGGATCATCGGGGCCTTGGAAGGTGCGGTAGTGGTCGGCGGATTGAGCGCGATCGGTGCAGGCCTCTATAGCGTCGGTATCCCCAAGAATAGCATTCTGCGATACGAAACGGCTCTCAAGGCCGGGAAATATGTCGTGATTTCCCACGGCACGGCAGGGGAAGTCGCCATCACCCGCGATATCCTCAACCGGACCGAGCTGGAGGGGTTAGAGGAACACCCAGCCTCACTGGCTGCCGTCAAAGCAAGCGCAATGGCAGCCTAATTTAAGCGAAGAAACAGTTCCGAACCAAAATGGTTGATCAAGCATGATCTTATGTAATGCGAATAAATCGGGAAGCGTACTGACCATGAGTTACAGTCAGCATGTGGGAGTTGAGCAAATGGAGGATGGTTTGGAGACAGTGCGGGGTTTGATGGCTCATCTTAAACCCGGTTTTCTTCTCCTGACGGACCTGAGCAACCTGGAGTCCATGGATATTGCGTGTGCTTCGGCGCTTGGCGGGATCATGGATCTGTGTAGCGAAAACGAAATGTCCACCGTGGTTCGAGTCATCCCCGATCCGACCAAGGACATTGGTTTCGATCTCATTTCCAAATTTCACCATCACTCACCCATCAAGACGCAGACATACGAAAACCTAGCTGAAGCGATCGCGGACCTACTCGTCGAACCCTCGGAAGTCGCTTGAGCGAAGGCTCCCTCTTGGGCGAAATCGCAGCGACCACGCACTGCGCGATTTGGATAAAAAAGAGCGTGGGATTAGAGGAAGACGATTTTCGATGAAGGCGAATCCGTCATGACTTTCCTCGTTCTCAATGCCGGAAGCGGAAGCCACAAGTGTTCGCTTTTTCATGTTGGAGGTGCGCTGCCAGTCGAACCTCTGGAGCCGGCTTGGAAGGCCGTGATTATGGATACCTCTCCGGAAGGCGCTCCAGAGGGGTTATCATTGACGATAGAATGGGAAAGACGAAAGACAGAGCAACGGACTCTTCCAATCAGCCTTTCTTCAAGAGAGCGCGTCGAGTACCTGTTGAGACTTTTGCGAGAAGCTACTCCATCGATTTCTGAAGGCGCGACGAAAATCGACGCTGTGGGACACCGCGTGGTCCATGGCGGCATCGAATTCGATAAGGCCGTCGTCGTGGATGATCGTGTCGAATCCGCCATCCAACGCATGGCCGTCTTTGCTCCTCTGCACAACCCGGTAAATCTGGAAGGCATTCAAGTAGCTCGAGATACACTTGGCCCGGAAATTCCGCAGATCGCTGTCTTCGACACGAGCTTTCATCGCACCCTCTCCGAGGCAGTCGCGACTTATCCCGGACCCTATAGTTGGCTGGAGAAGGGAATTCGACGTTATGGCTTTCACGGAACCAGTTTTCGGTGGGCCTGCGGTCAGGCCTCCCGATTGCTCGATCGGGAGCAAGATTCTACGTTGCGACTCATTATTTGCCATTTAGGCGGCGGTTGTTCGCTTACGGCTACGATCGGCGGAAGAAGCGTTGATACCACCATGGGATTTACGCCCATGGACGGGATCGCCATGTGCACGCGATCCGGCACGCTCGATCCGGGTATCCTGCTCTATCTCATGAGGCAAAGCCCCGATATCGAGGGACTGGAGAGAACGCTGAACAAGGAGAGCGGGCTTAAGGGGCTGTCCGGACTCCCTGGCGATACCCGGATCTTATTGCCGGAGGCAAACAAAGGCAATCGACGAGCTAAACTAGCCATGGATGTCTTTGTTCATCATTTGCAGGCCGGCATTGGTCAAATGATGGCTTCACTCGACGGCCGCCCCGACGCCATTGTCTTTACGGATGCGATCGGAGAGGATGAACCGTTGGTCCGATCTCGCGCATGCGAACCCTTCAAGTTTTTAGGCCTGGAGGTTGACCCCGAAAAGAATGCGACTTCCCCTCTCGACGCCGACATCTCGCTCCCGGGAGGGATCGTCCGGGTCCTGATCGTGAAGTCGCGGGAAGATTGGCAGATCGCCCGGGAATGCCATGCGCTTTTATCAGCAGAACCCTGAGGATCCAATAATCGGGCGAAGCCGATTTGACACGGTCGTGAACGGAAAGGTCAAAGCGGATCGTCTAGGCTCGCCATACGGATGAGCTTTTTATTCACGAACTCCTCCACCCCAAGCCCGGAAAGCTCGCGACCATAGCCCGAGCGCTTCACACCGCCGAAGGGCAGATCGGGAGCCGTCCAAGTCGGGTGATTGATGAAGACCATTCCAGTGTCGATCTGGTCGGCCACACGAATGCCGCGTTCGGTATCCGCAGTGAATACCGATCCACCCAGCCCAAACGGAGAATCGTTCGCCAGTTTCACGGCGACACGCTCGTCCCTCACCCGGTAGATGACTGCGGCGGGGCCAAAAAGCTCCTCGTGGAATGTCGAGGTGCCCGGCTTCACGTCGGTGAGGATCGTCGCCTCCACAAAGGCGCCCTTGCGGTCGATGCGCTTACCTCCCAAGAGAAGCGTCGCCCCCTCCTTCACGGCGCGTTGTATCTGCTCATCGAGCTGCACCGCCGCTTCCTCGCTGCTTAGCGGCCCCAGTTCGGTCTCCCGATCCAACGGATCGCCCACCTTGAGATTACTCATGCGGGCCACAAATTTCTTTGTGAACTCATCCGCCACCGCCTCAACGACTATAAAGCGCTTCGAGGCGACACAGCATTGACCGGTATTGTTCATGCGTCCCACGTAGGCCCACTCCACCGTCTTATCGATATCCGCATCCTCCAGGATGATAAAGGCATCGCTGCCGCCGAGTTCCAGAACCGACTTCTTCAAGCTCTTGCCCGCCGCAGCGGCAAGGTGGGAACCGGCATTCTCGCTACCAGTGAGGGATGCTCCCTTGATTCGCTCGTCGGCAACCACCTCCGAGATCTTACCCCCTGGCACGAGCAGGTTCGTGTATAGCCCCTCGGGAGCACCCGCCTCCCTGAAGATGTCTTCGATCGCAATGGCGCATTGGGGCACGATCGAGGCGTGCTTCACCAGTACGACATTTCCGATCATCAGATTAGGGGCGGCAAAGCGTGCCACCTGATAGAATGGAAAATTCCATGGCTCGACGCCGAGCAGCACACCAATCGGGTTATGGCGGATGAACGCCTTGCCCAATTTGGGTTCGAGCGGTCGATCTGCCAGCAGGCCTGGCGCGTGATCCGCATAATAGTCAAAAATATCGGCGCTCAGGTCGATCTCGCCTTCACTTTCCGCGATGAGCTTACCCATCTCGATCGTAATCAGCCTCGCGAGGCCCACCTTTTTCCCCCGCAGTATTTCCGCTACCTTGCGCAATAGCTGTGATCTCTGCTCGTACGAGGTCTTCCGCCATTGGCTAAACTGGGCATCGGCAGTCGAAAGCGCTTTCTCAATAGCGGTAGGCGTCATCTCTTCAAAAGATTTTACGAGTTCGTTGGTAAACGGATTAATGGAGGCAATGGACATAATATGTTGATTTTTTAACCTGAAAACTCTCCTAAGAGGTCTTATCCACAGGCACGGGATTACTATTCCGCGATACAGGCTTCGCTAATGATCCTTGATTGCTATCCTCGCCCATTGCTCGCTTGTTGCCTTGAAACTGTGCCAGCGCGATGAGTGAATGGTTCATCCCGTCCTCCTGCTCCAGAATTTGCTTCAGCAGACTGGCTGCATCCTTATTTCCCAAAAGAGTCGCCCACTCCCGCAGACATCCATAGGAGGCGATTTCATAATGAGCTATCTTTTGCGTGATGGAGATCAGCGCCGCGTCGATAGCAGCCGACTCTTTGAAGGCATCGACGATCTCGACTGCTTCCTTCAAAAGTCCGACGGTTGCCTCGCATTTTTTTATCGCTGGCTCTTCGTTAAACAGAGAGAAGACTTTGTCTAGCTTCTCCACATGGTCTTCGGTTTGTTCCAGGTGGAAATTAATCAATGTTCGCAAATCCTTGCTCTTGGCCAATGCGGCCCACGCAGGCATCGCCTGAACTAGTTGTTTTTCTGCATCGCGTCGGTCGGCAAGTTCGGTCAAAAAGAGCTTTTGGAGTTCGTTCATGCTGGTTCGTCGGGGTTGGTGGTCGTTAGGGCTGTGAAGCAACGTCGAACTGCCTCCGTTATAGGATACGTGAAGAGTTGGCCTCCCCTATAGGGTGTACCCCTACCCATTATGAAATGGGCCTATTCTGCTCAATGCATCCCGAGGGCGGACTGCCGTGATTACGTAGAAGGCGTGCCGATCCCGATCGGCTTACTTTCCTAGGAATAGAATGCTACTGAACAAAGCTAACGGCATGACGACGATGCCGACCTTAAAAAATTGCCAGCCGGTGATTTTCACCTTTTCCCTCCGAAGCGCGATCAGCCATAAAATGGTTGCCAAAGATCCGGCAATCGACAGGTTGGGGCCGAGATCGACGCCGATGAGGACCGCATTGGCGACCGCCCTGGGATTCTGCGATGACTGGACTGCGGCTCCGCTCATCAGTCCCACGGGCAGATTGTTCATGCAGTTTGCAATCAAAGCTACCGAAAACGCGGCAACCAGATTGCCCAGGAGGTGTCCCAAATGAGATGCGGCTACCAAACCGGAAACGATGAGCTGCTGCATTCCAGTCTTCTGCAACGCTTCAACAATGACGAAAAGCCCGGCAACCAATGGAACAACCGACCATGCTACGCCTTTCATCACTTTCACGGGAACGTCCTTATCGCGACAAGCCACGGCGAGAGTGGCCAAGAGGGCCGCTCCGCATGTGGGCGCCCCTAGGGGCCATCCCAAGGCGGAGACGGTGATCAGCCCCAATGCCGCGATAATCAACCCACCTAATGCCAAGCAGCCCGAGGTCGAAAGCCTGGTTCTGGGCATACTCTCTCCGATCTTTCCGTTTAGCTGACCTCCGGAGACGAGGAACAGCGCCAGGAATGTGACGATGACGGAAGCCAATGAAGGCACGAGGAATGCGTCGAGCCACTTTGCGAGGGGAGGCAGGTGTTTTCCAAAAACGACCAAATTGGCTGGGTTGGAGATGGGGAGGATAAAACTGGCCGCATTGGCAATGAAAGCGCAGGCCAGCAGATGGGGAGTCGGCTCCACCTTAAGGCGGCGCACGATGGTGAGCACCGCAGGTGTAAGAACCACCGCCGTGGCGTCATTGGATAGAAACGCCGTCACGAGGACTCCTGCTGAATAAATCAAGAGAAAGAGCCGACGCGGGGAGCCTGCCGCATGCTCTGCGGCAACCGATGCAATCCAGTCAAAGACTCCCTCCTCTCGCGCCAACTCCGATAAAATCATCATTCCCGCAAGGAAGAGATAAACATCGGCTCCTTTGAAGATCGCCCGCATCGCCTGTTGAAACGGGATCAGGTGAGCGATAACCAGCAAGACCGCTCCTCCACCGGCCCACCAGACCTCGCCGATGCGCCAAGGCCGGATCAAGATGCACAAAACAGCCGCCAGGAAGATGATCCAAATCAATACGTTGGACAATGCAGCCATTAGGCGTGAAGGGGGGGCTCTGACGAGGCTGAAACACCGTGATTACCTGTCTCCGGCATAAAGAAGTAGAGGATGACGAACGCTGCCGCTGCTACCGCAGCAAGGAATAGGAACCCCGCGTGATAACCAAAGTGGTGAACCAGTCCGCCGGCTACTGTTTGGCTCAGAGAGGCGCCAATGCCCACAGCCGTGCCGATGGCACCCAAGGTCAGGTTGAACCGGCCGGTGCCTTTCGTAAGATCAGCAATCACCAGCACGGAAACGACGCCGAATAATCCCGCGCCCACGCCATCGAGAATCTGAATGGCGATGAGACATGCCGTATTATCGGTAAGGGTGTACAGAACGCCCCGGAGAGGAAGGACCGCGAAGGCCACTAGCAGTAGTGGCTTTCTGCCCCAAGGGCCAGCCTTTCGACCTGCCCATGAAGCAAGCAGCGCAATGACGATCTGCGTCGTTATCACGCAGCCCGACATGAACATCATGGAGCTTCGCCCTTGTCCCTTAGCCAGCTTCTCACCCAATAGTGGTAACATCGCCGCATTGGCAAAGTGGAACATCACCGCACAAATAAGAAAAATGACCAATGGGCGATCTTTGAATAACGACCATACCTTGGAAGGAGGTCCTTCATTGCTTCCGCTTTTGGCTCCACCTCTCGCCCGCTCGTAATCGATCTCGCCCGGACGGATGAGCAGCAGGGTCAGGATCGTCGGAATCGCAAGAATGAAGACGAAAAAGAAAATACTGCGATTGGAAACAAAATAGCCGACGAGCCCCATCGACAGGGCGGCGACCACGTTTCCCGCAGAATTGAAGGTCTGGTTACGTCCCTGGCGGCGATCAAAGAACTGGCTTCCGACGATTCCAAGTGAAATGGCGCAGATGGCGGGAGCAAAGAGGCTGGACGTCCCCCCGATCAAGACCTGAGCAATCAAAATGGGCCATAGTGACGGAAATAGAGCGATGAGGAGCGCCCCCAAGGCCAGGGATACCACCCCCACGGCAATCAATGCCCGTTTGGACCTGAACCGGTCCACCAAGGCCCCTGCCGGCGTCTGAGTGATGATTCCAGCGATTCCGCCCACCGTCAGGGCGATCCCCACGAGCTGCTCGTTCCACTTGTAGCCAGCCAGGCATATCGCCAGAAAGGGCCCCACCCCCGTCTGCACGTCCGCCAAAAGAAAATTCAGCCAGTCAAGTCCCCGCAGGGTCTGCGCGGATGGGCTCTTTTCTTGAAGGGTTCTTGTGGTCATGGCCCGCTTATAAAACAAGCATTTCCAATTAGCATTCCTTCACATGTTCAATGAACTGACCGGCACGGGCAGAAAACAGGCATCGCCCGATGCGAAATGCCTTCTTTTGATGTCTGTATCGATCTTTCCAAGCCAGACAATCTAGGGCTTTCTTATCGGGCCGCATGTGATTTTTTTCCTGAAATACGGCGAGATCATGGTCTTCGCCAAGATGCTCGGATAGGAGCAGCACTTGCGCTTCGGCCACTGACTCCCCAAATCCGCTTAAAAACAGAGCATAGCCGAGATCTTTGACCCGTTTCCTCCAAGTGTGCAGCCGCCGATTCGATCTCTTTGCATGGGCCAACCTTGCAGCCTTCTTGCCCTGGCGATAGAGCCTCTTCAATCCCTCTTTCACAATATGCAGATCAATGCTCGCCCACGGCAGGCATCTGAAATGCCCCCCGATCGCTTTCAGTTTCCGCAAAGCATTTGAAATTGGACGTCGGGAAATCGGTCGTGTTGGCTCCGCCGATCGACTGCCCCTCGTCTTCGCTGTCAGTTTGACGACGGTTTTCCGTAAAACCTCCTGGTCGCGTAATAAGCTTATGGCCTGTCCTGCCTCGCGTAAGGACTGATTGATCACCCGATATTCGCCAACCGGAAAGGCTTCACGAAGTAAACGAAAAGCGGCTCGCATCGTCTTGATCGATGTGCGCGCCAGGTGAATTGCGTCGGGATGCTGCTTTGGAGCGCAGGAAACAGCTAGGGCGAAAGAGAGTTGTTTCTCTGCCTTTTTCAATTCAACGGTGAGCACTTCCTCCCACTTTTGCTGCTTCATGTCCGTCAAAGCCGGGGAAGATCACTTTCCGACATTCTGCTCTTGTGGAATCTCCCCGCCTTCGTTTTCCCAACGGTCGATGGCCTTTTGCTTTGCGGTTCTGGTATCCCCAGGGAGGCCGTGAGGCACCGAATCCATCATCTCATGCGGGGAGGCGTTCAAGAGAGCAATCACGGATACCTCCGGATGATGGGGATCATATCCCAGAATACTGACCGAGGCCGTGCCGAGCATGAAATGTTGCCCTTCGATCACGGGCAACCCGATCCATCTCGCCACCAGGACGCAGGCGAATTGGCCATGCGAGAAAAGCGCGACGTTCCCCTCGAACGTGCGCAACCGGGCCAGAAGTCGGTCGGCCCGCTCCGAAACCTGGCCGGGCGTTTCGCCCTGCGGACATCCGTCCCTGAAAAGATTCCATCCGGGCCGCACTTTGCGTATGTCGATCGACCGCTTCCCTTCGTAATCTCCATAGTCCCATTCCACCAAGTCCGGGTCGATCTCGTCGATGGAAGCCAATCCTGCCAGGGAGCAGGTGCGCCGCGCCCGCTGCCGGGGACTGGTAAGCACGGACTCGAATCGAAGCACCTTCAGCCGCTCTCCAAGCTTACGTGCGTCCTGCTCCCCCTGCCCGGTCAAGGCGATGTCCGTGCGGCTGGTATGCCGATTCCTCAGCGCCCAAGTGGTTTCGCCGTGCCGAATCAGGTAAATACGCAGAGCCGCATTCGGAGTGTCGTTCATTTTTTGAAGAACCATAGGGATACCCGCGCAGAAGGCGCTCAGCTCAACGGCCATTGAGGAGAACCGCAGGCTCTCCTTTTCAGAGAAGAAGATGCCCTCAAGTTGTTTCGCGAGCTATGGGGTGACCACCTCATAGCAGACGAAGGGATCACGGCTTACCGTAATTCCGGTCGAACTGAGAAGGCCAAGGCAGGGCAAGTGTCCCCTCCACCTTGGCCTGTAGGGGAGGCTCTTCATCGCGATTGCATCGTCCGGTAGGAATGCATCAAGCAGGCCCTTATGACTCACAAAGCTCATCCACCTCATGCCGCGCCGCACGACGATGCTCTTCAAGTCTCGGTCGGCTCGCTGCAAAGGGAACTGGCCGAACAGAACGATCGTTACCTTCGTCTGGCCGCCGACTTCGCCAACTTTCGCAAGAGGACCGCTCAGGAAGGGGAGCGCCGCGCCGCCGCTCCAAAGGAGGCGCTGCTTCAGGACCTCTTGCCCGTAATCGACAATCTGGAACGGGCTCTCGCCGTCAACGGGAATACCTCCCTCGATCAACTTTTCCAGGGGGTTACCATGATCTTACAGCAACTGCGTCAAATTCTTCGCCAGAATGATATTCATTCCGAAGAGAGCTTGGGTCAACCCTTTGACCCCATCCGGCACGAAGCCATCGGTTCTCGGCACGATCCGTCCAAGCCTGATCACACGGTGCTGGAAACGACCCAACGTGGATATCGCCGGGGACAAAAGGTCTTCCGCCCGGCCATGGTCATCGTCAACGACGTCAATTCTTAGGATTCGACGATGTCCGTCGAATTCAAAGATTACTACGCCACGCTGGGGGTTCCGCGTAATGCGGGCGAGGACGACATCAAAAACGCCTTCCGCAAGCTGGCGAGGAAGTACCACCCGGACGTAGCCAAGGACAAGAAGGCCGGTGAGGAAAAGTTCAAGGAGATCAACGAAGCTCATGAGGTCCTCAGTGACCCTCAGAAACGGAGCCGCTATGATGAACTGGGGCCGAACTGGAAGGAGGGAGCCGCGTATCAGCGCCCTCCAGGGCGGCAACCAGGAGCAAATTATTCGTCCCGTACCGGCCAGGCGCAAGACTTTCACTTCGGAGGCACCGGGTTCAGCGACTTCTTCGAGCAGGTCTTCGGGCGGGGAGCGACCTCGGGCTTCTCCTCCTACGGGGATGGAATGGACGGACGATTTGGTCAATCTCCGGTCGCAGCCCGTGGGAGCGATATAGAAGCCGATATTCTGGTAACGCTCGACGAGGTGTCCAAGGGATCCCTCCGAGAGATATCCCTCCAAGGGGAAGATCCCAGTAGCGGTCAACCGATCAACCATCGTTTCAAGGTCCGTATTCCGGCAGGCGTTCACGAAGGCCAGCTCATTCGGGGAACCGGAAAAGGCGGAATGGGATTCGGCGAGGGAAGCCCGGGCGATCTATATTTACGGGTACGAATCGCCGCCCATCCCGATTTCCGCGTTCGCGGTGCCGATTTATATTATGATCTCGATCTCACCCCTTGGGAAGGGGTGCTCGGCACGAAGATCAAAATTCCAACCTTCGAGGGCCAGTTGAACGTTCGTATCCCGCCGGGCACGAATAACGGCCAGAAATTGCGGATTCCCAGTCATGGCCTGCCTCAAGGAAAAGGCAAAAATAAGGGAGATCTCTACGTGACCGTCGATGTTCGCCTCCCCAAGACCGTCAACGACGAAGAACGCGCGCTCTGGGAACAGCTTGGCAAGATCTCGGCCTTCAGGCCCCGGAAGATCTCATCCCCATGAAGACTTTTACCGTCAACGGCACTCCATCTCCTTCTATCAATGGTCCCCTCCTGCGATCAGACCTCCTTATGAAAGAACCCGTTCTCGAGATCAAGGCCCTCAGTCGCCGCTTTGCCGCATTTACGGCGGTTGATGCACTCACACTTTCAGTCCAACCCGGGGAGGTCTTCGGTCTGCTTGGCTCCAATGGCGCGGGCAAAACCACCACAATAAAGATGCTCACGACCCTGTTGCCTCCGTCCTCGGGCGAGGCACATGTTGCGGGATTCTCCATAACCACCCAGGCGGTCGAGGTCCGTCGCGTCATTGGTTATGTACCCCAGGCAGTTTCGGTCGACGGATCTCTTACCGGCTACGAGAACTTGCTCATTTTCGCCAAACTCTACGATCTCCCGCGTCGCCAGAGGGAAGAGCGCATTCGGGAGGCCTTGGAGTTCATGGGTTTGACTGCGGATGGGGGACGACTGGTAGGCCAATATTCCGGCGGCATGGTGCGGCGCCTGGAAATCGCCCAAGCCACCCTGCACCGGCCCCGGCTCCTCTTCCTCGACGAGCCAACCGTGGGCTTGGACCCGATCGCGCGGGACGCCGTTTGGAAGCATCTCACCGATCTGCGGGCCAATTATGGGACGACCTTGTTCTTAACCACGCATTACCTAGAGGAAGCTGAAAGTCATTGCGACCGTATTGCGATCATGCATCTGGGCAGATTGGCGGCCCTCGGAACGTGCCGGGAACTCGAGGGATCACTCGGCACCGGTCGTCATACCTTGAGCGATGTCTTCATTCACTACGCCGGCAGCTCCCTCGATTCTGGAGGAAACTTTCACGATGTCTCGGCTGAACGGGAAACGGCTCAGCGCCTTGGATAGCCCAATCTAATGAACACAACCTTCATCCAACCGATGACTGGCTTCGTCGAGAAGACATTCGTCATCACCGAATTTGAATTGCGGAAGCTGCGGCACGACTTCACGGAACTCATCACGCGGGCTCTCCAGCCCGCGCTATGGCTGCTCATCTTCGGGCAGGTGTTTGCCCGCAGCGGGGCGATGCACACCGGCAATGTTCCCTATTTGGACTTCATCGCCCCAGGCATCCTGGCGCAGAGCGTTCTCTTCGTGGCCATCTTTTACGGCATCAACGTGATCTGGGAACGCGATCTTGGCATCGTTCAGAAATTCCTGGTGAGCCCGACTCCCCGCGCCGCACTGGTATTGGGCAAGGGATTCTCCGCCGGCATCCGATCGCTTTCGCAAACTCTCATCATTTATAGCCTCTCGCTGTTTCTCGGAGTCAAACTGAATTGGAGCCCGCTGGCGCTCCTCAACGTCGTCGTCCTTGTGGTCCTCGCCGCGACGCTGTTCTCGACGTTTTCGCTGATCATTGCGTGTATCGTGAAGACGAGGGAGCGATTCATGGGCGTCGGCCAAGTCCTGACCATGCCGCTGTTCTTCGCAAGCAATGCGATTTATCCGACCTCCATCATGCCGGACTGGCTAAAGATCGTTTCCCATCTCAATCCCCTGACATACATTGTCGATGCCCTCCGCACCTTCATGCTCGCCAATAGCGTAAGCACCTTCGGTTTGGGGCATGACTATGCGGTCATTCTCCTTACCACAGGCATACTGGTCTTCATTGGCGCCAGATTATATCCCCATCTCGCATCCTAAGCAGCGGGCGAAGGGGTCGCCCCTATCTCCCCTATGCCCCCAACATCTGAGGACTCGCGTAAAAGTCCCGTGCCTTTGCGAGAAGCTGATCGTCGGTCAGGTGGTGCTCGTCCACAACCAGCGAGCCAATAATCCTCAGGGACAGCTCCGGGTGATGGCGTTTCGCCCAGCCGGTGAATTGGTCCATTTCGCTGCTGGCACCCGTGCCGGTGCTAAAGACCAGGATTTGACCGCTATCTCCTAAAGCCTGGGCGATCGGCTCGAAGAAGGTAGTGGGATCCGGCTTTTCCTTCCCTCTCGAAGTCCCCTTCGAGTTGTGGGCATGGCGAAAATATTCTTTAGGAGCGTGCGGCAACAACAAGTCGGGGATGCCTCCATGCATCTGGTGTCGGAAAATGCGGGCCTCGTGGTGATCAATCACCAGCAGCCAATGCGCCTCCTCTCCCTTAGTTTCGGGGGATGAGATTTCCGACCGTTCCAAGAAATGACGCAAAGACATGATCTCTTCCATCTTGGTGACATCTTTGGTGCGGGGCGGATGAAGCACCAAGACTTCTCCGTTGCGGATCACTTTCAAGTTGCCGTTCGATTCCTGCACGACATCGGCGAGATTCGCCAAAAGAAGGCGCACCGCACGCCACTCGAGATTGTGAGAGATCGGATGCTGGAAGATCGCGTTGTAGGTGTGCAAATGCGAGCCGGTGAGTGTCGATGTAGAATTCATTTGATTGGGGGCTGTGGAGATCTGCGACTGAGGTGAAACCGAGAGGTTCGATTCTCGGAAAATGAATATGCCCTCGTAATCCCACGCCCGCTATGAGGTCACCACCCCATTTCGCGTCCTCCCCCCCCGGGCGTAACCTTTGCAACCGTGGCAATCCTCTCCAAAGAAACGCGAACCATGCAGGTGATGGTCCTGGAATCGCCCCGGACACAGCTACGCGAGATCCGCAGACCCTGGCCCACGCTTCGCGCTGGGCAGCTCTTGCTACAGGTTTGCGCCTGCGCCGTCTGCCGGACCGATCTTCAAATCCTCGACGGAGAGTTGCCCCATCCCAAGCTTCCCCTGGTAATGGGGCATGAGGTAGTCGGCCGCGTCGTGGAGACCGGCGAAGGCGGAGACCGCTTTCCCATCGGCACTCGGGTCGGCGTCCCCTGGCTCGGATGGGCCTGCGGCGAGTGCCGTTACTGCCATTCCGGCCAGGAAAACCTTTGTGAGGCGGCAAAATTTACCGGATACACTTTGGATGGCGGCTATGCGGAATATGTGGCTGTCGATGAGCGGTTCTGTTTTCCGATTCCGGAAAGCTATACGGATGCCCACGCCGCCCCCCTGCTCTGCGCGGGCCTGATCGGTTACCGCTGCCTGGTCAAGGCGGGGGAGGCCGAGCGGCTCGGACTTTACGGTTTCGGCGCAGCGGGGCATATCGTCTGTCAGATCGCACGGCATCAGGGACGCAAGGTCTTTGCCTTCACCCGCCCCGGCGACGTCGAATCTCAGAAATTCGCCTATTCCTTGGGAGCCTTCTGGGCAGGCGATTCATTGTCCCAACCTCCAGAACTGCTCGATGCTGCGATTATCTTCGCCTCCGACGGCTCATTGGTTCCTCAAGCACTCAAAGCGGTTGCCCCTGGTGGGATCGTCGTCTGCGGAGGCATTCACATGAGCGACATCCCATCGTTCCCTTATGATATCTTATGGCGTGAACGAACCATTTGCTCGGTGGCCAACCTCACCCGACGCGATGGGGAGGACTTCATGGCCATCGCCGCCAAATTCCCGATAAAAACCGTCGTCCAAACCTTCCCCCTATCAGAAGCAAACGAAGCGCTTAATCATTTGCGGGCGGGGAAGGTTCATGGCGCCGCTATTTTGACGATGGCCTAATCGCGCTGGTCAGAGAAGCACCCCGTGTTCAATGGCCCCCAAAACTCGGAGTACCCGTTTCGTTCCTTTGATCGTACCCACTAGATCGCTCGGTTTCTTCCCACCCAGAACAGATCTCTCAGCACGCATCCATTCTGTCGCGTGCTTTTCCGAGGCAAGTACCGCCACGGCACGGGCCAGCACGTGTTTATGGCAAAGTTTTCTTTTATCCATGGCCTTAAAAGCTTCAGAGTTGCGCTCTGGACCATGTCAGCTTCTCGGCCATGAGTTCTCTTTCAAACCGATCTGTTTTCTTTGGATGAAACGGCGTTGATAGAAAAGTCGGTTATCGCGATTCTCCGACGAAGATAGCGCAGGTCAGTTGATCGGTGGCGTAGGCACCTGTATCGATATTTGCCGCATATTCTGTCATCTCGGGTGCCTTTACGATCGACCCTCAGCGCCGTCACTGAGACTTGGTGCGAAGTGTTCCCCACCCGCGTGGGGATGGACCGCTCTTTAACCACAGCGAGCGCAGTGCGGCATGGTGTTCCCCAGCGGCGGCGGTAGTCTTTCGAATCATGGCGAGGAGCAGGAGTCGCTCCGAGGATCCCCCGATGAGCATAGCCTGGTCGGCAAAGAACATGTCGCATCGCGCCAAGGTCAGATATTGATGCAGGAACTCGCGGTCGGGTGCGGGTACGGCATCGTAATTCTGCGTACCAATGATCTTTATGATCTTGCCAGGTTCGTATTGGCCAATAAAATAACCCTATGCCGTCCAAACCCACTTCCAGGACAGATCGCAAACGGAACGGCATCGAGAAGGCCCCTTCCATTGAGGCTCCTCTGAGCAAGGTCGCAAAGGATATTCAAAAAGCGATTCGTCCGATTTTCATTCGATATCGCGTGGGCTCGACGGACCGACTTTTTAATCTGACCCAGTTGGTTGTTGCGTCCATTATCGCGGAAACCCCAGCTGGTTGCCGAAACCCGAAGACAGAGGCCCTCATGCGAGGAATTGCTGTCCGGGAACATTTCAAGACGATGGAGGGAGGCCACGTATCGGCCGATGATGCTGGTGCCATCCTGGGAATCAGCAAGGTTGCTGTCTTGGACCGCCATCGTAAGGGAAATCTATTAGGTTGGCGAGCCGCCCAAGATGCAGTTCGCTTGCCAGTCTGGCAGTTCAGCGAGGAAGGAGTCATTCGGGGACTCAACGAGGTGCTCGAAGCCTGGAAGGGAATGGCGCATCTCGATGATTGGGCCAAGGTCCTCTTCTTCCTCTCGCCCCTGGATAACCTAAGGAATGTTTCCCCCTTGAATCTTCTCCGCAAGGGCCAAGTCAAGAAGGTCGTTGAACTAGCACGCGCTTATGCCGAATAAGGCGATCGATCTGTAATCTGGGCAGGGCATTCGGGAATGAAGAATATCCTAATTATTCAACGGCATCGTCCGAATGCTGCCCCTCTCTTTTGACGATGAAGATCTTTGGCGCTGACACCGTTGCTTTCCGAATTGAGCAGGAGCCTGCCCGACAGTTCAAGGCGGTGCTAAATGAGGAAGGAATCATTATTTTTTCAGCGATGACCCAGCATTCCACGATGAAGCAATCCGGGATAAGCTACGAGGACGACTATCGAGGAAACGCTTTGGCAGCCGTGTTGGACGGAACAAAATGCGAAATTCGCTGGCACAGGGATTTTTCAGCTGAACGGGTCAAAGCTATTTGGAGCGCTCTTACGCAACATCCCGATTTATCGCCCCTGATTTCGCTCCGGGTGTCATATCGCGGAGAAGTTTTGCCAATCCGGGCAGTCTAGATGGGATGCCCCCCATCCAATCTGCCGGACTCTCTGAAAGCCTCATCGGTCCATTCACAATCGGAACGATTCCGGCCCCTTTTTACCACGCACCAGATCGACCCATTCGATGATCCTCGATTTCGCATCATAAAGGACCCCATAAAGCTCCCCATAATCATTTCCGACGTTCAGGCAGTGGATTCCTCCGAACAGGGCCGGCTCGACAATCCGATGGGTGTGGCCGCAGACCAGCAATTCAATCTCTGCGGCGCGATCCGCCAGCTTTCCCCCTAAATCGGCATTCCCGTTGTAAGCCGAAAAGAAACTCGGAGCGTGCGTACTCAATTCGGCGAAGGGGGGCGTGTGAACGGCCATGACGATCCTTCCCCCACCCCGGATCGCAACATCGAGCCTTTCGATGATCCGTTTAGTTTGAAGCTTGGCTTCCTTCTTCGTCGATCGCCGGGACGCCATGTAGACCATATCGTTCCACCGCCCCGTGAGTCCAGAAATACACCCGCCCTGATAATCTTGTTCATTAACCAACCACCCCTCTATCCGCAGGTTAGGAACCGCGTGTCCGAAGTCGTAATGCCCATAGCCGCCGACGACTGTGATCCCATCAAGGACCAGATTATCCCGATCAAGAAGACCGATTCCGAAAGCAGCGCAGGCCGGCTGCCAGAATTCCTCAATAACCCCGTCAAAATCATATTTCCAAGCGCTTTTCTGCCCAACCCAGAAATCGTGGTTCCCAAGGCAGATTGCAACGGGAACGTCGCCGACAATTTTCCTGATCCAGGAAAGCACGACATCCGCATTCTCCGGATGGCAGATATCTCCGCAAATGACGATCGCATCGACGTGCTCATGTTCGATCAAGGGCTGTATCTGCTTGGAGTGATCGGGCATGCCGCTTGCCGCCCAGTGCAGATCGGCAAGGAATAGGATTTTCATGTGATGATTTTTGAATCTTCGTTGGATGTTCTCGCATCGACGTCACTCACCCGCTCCAATTTCTCGACCTTAAGCTCTCTTTCAAACAGGTCGGTCTTCTTCAGATCGAATGGTGTCGATAGGAAAATCGGTTGCCGCGACTTCCCGAGGAAGATCGCGCAGGTCAGTTGATCGGTTGCATACGCGCCCGTATCGATGTTTGCGGCGTACTCGGTCACCTCGGGTTCTCGGACGACCGGGGTGTGTCCATGGACGACGAACCGTCCAAGCTTGTCCTGGACTGGCCCCCGGTACCAGAGGAGATCTTTTTCGGAGAGGGTTTCGATGGCATCGCCCGCCGCCAAGCCAGCGTGGGTGAAAAGGCGGACTCCATCGGAATGGTACAAGGGAAGACCTTTCAGGAACTGTTTCAGTTCGATCCGTTTGATTTCAAACACTCTTTCGACGTTCCCGTATTGGTTGCGGAGCCGTGGCAGGGGAATTTCGCAGCGAAGTCCTTCCTGAAAACCCTCGATGGCCTCGATTAACGTCGCGTCATGGTTACCCTTGAGGAGAATCACCTCATCGAAGTCTTGCTGGAGCTTTCCGGAGCGCAAAAGCCGGATGACATCCCGCTGACCTTTTTTTGGCCCTCGATCGACGTAATCTCCCAAGAGGATGAGCTTTGCCGTTCCTTGAACCTGCCGCCGATGCCCCAGGATCTGGTCGAGCAAAAGCGTGAGCAGGTCGAATCGTCCATGGATGTCCCCAATGGCATAGGTCACTGCGGGGATCGAAGCGATGGAGCTCATGGTTCGTCGTTAAGGGGTTTTCGACGCGCAATCATCCCCGATATCTCTTCGAAGGACGGAGCCCCCTCTTCGGCGGGAACTTCCGTCACCTCGTAGACCGAGTTTTGAGTTCGGACCAAGTTTCCCCGGACGTCGAGAATTAGAGATGACGTGAACACGCCGATCGCCCTGCGGCCATCGGGGTGATCAGGGCCGCCCTGCCAATAGCGCAGGACGCAAAGAATGCTGGAGGGTGTCTCCTGGATGTATCCTTTCAATTCGTGGTCAAGTCGGACGATCGGTCCGGAATCGAAACTCCGCACCTTGCGGACATGAACATGAGTGCCCGATTTCATGGCGGAGAAAGGTTTATTCATGGGGGTGAAGGGATGTGGAATGGAGAACATTCAAATGGGGCGTGAACTCAACTGGCCGTCGGGTCGATTCGGCCAGAAACCGACTTCCTTAAGCGCGCCCTTTGCGACGTCCCATTCGAAGAGGCAGGCCCAACCGGGACAAATCCGCCCCGTCATCCAAAGCGCGGGGGTCGTAACGATGCTCAGGGCGCGCACCTCAGTCTGTCCCATTCGGAACCGGGCCGCTTCGTGATGATGGCCGCAGCAGACAAATTCCGGCTCCAATTTCTCGACCAGTTCAGCTTCGGGGCGACGTGGATAAGCAAAGCCGACTCTCTCTGGCACCTTCGGCCAATCGTGCATCAGCAACAGTTGCGGGTGGTTGGGCAATGATTTCATCAAATCGAGTTCCTCCTCCTTGTAGTAGGTCAAATCGGAGCGGCTCGCCTTGCCGGCTTTCACCAAGGAGAGGCATTTTGGCCAGCTCTTTGCCCCTTTTTCGAAATTCAGGGCCTGGGGGTGATAAATTCCGCCGATGCCATAGACCCGGAGGTTCCCGGGCAAGCCGTGAGACAGTTTCCCGGCGTCGATGTAGGAGAGCTTCCCGCCGAAGTGATTGACCTGGAAATCCCGCAGACGGTTGAATGGCTCGTGATTTCCGGCGATCGCCGAAAGCGGCCACCGCCACCGTTTCCACGCTTCCCTGATTTTCGGTGATTCCTCGGGTTTCCGGTACTTGCTTGGTCCCGTCAGAAAGGCCCAATCTTCCTCGTCGAGGAAAAGACCAAAGTCCCCCACCGAAAAAACTTGGTCGATGGGGCGACCCTGCTCTTTCTCGATCTTTTCCAAACCCTCTACCGCCAGTCCGATCTGGGCGTGGGTGTCGCCGATAACGACGATGAGGTGGGTGTTCATTTTATTGATAAAGCACGGCGTCTGGTCATTTCAGGCTTCCGGCGGAAAGCAATCGACTGCTTCGCTCCCAGCGACTCCCTCTTTTTCGTAATGGAACACAGCCTTGCCGGTCCCCGTATCGATTACGACGTGGGTCGGGAAGGAAGCGTTGCTGACATGGCCGGGATTGATGCAGAAGGTTCGGCCGATTCGATCCCAGAATCGTGAGAGGAACGGCGATTGATGGAGATGCCCTGAGAAAACGAAGTCGGGGTCAAAGTCCAAAATCCATTGCCGGAGAAAATCGCTCCCTTGGAGTCCATTTCCCGTCGTTGCGACGGCCGTCCATGAAGGGGGCTCGTGGGATAGAATCATCCACGGGCACCCAAGCCGCAATCGCTCCCGGCTAGCATGCGCCAGGACCCTTTCCACGGCGCCCACCCACGCATCGGTTTGAAGCTCGCAATGGGGCAGGCAGGTCACCAAAAATGGCTTTCCCTCCGCCGAGGTGTAGGCCTTCGTTTCCAAATCGCCGACGATGGAGTCGAACCGGAGCCAGTCGGTCCAGCAGAAGCCCTTCTCGACATCGGGTTCGGCACGGGACCAGCGGGTCACCTCATGGTTGCCCGAGCACCAAGCCAGCGGTTTTCCCCTCTCACGGGCCATTTCGAACCATTTGACGACGAACTGTTTCTGGCCGTCGAAATTCCCTTGGAAGATATCGAGCATATCTCCCGGGATCGCAATCAGGTCGAATTCCGGGATCTTCCAGTAAAGCCAGGAGAACCACTTCGGGCGGCTATGGAGGTCACCGAGGACGAGGATTTTCATGATCTGTGGACACTGTCTTCGCGGCTCCATTTGATATCGAGAAGCGCGTCTTCGTTCGGGGGAGTCCAAAGGAACGTCGCCTTCCGTGATTTTCCCTTGAACACGGCGCAGGTCAATTGGCTCGATCCGTAGGCCATCGTGTCGATGTTCACGGCGTGCTTGGTCACTTGGGGCTCTCCCAACACCGGGGTGTGTCCATGGACGACCAGCCGTCCCTCGATGTCCTCGACCGGCCCACGGTACCAAAGGAGATCCTGCTCGGACAGGGCTTCGATCGTCATGCCTGGGGCGATTCCAGCATGCGTGAAGAGGCGCGTGCCATCTGAATGGTAGGAAGGCAGCTTCCGCAGATAGTTCCTGAGCGTCCGATGGTTCAGGTCGGAAATCTTGGCGATCCTCTGAAGACGCCTCGCAAGAATCCGGTCGGCAACATTCTCGTGTCTGGAAGCTTCGTACTGGTCGATTTCCTCGATGAGCATCAGCTCGTGGTTGCCTTTTAGGACGATCACCTCGTTGAAATCCCTCCGGAGCTGTTTCGACCAGAGGATTTCCAGGACGCCCTTGGCGTCGGGCCCCCGGTCGACGTAGTCACCCAGGAAGACGATCTTGGCGGTGCCTTCGATTTTCGCCCGATGATCCATGATCATTGCGAGCAGGGTCTTGAGTAGATCGCTGCATCCGTGGATATCGCCGACGGCGTAGGTGACGGAGGGGATGGTCGCGGCGGGACTCATTGGATGTCCTCCAACGCGCCGAAGGCAAACAGCGCCGTCAGCCTCTTGAAAGGGGGAGTGTCCGCGGCATCCTCACGATCCTCGTTGAGTAGGATTTCGGTCACCTCGTGGACCAAATTGCCCGTACGAATATGGTTTTCTTGGCGATCGAGGATACAGACGAGGCAGGGCTTTCTTCGGTGAGGCACGCCTCCAGAATCTCATGCCCGACAGGAGCTAATAAATCCAAACTAGCCTCAAGATTCAAATAGTCGCAGGATTCGGGGTAGTTTCACTCGCCCTGTTTGGATTCAGGGTAGTTTCTCTTCCAATCGATTGCGGGTGAAACTACCTTGTTTCGGATAGAGTGAAATCACGAATCAATCACATCCACCTTATTGATAAACACTTGCGATATTTCAGTTGGTCGGCATATTCAGGGTATATTCAGTTGTCCCGACAGTCGCGTTTTGTCCTTGAGGCCGCTTTGAGGTGATTCCGCAGGAATCCACGATCCGTTTCAACGCGGAATTCGGGATTCAATCCGAGACTCGGACCGGATTAAGGAAGACGAGAAAGTTCAGTTACACCACAGGAATTCGATGACAGCGAGAGGGTCAAAGTACAAAGAACGATTATTTTTACCAATCAATAGCTCAGGGTGACGCCGAGGCTGCCGCGGGAGCTGTTGCCGCTGCGGAAGAGAGGGCTGACGCCGCTGTCGATCATCTGCCAGCCGTAATCGAAGCGGACGGTGAGGTAGGGAGCGAGGGTATAGCGAAAGCCGGGACCGACGCCGAGGAGGTTGACGTTGGGATTGGTCGAGGGGGTTGCCGCCAGGCTGAGATCATCGGGCCGATATTGGGAGACGCCGGCATAGTCGACGAAGGCGAGGAGCTGCATCTGGTCGCCCGTATATCCTTTGGCGAAGAATTGGCCGAGACTGAAGGAGGGGGCCCGGATCTCGTTGGAGGCGATGTAGCCGTCATCGCCGTTGGCCTCGCGGTCATCATAGCCGCGCACGGTGTCATAGCCGCCGATGCCGAGCTGCTCGCTGCCGATCAGCCGGGCCCAGGCCTTCTGGTAGGTGAATTTGTCGATCAGGCTGAAGTTCCAGGGGAGTTTGGTCACGCGGCTCAAGCCGAGCTTGATGTAAGTATAGCTGTCGCTGCTGGCGTCGGCCTCGACAAAGACATCGTGGCTGTCGGCCTGGGTCATCCCGCCGGGGGAGTAAAAGACGTTGCTGGTGAAGGCGGTGGCGCCGTAGGGATCGGGCAGGGAGGCATTATAACCGGCGGTGAACTGGGAAACGTCGGTGGTGGGGCTTTCTCCGGGGACGGGGAGCTGGTTGAAGAGCAGTTGGGAGTTGCTCTCCTTGAAATCGTAACCGAGGACGATCTCATGGTTGTAGATGCCGAAGCCGAACGGGATGTCCGCCACCGGGATGGTGTAGCGGAGGCTGGTCTGCCAGGAACTGCCGGAGGAACTGTAGGGGATGCCGGGCGGGAAATTGGCCTTGGTGTCGGCATAGCTGCCGAAGACGGTGAGGCTGTGGTGCCAGGAGAAGTCGTGGATGTAGCTGGCCGAGTGGGCCTTGAGGAGGTCGAAGCGGGAATCGGACATGAACTGGTAGTTGAACTGGTCCCCGATGCCGAAGACGTTCCCCCAGTTGAAGCCCTCGGTATAACGGTCGTAGCCGGTGAGGCTATTGCCGCTGTCATCGTAGCTGGTGTAGAAGCGGACGGGGAAACGATCCCGAACCTTGAGCACGATATCGGTGGTGCCCTGATCGGCGCCGGCGGCGTAGAGGAGGTCGGTCTGGAGGAAGGGGTTGCGGTTGATCCAACCCACGTCGTGGTTCATGGTGCTGGCCTTGATGGGACTCCCCTCCCCGGTCCGGATCTGATCGGAGAAGAAGGAGGAGGCGAACCAGTTGTTTCCCTCCACCTGCACGGGGCCCCGCCGGGACTCGGTGATGACGATCTGGAGGATGCTGTCCTCCATGTCTTGCGCGGGCAGGTAGGCATCGACGATGGGACGGTCCTGTCCGCGGTAGTAGCGGACGATGTCGCGGAGCATTTCGTTGATGGCAAGGATGCTGACCGGCTGGTCCAGATAGGGCTCGATGGCGGCGCGGAGCCCCTTCCGATCGGCCTCCGCGATGCTGCTGGGGAAGCGGATGCGGCCGTCCTTGTCGGTGAGCTTGAGAGTGGCGGCGCCGCTGGTCGCGACCTCGCTCGGCGCGGTGACAATGACGACGCCGTGAAGGGCCGAGGAAAGGACGGTATCGTCCCCCTCGGCGGCGGGCACGGGGCCATCGGCGGGAGGGGGAGGATTGGAAGTGGAGGGCAGCGACTTAGGCGAGAGAGGGCCAAAGTTCTGATCCTGCTGGATCGCCTGAAGGGCTTCCTGGGCGGCAGGCGACGCGGGGGCCGCCGGAGTTGCCGTCGCCTGGAGGCCGGGTGTCGCCAGCAGGAGAAAGCCGTAGATCGGCAGGGCCAGCGGCCCGAATCGGCTCCGGCCTTTTCCCTCCAGCGGAAAAGCAGGCCCTTCAGATTTGCTCACTGCAACGCCCGCTTTAACTCACTCATCACCGCAGGCCCCAGGACCTTATTGAAATTCGCCGTAATTTCGGGGGGCGGAGGCGCGCTGACGCCGATGCCATGCATCCCGATCGAGCCCACGGAGCCGGAAACGGCGACGGTCTCGTGGACGGGGGCGGAACCGGTGCCGGCATTGGCGTCGCCCGGCGGGGTCGATCCCAAGGTCGCGCTCTTCTTGCCACTGCCGGTGCTGCTGACAGCACCCGTACTGCTGGCCGGATCGGTACTGCTGCCGGTGTCGGGGTCCCCGTTGCTGCCGGTACCGACCGTGGTATCGGTACCTCCGGCCGCGCCGCTGGTGGAAGTCGCCAGGGTGACGGAGACGGGAAGGGCGGCGGCCTGTGTCGTGGAGTTGCTGACCTGGGTAGTGATGGCGGGGACGACCTCGGCGGCGGGCGCGGGGTTTACGGTGAGGATGCCGTTCACGTAGCTGACGTTATAATTGGAGAGATGGAAAGAGGAGCTTCCGACAGCTCCGGAGATCTGGATGGCATAGTCTCCGGCGGCGGCATCACGGGTAGCGCCGGAACTGGCCAGGTTGGCGGAGACGAGGGTCTGCCCGTCTTGGAGACCGGAGGCAGTGAATTCGGTATCGGTGAAGGAGAAGGCGTCCAATGCCGTCTTGCTCTCATCGTCGGCGGTGATGACGAGGGAGGCGGGGGTGATCGTGCCGATGGCTCCGGTGGCCGTGGTGGTGGCGAGGGTGTAATCCGAGGCCTTGGCTCCCGCGACGGAGATTCCGCTGGCCGATACGGTGATGCCGCTCCCCACATTCGCGCTTGCGTAGGCGGCGGCGGAGCTGCCGAGGGTGAGGCTATCGCCGTTGACGAGGCCGGAGACCTGATAGTTCCCCTCGGAGAGAGTAGCTGCGGTAGTCCCGTCGTAGACCTTATCGACGGTCCCGGTCAGGGCGACGGTGAGGAGCGCCGGGGTGATCGTCAATGCGGTGGAGTTCCCCGCCGCCTGGACGAAGGTGTAGTTCCCGCTGTTGGCCGTCAGGCCGCTGCCGTTGATCGTGTAGCTGCCGACGTCGCTCGTGCCGGTGGCCGTGGTGTTGAAGGCGAGCGAGCCGGTGGTTGCCGTCGCCTGGGTTTGTCCGAGGACGAAGCCGGTCACCGTACCGGTGTAGGTGGGATCGGAGGCGCCATAGCCCCGGCTGGCGGCGTTGGCGCTATAGCTCAGGACCGTCGGGTTGATGGTGTAGGCGGTGGAATTTCCCGCCGCCTGGACGAGGGTGTAGTTCCCGTTATTGGCGGTCAGGCCGAAGCCAAAGAGTCCGTAGCTGCCCACGTTGCTGGTCGCTACCGCGGTGGTGGAATAGAGCATGGTCCCGGTGGTCGCCGTGGCCTGGGTCTGTCCGAGCACGAAGCCGGTGATGGTACCGGTGAAGGCGGGATCGGAGGCGCCGTAGGTCCGGCTGGCAAGATCGGCGGTGTAGGTCAATGTCGCCGGATTGATCGTCAGTGCAGTGGCGTTGCCCGACGCCTGGACGAAGGTGTAATCCCCGTTGATCGCCGTGAGGCCGCTTCCATTGATCGCGTAGCTCCCCACGTTGCTGGTGGACACTGCGGTGGTGGCGAAGCTGGCCGTTCCCGAAGTCGCCTCCGAGAGGGTCTCGCCGTTCACCATGCCGGTGACCGTGCCGTCGTAGGTGGGATCGGAAGCGCCATAGACCCGGCTGGCGGTATCGGCGGTATAGGTTAGGATTGCCGGGTTGATGGTGTAGGCCGTGGCGTTCCCCGGCGCCTGGACAAAGACGTAGTTTCCGTTATCCGCCGTCAGACCGCTGCCGTTGATCGCATAGGCGCCCACGTCACTCCCGCTGGTTGTCGTGACGCCAAAGGCGAGCGTTCCCGTGGTGGCCGTGGCCAGCGTCTGTCCGAGGACGAAGCCAGTGACGGTGCCGGTGAAGGCGGGATCGACGGCGCCGTAGGTCCGGCTCGTGGCGTTGGCGGTGTAGGTGAGCGTCGCTGGAACGATTATCTCGATACCGCCAAGGAACTCGACGGTGTAGCCGCTGTTGACCGTCGAGGTGGTCGCATCAAGCACAAGAACGTTGGGAGTGGCGGCGTTCTGATTGGCTCCGACCTGGGAAATGGAGGGAACCGAAGAGAGATAGGTCGAGGCAGTGCCGCTGCTGACGGTATAGTCGGTCTGGACCGGCGTCGATCCGTAGGTGACGGTCTGGTTGCTGGCAGTGACGGCGTACTGGGTCGGATTTTGCCATTGGAAATAGGGGAGACCGCCGTTGATCTGGGTCGCGCCACTATAGCCGTTGACGCCCCAGGTGCTGCCGACGGAAAAGTCCCAACTGACGGCGTAACTGGTCGATAGCGCCATCTGCGCCAGCGTCAGCGGCGCTGCCCCGGTGTTGGAGGCGGTGTTGCCGATCCCGGAGAGGCTCGCATTCACATCCTGCTCGAAGTAGTTGGCGGAGATGACGCCGCCGCCGTAATTATATCCCACCACGCCGCCGAGATTGGTGCTGCCTGTAACCGCCCCGGTCTCATACGAATTCACCACGCTGCCGCTGGGGCCGTTATATCCCACCAAGCCACCGACACGGTCGCCGCCCGAGACCGCCCCCGTCGCGTAGGAGTTCTCCACGACGGAGTTGACATCGTTGTCGCCCAACAGGCCGCCGATGTCCTGACCGGTGCCCGTAACCGACCCCGCCGCATACGAATTCTCGATGGTGCCGTAGTTCTGCCCCGCCACGCCGCCGACGTTGGCGATGCCCGTGACCGATGCTGTCTCATATGAGTCCTCCACGATGGCACCGACATCGTTGTCGCCCACCAGGCCGCCGACATAATTGGCGCCGCTGCCGGTCGAGACCACCGACCCCGCCACGGATGAATTCTGCACTGTGCCGCCGCTATCATAGCCCACCAGACCGCCGACATAGTCATTCCCGGTGACACTCGCGCTCACGAGTGCCAAGTTTTCGACGCCTTTGCCGGTGCCGGAGACGTAGCCGAACAAGCCGACATAACTCTGCGAGGGCAGGTCGATCGCCAGATTGCTGAGGGTATCACCGTTGCCGTTGAAAAGGCCGGTGAACGGGGTGCTGGAACTGCCGATCGGCGTGAATCCGACGCTGGCGCTGAAGATCGGGTCACTGGCCAGATTGATGTTGTTCGCCAGGGTGTAGTTCTCCGCCAGCGTCGTGGCGTCCATCCCGATCAGCTCGAGCTGGTGGCTGTTGGTGATGGTGTTGCTGAATTCGGACTGGAGGATTGGGTACGTGTTCCCCTCCCCTCCCGCCGTCGAGCCGGCGATGTACCACGTCCCGCTCCCGGCGGTGAAGCTCCCCAGACCCGTAAGCTGCGACGGGGTCATCATCTGCGTCGTGGTCAGGCCGGTCACGCCGACGCTGCCGCCGGAACCAATCCCCGTTCCCCCCGCAAGATCGCTATTATAGTAATCTTCCGTGAGTTCGCCTTCGTTATCTCCCACCACGCCTCCGACCAGGATGGAGCCGCTCACTGTCCCCACGGCGTAGGAATACTCCACGATGGCGCCGTTATGGCCCGTCAGGCCGCCGACGTCCTCGCCACCGGACGCCGAGACATTTTCCAGCGCGTATGAATATTCGATGGTGCCTGCGTTGGATCCCACCAAGCCGCCCGCGCTGCCGCTGCTGTTGCCGGTCACCGTTCCCGTCGCATACGAATACTCCACATTGGAATTGTTTAACCCGACCAGGCCGCCGACATAATAGGAGGAGCCGGTAACCGCCCCTGTCGCGTAGCAAT
>Ga0302308_10000377_pt1 | contig 39079 bp, 31 predicted proteins | sample III_Palsa_E3_3_FD_200531 | JGI IMG/M metagenome (GOLD analysis project Ga0302308, IMG submission 200531) | Peat permafrost microbial communities from Stordalen Mire near Abisko, Sweden - III_Palsa_E3_3 | ecosystem: Environmental > Terrestrial > Soil > Palsa > Peat permafrost | place: Sweden...
TGAGCTTCGGAGTGCTCCAGTACTTGAGGTGAGGGGCGAGCAGCGAGAGGACATACTTCGAGAGGAAACGCAGGAAAGCGGGGGCATCGCGCCCGAGCCCGGTCTCCGGACTGAATCCCGGTTCGACCGCGTTGAACTTCAGCCGCGGAGTTTCGCGAGCGAATGCCAGCGCCGTGGCAAGCGTACACTGCTTCGAGGTGGCATAGGCGTCCGCGCCCGACATCTTCGATCCGCCGGGCTCCCACTCGCCGCGTGCGCTTGCCTCCGCGGAGATGTAGCGTGCGCCACGGAAGCCCGCCATCCTGGCCGGCTTGCGCTGCGGATCCTCTACGCCGGAGGCGATGAAAACAACATTGGCACCGTCGGGCAAATGCGGAATGAGCGCTTCCGTCAGCGCGAATGGGCCGGCGTGGTTCGTCGCGTACGCGTTGTCCCAGCCCAGCGCGTTCTTCGTAGCACGCATCGGGAAGATGCCCGCGTTGTTGAGCAGCCCCGCAATCGGCAGGTCGAGCGCGATGATCTCCGCAACTGTGCGCCGCACGCTGGCAAGATCCGACAAGTCGCACACGACCGACACCGCCTGACCACCCCCTCGTTCAATCTGCCCCTGAACTTTGTTGAGCTTTCCGCTGTCGCGGCCGACCAACACGACGGTGCCGTGTTTTGCGACCTCAAATGCGGTCGTCAGGCCGATACCCGAGGTCGGGCCAGTGATGACGTATGCCTTGCTACCGGTGGGATCGTTCGCGTTTATCGGCATTGCTGCTTCTCCTTTGTGCATCCTCTGCTCGTCTTTATGGAGCGACTAAACGTAGCCGCCCGTGACCTCGATACGCTCTGCATTGATCCAGCGATTGTCCTCTGAGAGCAGGGAGGCGATCATCCGGCCGACGTCTTCTGGTACACCCGCGCGTCCCAGTGCTGTCCCTTCCGCCACCCTTTTGTTCACGGCAGGATTGTCGCGGACGATCCCGCCACTAAAGTCTGTCTCCGTAGCCCCCGGCGCGACCACATTCACGGCAATCCTCCGCGGGCCGAATTCTTTTGCCATGTGCTTCGACAACACCTCAAGCGCGCCCTTCATCGATGCGTAGATGGAACCGCCCGGACCGATCATGCGAGTTCGCGCTGTCGATACGTTGACGATCCGCCCGCCATCGTTGATGAGAGGAAGAAGCTTCTGTGTGAGGAAGAAGACGCCTTTGAAGTGGACGTTGTAGATGCTGTCGAGTTCCTCTTCGGTCGCCGTCTCAAACGGCATGTTGCGATGGCTATTCCCGGCGTTGTTCACCAGAAAATCAAAGCGCAGCGCTCCGAGCTTAGCGAGAGCGTCTTTCACGCGTTCGACGAAGGCACCGAACGATGCGATATTGCCGGCGTCCAGTTGCAAGGCGATGGCTTCCGCCCCCGCGTCTTTCGCCGTGGCAATGACCGCCTCCGCGTCTGTGACATGTGTGTGATACGTGAAGATTGTAGATACCCCGCGTCTTGCTAGGCTCTCCACCGTACTACGACCAATACCACGACTGCCACCGGTCACAATCGCAATCTTCTTTTGGGTGCCTGCATCCATTTCTCTCGACATTTTTTGCTCTCCATCCTTGTTTTATAGCGTCTGTCTAGACAGTCGTTATAAGCTTTAAAAATCAACTCAACATCCGCCATAAAGCATCGAACCCCTCTCTGCTGTGCTTCTTTGCATTGACCGGATCCTGCGTCATGAAATCCATGGTTGCCTCCGCCACGGAGTTCATGAGCGCAACCAGGAAACCCTTTGGCACTTTCTGCATAGGTCCATGGGCGCGAGCACGTTCCAGCAAGTCGGCGACGGGGGCCATCATCCTGTGTCCCGCTGCACGGGCTTCCGGAGTGATCTCGTCGGATACGCTGAGCTGTGCGAAGGCTCGCCGCTTGTCCGGGTTCGAGACTGCCCAGTTCATCCACTTTTTCCACAGGTGGAAGAACTGCTCACGAACTTCGGCATCCACCGGAAGGTTCGTCGCGCCGGATGCCATTTCCATTTTCAGCTCAAGATAGAGCTGGTTGAAGAGGTCCGTCTTGGTCGCGAAGTAAGTGAAGAGCGATCCATTGGCGACGCCGGCTTCTTTGGCAATGATCATTGTCGGAGCGCTTAAGCCTTGCCTTACGATGATGCGCGTCGCCGCCTCCAAAATCGCGGTCCGCTTCTCGTCGCTCTTTGGCCTCGGCATAAACTATAATTTATAGGTAAACGTCTAGCCAGTCAATAATGGCGCCGACTAAACCTGAATGCAGCCGTCTGTGTGGCATTTACCCTCTGGCTCGCTGGACTTGTACCGCGAGGGAACTAGGCTTTTAGCAGGCCGAGACGCTGGAGGCTCTCAGCTGTCGCCACGATGCAGTCTTCGTTGGAGCGTGGTGTCCAGTTGAGGATTCGCTTTGCCTTGGCGTTGGTGAGGTTTCGGATGTTGCCGAGCTCGGGCGCGATGAGCCGCAGGTCAGGGATGAACCTGGCTAATATACGGACGAGCCAATCTGGTATCTCGCGCGTCGGGACGCGGCGGGCGATGGGGCCGAGGCGTTTCTTTAGGATAGTCGCCACATCGATGAGGGTGATGACCTCTCCGGCAACGGCAAGGAAGCGCTCGCCCTTGGCGGCGGGGCTGGTCATCGCGCGAAGATGGATGTCGGCTACGTCACGAACGTCTACGCCACCGAAGGAGATCCGAGGGCAGACCGGGACGGCTCCATCGAGGAAGCTCTGCACGATGGCTACGGAGGTTGCATAGTCGGGGCCGAGGGCGGGGCCGAAGATGCCGACGGGGTTGATGACGGAGAGCTCGAGTCCATTGCTTTCGCGTGCGATGAAATCCCAGGCGGCGCGCTCGGCGAGAGTCTTCGACTTGGCGTAAGCAGTGATGCCGGGGCCGCTGAGATCCGTCCAGTCCCGCTCATCGAAGGGCGCAGTGCGAGGCTTTTGACCATAGCCGATGGCGACGAAGGACGAGGTGAGGACGACCCGCTCGACGCCAGCGTCGCGGGCGGCGCGGAGAACGCGGAGGGAGCCGTCGCGGGCGGGGACGATGAGCTCGTCCTCATGCTCTGGAGCTCTTGCAGGGAATGGTGAGGCGACATGGAGAACGAAGCGACAGCCCTTGACGGCTTCGGTCCATTCGGCATCAGCGGAGAGATCGGCTGCGACGAAGGAGAGAGCCTCCTGACGAGGGGAGCCGGCTACCTTCAACATGGCCCGAACATCAGCCTCACGCTTCAAGGAACGGACGGTGGTGCGCACGCGGTAGCCTGCGCGGAGAAGTTGGTCGATGCAATGGGCGCCAACAAATCCAGAGCCGCCGGTGACGAGTACGAGTTCTTCATTCATGGTTACAGCATACACGACAGACCGAACGTTCACTCTGTTTTATTTTGCCCTGACCTGCTCCCACAGACTTTCCGCGATCTCGCGCAGGACGCCGGAAGAGAGCTTGCGGGGCAGTCGGGCGAGGCGCTCAATCAGGCCGATGGTGATCTCCTCAAGAACTTCTGCGGGCCACTCGTTGAGGACGCCGCCTTTGGAGCTATTGGAGAAGCGTTGAGCAAAGGCGGCGATGCGCTGGTCGGAGGCCTTGAGCCCGGGTTGGCAGACGAAGCCGGCGTTCTCGTATTGTTCGAGAAAGTGCATCTCCTTCTGGTGCTTGCGATAGAACAGGTAGATCCTTTCGCAACCTTCGACGAAGGCCTGCCGCGCGTCCATCTCGGGAGTGAAGCCGTCGAGGAGGCTTGCCATCTTGAGGATGTGGATGCGCTCGTACAGCGCCTGAATGATCTCTTCCTTGCTCGCGAAGTGGTGATAAATGAGACCGGCACTAGCGCGGGATCGCTCGGCGATGAGGGACATTGGAGCTTCATGAAAGCCACGTTCCACGACGACGTCGAGCATCGCATCGAGGATGGCGTCGCGCTTGCTCGGCTTTGTTTTGGATGCCATGCGCCTATTGTTCCACGGCAGGCGCGACATCCGCTTTGATCATGAGGCTTAGTGGTGAGCAGCAGGGAGGTTTCAGCGTCAGGGAAGGCTGGAGTATGTAAGGTCACATTCGGTGGTCAGTCCTCTGCTCCGGGCTACGTCCTCAAAAAAAGCTCTTCTTGGCAACTTCGATCACTTCAGAGAAGCTGGCTCTCGGGACTTATCGTAAAATCACTGCTTCTTGCGTCGCCAAACATCTGTAGGTCGCCGTCGATTTTCTTTCCGAATGGGCTGGGCCCCGCTGCGAAAGCTGCTCAAGAAAGCCTCCACGCCTCGCTCCAGCCCACCTTTGGGGCCGGATGCCCCGAATGCACCGGAATGTTCAAGAGTGGCGTATCCGTGCAGGAAGGACCAGGTAGCGACGGCAGCAGCGGTGTCGTCCGGCTGTCCGGAGACGCCGCTTGCCGCATCCAGTAGAAGGTTCCAGACGGCCTTACCGGCCTTCGACCCATACGTCTTGGAAAGTCCGTCCTGCATGACGAACGCGTAAAGCGGAAATCGTTCACGCGCAAAGCGCAGATAGGCATCCGTCATTCTTCGAAACCTGGTATCCGGACCAGCGGTTGCGGACGCAGTCCGGAACTCAACCAGCATGACGTTCAGTATCTCCTCGGCGACTGCTACTTCCAATGCATCCTTGTCCTGAAAGTAGCGATACAAACTCGGAGCCTTAACGCCAAGCGCCATAGCAACAGCTCTCAACGAGAGCCCGTCGGCGTCACCATGTTCCACCAGGTGCACCGCCGTTTTCAATATCTCCTCTGACGAAAGCAGCTTGGGGTAGGCCATTACTTACATTGTAAGGCTTGACAGTCTAAGGTCGTAAGCTTACGCTGTAAGTCATAACCTGGGTCGTTGCAAAGAACAAGACCTAAAGGAGAGGAAAGATGTCGTTCATTGCTGGAGTTCTTCTGTTCGTCGTAGTCGTCGGTCTGGTCGACCGACGACTCCCGTGGCCGTCCGCAAAACAGCAGGAGGTCGGCAAATGGTAGCTGGCCACTTTGGTTTTGCCGCAATGGTCAAGTCTCGCGAGAGATCAGCCCCTCTCTGGGCGTTGATGCTCGCGACAGCATGGCTCGACATCGTCTTCGTTCCGCTCCTCCTTGTTCATCGCGAGTCGGTGCAGCCAATTCATGCGGGGTACGCCGGCTTGATCATTCATGCCGACTACACGCACTCGATTGTAGGCATGTTGGCGCTCTCCGCAGCCCTGGGGGCGATGTTCCTGCCCAGATTGGGCAAGAGAGTCGCGCTCGTCATCGCGTTGGTCAGCGCGTCTCATTGGGTGCTTGATCTAATGGTCCATCGCCCTGACATGCCGGTGCTCCCCGGAAACCTCGGGAACCTTCCATACTTCGGTTTGGGACTTTGGAATCATCCTCAAGCGGCGGCATGCGTGGAGCTCGTTCTCGTTGCAGCAGGTGCGATCATGTACTGGCGCGCAGCGATGGATGTGTCGACTAGGGCGGACAGAAATGGAAGGCTAGCGTCGTTTTCAGCAGCAATGATCGCGGCGTTCGGACTACTCATGTTGTTCCTCGATTACACGAGTTAGAGCCGGAAGGCGTCTGTTGCTGATAAGGATTGATCCTCGTCAATGAGGCTCGGTCTTGCGATCACTTCCGGGCGATAAAGAGAGCGAAATCGCCAATGCACGTTTCCAGAGCTTTTGCTTCTGGAAAGCTCAGTTGTCACTAGCCGGGTAGTGCCTGGGGGGCCCTCGCTCGGATCAACTGAGCCAGAAGCGCCATTGCTCCGAAACCAGTAACTATAAGGCACCAAAGACCAGCCGCAGCGGATCCATAAATTACTCCAAGACTCTCCTCAGGCAAACCGATATGTAATCTCACATCGGAGTGGGTGCAGGCTCTCCCTTATAAACGTTCACGACGGCTCTCTGGCGTAGTCCCCGCTTCGGTCGATAATGTCCGAGGTTTACGCTGTTGCCACCAGTTTTATGCGCAAGATGCAAGCCGCTCCGCCATCATCTCAATCAGATTGTGTAGGCTGAGCTTATAGCGTAGATATCAACGCGCACATAAAATGATGATTTCGCAATCAAGGTGCCACCGAGCAAACAAACCCTCCATACTCTTCAGCCTGCGCATCCGCCTCCCTCAGCTCCCTGAATCACTCTAGCGGATGCCGCTGCGCTATTTGCACCAGAGCCCTCAAAATCGGAGCGATCAGGAAGCTGTACGCCGTCAGGTTGCCAATCTCGGGCGAGTTTCCTGTTCCAACGCTGCTGCTATTGCTACCACCTTCGTTGCCATAGGCCGCATATAGATACAAAGTATGCAATCCTACGCTCTGCGTTCCCAGTGTCAGACTGAAGGTCGCAGGATTCGTTCCCGCGGCACTCGCAGTGGCCGCGAAAGCCCACGGGCCGGCGCCATCGACTTCGTAATACACCGCTGTGGGAGGAGGGTTGGTTGTAGTCACTCCACTGTATACAGAGCTGCTGCTGAACGCGCTCGTTACCTCTGCCGTAAAACTCGGCGTGGGATTGGTCGTCTGAAAGAGATTGGCCGTTGAAATCGTCAGCGCATCCTTCACTCCCGTGATCGACGTAGTCACTGGAACGACTGACGGGACATCCACATCGATTACCGTCATATTGTTGCTACTTTGATTTGCGACGTAGACCTTGTTGGTTACCGGATTTACCGTTACTCCAAGGGGTTTTTCGCCCACATTGACCGTTTGAGTAGTGTTATCTGCTCCATCGATGACCGTCACGGTGTTGCTGAAGAGATTCGTGAAGTAGATCTTGTTGGTCACAGGATTTACCACCACTCCAGTAGGGTAAGAGCCCGCACTGATTGTGGCGGTAACGGTGTTGGTTGCCCCGTCGATCACCGTCACACTGTTGCTGCCGGTAGCTGCAACGTAGACCTTGTTGGTCACCGGGTTTACCACGACTGCACCGATATCGGAGCCCGCACTGACCGCGGCGGTAACGTTGCCTGCCCCATCGATCACTATCACGTCGCCGTTGTAATTTGTGACGTAGACCTTGTTGGTCAAGGGGTTTACTGCTATATCGCTGGTGTATGAGCCCGCATTGACCGTTTTGGTAGTGTTGGTTGCTCCGTCGATCACTGTCACGTTGCCATAGTAACTTGCGACGTAGATCGTGTTCGTCACCGGGTTTACCGCGATTTCGCCCGGGGTAAGGCCCACTTTGACCGTGGCGGTAACGGCGTTGGTTGCCCCGTCGATCACCGACACGGTGTTGCCATCTTCATTGATAACGTAAACCTTGTTGGTCACCGGGTTTACCGCTAATCCATTGGGGTAAGAGTCCACTTTGACCGTGGCGGTAACGGCGTTGGTTGCCCCGTCGATCACTGTCATACTGTTGCTAAATTCATTGGTAACGTAGACCTTGTTGGTCACCGGGTTTACCGCTAAGCCAGAGGGGCCATCGTCCGTACTGACCGTGGTGGTAGTGTTGGTTGCCCCGTCGATCACCGTCACGGTGCTACCTTGATTTGCAACGTAGACTTTGTTAGTCACCGGGTTTACCACCACGCCACCGGGGCCGGGGCCCGTACTAACCCAGGCGATAGCGTTGGTTGCCCCGTCGATCACCGTCACGTCGTTGCTGTTGTAATTTGCGACGTAGATCGTGTCGGTCACCGGGTTTACCGCGACTCCAAGGGGCTTTTCGCCCGCACTGATCGTGGTGGTCGTTTTGGTAGTGTTGGTTGCTCCGTCGATCACCGTCACGCTCTGACCACTTTGATTTGTGACGTAGATCTTGTTGGTCCCCGGGTTTACTGCGACTCCAGAGGGGGCGGAGCCCACATCGACCGTAGCTGTCGTGTTGGTTGCTCCGTCGATCACCGTCACGTTGTGACTACTTTGATTTGCGACATAGACCTTGTTGGTCACCGGGTTTACCGCCACGGCATAGGGGGTTCCGCCTGCACCAACCGTGGTGGTAGCGTTGGTTGCCCCGTCGATCACCGTCACGCCGCCATCTTCATTAGCAACATAAACCTTGTTAGTTACCAGGTTTACCGCGACTGCACCGGGGCGAGACTCATCGCTGACCATGGTGGTAGCGTTGGTTGCTCCGTCGATCACCGTCACGTCGCCACCTTGATTTGCAACGTACACCTTGTTGCTCACCGGATTCACCGTGACTGCACCGGGGTTGTGGCCCACACCGACCGTTGCAGTAGCATTGGTTGCCCCGTCGATCACCGTCACGTTGTTGCTACTTTGATTCACGATGTAGATCTTGTTGCTCACCGGGTTCACCGCCACTGCAGAGGGGTTACTGCCCACACTGACCCAGGCAGTAGCATTGGTTGCCCCGTCGATTACCGTCACATTGCTGCTGTCCCGATTTGCGACGTAGACCTTGTTGGTCACCGGGTTTACCGCGACTGCATCGGGGGTAGTTCCCACACCAACCGAGGCTGTCGTGTTGGTTGCTCTGTCGATCACCGTCACGTTGTGACCACCTTGATTTGCGACGTAGGTCTTGTTTGTAACCGGGTCCACCGCTATTGCATTTGGGTGGGTGCCCACGGGAACAGTGGACTGCTGCGCGTGGGCCATACACCCCAGGCCCAACAGAAAAACCACATAAGAAACGATCCAATGCCGTGGAGAGCGAAGACGCGAAAAGGCTGAGGACAGGACTGCTGCAGGCATGAGATATACCCCCCAGGGCAGTAAAGATACACAACACAGTAAAAGCTGTTAAATAAACGCCATCATTCTTGCCTATAGAAGGGCAGATTGAACATGGGCAAAATTACCTGAGAAGGGCAGATTGAACATAGGCAAAGGGAAATGGCATTTCTGCTGTTGTTTTAAAGTGCTCTGACCGATGTTTTGCTCCAGAAGTAGGAGCGGCGAACGGGAAGACGACATCTCAGAGCTGCAAGGAAGCGTTAATCACTGAGCAGACCTACTACCGTTGGCGTAAGGAGTACGGTGAGTTGCAGGTGGACCGGCCCAGCGTCTGAAGGAGTTGGAGCAGGAGAACGCGAAGCTGAAGCGTCTGGTGGAGAATATACGGGCGACCAGCAAAGAGGGCGCTCTTGCCGGGAACAGACTGTCAGCTGCCATCCGGGAATCCTCCGCGATGGGTGATCATGGGAAGTACGGTAGGCCACGGAGTGGGGGTAGGGATGCACGCCATCCGTCGCTGAAGGGCACAATCCTGCGCAGGAGTGGGGCTTCGCCTGATTCCTCCCTTCCCGAAAGCTCTTCGAGCGAAGCCCTAAGCCTCTCTATCAAGCCAGCCCCGAAGCGCATCTTCCACTCCTCCTCAATCTCCCGATCATGGTTGAGGTTCTGATCCGAGCCGTCTGGATTCGAGAAACCCGGCGCTTCAGGCAGCGAGAAGGCGGGGTATCTCTATTCTGGCCGGGACTCGTGGAGCGAGCATGGAAAATCCAACGTTATCTCAGATTGCGCAATGACCGCTAATTGGGCGCTGATCCATGGATTGTCTCTTCTGTTGCTCAGTGGACGGCTAGGAACACTTGTCCGTATTGCTCCTGAAGGAACAACGGAAATGGACCTCATTGAATCGACGATTCAATCAATGAGACGACCCGTCTGATATTTAGCCTTTCATCCGGGGTAGACAACTTCAATTCACAGTTATGTTTGGGGAGTAGCAATCGATCACGGCTCCCTTTAGAACTGCATATTTAGGGACATTTAATGATAAGGAGACTGTTGTTTCCGTGTAGTCGGCTACATGGAAGATATGCGCTCTCGGTCGATCGCGGCGAGATAGCCTGAAACCGCCGACACGTCACCGGCATCGGAGATCAATGCGACATAGCCGTCGGGCCGGATTAAAACGAGAGTGCGATCGGTCGCACAGTAAGCATTGGCAAGATAGCCTTCAGAGTCGGTGATGTCGTCGGGGCCGGTCGGCTGCCCGACGACATGGAGGGTTCTGATCTCGGTTGGAGAGGCTTCGATCGGAGCCGTGGCATCGAAATTCAGCAATGTGAAGCGACCACCGCGCGTCAGTTCGAACAGACGGCGTTCGCCTTTCACCGTGGTCAGCCTGGTCGCATCAGGAGCGCGATCGCCGGCGCGGAGCGTGGCAGTCTCGTCGCGGTCGTCGCGCGCCAGGACAGAGCCGCGATAGCTTATTCCGAGCTGCATCGTAGTTGCATCGCGGCGGATGGTGATGTCCTTCTGGTCGATGGCTTGTTTGAGGCGCGCGTTCGAAAGCGCGAGCACGCCAACTGCGACCGGTCGACGCTCGCTTTCATAGCTATCGAGCAGTGTCGGCGAAGCTCCCTTCGTAACTGCTGCGAGCTTCCAGCCGAGATTGTGTGCGTCCTGGATGCCAGTGTTCATCCCCTGGCCACCTGCGGGGGAGTGAATGTGCGCTGCGTCGCCAGCGAGGAACACGCGGCCCTCGCGATAGCGGTCGACGATGCGGACGTTGAGGCGCCACAGCGACGTCCACTCGGGGCCGTAGAGGCGGATGTCGGTGCGGCCGCTCCGCTGCTCGAGGATGGTCTGCATGTTGGCGAGGCTGAGTTCGCGATCCTGTTCGGGCCCGATGCCAGCCTGATATTGGAAGACGTTTGTGGACGGTAACGGGCAGAGACTGACCATGCCCTCCGCGTGCGACCACGTATGCCATGCGTCACGATCGAGGCCGTCAACTTCAACATCGGCGACGATCATTCGGATCTCGTCGCGGGTCTCGCCTTCGAAAGCGATCCTGGTCAGCCTGCGGACAAGGCTGTGGCCACCATCGCATCCGACCAGCCACCGCGCTTCGATTGTTTCGGTCTTGCCGCCGTTGATAACCTTGGCCGATACGCTCTCGTCCGACTGCTCGAAGTTGACGAGTGCGGTGCCGAACTCGACTGCTCCGCCCAGCTCCGTGAGCCGCAGCCTCAACGATTCCTCAACCCGCCATTCAGGTGTAACCAGGCTCGCGGGATAAGGAACGTCGGGGCGATCGCCCAGCGTCTCGGTGCCACCCAGCGTCACCTTTCCATCCGGGGCGGTCGAGCGGATCGGCATCCCCATCCGCCCATTGGCGATCACGCGATCGACGATACCGAGATCGTCGAACACCTCAAGGGTGCGCGGCTGAATGCCCTTGCCGCGCGAGCCGGGCTGCGGGCCGGTGGCAGCCTCGATCAAACAAAAAGAGACGCCGCTTCGGGCGAGTTCGCAGGCCAGCGTCAGCCCGGTCGGCCCGGCTCCGACGATCAGTACCGTCAGCCCGTTCTCATTCGTTCGCTCGTTCGTCATTCGCCTCCTCCTCATCAGGAGAGTTATCGCTCTCTTATTTTGGCATCGACAAGATTTTCCTGTCCCTCGTTCAGAACGGAAAATATGAGTCACATCGACAAAGAAAAACAGAAGCTCGTTGCCAGGGTCAAGCGGATTCGCGGGCAGGTTGATTCCATCGAACGCGTCCTGGCTGCTGGCGACGTTTGCCCAGATATATTAGTGCGGTTGGCAACCGTGCGAGGTGGCGTTCACAGCCTCATGGCCGAAGTGCTTGAAGATCACATCCGGCAACACCTTTTGTCGGGGAAGCGGAGCACTGCACCGCCGCAGGAACTAGCCGAGGACATGATTGACCTGGTCAGGGCTTATCTCAAATAGAGGCGCTTTGGGGGCCGTGCTCCGTTCCCAAAGTGAAGAATTCAAGAGCGTTTGATGTTTATTACGCTCCTGTTAATTTAGGCTCCGGGCACGGGCGTCATTTCTTATGGAGGTTGGATGCGTTTTTGGTTGGCAGTCTTTGCCGCAGTGCGGTATGTGAAAACACGCCCAGCAGTCTCAGGAGCATCCGTGTGCGGCGCTCTGAATCATAGTCCTGGACAATTGGATCTCAGGAACGTGCTCAAGATCGTAAGGCCCGCCAAGCGGGTACTTGCGACAGCGCTGCTCACATCGTCACTCGCGTACGCCCAGAACGGTGCTCCTGCTCCACGTCCTGACGATGACTTTAGCTACATGAAGATGCTGGCGGACAAAGGCGAGCACGATATCGATAACGAAAGCTGGAATGCGTACGGCCAATTCACCTATATTTCGAGCTGGAAGCCGGCCTTCTATGCTCCCTATACGAATCTGAATGGCAGCATCAATTCGCTCCTGCCCACGGCTGAAAGAAGCTTTACGGGGACGGCGACTCTTTATCTGGGGATCCGGCTCTGGAAGGGCGCGGAAGGCTATCTGGTCCCTGAGGTCATTTCGGAACAACCCTTCTCCCAACTCAGGGGACTGGGTAGCGCTATCCAGAATTTCGAGTTGCAGAAAGGTGGGGCCACCGTACCTCAAATCTATAAGTCCCGGTTATTCCTCAAGCAGACGATCGGACTCGGTGGCAAAAGCGACGTGGAGGAATCAGGCCCGCTTCAATTGGGAGCGCATTACGACAGCAGAAGGCTCGTGTTTGTCGTCGGCAATTTTACTATTCTGGATTTCTTCGACACGAACGCTTTTGACGTCGATCCCCGCCAGGGCTTTCTCGGTCTGGGGTTTATGACCTATGGTGCCTATGACTTTGCATCGGACGCACGCGGTTATTCGTACGGTGGTATTGGAGAATTCCATTGGGATGATTGGGCGGTGCGTTTCGGACGCATCACTCCTCCGAAGCTGCCCAACCAGCTTCCTGTGGACTTCAGGCTCCTAAAATACTACGGAGACCAGACGGAAATAGAACACAAGCACACCATTCACGGGCAGGAAGGTATGCTTCGCGTGCTGGTGTACCGCAATCGCGAGAATATGGGTCGATTCAGTGACGCCATTGCAGCGTTCGATGCAGACCCTTTGAAGAACGCAACCACATGCACCACCTTCAACTATGGATCAAATAATTCCACCGCTCCTGATCTTTGCTGGGCCCGAAAGCCAAATGTAAAAATGGGCATCGGCGGGTTTGCGGAACAGTACCTTGGACATGACATCGGAGTGTTCGCTCGCGGAATGTACTCCGATGGAAAGACCGAAGTGTATGCCTACACGTCGACTGATCGGTCTGCAACCGCGGGAGTGCTGGCGAAGGGGGCCGCCTGGTCGCGCCCGAAGGATGTCACGGGAGTTGGCATGAATCTCGGATGGATCTCCGACATTCATGCGAAGTACTTGGGGATGGGAGGCATCGATGGATTCGTCGGCGACGGTGCCATCACTGCTGCGGCGGAGAGGTCTGTTGATCTCTTCTACAGCGCCAACTTCCGTAAAATCTATTGGCTGTCAGGCGACTATCAGCACATCACAAATCCGGGGTTCAACGCAGCGCGTGGCCCGGTCAACGTCTTTACAGTGAGAGTCCATGGCGAGTTTTGAATTATTACGTAGCAAAGTCTGCCACTTGCTGGCCGCATTGTCTGTGTTTGGGTGCTTCGTCTCAATCGCAGATGCGCAGCAACAGCCCTCCGGCTTTGCGGTCGAACGTCTCTATCAGTCAGCACCCGGTGGCGGATGGTTCGTCATGGACGATCTCGATATTAGTGGCCAACCTGGGGGCGCTATTTCAGCGACCTCCGGCTATGAACGAAATCCACTGGTCATCACCGGCCCGGATGGCAAGCAAAAGCTCGCCGTTGTGTCGCAGGAAGCGTTCCTGGATATCGGCGGCTCTGTCACTTATGACCGCTTTCGGGGTTACCTCAATATTCCGATGCCCCTTCTGGTCACGGGAACGAGCGGAACGCTGGGTCCGTATCAGTTCACGGCTCCGTCTTTAACCCTCGGGACCACTCCGGATACCATCTCCGATGGTCGGATAGGCGTCGATGCCCGTTTGTTTGGTAAGCCGGGAGACTTGATTCGTCTGGGTGCTGGAGCGCAGCTCATCTTCCCTTCCGGGGACCGCTCCGATTACGTGACGGACGCGAGGTATGGCGGCATGTTTCGATTTCTGGCTGCCGGTGACGCCGGTGCATACAGGTATGCAGGCCAACTCGGGATCCATCTTCGACCGCTTAATGATGCTCCTGTGCTTGGCAGTCCCAACGGTAATGAGTTTCTCTACGGCATCAGCGGGGGACGCAGGTTTGCGGGGCCCAGCGGTTGGGCTGTCATTGCAGGACCTGAGATCTTTGGAGAGACGGCTTTTCATGTCTTCTTCAGTGGAGAGACAGGTACGGAGGCGCTCTTGACCGGGAGGTTGGAACAGACCAGGACAGCGCATAATTTGCGGATCAAGTTGGGCGTCGGCCATGCACTTCAGCAGAATTTCGGAGCTGCGCAATGGCGAATTGTATACGGTGTGGAGCTTTTTGGGCACAAATAAACCGAACCAGCTCCTATCGAGTTGGAGGAGAATGCCTGTTATGAACGTTTCCAGGTTACGGTTCACCATTTGTCTTGCCTTGTGCTTCGGGATAGCCGGACCTGCGCTCGCGTGGCAGACTGCGCCTGCCAATCCGAGCAGACGGGTTTATGTCGAGCCGTTCGCTACCCGTGAGGGTTCCGAGAAGTTTCGTGAGGACGTCATCGCTGAACTCCGCAAAATGAAGTCCGTGTCGCTTGCTGTGGACGAATCGAGTGCGGACGAAATCCTCGGTTGTGGTGGCGAAGTCTGGATCAAAGGATACCGAAGCCATAACCCGCAATTGGGCAAGGTGGGACCCAACGGCACACCTATCTATACAGGCTTCCTCTCGATTGAATTGAGAGACAAGAACGGCCAGACGCTCTGGTCATATTTGGCAACACCGCCAGCGGCGTCTGGGGACATATCGAAAGATCTCTCAGTACTCATTGCGAAGAAACTGAGCGAAGCACTGGAGCAGGGCAAAGCGCCGACTTACAGCGCCCCTCCGTCCCAGCCCACGACAGTCTTGTCAGGAGCTGGTGCGACTTTTCCTTTTCCCGTCTATGAGAAGTGGTTTATAAACTATCGGCGCGCGAATCCTGCTGTACAGATTACTTACGAACCAATGGGGTCGACTGCCGGTATTCAGAGTCTGCTTTCCAACAGCGTTGATTTTGGAGCTTCGGATAGCCCCAGCGTGATCCACGAACTAGCGCCGGCAGAGGAAAGTAAGTACCTTTTTTTCCCATCGGTGGTAGGCGCAGTGGTGCCGGTAGTCAATCTGCCCGGCTTGCCAGGCGATATCGCATTCACGCCGGAAGCTCTGGCTGGTATTTATCTGGGGAAGATCAAGAAATGGAACGACCCAATTCTGGCCCGTAGCAATAAAAACCTTCACCTTCCCGATCTGGACATTGTGGTCGTCCATCGCGCGGATGGAAGCGGCACCAGTTATGCGTGGACAGACTTCCTTTCAAAAACTGATCCTGTGTGGAAGACTCAGGTCGGTACAGGCTTGTCTCCCAAATGGCCTATAGGACGGGAAGCAGACGGGAATGACGGAGTAGCCAAACTGGTTAGAGAGCAGACCGGCTCAATCGGCTACGTTGAGTTTATCTACGCCTTGCAGAATCACCTGAGCTACGGCAGAGTTCGCAATCATAACGGTGAGTTCGTCCCAGCCAGCCTGGAAAGCATCGCTGCCGCTGCTGGCCATTCGACGAACATCGGGCATGACTTCAAGATTTCCATCGTGGATGCACCCGGTACGGGCGTCTACCCCATCAGCTCTTTTACTTGGGTGGTCATACCTGCTCATATTGAGGACGACACTAAGCGGAAAGCGCTCACAGGGTTCCTGGTGTGGATGTTTGGTCCTGCCCAGCGTCAGGCCGCCGCGCTAGGTTATCTCCCAATTCCGGATAATCTGGCCAGGGAAGAAGCGGCCGCAATTGCGAAACTTCACTAATGGGTATGCATAGCCTCCTGGATCGTTACGGTCCCTCAACGGGCTCATCAGTAACAAATCTTAATCATGTTTTTAGGCGGTACTGCGTATTGCTGAGGCCGTCGTTTCCCTGGACGGGCGCGTCAACGCGATTGCGGATCATGAAGCGACCTGAGTTCTATTGAACACACTAGTCGTAAGGAGATCTTGACTTGAAGCCATCTTGCCGTCTTGTTTCACTGGATGTTCTTATCTTGTCATTTTCGACCGCTCTCTGCGGTCAGGTTACTTCGTCAGCAGTGCCGGAGGCGAATCCTGCCAGGCCCACAATCTCCACACCGGCGACGCTAACGCCAGCGGGTTATCTCCAGTTCGAGAATAGTTTGTTTGCATCTCACTCGCCCGAATTTTCACGGGCGATTTGGCATTGATCAGGTAACTAAGCTTTCCATGGACAAAAGGGTACAATTTCTCGCTCTCTTCGAACCCTTTACGCACAGCACCGGCGCAGCAGTTCTGGAAACAGGACGGGCGAAGTGTTCGCCGGTATGCAGGCAGTCATCTTTTCCGGCGAGGGCAATCGCCCCACGATCTCGGATCAATATCTGCGACGCTTATATGCGAGCCCTGCTTCCGAACTCCACCTTGGCACCTTTGTGCAGAGCGCAACAATTCTCTTAAGCGATGATCTCGGCGGCGTTCACTTTGATATGAACGGCCTGATGATGGAGCAACAGAACGACACAACGAAGGTGCGCCAAGCACAGTTTGCCCAGACACTGTTGGTCTCGCATCCGATTGGCAAGGTAACAGTTTCGGGTGAACTGTGGCACTTCACTCAGCCGCTGACTCATGGCGCGGCGGTCGGAAGTCTCTGGCCCGCGTCGTATCCAGTGCGAGGGAACCTTGTCATCGATGCTGGCTTCGGCCATGGTTTACGAGCACTTCCACCCATTGGGAGGGTTTCGCCGGTTTCACCTATCTTCTTCCGCATCGGCTCTGGCGCCAAAGGAACAGTCTCTATTGACGTTCAAAACATCCGAGGGTGATATGAAGTAATTTTGAAGCGACAAAGCTCTGCTGGGAGGCGCGTATGTTTCGATTGAAATCTGTGGCGATCCTGCTGACGTTGGCCCCGGTATGCGCTTTCGCGCAACGCCATAGTGGAGATTCTGAACAGGGCTATTACCAGAGGGCTGACGTGACCTCCGTCGTGCCTCACAGCTCGACTATGTCGGCGGACATCAACTCAGACGGTCCATAAACGATGGTTGCAGGGATTGGCTGGCTTATCATTTTTTTTCGACGTTCCTTGCTTTGAGGCTCTTTTGAACAGAGTCCCGGAGACACTGGACAGCGGGAGCGAGGCGGCCAAGATGTTTCGAATGCAGAAGCCAGACGTTCATCTTCGGTGCGAAATCCTTTACTTTGACGATCTTCAGGTTCTTGCGCAATGACGATGTACGGTGAACGTGATCGAGATGCGGGAGGGCCGGTGGGTCTTGCCCGATCTTTGTGGCAAGGGCGGCCGAGTCCGCACCGTGGCAATTCCACTCTGGGTCAAGCAGGGAATCGACGCCTGGATGACAGCGGCCAAGATCGAGGACGGCCGCCTGCTGCGGCCGCTTTCCCAAAGCGGGAAGTTGATTGGCGACGAGTTGGGCGACTGGGCGATCTGGTCGGTCGTCGAGCAATCGGCAAAGCAGATTGGAATCGAACACTTCGGCGCCCATGACCTGCGCCGGACCTGAGCGAAGCTCTGTCGCAAGAACGGCGGCGATCTGGAACAGATTAAGTTTTTGCTCGGGCATAGCTTCATTCAAACGACGGAGCGATATCTGGGGTCGGAGCGGGAGATCGTCGTCGCGGTGAACGACAATCCGGGGCTGTGATCTGACATCCAGGGGATGCTACTTCGGCTCCTCTACCAGCGGTTGGTATTCATACAGCACTCAGCATCTTCACTGTCCTGAGCTTCCGAGAAGTACCTGCCGCAAGCCGACATCGTACGATCCGGTTAGGATGATTCAGGCAAATGCCAGGGCACGGAGCGGGAAATCAGATGATCGAAGAAGGCAGACTGTCAGGCCGATTAAGCAGCATCGGAGGAACACGGCTTGATCGGTGGTGGACAGAGCGCGCTCCGGCAGGCCTTTTCTGGGCGCTTGTATTGGCGACGCTGCTTTTCAACGTAGGGACATCCGCTTTTCTGTTCCTCTACAACCTCTTTCTCCTCGACCTTGGTTTCCATGAGCAATTGTTGGGCATAACGGCGAGCGCTACAGCCCTGGGCAGTATGGCAGGCACAATACCGGCGGGAATATTAGCCAGACGGTTTGGGTTGAAGCGAGTGTTACTTGCTTCTCTGATTCTGAGCGCCTGTTCGTTTGCTGCGAGGGCTTGTTTTCTCTCGTATTCCACCCAGATCACTGTCTCCTTCCTGAGTGGCGTTGCGCTGTGCGGCTGGGCCGTCTGTCTTTTTCCTGCTGTTGCAAATGTGGTGCAGGAAGTCAGGCGCCCGTTTGCGTTCAGCATCCTGTTTGCTTCTGCCATTGCCAGCTGCAGCCTCGGCGGATTAGCCGGTGCAGTTATACCAGCCTGGTGTCAAAGGCTGTCAGCCAACTACGCGGCACACATGATCTCCGCAGTGGAGACGAAAAGAATCACACTGCTGCTGGGGTGCGCGATTACGATGCTTGCTGTCTGGCCGATCTCACGGTTGAGTAATGAAATACCTGTGCGGCGTGTACGGTCGTCATCGTATCGTTTCAGCCCGTTCCTTGCACGATTCCTTGTCGCGAGTGCGTGCTGGGGAATGGCGTTAGGATTTTTCAATCCATTTGTCAGTGTCTTTTTTTCGCGTTATCTTGGTGTTCCGCTGGTTAATCTGGGTGTCATATTTTCTGTCGCACAGCTGGCCCAGGCTGCTGCAGTACTCGTTGCGCCATTTCTTCTGCGGCGAGCAGGTCTGATTGCGGGTATTACGTTGACACAACTGGCAACGGCGGTCACACTCGGCCTGTTAGCTATGAGCCGAAGTTCTATACAGGCGGCGATATTTTTTTGCTGCTATCGAGCGGCAATGCACATGAGCGAACCCGGCATTCAGAGCTTATTAATGGATCGCGTCGCCGCTGAAGAACGGAGCGATGCGTCCGCGATGAACTTTTTGATTACCTCGATTGCGCAGGCCGTCGCTGCTGTCATAGCGGGTTTTACGTTCGCACGGTTTCGCTATCCATTTGTGCTGACAGGTATCGCCGCGGCAACGGCTGTCGCGGCGATACTCTTCAGCCTGCTTTGCTCCGCGCCGCGCCCTTCCAACCGCAAAATATCTTTTCTTCGACGAAGGAATTGCGAATCTGACGCGCAGGGAATTTAGGCGCCGCCGCATCCTAATGCTAAATCTGGCTGGATACAGCGTCGAAATCGCCATCGGCTTTCTGAAAAATGCAGTAGTATCTTTTCAGCCATACACTGCCGAGGGATATCATCGCCCGCCTGAACGAAGAGTCCGGTTCACTGCCACAGGCAGTTTCGGCCGACGATCCGATACGTCGTTCGGCACGGAGCGAGACTGCACGTTTACGGATTCAGAAGGTTGCGCTCGATCTCTTCTGGGAAAAGGGCTACAAGTCCACCACCACGCGCGACGTTGCCGCGACCCTTGGTGTACAGCAGGCGTCTCTTTACTACCACATCAAAAATAAGGAGGAGTTGCTGCATGGAATCTGTTATTCCTCCTTTATTCAGGTGATTCAAAACGCCGAGGCCGCTGTCGCCGCCAGCCGTGACCCTTTTGATCGCGTTCGTCAGATTGGCCGCAATCATCTCACGACCACGCTCGCCTATCAAAAAGAGTTTTCGGTCAGCATCATGGAGTGCCATGCACTTTCGCTTGACTATCGCGCAGAGATCGAAAACCTCTGGAAGCGTTATAAGACTCTGATCTACTCCACGCTGGATGGTGCAAAGGGTGCAGGTGTCATCCGGAACGATGTTCCGAATCGATATCTTTATATGACGCTGATGAGTATGTTGAACTGGTCGGTGATCTGGTATCGCCCGGGCAAAGGCCTGAGCGTCAGCGAGCTGGATCAGATCTTCGCCACAATTTACTTTAACGGCGCAGCGAAACCCGGGATTAGACGAACGAAGCGCGCAGCTTCTTCTCAAAGAGCCACGCAGTTTTCTTCGCCTCCAATCACCGTCTCTGTTGCTGTTCCGGTGAGCGAAACTCATTTGCGATTGCTCGATGTCGCCTGCACCCTCTTCACACGCAAGGGATACTTTGCCACATCGATCCGCGAAATCGCTGATCTTATGGGGCTGCAGAAGGCATCGCTCTATTACTACATCGCGACGAAAGAAGATCTGCTTTATCAAATATCAAGAGCAGCTCTGGAACACATCAGCGCTGGTGTGAAGGGAGCTCTGGAGCAGGTCTCCCGGCCCGCTGATCGCGTCCATACGCTCATCACGTCTCATGTGATCAGTCTGCTGTACCACCAAAACTGGTATGCCGCAGCGAACGATGAACTGCACGCCCTCTCCCCGGAACGAAGAGAAGAGATCGTCGCTCTACGCGATGAGTATGAGCTTCTTCTGCGAAAAACGCTCGAGGAGGGCCAGGCCGCAGGTATACTCCGCGCCGATATTCCTGCCAAATTCCTTGGCCTCGTCCTGCTTGGGATGATCAACCATATCTATCCCTGGTATCAACCGGAAATAGATCTCACCCCGATGGAACTGGGATCGCTCCTGGCAGACCTTTTCATGACCGGCATCGCCTCCGGAAATACTATCCACACAATCTAAGCGTCGCCTGTCCGCACCAACTCCCCCCCCGCAATTTTGGGCCAGGCAAAAACCCATCGAAATCATCGAGATAGGGTTCTTTGATGGCCTTTGTAGAAAATATCCAACTTTTCCCTTGACAATGACTGGTCCAACCAAACATAGTTTCCACCGTTCATAAATGCTGTCGACCGGTTGATAGAAACTAATGGTTCCCGACCCCGTTGCCGTGCAGGAAACCAGGGCCAGGACATTGAAAAGGAGCTGGGAAATGTCAGATTCCGTAAATTCCGTTGAGGTGCATCGAAGATGTAAAGCGTCTGCGTATCGGGTAGACAAATGGACTGACCGGATGATCCGGGAAAGCAGGACCTCGAAGCTGAAAGCTTCGGTTCTGCTGTTCGGCCTGCTGCTTTTTCTTGCCGGCGGTTCGTTGTCCGCGCAGATTGGTGGCTCAGGATCCATCAATGGTACTGTGACTGATCCTACGGGGGCAGTAATTGCAGGCGCGAGCGTCACGGCCACGCAGGTCGGTACGAATCTCAAGGTCACGCAGACCACCTCTGGCAGCGGCACCTATGTGCTTTCGCCTCTCACGGCCGGGGAATATATCGTGACCATCGCGGCTCCCGGATTCAAGACATTCACGCAGGAACACGTCACCGTCGACGCGCTGCAGCAGGTCGGGTTGAAGTCTCAGCTAAGCCTCGGTTCGAGCGTCGAGGTAGAGACTGTATCAGCCGCACCGCCGCAACTGGACACGACGAACGCCACAGTGGGTGCGACGATCGAGAACGAGGACTACACGCAGCTTCCTCTCGAGATCAACGGCAGTCCGCGCAACCCCACTGCCTTTGTTTATCTCATTCCCGGCGTCGCCAAGGGAGCCAACTCGCCCACCGGTATCTTCGATGGAACCGGCAGCGGCGGTCGTCTGGACGAGATATACATCGAAGGCTTCCCGCAGACCAGCATCTACGAGCAGGGCGATCCGCGTTACGTATCCAACCTGATATCGGTGGAAGCTGTCGATCAGTTTCAGGTGGTCACCAGTAATGCCTCCGCTCAGTTTCAGGGGCTGGGATTGCAGAACTACGTCATCAAATCCGGCAACAATCAGATCCACGGTTCGGTCTTCGAATATTTCCGCGACACCGCTTTCGATACGTGGGGATTCTATGCTCCCGCCGTCATCAACCCTACCGTCGGCCACGCTGTAAAGCCACTCGAGCACCAGAGCGAATACGGCGTCAACCTGTCGGGGCCGATCAAAAAAGATCGTATCTTTCTGTTTGCTTCGTACGACGGCTTTCTCTATCACAAGGACAATAACCCGACTTTCACTACCATTCCCACGATGCTGATGCGGCAGGCCAACTTCAGCGAGCTGCTCAATCTCTCCACCCCTCAGCCCGTCTACGATCCCGCAAGCTGCCCTGTAGGCAGCATCAGCGCGAACAGCTGCAGCCGCACCCAGGCCTCCTACAACGGACAGCCAAACGCATTCAACCCCAACCGCATCGGTTCAGCCGAGCAGTTCATGATGAAATTCCTCCCCACGCCAATCAACAACTCCGTCACCAATAACTATCTCTCGCAGATCCCCAGCAACACCTTCCACTGGGACACCACTGACCGCGGCGACATCAAAATCAACAACCAACAGCAGCTCAGCATCATCTTTAGCGCGGAGCTTGGCGGCGTCTACGGCTTCCAGTCCAACGGCAGCAACCCCGGTCCGCTCCCCTACGCCTCCGGTCAGGGCTATGAGACCAAGAACAAGCTCATCCTCCTCACCCACACTTACACCATCACGCCAAACATCGTGAACCAGTTGAAGTACGGCTTCAGCCGGTTCTATGGTCCGGTGTTCAATCCCGACTACAGAACTCCCGGCTTCGGTATAGGCACAGAGGGCGGAGTAACCGGACTCCCTGCGGGACAGGCTTCACAATCCTTCCCCACCACTACCTGGGCTGGAAACAACCCGCTGACCGAGTGGAGCGGCGACCAGGACTATGACGCACTCACCAATTACTTCACCCTTCTCGACAATGTGCAGTACGTTCACGGGCGCCACTCCATTACCGCAGGCGCATCGCATCAATGGCTTGAGCTCAACGATTACTCCTTCACCTCCGGCTCTTCCCCGGTTACGCTCGCCTATAGTAATGCCCAGACCGCGAACTACGTCAATGGAACCCAGGTCACGACCACTGGCAACAGCTTCGCAAGCTTCATCCTCGGCCAGGTCAACACCGGCAGCCTCACCCAGCTCCCCTTCACCGACACCGGTGCCCGCATCCGTCCCACCTCGCTCTATGGCCAGGACGACTGGTCCGTTACCTCGAAGCTGAAGGTTAACCTCGGCCTGCGGTGGGACTTCTACCCACCCTACCGAGAGGTCCTCAATCGCTCGTCCTTCTTCAATCCCACTCTGACCAATCCGATCACCGGAAATCTCGGGGCACTGCAGTTCGCTGGCAGTGGTACCGACTCCTGCAACTGCTCGACTCCAGTGAACAACTGGTGGAAGAACTTTGGTCCTCGAGTGGGCTTTGCTTACAGCGTGACAGATAAGACCGTGGTACGTGGCGGGTACGCCATCGTTTATTCCAAGGGAACCGGTGTCCGCAACGCTACCTACCTCGGCACCGGCCTTGCCGGCCTCAGCGCCACGCCCAGCTTCACCAGCACGACAACTGGCGACGCAGGCATGAACCTGAACTCCGGTTTCCCGGCATATCCTGCGCCGCCCACGATCAGTGCAGGCTACGGAACCTTCTACACAACGGCATCGTCGACACCTGCCGCGGGTATGTCGTACGCCGATCCGTATCTTGGGTCGAGAGCACCCTACGCAGATAACTTCACCCTGGGTATTGAACAGCAGCTCACTGGTAACCTCGCTCTCTCGATCAGCTACGTAGGTAGTCAGGGACACTTTCTTCCTGTAACCGCCGGCGGTGCTCGCGGCTACCAGAGCAATCAACTCAATCCGGCATACTACAACCTCGCCGGTCTGTTGAGCTCTACCGTAACTCCCGCCGTCCTTGCCCAGGCGCAGGCCATTGACCCGAGCATCAAGCTGCCCTACGCAACCTTTTCCGGCACGCTGGCGCAGATGCTGGTTCCATTCCCGCAGTATCAGGGCATATCGGACACCTACGACAACATAGGCAACTCCAACTACAACGCTCTGCAGACCACGCTCAGGAAGCGTATGTCGGACGGCCTTCAGTTCATGTTCAACTACACCTGGAGCGCTATTATCGACGACGTGGGCACCTATCGCAGCGGTTATCTGCCTACCCGCATCGAGCGCGGACGTGGTATCGCCGATACTCCTTCGGTTGTTTCCGCAACGGCAATCTACAAGCTTCCCTTCGGTACTGACCACACCCTCGGCAACGGCAATGTCGTCGTTCGTTCTCTGGTCAGTGGCTGGCAGCTTTCAGGCATCTACACTTACAGCTCTGGGATGCCGTTGGCCATTGTAGCCACTGGTTGCAACACACCAGGTGGCGGACAATGCATGCCCGACTACAACACAAACTTCTTTGGTGCGGTGCGCATTAACTCCCATAAATGGGGTAAGGGTGCGACAGCGACGGCATCCCCTGCGTACATCAATATCAACGCCTTCAATAACGCTCCGCCTGCGTATACCTTTGGCAACGTAGCCCGTACTGCACCATTCGGTCTGCGTGGCCCCGTCTCCTTCGACCTGGATATGAGCCTTAAGCGCACCATTGCGATCCACGACAATGTAAAGCTTCTGCTCGATGTGTCAGGGTACAACGTTACCAACAGCACAATCTTCAACACGCCTGCTGTCAGCACAGGAACGGCATCCACCTTTGGTACGGTGAATGGTCAGGCAAACAACTCACGTGATATCCAACTGGCAGCGAGAATCGATTTTTGAGTGATTGCGGACAGCGGCTGTGTACAGGCCGCTTGTCTGCAGTTTGTGTGATGATGACAACTCTAAACACGAAAAATCAGCCAATCGAAGTAGTTCCTTAGTCTGACGCAAGCCGCCTCGGAGAGAATCGATATGCAGCATTTGGTATCCGTTTACCGCAGCCAGCGACGATTCCGATTTGTTCTGCTTGGCTTCTTTGTAGCCTTACTTTCATTGGCATCAGCGGCGGCCCAGGAGGCCCGTCCTTTTGTCGAACCGGCTGCGAATCTGATTCCGAGAACGCCCGCAAATCCCACTCTGCCAAACATCTTCATCATCAGCGATTCAACGGCCGATTTTCACCCCGACCGCGATCATGAAGGCGCCGCGGCCATCCAGGGCTGGGGTGATTTCTTTCCGGCCTTCTTCGATCCCACAAAGGTAAATGTCGTGAATGCGGCACGCGGTGGCCGCTCCACACGAACCTACATGACCGAAGGTCTATGGGACAAGGTGCTGGTCGAGATGAAACCAAACGATGTCGTTCTTCTCCAGTTGGGTCAAAACGACATCTTTGAAGTCAACGACAGAATCGCTCGTGGCACCATTTCCGGAATTGGCAACGAATCACAGGAGATTGACAACCAGGTCACCCACAAACATGAGACGGTCCATAGCTTCGGCTGGTATCTCCGCAAATATGTTCAGGACACACGGGCAAAGGGCGCTATCCCCATCGTAATGTCTTTGACGACCCGCAACGTATGGAAGGATGGCCACGTCGAAGTGGGTGTCAGCGGTTATCGCGAATGGTCTCGCACCATCGCGGAGCAGGAACATCGCACCGACTTCGTCGATGTCAGCGCAATCATTGCACGAGAGTACGAGAAGCTCGGCCAGGCAAAAGTAGCCGGACTCTTTCACGCTCGTGAGCCCGTTCACATGACAACCCCGGGCGCATTTCTCGCCGCGCAATGTACAGTGGCCGGTTTGAAAGCGTTGCTAGATGCGCCGGTCTCGCAATATCTCTCCAATCTTGGTGAACAGGTATCCTCCGCCACTGAACTTTCCTTCAAATGGCCGGTCAATCCAAAGCAGCCGACGCTCTGGATCATTGGTGACTCAACGGTACGCAACGGCGATGGAGAGGGAACCGGCGGGCTCTGGGGCTGGGGTGACGAGATCGCTCCTTACTTCGATAGCACTCGGCTGAATGTAGTCAATCGCGCAGTCGGCGGTAGGAGCAGTCGAACCTATTACACAATGCACTGGCCCCTGCTGTTGCCTTCCATTCAACGTGGAGACTTCGTCATCATGCAGTTCGGTCACAATGACTCCGGCGCGCCGGACGATAAAACTCGCGCTCGCGCGGTTTTGCCAGGAGTTGGCGACGAGACCCGCGAGATCGTAAATCCGATAACAGGCATGCGTGAGATAGTGCATACCTATGGCTGGTACCTCCGCCAATTCATAGCCGAACAAGAAAGAAGGGAGCAACACCGCTTCTGTGTTCTTTAGTTCCTCGCAAGGTCTGGGTCGCGGGAAAGATTCGACGAGAAGACTACGCCAGATGGGCAGCGGAGGTTGCGAACTCCGAGAGCGCTCCTCTTCTTAATCTCAATGAGATCGTTGCGGCCCGATATGAACAGCTTGGCCAGGAAAAAGTGGAGGCTTTCTTCGGAGACCCGAACACTCACACTACGCTCGAAGGCGCCACGATGAATGCCCGTGCCCTTATTCAAGCTCTTAAGAAGCTTCAGCCCGACCCGTTGAATGAATACCTTTTATCGAATAGTCTGCAGCCTGAGTCGTAATTGATCAGGAGTTCGCTACGCGAAGAGATTTCGACTAATTCATATGCGGATGCTCATCAGCAGTTTCCGGACCTGCTCGAAAGGGTTTATCCGACTTAACCTGCTTCAGGAAACAACGAGCTTTTCGAAAAAATGAACAACCTCATTTTCGCTGTTGTCAGTTTATTGCTGGTTGTCTCTCCGCTTGTCGGTTTCGCGGCTGACACGGTTCTGAATCCGGCCCACATTGATTTTTCGGTTGCCGGCTATCGTGGCAGCTCGAGCCCTTTGCCCACAGTGTCTGCGGTGATTTCTCTCAAACCGTCCGGCAGGGATGATACTGACCTGTTGCAATCGGCGATCGATCATGTTGCTGCTCTGCCGCTTGATGCGCATGGTTTTCGCGGGGCCATTTTTTTGTATTCAGGCCAGTATCATGTGACCGGACAGGTCCGAATCACGGCCAGCGGCATCGTTCTTCGCGGCAGCGGGACTGCATCGACCACTATCTTTGCCGATGGCAAAAGTCGCCGCACTCTCATTCAGATTGGCGGTACGGCCGATCCTCTTCTTGAAGAGTCTGTGCCGGTGATGGATGAGACAGTCTCAGTGGGCTCACGTCTTCTTACTCTTTCTTCTGTCGCGGGGTTCGTTGTGGGGGACCGTGTTGTCGTTCGCCGTCCCAGCACACAGGAGTGGTTCAGTGCCATGAGCATGACCGGTCTTCCGGGAACTTTTGCTAACCAGCGTCTCGACTGGAAGCCTGGCTCCCATGACCTTGTGTGGGACAGGATTGTTACTGCATTAAATACCTCGACGAAGCAGATCGAACTGGATGCTCCCATTACTACGGCGCTCGAGAAGAAGTATGGCGGCGGCACTGTCGCTAAAGTTCAATCCGGCGAGGCCCTGCAGAACATAGGCGTTGAGGACCTCACTCTTGATAGCGCCTATGACAGGCAGCAACCGAAGGACGAGGAGCACGCCTGGATTGCTGTTGCTCTAAACCATGTCGAAGATGCCTGGGTCCGACGAGTTACGGCTCGCCACTTCGTCAGCTCCGCTGTGCGAGCTGACCAACGCGCTCGGCGCATTACTATTGAGGACTGTCGCAGCGAGTCGCCTGTCTCTGAGCCAGGCGGCTATCGCCGTCAGTCTTTTCTGGTCTATGGCCAGCAGGTATTCGTCCACCGCTGTCACAGCGAGGCTGGCATGAACGACTTTGCCATCGGCCTGCTTGCGGCTGGTCCCAATGTCTTTCTTGACTGCGATGCTACCGGCTCTATCGGCGCTAGTGGGGCATTTGAAGGCTGGGCTTCGGGTGTGCTCTACGAGCGCGTTCATGTTCCTGGCTCCCGGCTTCAACTCCTGCTTGACCAGGATCGTGCTCAGGCTGCGGGATGGACTGCCGCTAATTCACTCATCTGGAACTCTACTGCACAGACAGTCGACGTTCTTGGACCGCCAGATGCGCCAAACTTCAAAGTTGAATCCAGCCAGTCCCTCTTTGAAACCGAACTAGCCGCTCGGGGGATGCACTTGCCGGCACGTTCCGCTCACATACTCCTCGCATCCAATCTGCGCGCTCCCGACTTCCACGACATCACCGTGAAAAAACCTGCTGAATTGCCGCAGCATCCCTTCGATATCCTCAATGGACGCTTTGTTGTGGATGGCAAAGTGGCCTGGGGCGAATCGCAGAACGAAGCCTGGTGGCGTGGCGACACCTCGCCTGCGACCGCAGCGCAGTCTACGGGGTCCAGTATCTCCCGCTTTATGCCTGGGCAGGTTGGACCAGGTATGACCGAAGACCTGCCGGACTATGTCCATAGGTTGAAGCAGCGTGGAATTGTCTTCTATAACAGTATGCCCGGCCTTTGGTATGAACACCGCCGCGATGCTCATACTGTTATCCATCAACCCAACAGCGAGGTCTGGGCGCCTTTCTACGAGATGCCCTGGGCACGCAGCGGAAAAGGAACTGCCTGGGATGGACTCAGTCTGTTCGATGTATCGCGCTATAACACCTGGTACTTCGAGCGTCACAGGGAGTTCATCAAGCTCGCAGGAGAGGAGGGCCTGATTGTCTATGTCAATTTCTACAACAACCACAATGTTCTGGAGATTGGCCCCCACTGGATCGACTTTCCGTGGCGCCCTGCCAATAACATCAACGACACCGGTTTACCCGAGCCACCGCCGCTGAAGCCTAACAACCGCAATGATGTTGGCAATGAGTTTTTCAGTGTCGACTACGTACCTCTCCGCAAGCTGCACCATGACTATATTTTTCATACTCTGGATGAGCTCGGCGATCTGCCCAATGTGATCTTTACCGCGGCCTACCAGTTTGCAGGGCCACTCGCATTCGAGCAGTTCCTGCAGGACACGATTGCAGAGTGGGAGAAGCTGCATGGCCGTCGTATTCGCATCGCTCTCGTGACCGGGAAGAACACGACAGACGCTATTCTCGCTGATCCTGTTCGCTCAAAACAGATTGCAGTCGTTGACATGCGCTACTGGGAGTACGAACCAGACGGTACTCTCTTCGCTCCTAACGCAGGCGAGAACCACGCCTTTCGCGAACTCATCAGCAAACAGTTCAAGGGCTACACGGATACCCCACCCCCAACAACGCCCGAACAGGTCTACCGTGAGGTCCGCGAGTATCGTGACCGCTATCCCAACATCGCATTTCTTCCCATGGAAGAAGGCGCAGGCCCACTCCCCATTCTTATGAGTGGTGGAGCATCGCAGTCCTCCCTGCGCGGAGGCATTGTTATGCCTCCAGCGACTGTTTCGAATGCACCAGGAGTACCAGGCGCTGCGCCCAGAGACAGAGCTGATGCAGCCGTCGCCGGTCGTCGCGGAGTTTCCCAGGACACCATCATCGACCGCTTCGTCAATGAATATCTTCCAACTGACTTGATGAAAATGGTCCCGCTTGACGGTATCGTCGAAGACCACACACATAACTGGGTGCTCGGTACCGAGGCAACAGACGTTATTCTGATTGATTCGCGCTGGGGTTCATCAATCCAACTCGCGCGAGCCCTCCCGCAGAGGACCTATACCGGAGTCTGGTTCAATCCTGTCACCGGCGAATCACAGGATGCCGGCAGGATCTCGGGCGAAGGCGGCTCAGTGCAGAAAAAACCTGATGACAAAGACTGGCTTTTACTGCTTAGGGTAGTCCGTTAGCAGGAACAACATGGAACGTTCGCGACTCGAATCCAGCCTTACTGCAATTCGTAAGCGGCTCCATGACACCTACACTGACAGGCTCGATGGTAAGACTTCGGAAGAGTTCTGGTTGCGAAAAATCAACGACTGGCGGATGAAGATCGATCACTTCGGGAAAGGGTCCTTCGCAAAACTGACGACGGTTGAATGCCACTTCTAACGCTTTGTCTGTCACCGGAGGGAGAGACTATGCTCATCTACACTATGGTTCGCAGATATGGCAGACTAGCCCTTCTTACGAGTTGGCTGTTCCTTGCAATTGCGTTGTCCTGCAAGGCTCAAGCATCGGAATCATCCGTTCTTCGCGTTGCCGCCGACGGCTCGGCGCAGTACAAAACAGTCCAGGCAGCGGTCGATGCCGTTCCTCCTACAGGCGGGACAGTTCTCATTGCACCTGGTACCTATCGCGAGCAGGTGATCATCAACCAGTCTTACGTGACGCTGCGCGGAACGGGGGCAGACCCGGCGGCGACGGTCCTGGTCGACGACACCAGCCAGGGGACGCGGGGCACCAAGCCGAGCTACGCGACCGTCCATGTGCTCGGCAGCGATTTCCACGCGTTTAACCTCACATTTCAGAACGACTTCAACCACACACACGAACAGGTGTCCGCGGGATCGCAGGCGCAGGCGCTTAACCTGGAAGGCGACCGAAACATTCTCGACCACGTCAGCATCCTTGCGAACCAAGACACGCTCTACATTGGCGCTCGCGGCTGTGGGCAGGCAGGAAGCCTGAGAACATCGGCTCCAGGCTCGACATCTTTCCCGCCGACTTCGCAACCCGCCCCACTTGCCACCAATACACCCTGTACGCCGGCAGTTACACGCAGTTACTTTACGCACTGCGTCATTGCCGGGAACGTCGACTTCATCTACGGCGACGGCAACGCTGTCTTCAATGAATGCGAGATTCACAGTACGCTACACGCCGCAGGCGGCTACCTGACGGCGCAGGGCAAGTATCTCCCTAACCAACAGTCCACGTTCGTCTTCAACCATTGCCGGCTGACCGCCTCACCCGGTGAGGCCCATGTCTATCTTGGTCGCCCCTGGCGCCCATATGCGTCCGTGGTCTACCTCAACACAGAGATGGGAGCCCACATCGAACCAGCGGGCTGGCGCGAATGGCATCCGGGCGAGACTCACAATCTCGACACGGTCTTCTACGCCGAATACAAGTCAAGTGGCCCGGGAGCCACCCCAGCAGCTCGCGATTCGCATTCTCACCAGATAACGGCCGCACAGGCCAGGCAGTTCGAGACGAAATTTTTCCTGGCTGGCACAGACGGCTGGGATCCCAGGGAAGCGAAGTGACGGCCTACTTCTGCAGTGGTTGCCAGCCACGTTGGCTGGACCGGCTCTCGCGCCCTTCAACACCACTTAGCACCACAATGCACAAAGGAGCACGCATGCAACTATACTCGTCGACCCTGGTGATACTGGCATTCTGCTTGTCAGCAGCCGCAGTGGCGCAGGATACACGCACGGTTACTGAACCAGTGATTCCGGCTTTCTGTACGGAACTTGACGCTCATCTCGCCTCGATCAGCGGCGGGACCTACAACACGCTGTCACCGGCCGACGAAGGCAAGCTCGATACAGATCGGATTCAGAATGCCATCGACAGTTGCGGAAAAGGAAAAGCCGTCGCCCTCCAGACTCACGGTGGGTTCAACGCATTTGTCAGTGGTCCGCTAGAGCTTCGCGAAGGAGTGACTCTTGTAGTGGATAAGGGCGCCACCCTCTTCGAGACACTCGACCCTAAGGTATTGGAGATCTCTCCAGGCAGCTGTGGTATTGTCAGCAAAGATCCCGGGCGAGGATGTAGGCCGTTGATCTTTGTAAGCCATGTGTCGGATGCTGGCGTCATGGGAGACGGAGTCATTGATGGAAGAGGCGGCGAAAATATTCTCGGCAAAACCATGTCTGCGTGGGACCTTGGCGAACAGGCTCTCAAAGACAATGGCGGGCAGAAGGTCAGCCGCCTTATCGTTGCTGACCATGCCGACAACTTTACCCTCTACCGCATTACGCTGAGAAACTCGCCTAACTTTCACGTTTCCTATAACGCAGGCGATGGTTTCACGGTGTGGGGCGTCAAGGTAGACACCGTGCACCGTATCGCGAATGCTCCACATCCTCTCTCACGAAATACCGACGGCATCGATCCGGGCAATGGCTCGAAAAATATCACGATCACCCATTGCTTTTTTCGGGAAGGTGACGACAACGTGGCCATTAAAGGGGGGGCCGGCGGCGTCACCAACATGACCATAATCCATAACCATTTTTACTGGGGGCACGGAATGTCTATTGGTTCCGAGACGAACGGCGGAGTTAGTAAGGTCCGTGTCACGGACCTTACCTTAGACGGAACCGACTCGGGCATCCGCATCAAGTCCATGGGCACGAAGGGCGGCCTGGTCCACGATATCGTCTACGACGACATCTGCATTCGGAACTCAGGCCGCCCGCTGGATATCACCGCTGCCTACGCAGCAAATGGTCCAGTTAAGGGAAACTCACCCCCCACCTTCCGCGACATCACGCTGCGTAACGTGAGCATCTCTGGAGGCGGCAAGATTCTCTTCGATGGCTACGATCATGATCATCGCGCGCAGGTTAACATCGACGGAGTTTTCCTTGCTGACAGTACGCACCCGGATACGCCGTACACCTACACCTTCGACAATGCAGACGTCGTCTTCGGCCCTGGTGGAAGCAATATCCAGCTTCCTGCTGGCACGGACGCCACCCTCTCCGGTTCGCCAAGCAAAGGAACACCCTACTCCTGCGTCGATCGATTCGTTCCCTTCCCAACGGAATAGCATTTGGAGAAACGTCGGAGTCTCAGTTGCTGAAGAGCCGACTTTCAAGGAATAAGACGACTGACGATTCCTTTTGAATGGCTTCGCTAAGTTCGCTTACTGTGAAAGTTCGAACGGTAGGGTTCGTATTAGTGAACAGCGTGATCATGTCGGCTCTGGTGCAAATAGCACGCTGAAACGAATTGCAGAGTTGGGGGAGAGATCGATTACGTCAGCTGCTGGCAGCATGGAGGTCGTTCCGACAGCCTGCACTCCTGGCAACTGCTCCAACCTGGAGCGCACAGTTAGATTGAAGGCGTCAATGGCAGCCTGATTGGAGTATTGCTCGCGAGGGAGGCTATAAGCGGCAGTCAAAGTGTGATCGGTGTGGAAGCCGAGGTCGATAGATCGCATCTTCTCAAAGCTCCGCAGCAACAGTCCGGATGCAGTAAGCATAACGAGGGCAACTGCGAGTTCCGCGACTACAAGGGATGAGCGCAGGCGTGCATGACCACCGCCGGCGGAGCCGGTGCGTCCACCTTCTTTCAATGCTTCATTGACTTCGGTGCGTGCTGCGGCAAATGCAGGAATCAATCCGCAGAACAGGCCGGTGAGCACCGTCAATCCGAGCGAGAAGGCCACAACCTTCCAGTCAAGACCAATGGAGCTGACGCGGGGTAGAGTCTCGGGAAGGAAGCTGATGCCAATGCGAAGAGCAACGGCTGCCAGTGCCAATCCCAGCATCCCCCCGGAGATGCTGAGCAGGAGTGCCTCGATAAGGGATTGGCGCAGGATAGCCGCTCCGCTGGCTCCTAACGCGAGGCGCACGGAGATCTCGCGCCGGCGACGGATGACGCGAACCAGTAATAGACCGGCGAGATTGGCACAGGCGATAAAAAGAACCACCGTGACAGCAAGCAAAAGGGTACGGACCAGTGGCCTGGCCTGCGCTACGGTGCTCTCATCAAGCCGCTGGACATCAGGATGAATACGACGACTGCGGAGCGCTGCCGGAAAGTTTCGCATGATCTCCTGCGCCGCGCCGGCAGCATCCTGCTGGGCCTGCGCCGGGGTGATACCGGGCTTCAGCAGTCCGACCATGTTGTAGGCCCAGGCTCCGGCAGAGCCCTGGCCTCTTTCAGCCTGCGTGAAGCTCATGGGTACCCAAAGCTCGGCGCGGTTCAACTGACCGGGAACCAGAGGGAATTCGAATTCGCGCGGCATCACGCCGATGATTTCGTAGGGCTTGCGGTCGAGAAAAATCTTTCGGCCCAGTATGTGGATATCGCCATCGAAGCGACTGCGCCAGGTCTGGTAGCTGAGCAGCACCCTCTGCTGACTGCCATCGTCCTCCTGCTGGGTAAAGGAGCGGCCCATCAATGGCGAGACGCCGAGCACGGGAAACATGCTTGCTGTAAGCCGCGCGGCATTGATCTGTGCCGGAGTACCGAGGCCTGAAAGTTCATAGGTAGAGGCCTGGTAGCCGCCCAGGTTGGAGAATGCACGAGTGTCTCGCATATAGATGCGAATGCCATAGGGTGTGACGCCGGGTGCATCGGCGCCATACTCTACGCCCTCAAGCCTGTCGCCGAGCGTGGCCAGTCTGGCTTGATTGGGAAACGGCAAGGGCCGCAGCAGCACACCCTCAACGATGGAAAAGATAGCGGTGCTGGCGCCGATGCCAAACGCCAAGGTGAGGATCGCTGTAAGGGCGAATCCTGGGGACTTGCGCAGTTGACGCATCGCATAACGAATATCTAGAACAAGAGATCCCAATGTAGTCTCCGAACGCACCAGCGCACTTGTGTTAAGGATCGCACGTTCGTTGCCAAGTCATCGCACGGCGTAATCGCTCGTTTTCAGGGAGATGCGCTCTTGAAGCAGGGCCGCCTCGCATCGAGCTGTCCGGAATCGAAAATCGATGTCCGAAACCGAACACTCAGGTCCCTTCTCAAAAAACGCGCTTCACTTTCTTTATCATGTTGTGCCCTAACAACGGGTTCTCAACGAGTGCATAATCGCCGAGTATCAAGCCGAGGCACTCCACCGGCAGTGGCTCAATGAGCGCATTGGCCTGACGTCGCCAACTGAGGCTCAATCGAATGGATGGCTGGTGCCTTAGTCGGGCTGGGCTTTCGGTTTTGCGCCCATAATCAAGAGCCACAACATGAAAAGCATCTCCACGAGTTGGATAGGACTTATCCATCGTGAGACGGCAGCCTCGTATTGCGGCAACACCAACGAGGTGAAACTGTTGGCTAGATAGGCAAAGCAGCCGGCCATAAGCAGGATTCCAAGGACGCGCGGAATAAAGCCCGACCGATATACCAGCAGTCCGAGAGGATAGAGCCAAAGGCCCCAGAAAACTCCGGCCACATCGAATCCTGCTCCACGCAGGCTGAGAAACAGCCTCATCAATGCGATGCGTTGCGGCTCATCGAATACGGATAAAGAATCAGTCCCGGGCGCAAGGGTAGCGACAGCCACTGAGTTCAACTCATTCAGAAATGAAATCGGGATGGAGACGAGAAGCAGAACCAGCATCAGCAGCGCATGCCTCTGGTTCACCCCCTTCAAAAGGTGGTACAGAGCCAGCGCCACAAAGATGAAGATTGTTTGGCCCGCGAGGTCTGCAAAGATGCCCAGCCGGAAGAGGGTCTCGGAAGCGGCAATGTTGTGAGCCGTGGCTGTTGGATCGCCATGCACCATCAGCTTCCCCGGGACATAAAGCAGACCAAAGAAGCCCGGAATTGACCCAAGTAGATAAAGCAAGCCTGCGAATCTTCCCGGATTCATGGTTAAGCTCATGTGTCTTCCTCGATTCACGTAGAAGATAGGTCAAAGACCGGCAAGAGGGTGCACCGCGAGACTCACTCAAATGATGGTATTGACGTGATACCTGTAGTGGAACGCCATTCTGATCCCTGAATTCAAACAGGAAGTGTCCAGTACAAGTTTAGCTGGCGAGAAACCGCCAAAGCACTCATCGAGCTTCGTCCAAGCCTCGACACTTCCGTTTTGCTCCCGAGTCACGAGCTATCCGTAAGCAATCTCAACTTCCTGTTTGCTGACCACTTAGTCGGTAAGAAAAGAACCCAAGCGTTGAATGGTAGGTCAATTGGTCAATTCAGGAAAACTGAGCCCCCTGGATCCCCTAGCGCTAGCTTGGCGAACTCTCCCGCAGGAGGGCGGATGCGAGGTACCGGTATGTATTGGAGGTCACTTCAGCGGCTGAGGCGAGGACTGTTACGGACAGGCTGGGGCTTGAAGATGTGACTCTATATCAGAGGACAGGGGAGGGAGAGCATCTGGAAGGGGTGGTGAGGAAGCTGGCGCAGAGTGCGGGTAGGGAGTCTGAAGGGTCTTACGATCACGAATCGCCAGAGTGGTTCGGAAAAGTCTAAGCGGATTCAGTCTCTCATAATTGGTGGAGATTTTTGGTCTTAGTTGTTGACTTCAGGCCAAAGCGCTCATTGAGACCTTAATACTGAAATTGATGGCGCTCCAAAGAGAAGTCTAGGCAACCGGGATGCAATCCTGCGTTGGCGCCCGTAGTTCTCGCAAAACGGAGTTTTGACCAAGTTCAAGCTCCCAGCGAACCGAGTTGTGGACAAGCCGACTTTCCGGGACTAACCCTCACGAATAGACATCTCGCTCGATCTCCCGATCCCCTAAGCGATGCTCAGCCTCCGGACCGATTTACTACTCGACGCATCTCACGGTACGTCACCTCGCGGCCAGTGTCTGGCTCCGCTTCCGCGGAAGACCCGTCGCAGTGAAGACTTCTTGAAACTTCGGATTATTCCGCAACCCAACAAACAACGGATTGATGGCCAGCCCTATCATATCGGGGTCTCGCTGCTCCGCAAGCAGCGTCAGCTCCCGAATCGCCTCGTCGTCATGCCCCAGAGCAGCCTCCGCCTCGGCCATAGAGCGGGTTGGGTGCTCCGGTGACGGATGGAGCTTTTTCTCCTGTTCAAGAATCGCTGCCCACATCGCCTGCTCTCCCGCGCGATGATAGGCCTCCGTAGCAATGGCTATAGTAGTGAGTGCTTCCTGGTCCTTCCGTAGCTCGGCCACCCGCCGCAGCTCATCAAGATAACGTGCGAGATCGCGTGGCTCGACCAGACTCAGGATGGCCAGAATACGATGCGGTGAAGCAGCATCGAAGCCCTTCGATGTAAGCTCCTGGAGCGTATCAATCGCCTGATTGCGATGCCCGTCCAACCCCAGGGCAAGTGCTTTGATGCCAAGGATCGCGGGAGATGCCGGGTTCAGCCGCTGTGCCACATTCAGATGTTCCAGGGCCTCCGGATAACGCGCCTCATGCGTCAGCATCGAGCCGTACCAGTGCTGTGCGATCGTGCACTGCGGATTCAACCGTATCGCCGTCTCAAACTCCTTCGTTGCCGCCGCCTCAACCCATAAGAAAAAGAAATCGACAAAGCCCAGAGCCGCATGCGCCTCGGCCAGATTCGGGTCAAGCGCAATGGCTCTCTCGGCCGCCTCTCTCGCCCTGGTGTATGCCATCCTACGATGGAGTGGTTGAATACTCACGCGACAGTAGATCCGTAATCGCTAATCCTGCATAGGAAGGCGCGTACTTTGGATCCTTGCTGATCGCTTCTTCAAAAGATCGCCGGGCATGTTCAAGCGAGCCCGGCGTTCGCTCCTCGTACAAATAAACACCTTCCAGGTACAGCTCTTCAACGTCGGCCCTTGATGACGTTGATGCCAGTGGAAGCTTGCTGGAGAGTGAGCCAGGCTTCGTCAGAACGTGGCTTGCACGGTAAGCATATATACCAACTGCAACCAGGCAGATACAGGCGCCGCCCGCAACCAGCATCTGCCAAAACCATCGCTGCATTACGGATAAATCCCGGGATTCATCTGCATCGCGCTTCAGGATGACTTCAGTGGGTTCGGCATCAGAATCCGTACTGTCCTTGAAACTCGTCTCTACCCCAGAGGTGGAAGACCCCCTCTCGCCGGCAGCTAGCCAGCCTTCCAATTCCGAAATGATCACATAAACACTGGCCCGTGCCTCACCCGGAATCCGTCGTACAGGAAGACCCCGCTGCTTCTCCCAGCGCTTGGCCGTGCGTTCGTCCCGGTTGAGATACTCTGCTATCTCCTTCCAGCCCTGAAGATGATCTTTTCCTGTCGCGATCAAAACTTGGCCTCTGCGAGATATGCTTTTTCGCTTTCGTACACAGTATCGCGCAACCTACTGCTGAAAACCCCCATCGCTCAAAAATATACTTGAGAGAAGAATGCAGAATCAGGCTCGAAAAGGCCAGCAATCCTGTAGAAGAAGCGCTTTCAACCTGCCTTCAGGAACCCTTCTGGTCAGGAAATAAGCCCCGCACTCTTATTGGAGGCGGGCTAAAAACGAAATGTATCTCTACGTCGTCCAGATAGAAGGAGGCCGGATCGTTGACCGCAGCGAACGTAATGGAATCAGATCCTGCTCCAAGGACGTTGAAGGAGGTATAACCTCCCGGTGTACTCGTATCTACAAGGTCGAGCAACAGAGTGCAGATATCCTTTACAGTCTGGGTCTGGCTGGGCGGGTTCGACCAAGGTCGAAGCCTGCCCAGCCAGATCGTCTTACACAAAGCGGCGACGTAACACGCCGCCAATACTCAGCAGACCGGTGCCTAGCAGCAGGAGGGTGGACGGTTCCGGGGTAATTGCAGGAGGAGTCGTGGAGGTCGTGGCCTGATCAAGAGCTGTCTCGCCAAGAGCGATGACATACGGCGCGGTTTGGACTGCGGTCAGATCGACCGTGCCCGTGCCCAATGACGCGATCTGAGCCGCGCTGAGTGTATAGGACCAGGGATCGGGAACCGGATCATAACCAGAGCAGAACATGAAATCCGCGCTGCATGTCGCCACCTCGATGTCTCCAAGATAGACGTTGACAGCCGATGTCGGTTGCTCTGCAAAAGGGGACATAGTGTCGTAGTTGCCAAACGTCCCAGAGATGGTGATCGCCGAATCGTCAGAAAGGATGTCAAAGCTGCCGATCGTCACTGTGGCAAGGGGAAAGGGACCAGTCGATATGTTGGGTGAGGTGTACTGACCGACTGTCTGGATGTTGTCGGCACGGGCAGCGAGGCTGAGAGAGCTATGGGATGATTTATCAGAATTATGTAGTCTGACGCTAGACCCTTGCCCGCAAGGAGACTCGCTTTACTCAGTTCTTCATCCAGTTTCGAAAGCGTCAAATTTTCGTCCGCTTTAGAAGTGAACTTGCATTGAATTGTGGATTCGCCGGCTGCTGGGTCTTCACCGTCCCATCTACCTACGAGCGCTCCATCCCTTCCAGCGTCGTTACCAGGAAGAAAATTCTGGACTGGTCTTCTCAGACACTCTTCTGCAACCGAAACGCAAAGATCCTGAAACGCCTTCCATCCAAGAAGATGAAGCGGATAAGGGGCACTTGCCGCCAAAAACGTTCCTGTCGCATCTACAACTTCAGACATGTGTACATCTGATAAATGAAAACACGTGATGACGTTATACCGAAGCGCAATAACAAATCTTTGCGAAGGCGATACCGGCAGCCCTGAATCGTCGAGGACTGGTGATATTTATGAGCGCGGGACACATATGCCTAAACGCCACCTCCGCAGGTGGCAAGGAGAGCGCGCAGAAAGGGAGAATCGGGCTGTTGCGAAACTCGTCGGACAGCAAGGTGAGCGCCCGAGCTAGATCTCATAGACTGCTCCCAGCCCAGTCACCACTTTCTCCGCGCTAGCCAATTCGATTTTGGGACCTAA
>Ga0302308_10000412_pt1 | contig 37490 bp, 32 predicted proteins | sample III_Palsa_E3_3_FD_200531 | JGI IMG/M metagenome (GOLD analysis project Ga0302308, IMG submission 200531) | Peat permafrost microbial communities from Stordalen Mire near Abisko, Sweden - III_Palsa_E3_3 | ecosystem: Environmental > Terrestrial > Soil > Palsa > Peat permafrost | place: Sweden...
AGCAGGAGACGGCGATTCAGACGACGCTGCTGTTCTTCGAGCTGGAGTGGGCGGCGCTATCGGATGAGCGCGCCGAGGAGCTGCTCGCGGGCGAGGGCTTGGACTTCTGCGGGCACCACCTGCGCAATGTGCGCCGCTATCGCGAGCACCTGCTGAGCGAGCCCGAGGAGAAGATCCTCGCTGAGAAGTCACTCACGGGCGCCAGCGCATGGACGCGCCTGTTCGAGGAGCTGACCTCGGCAATCGAGGTTGAGCTACCCGGCAAGCAAGGCACCGAGACGCTTGCGCTGGACGTCGCGCTCAGCCGCCTGTCGCTCGCTGATCGGGAGGTCCGCCGCAGCACCGCCGAGGCCGTCAGTGCCGCGCTGGCACCCGGGCTTCGCACGCGCGCCTATCTGTTCAACACGCTGCTCGCCGACAAGGCCACCGATGACCGTCTGCGCAGCTATCCCCACTGGCTGGCCGCGCGCAACCTCTCCAATGAGGCCAGCGACGAGTCCGTGGATGCGCTGATCGAGGCGGTGCGCGGGCGCTATGAGATCCCCCGCCGCTGGTACCGGCTGAAGGCAAAGCTGTTGGGGGTGGAGCGGCTCGCTGACTATGACCGCATGGCGTCCGTCACCGAGGACGAGGCGAGCTTCCCGTTCGCCCAAGCGCGCGAGATCGTGCTCGACTGCTACTCCTCGTTCTCACCGGAGCTGGGCGCCGTCGCCAAACGCTTCTTCGACGAGCACCGGATCGATGCGCCGGTGCGCCCAGCCAAGCGCGGGGGCGCCTTCTGCGCGGCAGCAGTGCCGTCGGTCTTCCCATATGTGCTGCTCAACTACACAGCGCGCAGGCGCGACGTGCTGACGCTCGCGCACGAGCTCGGCCACGGCGTTCACTTCGCGCTCGCTGCGCCTCAGGGCGTGTTCCATCAGAGCACGCCGTTGACGCTCGCCGAGACCGCGTCGGTGTTTGGTGAGACGATCGTGTTCGGACGGCTGCTGGAGGAGGACTCACAGCCCGCCTCACGCCTGGCGCTGCTGGCGGAGAACCTCGAGGACACGATCGCGACGGTCTTCCGCCAGGTGGCGATGAACCGCTTCGAGGACCTCGTGCACACCGCCAGGCGCGAGCAGGGCGAGCTATCTGCAGATCGCTTCGGCGAGCTATGGGCGGAGAGCCAGTCAGAGATGCTCGGCGACTCGGTTGAGCTGACTGAGGGCTACCGCACCTGGTGGTCCTACATCCCGCACTTCATTGGTAGCCCCGGCTACGTCTACGCCTATGCCTATGGGCAACTGCTGGCGCTTTCCGTATACGAGCGCTACGAGCAAACGGGTGCGGAGCTGGTGCCCCGCTACCTGGAGATGCTGGCAGCCGGAGGCTCGCGCAGCCCACAGGAGCTGGGCGAGATCGTCGGCGTGGATCTGGCCGATCCGGGTTTCTGGACAGCGGGGCTGGACCTTGTCGAGCGCCAGCTGCAGGAAGCTGAAGCGGCCGCGGAGGCGTCCGGGCGACTGCAATGAGCTCTACCTTTGCGGGAAAGACTGTTCTGGTGACGGGAGCGTCTCGCGGCATAGGCCTGTCGACCGCGCGCCAATTCGCATCGCTCGGTGCACAGGTGGGCCTCGTTGCAAGCAACGCGCAACTGCTTGCTGACGCTGCCAAGGAGATGGAGGGCAAGCACCATGTTGTGGCAGCTGATCTGACCGATCCAGCCCAGTGCGCTCGGGCTGTCACCGAGGTGCGCGCCGCGCTCGGACCGATCGACGTGCTGATCAGTTGCGCGGGCGTGCTGCGCCGCGACTTCGTCGAGGACGTCACCCCCGCGGACTTCGAGCAGAGCTATCGCCTGCACGTGGGCGCCGCCATCTGGCTCACGCAAGGCGTGCTTCCGGCAATGCGTGAGCGCGGCTTCGGCAGGATCGTGCTCGTCTCCTCCGAGCTGGGTCTGATCGGCGGCCCCTCCTACACCTCCTACTGCGCAAGCAAGTGGGCGATGGTGGGGTTGGGGGAGGTGCTCACCCACGAGCTCGCCGGAAGCGGCGTGGACGCGACCGTCGTCTGCCCGGGTGATGTGAACACCGATCAGCTGGGCGAGGAGCACGAGTGGGGGCCCACCGGCGGGGTGGTGCCCGAGAAGGCGATGTCAGCCGACTACGTGGCCCGCGCGATTGTGCGTGCCGCCGAGCGCGGCAAGCCGGTGGTGGTCGTCGACCGGCCTCATCTGAGAGTTGCGTTCTGGGTCATGCGCCGGGCGCCCCGCCTGCGCATACCGATCATCGCCGATGCCTACAAGAAGCTCACGCGCGAGCGGCGCGAGCGCGCTGGCTGAGCAACGTCCGCGTTCGTATCGCTACGCCGCTGAGAGCCGCAGGGAGCGTTGGCCATGCAGGTGGGTTAGCACCGCTCCCGCGACTCGCTCGCCGCTGAACATCGCTCCTTGGAGAGACGCTGTATCGCGATGGTCGCCGCACACGAACAGCCCGTCGCCAAGCGCCACTCGCTTGCGCGGGTTCAGCGCCGGTAGCTGCGCAGGCTGGCCATGGGGGATCACGTCGGTACGCAGGAGCTCCCAGTCCCCGGTCATCGACCCAAAGCATTGCGCCAACTGCTCGCTCACCGCCGAGGTTATGCCTGGCTCGAGGGCTCGCGGTCCGGGAACGGCTGCCGCCACGAGCGATCTGCCTGGCGGTGCGTATGAGGGCGAGACCTCGCTCATCACCACCATGTTCAGCGCTGGTCCGCCGGACTCTCCATCGAGTATCAGAGTCGGGCCAGGCATCGGCGCCTCTGGGGCGGAGAACCAGCAGCAGGCCGCGGCGCGCGATCCTGGGTCTCCCACGCGCTTGCCGAGCAGATGGTGCGCCGTCGGACCGTCGGTTGCGACGACCACTGCTCTGCTCGCTATTCGCTCGCCGCTGTCGAGCACCACGCCCGCCTGCTCGACCAGTGCGACGGGCGCGCACAGTCTGAGCAGGTGCTCGGGCAGCGTTGCCGCGATCTGCGCTGGTATCGCGCCCATGCCCCGGCGTGGCAGGCCGGTTTGGCCAACGGCGAGCATCCGCAGGATCGTCTCGAAGCGTCGGCTCGACACCTCCAGCTCAGGGTCCAGCTGAATCCCCGCAAACAGCGGCCCCCAGAACAGGTCAATCGATCGATCGGTGAGGCCGGCGCCCGCCAGGCGTTCAGCTGTCGTGCCGTCTGGGCGCCTGAGGATGCTCCGCACAGAGGACATCCGAACATCCAGCACCAGCCGTGCCATCCGCGCCTTCTCACCGAGGCTGCCGATCGGTGCTGTGAGCGTTTGGGCAATCTGGGACGGGCGGCGCAGCGGATCAGCTACGCGGTGGAAGCGTCCGTTGGCGCGAACCATCGCCCCCGGTTCGAAATAGCCGAGCTCGAGCCCCTCGATGTCGATTCGCTGTTGTACCTGCGGGTAGGCGCTCAGAAGAATCTGAAAGCCGCGATCGAGGATGAAGCCATCCAGCGTGTCGCTGCGCACGCGGCCTCCCACGCCATCGGACGCCTCGATCAAGCAGCAATCGACTCCCGCGCGCGTGAGGTCCTGGGCGCACACCAAGCCTGCCAGGCCGGCACCGACGATCACCACGTCGGTCTTCATACGCGCTCGACCCTAGCCGTCATGCACACTCGACGATAGTCCTCATGCACACTCGACCATAGTCCTCATGCACACTCGACCATAGTGATCATTGGACCGGCATCTCTCGACGCTGCCGCGCAGTAGCCTCGGTGATGACCGTGACTAGCTACTTCGAAGATCGCTCGATGATCCGCAGGATCCACCGGGAGCGCGCCGTTGCGCTCTCCGGTCCGCGGGCGCTGTTGATGCAGGCCGCGCACCCACTCGCGGTGTTCGGGCTGCTGTCGCACTCCAGCGCACTCGAGGAGCCATACGAGCGCCTGGCGCGAACGGCAAAGACGATGAACACGATCGCGTTCGGCTCGCGCGCCGACGCCGATCGCATCACCAAGCGGGTTCGCACGATGCATCGTCGCGTCAGCGGACACCTGCCTGAAGCGATCGGCTCCTACGCCGCCGGCACCACCTATCGCGCCGATGATCCCAGGCTGTTGCTATGGGTGCTGTTCACGCTCGTGGACTCAGCGCTGGTCGTCTACAACAGATACGTCCACTCGCTCTCGCGCGAGGAGGAAGCTGCGTTCTGGGAGGACTACAAGCTCGTCGGTCGACTGTTCGGTCTAAAGCAGCGCGACATGCCTGCCACGCTGGAGGAGCTCGACGCCTACCGTCTGCGGATGCTCGACGGTGACGAGCTGTTCGTGACCGACTGGGCCAGACAGCGAGCGCGCCAGATCGTCCTCGCTCCGCCCGTACCACTGCTCGCGCGCCCAATTCTCGAGACCGTCAACTTCGTGACCATCGCGCTGCTCCCCGATCCCATCCGCGAGCAGTATCGCTTCCCCGCGCTGCCGCCAGTGCTGATGCGCAAGGCATTGGTAGCCGGTGGCGCCGAGCACCTCAAGCGAGCGGTGATCCCGTTCCTGCCGAATCGTCTGCGACTGATCCCAAGCGCGCGCGCCGCTTAGAACAGTCCGCTGAGCGCGCCGCCGGCCTGATGGACCAGGTCGAACAGCGGCTGCGGGATGATGCCGAAGAAGATCGTGGCTGCCGCAGCGAGCAGGGCGACGAATACGACCTCGCCCTGCAGGCCGCCCGCGGGCGATGCAGCGACCGCGCCGCCGCCCAACGTCGGGGTCAGCGCGGGCTCGTCGTCCAGCTCAGGCGAGCCGCCTGCCAGCACCGGCAGCGGACCGCCGCCTGGGAGCGGAGCGCCGGCTGGGGATGAGCCAAGACCAGCCTCCGTCTCGCTGGACGGCGACTCACGCATCCACATGGCAGCTATGACCGGCAGGTAGTAGCCCAGCGAGATCATCGAGCCGACCACGATCACAACGCCCAGCCACGTATAGCCGCCGGCCACCGCGGCGTCGATCAAATAGAACTTGCCGATGAAGCCAGCCGTCGCCGGGATACCGGCCAGAGCGAGCATGGAGATCGTCATCGGCCATGCAAGCCACGGTCGCTCGCGCCCCAGCCCAGCGAGCGCCTGGATGCCGTCTCCCAGGTCGGTTTCGCGCTCGCGCGCGACGATCACCGAGAAGGCGGCCATGTTCATCAACAGGTAGACCGCCAGGTAGAACACGGTTGCCGACACGCCCAGCTTGCTCGCCACAACAACGCCGGCCAGCATGTATCCGGCCTGCGCCACCGAGGAGTAGGCCAGCATCCGCTTCAGCGAGGACTGCCCCAGCGCCCCGACGTTACCGACGAGGATCGTGACCGTAGCGAGCACCGCAAGAGCCGGTCCCCAGCTGGACTGCGCGTTGATCAGGGCGACGTCGAAGAAGCGCAGGAACACGCCCAGCGCGGCGACCTTGGTGGTAACCGCCATGAACGCGGTGACCGGCGTCGGCGCTCCCTCATACACATCAGGCGTCCACTGATGGAAGGGCGCCACGGATGCCTTGAAGCACAGCCCCGCGACACATAGGGCGATGCCGGTCAACGTCAACGGGTCAGTCGCAAGGCTGCCATTCGACAGTGCTGTTGCGATCGCAGCGAAATCGGTCGAGCCGGTCGCCCCATAGATCATCGCCAGCCCGTACAGCAGCGTCGCCGAACCGACCGACCCGACGATCAGGTACTTCAGCCCCGACTCCAGCGAGTGCTCGCGCCGCAGTTCCGTCGCGCACAGCACATACAGCGGTATGGACAACAGCTCCAGCCCGACGAACAGCGCAACCGTGTTCTGGGCGCTGGCCAGCAGCGACATCCCACCGATCGATGTGAGCAGCAGCGCGTGGAACTCGCCGTGCGCCGCTTCCCGCGCCGCCAGCGAGCGCCACGCCAGCAGCACCGTGCACGCGCCACCGCCAATCAAGATCAGGTTCAGCGCGAGCGACAGATCATCGACCCGCAACGCCCCCGACACGATCGACTTTTCCGCGTTCCACTGCCAGATCGTCAAGCCGAGCGCCGCGCCCAGCGCAACAAGGCTGAGAAGGGGAACGAGCTGCGCGCGCACCCAGCGCGAGCCGATCAGGCCCACCATCAGCACGATCACCGCACCGCCCAGCAGCGCGATCAGCGGCGAGAGCCCCGCAAAGTCGACGTGCGGGCCTTTCAGGTGGGCCGTGGCCATCGCGGGGGAGAAGAGCGGCACGGAGCTCATCGCGAGTCCCCATCAGCCACCGCGATCGTCTGCGCGCTGGCGCGGACGCGAGGGAGGGCCACGTCGAGCGCGGCCGTGTTCGCCGTGCCCGTGAAGAAATGGAACTGGGCGTGTGGGTTGGCCGCGATGGCCTGCGCCTCGAACACCGCGCTCTTCACCGAGCCTTCGCTGCGATGCAGAGCCAGCTGCGGGTAGAACGCCAGGAACAGGATCACGAGCACCAGCGGCACCAGCACTGCGCCGTCGCGCACGGAGATCTCACGCGACTGCACGCTCGAGCCTGCGCGGTTGTGCATGGCACGGATGAACAGGCGCAGCGCGTACACGCTCGCCATCACCACACCGCTGAAGGCGATGATCGCGATCACCAGCTTGGCTTTGAAGACGCCCAGCAGGATCAGGAACTCGCCGACGAAGTTCGAGGAGCCAGGCATCGCCAGCGTCGCCAGCGACACGATCAGGAAGATGCTCGCCAGCACCGGTGCGCGGAAGGCGATGCCGCCCATCTCGCGGATGTCTTCTGAGCCTCCCGCGCGACGGGCGAGCAGTGCGGCGATGAACAGCGCCGGCGCCACCACCAAGCCGTGGTTGACCATCTGCAGCAGCGCGCCCTGGGCGCCCTGCGGGTTCAGCGCGAAGATCCCCAGCGTGATGAATCCCAGCTGCGCCACCGAGGAGTAACCAAGGATCAGCCGCGCGTTGGTCTGGCTGAACGCCTGCATCGAGCCATACACGATCGACAGCAGCCCGATCACCAGCATCAGCGTCTGGAAGTGCACCGCCGCCTGGGGAAACAGCGGCAGCACGATCGCCAAAAAGCCATACGCGCCGACCTTCGAGAGCACGCCTGAGAAGACCATCAGCACCTCGATCGGCATTGCCCTATAGCCGTCGCGCATCCAGCCGTGCAGCGGGAACGCTGGCATCTTGACCAGGAACGCGGCAGCGAAGAACAGGAAGATCCACTCCTGCGAGCCAGTGCTCAGCGGCAGCGCCTGTAGCGTTGACAGCACGAACGTGATGTGGCCACCGCCCTGCTGGGCTGCCAGCACGCCAGTGGCGATCGCCGCCGCCAGCATCAGCAGCGAGCCCACCAGCGTGTAGATGACCAGCTTGATCGTCGCTTTGACGCGATCCGGACCCTGCCCCCAGCCGCCGATCAGGAAGTAGAAGGGGATCAACATCAAGTCGAAGAACGCCACGAACAGCGCCAGGTCCTGCGCCAGGAACGCGCCCAGCACAGCCGACTCAGCGAGCATGAAGTTGAAGTAGAACAGCGCTGGGCGGTCCAATGATTTGCTCCCGCCCGCCCCGCTGCGCAGGTTCGTAGCCAGCGTGGCAGCGGCGAACAGCAGTGTGGTCAGGCCCAGCAGGAACACGTTCAGCCCCGTCACCGCGAGCTTGTAGTGGATTCCCAGCGTCGCTATCCAAACGACATCTGTCACGTGCTGCAGGCCGCCGCCCGGTTTGTAGTCGGCGATGTAGCCAATCACGAGCCCCAGCGCCACCACCGAGCCGAGCAGCGCCAGCACGCCAGGCACGCTCCAGGACCCGCGCCTGGGGCTCTCGCCCGGTGCGTCGCTCTGCGCCGCGCCAGCGGCTCCAGCACCGCGGGCACTCACACCTGCCACGAGCGCCCCCAGCAAGCCGCATGCCGCCGGCAGCCAAATCAATATCGAAAGAGGGGGCATTCTCAGATTAGGTCTGCAGCAGGAAGTAGAAGCCGACGCCGGTGACGCCAAGGACGAGCAGCGCCGCGTAGTAGCGCACGAAGCCGCTCTGCGCCGCTCGCACCGCCGCCGATCCAGCGCGGACGATCCCAGTGGTGCCGCCAACAAGCGTGTCGTCGACGAACACGCGCTCGAACGTGTCGCGCGCGAATGCGCCCGCGGCGGCCATCGGGTGCACGACCACCGCGTCGATCAGCTCGTCGAAGTACCACTTGTTCACAAACAGCTCATACAGCGGTCGCGTGCGCGCTTGGATCGCTGCGGATGTCCCCGGCCTCGCGACCCAGATGCGGTAGGCGAGCGCGATGCCCGCCAGGCCGATAAGCGTGCCGAGCGTCAGCCCAAACACCAGCAGCCCGTTTTTGGTGTGCGGTTCATACAGCTTCGAAGTGGCAAACGACGGACGCAGGAAGTCGTCGATCACAAAATCCACTTTCGGGATCTGAATCAGGCCCGCGCCAACCGCCCCCAGCGCCAGCAGGCCCATCGCGATGCGCATCGGCAGCGCGCGCTCAGCGATCGCATGGTTGGGGCCCGGGAAGCCCACATCCGTGTCCTCCTCCTCGCCGTTGGCGGGATTGCGCGGCACCTCAGCGTGGTGCAGATGCCCACCTTCCAGCTCGCGCGCCTCCGCCACCGGCTCGCCGTGGAACGCGCGGAAGATCATGCGGAAGGTGTAGATCGCAGTGAACAACGCACCTACATAGCCTGCTACGTACAGGATCCAGTGCCAGCCGCCACGCTCGCCCGTCACCAACAGGATCTCGTCCTTGGAGAAGAAGCCCGAGAACGGTGGGATCCCCGACAGCGCCAGTCCGCCGATGATGAAGCACGCGTACGTGAACGGCATCGCCTTGCGAAAGCCGCCCATCTTCTCCAGCGACTGCTCGCCGCCCATCGCACCGATCAGCGAGCCCGCCGCCATGAACAGCAGCGCCTTGAAGAACGCGTGCGTCATCAGGTGGAACAGGCCAGCCGCGTACGCGCCCACCGATACGCCCATGATCATGTAGCCGATCTGCGACATCGTCGAGTAGGCAATCACGCGCTTGATATCCGTCTGCGCAAGGCCGATCGTGCCCGCAATCAGCAGCGTCGCCGCGCCGATGATCGCACCCACATCCTGAGCCGCCGGTGCCAGTTCGAACAGCGGATGCATGCGCGCGATCAGATACACGCCCGCCGTCACCATCGTCGCCGCATGGATCAGCGAGCTGACCGGCGTCGGACCCTCCATCGCGTCCGGCAGCCACGTGTGCAGCGGGATCTGCGCGGACTTCGCAAACGCGCCAATGAGCAGCATGATGCAGCCCGCGACCAGGTCGCCGTTGTCTGTGGCGTGGCCAAATGCGCCGGTTTCAGCGGCATGGAACGTCTTGAGGAAGTCGAGCGTGTGGGTGTGCTTGAAGATGAAATAGGTCCCCAGCACCAGGCCCACGTCGCCAACCACATTGATCACGAACGCCTTGATGCCCGCTTTCGTCGCCGTCGTGCGCCGGTACCAGAAGGAGATCAGCAGGTAGGAGGCGGCGCCCACGAACGCCCAGCCGACGATCAGCAGCAGGAAGTTGCCCGCTAGCACCAGCAGCAGCATCGAGAACACGAAGAAGTTCAGGTAGGAGAAGTAGCGGACGAAGCCACGGTCTTTGTCCATGTAGGAGATCGAGTACAGATGGATCAACGTGGACACGCCGCTGACGACGAGGATCATGAACACCGACAGCGGGTCCACCAGGATCGACATCTGCGCGTCGATGCCCGTCGTCGACGCGTAGTTCCACAGCGACGAGACGATCTGGCGGTGATCGCTCGCGTGGCCCTGCAGCGAGATCAGCGCGCCAAGCGCAGCCAGGAACGCCAGGAAGATCGCAGCCGTGCCGATCCATCCCGCGCTGCGCCCCGGCAGCACGCGGTAGCCGAATGCCGTGATCAGCATGCCGAGCAAGGGGAACGCCAGCACCAGCCAGCCATACGTGGTGGTGCTCAATTTGCCTCCTGGAAAGGGGTGCGCTGCCATGGGCGCGCAGGCCAAGCCGGGCAAGGACGCAGAGAGCGTGGCGTGCTGTGCACGCGAGCGATCGAGGACGCCGATCCGGCGCAGGCATGCGCGTTCATGGCTAGCCCTGCAGCTCCCGCAGCTCGTCCACATCGATCGGCAGCTGGCGGCGGTAGATGGCGACGATCATGCCCAGGCCGATGCACACCTCGCAGGCAGCGACCGTCATCACCACAATCGCCAGGATCTGCCCGTCGCCGTTGCCCCACATGCGCGAGAACGCAATCAATGCGAGGTTGCCGCCGTTGAGCATCAGCTCCAGGCACAGCAGCACAACCAGCGGGTTACGGCGGGTCATCACGCCAAGCGCGCCCAGCGAGAAGATGATCGCCGAGACCGCCAGGTACCAGGCGATGCTCACGAGGGGTACCTCGATCCAGCCCCGACCCCGACCCCGTTGCCGTTGCCGGTCCTCGCGCCGACGCCCTCCGCAGTTGTGCCCGTTCCAAGCGGGCGCAGCAGGTCCATCGGCGTGAGCACGTCGCGCTCATCCTCCTCGCCCAGACCACCACGACGGCGGGCGAGCACAACGCCGCCCACGGCAGCGATCAGCAGCAGGAAGGAGGCAAGCTCGAAGGCAATGAGAAAGCGCGTCAGCAGCAGGTTGCCGATGTAGGCAGGGGTACCAAACGTCCGCGGTCCAGGAGCGTAGCCCGCGCCATAGCCGCTCGTCGCCTGCAGGCCCGTGCCGAGCAGCGCGATCAGCAGCTCCACCAGCAGTGCGCCGCCGACGATCGCGCCGCCGAGACGCAGCGTCGATCCGCTCGGTCCCGCGGCGCCCGCTCCACGCAGGCGCTCGCCAATCGAGTCGCTCTCACCGCCAACATAGGCAACAACGAACACGTACAGCACCATCACCGCGCCCGCATACACCACCACCTGCACCGCAGCCACAAACTCAGCGCGCAGCAGCAGGAACAACACCGCCAGCGAGATCAGGTGAGAAACCAGCGCGAGCACGCTGTAGAACGGGTTGCGAACGACCACCACCCCGACGGCGCCCGTGATCGCGCCGATAGCGGCAAGGAAAAAGAGGACTGCGCTCATCCCATTTCCGTCCCGTGGGCGTCCTTGCGCAGCCACGTCAGCCGCGGAGCCGCGATGCGGCGACGCTCGCCCGCCGCGTCAGCGGCCGCGAGCGGCGACGTATCGTGGCGGAGCCGCTTCACTCGCCCTCGTTCCTCAGCGGGGTACGCTCGAGCGGCTCCGCGAGCAGCATCTCCTTCGTGAAGATCAGGTCCGTGCGGTCGTAGTCAGAAAGCTCGTAGTCATGGCCCATCGTGATCGCGTCGAACGGGCACGCCACCTCGCAGTAGCCGCAGAAGATGCAGCGGGACAAGTTGATCTCATAGACAGCCGCGTAGCGCTCGCCAGCGGACACGCGGTTCTCGGGCGTGTTCTCGGCTGCGACCACGCGGATGCAATCGGCCGGGCATGCCGCCGCGCACAGCGAGCAGCCGACGCACTTCTCAAGGCTGGGGTGGGTGGGGTCCGAATCCTCGAAGCGGTGCAGCTTGTGGCGACCGCGGAAGCGCGGGTAGACGGGGACCTTCTCCTCGGGGTATTGGATCGTGTTGGTGCCCTCGGCGATGCGCCCGAACGTGGTCTTCAGGCCGCGGGCCGTCTCAACGAAGGTCCGCCATGCGCCGCGTGCAGCACCCGGCGCCGGCGGCCGCTGCACCTCGATCACATCCTCGCCCGGGCTCCAAGCGGTGACGTTCAGGGTGACTGCGGGGGTCTCGCTCATCAGTGTGTGCTCACAACCAGGATCGCGGTGACGAGGGCGTTGAGCGTGGCCAGCGGCAGCAGCACCTTCCAGCCGAAGCTCATCAGCTGGTCGTAGCGCAGACGCGGGAGCGTGGCACGTACCCAGATGAAGAAGAACGTGATCAGCGACATCTTGAACAGGACCACGAGCGGATCGACCCAGCCGGGGGGGTGGATGCCGAACGGCAGCAGCCAGCCGCCAAGGAACACGGTCGTGACGATCCCCGAGACGACGAGCACGTTGAGGTACTCGGCAAAGTAGTAGGAGGCAAAGCGCCCGCCACCGTACTCCGTGTTGTACCCGCCCACTAGCTCGGCGTCGGCCTCAGTCAGATCGAAGGGCGCGCGGTTGGTCTCGGCGAAGCTCGCAGTGAGGAAGATCAGGAAGCCGACGAACTGCGGCACGATGTACCACATGCCTTTTTGCGCGGTAACGATGCCGGTCAACGAGAGCGTCTGCGCGGTCATGATCACGCCCACCAGCGCAAGGCCCTGGGAGACCTCGTAGGAGATCAGTTGCGCCGCACCGCGCATGGCGCCCAGGAACGAGTACTTCGAGCCCGATGACCAGCCACCAAGCATGATCCCGTAGAAGGCCACAGCGCCAAACGCGAACAGGTACAGCGGCCCGATCGACACGTCGACTCCGTACAGACCCACCCGTTCGCCAAAGATGTGCTGGACGTTGCCAAAGGGGATGATCGCAAACGCCGCCACCGCCGTAAGGATCGACACCAGCGGCGCCACCGCGAACAAGAAGCCCACCGAAGTGGTCGGGCGGAACTGCTCCTTGGTGAGCAGCTTGAGGATGTCCGCCAGTGGCTGCAGCGCCCCGTAGGGGCCCACGCGGTTGGGGCCGTAGCGCCCTTGCATGCGGCCCATGATCTTGCGCTCGGCGATCAGCACCACAGGCACGAGCTGCAGGCCCACAGCGAAGATCACGATCGCCTTGAGGATCTGCACCCACCACGCTTCGTAGTAGCCAACCAGCGCGAAGGTCATATCCGTTCACCTCCGCTGTATGACAATGGCAATACAGCCCGCTCACGAGGAAACAGAAACTCCAGCGCCGGCGAGTACTCGACCTCCGGCGCGTCCCACACCGAGCGCCAGCCAGCTAGATCTGCCGCGTCCTCCTCAGGTGCCTGTGCTGCCTCAGCGGGAGACTGCTCCGGCGCTGCCTCAGCGGAAGCCGCGGGGAACTCCAACACAGCGTCGCGCTCCTGCCAGCGAACCCCGCGCCCGCCGATCTCCTCGAGCGTGAGCCCGGCGTAGAAGGGCACCGAATCGAACAGCTGCCGCGAGGCCATTGGCCCGTTGAGCACATCCAGATCGAGGCCGACGCGAAGCGCAAGCTCGGCGAGTATCTGCCAGCCCGCACGCACCGATCCCGGACGTGCGATCGCAGGACGCAGGCGCTGCATACGCCCATCGGGGTGCACGACCGTGCCCTCCTTCTCGGGGTAGGCCTCGGCGGGGAACACCACGTTGGCGTGCTCGAGGATGCCCTCAGTCAAGAAAGCGGCCTGGGCTATGACAGTGCTCGCGCCCGCCAGCGCGCGCTCCCACAGCTCGCGGTCTGGCAGCTCGCGCAGCGGGTCGCTCTGCAGTAGATACAGCGCGGCCAGCCCACCGTCCGCGAGACCCTCAGCGATCGCGCGCGTGTCTCGCCCGGCCTGCCCGTCTAGCCGCGAGAGCCCGGGGCCAGCATTGGGAAGCGCGCCCGCCTCGCGCAGGCCACGGCCGTTGCTGGCCGCGGGCAGTTCCAGCAGGCCAGCGCCATCAACGTCGGCGACGTTCAGACCGTCAGCGAGCGCCAGCAACGCCTGTACGCCGGCAGCGCCGCCCGGGCCGGCGGTGAGCCGCTCGCCCCACAGGACCACGACCTCGCCAGCCGGCGCCTCGCCAGCGCTCTCGCCAGTTGAGTCCTCGCTCAAGCCAGCGCCCTGCAGCAGCGCCGCCAGCTGGCGTACGGCCTCAGGCTCGGCACCGGCCCGGCGCGCCAATTGCTCGGTGTCTGGCCCGTCACTGAGGGCAGCGCTGAGCGCCGCAGCGAACACGCCTCCGTTACCTACGGTGTAGCGCACCGACAGCGCGGCGTTCGCGTCAAGCGAGCTGGGGTGCGGAGAGGCAACCGCGAGCTTCAAGCCGTGCTGACGGACGCCCTTGCGCAAGCGCAGGTCGAGGATCGGAGCGTCGTTGACCGGCTCGGTGTCGAGCACAAGCACCGCGTGGGCGAACTCGAGGTCTGAAAGCCTGGCCTGCAGCTTCGGGTCAGCGAGCGCTCGATGGTGCTCCAGCGCTAGCGGGCCAGCGCGGCGCGAGTCGAGGTGGGGAGAGCCGAGGCCATCGCGCATCAGTCGGCTCAGCAGGAAGCCCTCCTCGTTAGTGCTCTGTCCGCCGACGATCGCACCTGTTTGCGCGCCAGCGCGCTTGAGCCCAGCGGCGGCCTCTTCCAGCGCTCGCTCCCAAGAGACGGGACGCAGCTGCCCACCATCGCGGATCAGTGGCTCGGTGATGCGCTCGTCGACGTGGAAGGACTGGTAGGCAAAGCGGCCCTTGTCGCACAGCCAGCCGTCGTCGACCTCGACGTTGTCGCGCTGCAACACCCGCAACGCGCGCTCGTCACGGACGGTGATCGTGACATTGCACTGCGCCGGGCACAGCGTGCACACAGAGCCTGCGCCCTCGATATCCCATGGGCGCGCCCGGAAGCGGTATGGGCGGGAGGTGAGCGCGCCGACGGGGCACAGCTCGATGATGTTGCCGCTGAACGGAGCCACGTAGGGGTGGCCATCGAACGTCGATACATAGGAGTGTGCGCCGCGCTCGAGCAGCACCAGCTGGTAGTCCTCGGCGACCTCCTGGGAGAAGCGCACGCAGCGGTAGCAGAGGATGCAACGCTCGCGGTCGATCGCGATCAGCGGCGATAGCTCCAGCGGCTTGACGAAGTGGCGCTTGGGCTCGATGAAGCGCGAGATGCCACCACCCCAGCCGAACGTAATGTCCTGCAGCGGGCACTCGCCGCCCTTGTCACAAACAGGGCAGTCGAGCGGGTGGTTGATCAGCAAGAACTCCACCACCGACTGCTGCGCCGTCTTGACGCGCTCGCTTTGCGTGTAGACGACCATGCCGTCCTTGACAGGCGTGGAGCAGCCGGTCTGCAGCTTGGGGATGCCCTCGACTTCAACCAGGCACATACGGCAGGCACCGACGGGGTGGCCGAGCTTGGGCTCGTAGCAGAACACGGGGATCTCGACATCGCCTTGCGCGGCTGCATCGACGAGCATCGTGTTCTCCGGCACCTGCACCTCGCGGCCGTCGATCGTGAAGGTGATAGTCCTCGCTTCTGGACGCGGCATCGCTAAATGCCCCCTCGGTGTGTGCCCGGCGCGCCCTCATGTGCGCCCGGAGCCTGCTCGCCGCCGGGCTGGTGGGCGAGCAGCGTGCCCGGTGGTTCCTCGAGCGCGCCCTGCGCGGCCAGCGCGGTGTCGGCGACGCCAGCGCGGTTCAGGCCGTTGCTCATCCGCGCTCGCTCGATGTGCGCTTCGAACTCATCTTTGAACTTGGCGATCATCGAGCCGATCGGCATCGCCATCGCATCGCCGAGCACGCACAGGCAGTTGCCGATGATGTGCTCCTGCACCGAGGCCATGATCTCGAGGTCCATCGGCGTCGCCTCGCCCAGCTCGATCCGCTCCAGCATCTTGACCGTCCAGTTGGTGCCCTCGCGGCAGGGGGTGCACTTGCCGCAAGACTCGTGGCGGTAGAACTTGGCGACCTTCATCGCCACGTCGAGGATCGGCGTGGCGTCATCGACGACGATGATCGCGCCCGAGCCGAGCATCGAGCCGGCCTGGGCGAGCGAGTTGAAGTCGTAGGGCACGTCGAGATCCGCGGCCGTGAGCACCGGTGAGGAGGAGCCGCCGGGGAACCAGCACTTGACCTGGCGGCCCTCGGGCGGTCCGCCGGCGAGGCCGTAGATGATCTCGCGCGAGGAGATGCCCAGCTCGATCTCGTAGTTGCCGGGGCGGGTGACGTGGCCGGAGACCGACACGAGCTTGGTGCCAGTCGAGGTCTCCACGCCGAGCTTCGCGTACTCCTCGCCGCCCATTTCCATGATCGCTGGGACCGTCGCTAGCGTCTCGACGTTGTTGATCAGCGTGGGGCCCTGGTAGAGACCCTGGTTGGCGGGGAACGGGGGCTTCAGGCGCGGGTTGCCGCGCTTGCCTTCAAGCGAATCCAGCAGGCCGGTCTCCTCGCCGCAGATGTAGGCGCCGGCGCCGCGGTGCACCACCAGCGACAGCGAGTGCTCGGATCCGAGGATGCCCTCGCCGATGTAACCAGCGTTGCGAGCTTCATGCAGCGCTGCGTCGAGCATGTCCGCCTGCAGCACGTACTCGCCGCGGATGTAGATGAACGAGCGGTTGGCGCCGGCCGCGTAGGAGGCGATGATGATGCCCTCGATCAGCGTGTGCGGCGTCTTCTGCATCAGCTCGCGGTCCTTGAACGTGCCCGGCTCGGACTCGTCTGCGTTGCACACGAGGTACTTGTCCATCGAGCCCTTGGGCAGGAACGAGATCTTCGTGCCCATCGCGAAGCCCGCTCCGCCGCGCCCGCGGATCCCCGAGGCTTTGAGCTGCTCCAGCACCGCTTCGGGCGTCATTGCCAGCGCTTTGCGCAGCGCCTGGTAGCCACCGCGGCGCTCGTAGACATCGAGCGTGTTCAGCCCCGGCTGATCGATGTCCGTGAAAAGCAGGATCGGAGGGGCTGCGGCGGCCATGCTCACGCGCCTCCCTCAGCAGGGGATCGATTCTCGCCCACCCACTCCTGGCTGTTGGCGTTGGGGTCGGCAACCAGCCGTCGCGCGAGCTGCTTCTCGGGCAGCACCGGACGCCCTGCGCGGATGTCCTCCAGCAGCTGCGGCACGTCGGCGACGGTGAGCGGGCCGACATAGACGCCATCGACGGAGGCCATCGGCGCGATGTCGCACGCACCCAGGCACTCGAACGCGCGCACGTTGAAGTCAGGATCATCGCCGGCTGCGTCGCTGACAGCGGCGTACAGCTCGTCAGCGCCGCACAGCGAGCAGGAGATGTTCGTGCAGACGTACACGCTGTGGCGCCCCACAGGGGTGGTCTCGAGCATGTCGTAGAAGCTCGCCACCGACTCCAGGTAGGCGGGCGTGACGCGCATCACGCACGCGACCTGCTCGATCGCCTCCGGTGAGCACCAGCCATGCACACGCTGGGCGGCCGCGAGCGCCGGCAGCGCAGCTGAGCGGTGATCGGGGTAGAGCGCCAGGTGCGCCTCAATCTCAGAGCGCAGATCATCCGGCACGGCCGTGGTCGCCGGGTCGGGGATCTCCGCGGGATCCTTCTCGAGGTCGGCCGGCAGATCCCAGCCGGGGACACGAGAGCCGTGCTCGAAACGATGAACGCTAGTCATCTGTCGATCCCGCCCAATATGGGATCGAGCATCGCCAGCGTGGCGATCATGTCGGCGATGTAGGCGCCCTTGACCATCGGCGCCGTGGCCTGCAGGTTCACGAACGAGGGGTCGCGCATGTGCACGCGCGCGGGCTTGGAGGAGCCATCGGAGCGCACGAAGCAGCCGAGCTCGCCGCGTGGGGACTCGATCGGGTAGTAGACCTCGCCCGGCGGTACGCGCAGGCCCTCGGTCACGAGCTTGAAGTGGTGGATCAGCGCCTCCATCGAGGTCGCCAGCTCGTGGCGTGGCGGCAGCGCGATCTTGCGGTCCTCGGTGATGTGCGGTCCCTCCGGCAGGCCTTCCAGCGCCTGCTCGACGATCTTCACCGACTCGTACATCTCCGCCAGCCGCACCGCGAAGCGGTCGTAGTTATCGCCGGCGGTGCCGACGGGGATCTTGAACTCGAAGTCCTCATAAGAGCAGTACGGGGCGGCCTTGCGCAGATCCCACGGGTTGCCCGCGGCGCGCAGCAGCGGGCCGGTGACACCCAGCGAGAGCAGCGTCTCGGCGTCCAGCGGGCACGTGCCGCGTAGGCGATGCAGCACGATCTCGTTGCGATTCAGCAGCGCTCCGTACTGGTCCACGCGAGAGGGCATTTCCTTGAGAAAGCCCCGCAGCTTCTCGGTGAATCCGAGCGGTATGTCCTCGATCACGCCGCCAACCTGGAAGTAGCGCGTGTGCATGCGCTGGCCTGAGGACATCTCGAACAGGTCGAGGATCTTCTCGCGCTCGCGGAAGCAGTACCAGAACATCGAGATCGCTCCCAGGTCCAGAGCGCTCGTTCCCAACCACACCAGGTGAGACATGATGCGGTTGAGCTCCAGGTGGATCACGCGCAGATACTGAGCGCGCTTGGGCACCTCGACCTCGCAAAGCGTCTCCACCGCGCCGCAGAACGCCAGTGCGTTGAAGTAGTAGGACAGGTAGTCCATCCGCTCGATCACCGGGATGACCTTCCAGTAGGACTTGTCCTCGGCTGTCTTTTCGATTCCGGTGTGGACGTAGCCGATGATCGGTTTGACGTCACGTACGAGCTCGCCCTGAAGCGTCACCAGCAGGCGCAGCACGCCATGGGTGGCCGGGTGATGGGGGCCGAAGTTGAGCGTCAACAGCTCCTGCGTCGACCCGTCGGCTCCCTCGCTGTGCTCGCCGAGCTGCTCCTCAAGCGGCGAGAGCGTGATGCTCTGCTCGCGCTTGCGGTACTCCGACATGGAGGGCGTCGGCGCGGTCGTCGGCGAGGACCCGGCGCTGGACTGGTCGGTGGGGCTCACTCGCGCGTCTCCAGCCAGCCGGCCTCGTCGCGGGTGAAGATCACCGGTTCGCCGCCGATCGGGAAGTCGCGTCGCTGCGGGTGGCCCTCGTAGTCCTCCGGCATCAGGATCCGCCGCAGGTCGGGATGGCCACGGAAGACGACACCGAACATGTCGTAGACCTCGCGCTCCTGGTGGTTGGCGGTGGGCCAGTCCTCGGTCACCGACTCCACCTCCGGAGAATCGCTCGGCACGCGCAGCTTGACCGCGATGCGGTCCACGCGGCTCATATCCAGCAGCTCGTACACCACCCCCAGGCGCGGCTCCTGCGGGTAGTAGTCGACGCCGTGCAAGCTCGCCAGGAACCTATAGCCCTTTTCGCGGAGATGGGCTAGCACCGCGCGGATCGACGCCGGCTCGACGCTCAACGTCGCCTGGTTGCGGAAGAACAGCGTGTCGGCGACAACGCCCTCTCCCTCCGCCTCTCGCAGCTCCTGCGCGATCAGCTCGAGCGCGGTCGCATCAGGCACCGGACGTGTCCATGGATTGGTTCTCACCCATCCCGTCGGTGACAGCCTCCTGCTCAGCGCTGCGCTCGCCGCTCGCCGGCAGGACCTCCTCGGTGCCACGCGCGTCGTAGCGATCGCGCCAGCCCATATCAGGATCGTCCTGCACCATCTTGCGAAGCTTCAGCACGCCGTGCATCAGCGCCTCCGGGCGCGGCGGGCAGCCGGGTACGTGCACATCGATCGGCATGAACTTGTCGGCAGGCACCAGCGCGTAGTTGTTGAACACGCCCATCGAGCTGCAGCAAGCACCCATCGAGATCGCCCACTTGGGCTCCAGCATCTGGTCGTAGATGCGGCGCACGATCGGCGCCATCTTGATCGACACACGGCCCGAGAGGATTAGGAGATCGGCCTGGCGTGGCGAGGCGCGGAACGCCTCGAAGCCAAAGCGCGCCACGTCCACGCGCGCGGCCACGATCGACATCATCTCGATCGCGCAGCACGCCAGCCCGAAGGTCGCGGGGAAGAAGGAGTTCGAGCGCGCCCACGCCACCGCCTTGTCGAGCGTGGTCGTCATGATGCTTTCTTCGACGTGGCGTTCGAAGTCCGCGCCCTCGAGGTGCGCAGACGGGTTCGGGCCCACCAGATCACCGCCACGCAGTAGCTGCCGCGCGTTCAACGATTGCACGCGCAGGGACCCGCCGTCGACGTGCACGCCGGTGCCGGCATCGATCGGCTCGCGCTTCACTTCCACTCCAGGGCCCCCCTTCTCCATACGTAAGCGAACGCCACAAACAGCAGCGCAATGAACACGATCGTCTCTACGAGCGCGAAGCTGCCGTACGCCCGTAGCTCGATCGCGATCGGGTAGAGGAAGACCACCTCGATGTCGAACAGTATGAAGAGCATCGCAATCAGGTAGAAGCTGATCCCGAAACGCAGGCCGCGCTTGATCTCAGACGGCAGCCCGCACTCGTATGGGTCCTGCTTGTGCGGCGTCGCTCGGCGCGGCCCCATGACCGTGTTGAGAACCGCGAACGCGCCGCCCACGGCGCCACCAAGAACGAGGAATACGATCGCCGGGAGATAAGTGCGCAGCACCGAGCGCTGTTATATCACTGCTTGTGTCAGGGTGTTACTAGTGGCAATCGGCTCGAAATCTATGCCGTGACCGAAGCTGTCGTGGCAGGCTCGCTGGTGGTCGCAGGGCTGAACGTGATCGCCGCCGTGCTGGGCGCTTCAGCGTGGTACTGGAGCCCGCTCGGCGCTGCCACCGCTGCTCGTTCGGCGGCCGGCCGCGTGGCTGCGGGGTTCTGGGTGATGCTGCGCGTGGGCCAGGGATCCGTGCTGACGCTCGCGGTCGCCGTCGGCTCGCTCGCCGCAGCAGGCAACTATTCAAGCGAACACCTCTTCTACCTGTATGCGCTGGTGCCGCTGGCCGTCGGCTTCGTGGCCGAGCAGCTGCGCGTCACCTCGGCGCAGACGATCCTTGATCAGCGGGGGCTCGAGAACGCCGCTGCTGTGGGCGATCTGCCCGAGTCCGAGCAGCATGTCGTGGTCGCTGAGATCGTGCGTCGCGAGATCGGAGTGATGGCGCTATCAGCGCTTGTGGTGGCGTTCCTCGCGCTGCGCGCGGCAAGCACGGCTCACGGGTTTTAGACCGAGGATTCGGCCGGCACTCCATGCCGGCCTCGGGCCTATATATTCCCGGCGCATGAAGGCCGCAGCCAAGATGCTTGCCCTGCTCGCCTGCGCCACGTTGCTGGGCGCGTGCGGGTCCCAGGGCATCCAGCTCGCAAAGACCAATCCGGACTACCGTGGCGCGGTGCTGTTCCGCGATCACTGTGCCGGCTGCCACACCCTCGGGGTGGTTGGCGCTGAGGGCTCGGCCACGAACATCTCCAACCGCGTCAAAACCAACGGGCCCAACTTCAACTTCCGCAAGGAGGATGTCGAACAGGTGCTCTACGCGATTCGCAACGGTGGCTTCTCCGGCGACATCATGCCGGAGAACGTGGTGGTGGGCGAAAACGCGCAGGCGGTCGCCGAGTTCCTCGCGAAGTACTCCGGGCTCAAAGCGGAAAAGGTGCCGCAGACCGAAATCCCGCTGTCCACCAAATAGGCGCAGGTCGTAACCTCGTCCCGACCGCGACGCTTCGCGTGTCGATCGTGCCGATGTCACGACCTGCTTGGCCGAGAGCTGGGGTGGTGGTTAGCCCAGCGCTGCCACGGACGGATAGGCTCCTGGCGTGCTCGACCTCAAGCTCATCCGCGAGGACCCAGACGGCGTTCGCGCGGCGTTGGCACGACGCGGCGAGGGCGCCGCCGACGGCCTCGACCGTGTGATCGCGCTCGACGTTCGCCGTCGCGAGTTGCTGCCAGCGCTGGAGGGATTTCGCGCCGAGCAGAACGAGGCCAACGCGCGTATCCGCTCCGCTGCCGACGCGACTGAGCGCGAGCGCGAGATAGAGGCCATGCGGACCGTGGCCGCGAGCGCCAAGGCGCTCGAGCAAGAGCTGGGCGAGGTCGAGCAGGGTCTGCAGGAGGCGCTCGCGCCACTGCCCAACCTGCCCGCTCCCTCCGCTGCGCCCGGGCCGGAGGATGAGCTTGTGCGCGAGGTCGGATCGCCGCCCGAGCTCGACTTCCAGCCGCGTGACCATCTGGAGCTGGCGGGCGCGCTGATCGATATGGACCGTGCCGCAAGCCTCTCTGGAGCGCGCTTTGCCTACCTCAAAGGGGATCTCGTGATGCTCGAGTTGGCACTTGTGCGTTGGGTGCTCGAGAAGCTGCGCGCAGTGGGGTTCGAGCCGGTGATCCCACCGGTGCTCGTGCGCGAGCGGGCGCTATACGGGACCGGCTTCCTGCCCGACACCGAGCAGCAGATCTACAGTCTTCCCGAGGACGAGCTGTTCCTCGTCGGAACCTCCGAGGTCGCGCTGGCTTCGTTGCATGACGGCGAGATCATCGATGGCGAGCGCCTGCCACTGCGCTACGCCGGCTTCTCGCCGTGCTTCCGGCGCGAGGCGGGTGCGGCGGGCAAGGACACCCGCGGCATTTTCAGGGTGCACCAGTTCGACAAGGTCGAGATGTTCAGCTTCGTCGCGCCCGAGGAGTCCGCTGAGGAGCACGAGCGGATCCTTGCGCTCGAGGAGGAGATCCTCGCCGAGCTGGAGCTGCCCTACCGTGTCGTCAACATCGCCGTCAGCGACCTCGGCAACTCGGCGGCGAAGAAGTACGACTGCGAGGCGTGGCTCCCGAGTCAGGGACGCTACCGCGAGCTGACCTCGTGCTCGAACACGACCGACTACCAGTCTCGGCGCCTGAACATTCGCATGCGCCGGGACAAGCGCACGCAGGCCGTGCACACGCTCAATGGCACTGCAGTGGCTGTGGGGCGCACGATTGTGGCGTTGCTGGAGAACGGCCAGCGTTCCGATGGCGCGGTGGATCTGCCCACGTGCCTGTTGCCCTACGGCGCGCCCGCGGCGCTCGCTTCGCGATCACCTGACTAGACAATAAGCAGATAGGCTCATCCGCCGTTGTCAAGTAGATAGGGAGCGGCGCGGAGTGCAGGACGTTCAGCGGACGAGAATCCTCGAAGCGATGGCCGAGGCAATGGCAGCGCGTGGCGCAGACGGCAGCTCGGTCACGCTCGCCGAGGTGATCGCGCGATCAGGCGTGTCGAGTGCTGCCTTCCACGAGGCCTTCGCCGACCGCGAAGCCTGCCTGCTCGCCGCCTTCGAGCTAGGCGTGCGGCGGGCGGGCAAGCCTGTCGCCGGCGCCTATGACGCTGAGCCGCGCTGGCTGGACGGGGTCAAGGCTGCGCTTGCGGCACTGCTGCGGTTCCTCGAAGACGAACCCGCGTTCGGGCGACTGTTGGTCGTGTACTCGATGAGCGGTGGAGAGCAGGTTCTGCGCCGGCGCGTCGAGGTGCTCGACGTGTTGGCAGCGGCGATCGATCGCGGTCGTCTAGAGAGCCCAGCCGGCAGGCAGCAGCCGGCGGAGGTGGTCGGCGAGGGCGTGGTCGGCGCGGTCATCGCGGTCCTCCAGAACCGGCTGCTAGCGGACGAGCGCACAACAGTGATCGAGCTGTTTGGATCGCTCATCAGCATCATCGTGCTGCCCTATCTCGGGCCGACTGTCGCGCGCCGCGAGCTCATGCGCCCAGCGCCGCCCGTCCGTAGTGCAGGCGCAGGATCGAGAGGGGATGAGAGCCCGCACGGGGCAGCTGGCGCCAGCGTCAGGCTGACCGAGCGAACGGCGCTGGTACTCGCTGCGATTGCCGACTATCCCGGCGCGAGCAACCGCGAGGTCGCCGATCGAGCCGGCATCGTCGACCAGGGGCAGATCTCAAAGCTCCTCGCTCGCCTGCAAGCGGCCAAGCTGATCGCAAAGATCGACCACGCGCCGCTAACGCGCGGTGCGCCCAACTCCTGGCAGCTGACCGAACGCGGCGAGCTGCTGCTTGGAAGAGCGCAGGCCAGCGGCCCCAGCTAACCGATCTTGAACACGATCGAGCGCGCCGTCCCGCCCGTCGGAGTGAGCGTCAAGCGATAGGAGCCGGAGCTGAGCACCCCGTGCCCGGTGAGGCGCTTGCTGTTGTGTCCGCTCAGCGCTGCGATCGTGAACGAGCGCAGCACCGCCTTCCAGTGCTTGTGCCCACGCTTGCCGACTCGCTCCTCCAGCGAGACGCGCACGCGCGCGGCGAGGTTCAGTGTGAATGTGAACGCCAGCTTGGCGATGCTCGGTCGATTCCTGTTCAAGGCAATCAGCGCGTTCAGCGTGAGCGCCAGCCGGGACAATTGGGGCTGGGTTGCGGCCGCGGTTAGCTGCGGCGCGACCGGGACCAGCGGGACGGCTGTGCCCGCACGTGGGGCGGCAGGGGCCGGACCACTGCTCGCGCCTTCTTCATTACCGACCCCCGTTGGCTGGAAGGCCGAGATCCCGTTCGGCGTTCCGACCCCTGTCGGGCCGTCATAGCCAGAGCCGGCCAGACAGATCAGATGCGCGCCGCAGCTCGCCGCCTCTTCGGAGACCGAGCATTCCGATTCGCCTTCTTCGTTGAACGATTCGCCTTCGCCGCACTTCCCGTTCGAGCCTTCGACCACGTCGTGCAACGCCGCGGGTTTGAGCGTCTCGTTTTCGTAGAGCGTGCGGCTCGGATAGAAGACTCCGCCCGCGCCGCCGGCCAGGGCATAGACCGCGGCGATGATCGGAGACGCCAAGCTGGTGCCGCCGATCGTGCACCAGTTGGACAGGTACTTAATGACTTTGGCTTCTTCGTAGGGGGCCTTGCATCCTGGGCTGGTATCGCGCACCGCGATTCCCGTATACGGGTCCGCGTCGGCCGAGACGTCGGCGACGGCGCGCATTTCCCCGCAGCCAACGGAAGACCAGTCCGGCACCCGCTTCTGCCATGGCTGCGCCGTGAACGCTTTGCTGCAGCCACCGCCCCCGGCGCCGTCGCCGTTCCACACCGTCTCCCTCTCCCACGCGTGGCTCGCACTGAGCGCCAGCCGCGTACCGCCGACTGCGATCACGTGCGGCGAGGAGGCCGGGTAGTCGGCCTGATCGAAGCTGTATTCCGCGTCCCAATTCAAATAGCCATCGTCGCCCGCCGCTGCGGTGATCACCGTTCCGGGATGGTTCAGGGCTGGGCTGTCTTCGCATCCACCTTCGAAGCACTCGGGTCCGCCCCAGGAGTTAGAGACCTCCGTGGCGCCAAGCCCCACGGCCGTGTCCTCGGTGGCGTCGAGATCTTCATATTCCGGCGATTCAGCCTCCACCAGAGCCACCTTGCAGCTCTGGCAGATCGCGTGGGCGCTCTCAATGTCCAGCGAGGTCTCCACGGTCCACCCCGCGGCCGCTTTCACCTGTTCGCAAGCCGCTTCTCGTTCTTCGGCCCGCTGAGCGCTTTCCCCCGCTTCGCTGCCTTTGCAGAATGCTTCCGCGGATGTCAGCTGACCCGGGCTTTGCGGGAACGGCAGGCTCCCTTCGCCTTCCCCTCCATGCTCGCCGACCTTGCTGAAGCAGCCGTCGCCTTTGGTGCATTCCGGAAGATGGAATTCTTTGTCATAGGTCGCGAGATCTTCTTCGGCGTGCAGGTCGTTGTAGGCATCCACCAAGGCGACGGTCTGGGAGCTAGAGGCGCTTAGCGGCAAGTTGTAGGCGGTGTGCAGCGCCTGTGGTGTGTAGCCCACTTCGCCTGTCGCCGGCGACGGTGCGCCCGCCGGCGTGGCGGCGCTCCCCAGCTCAGGGGAACGGGCCGCGTCGCTGGACCCCGGGACGCTTGCAACCAGTTGCAGCGCTAGGCATGTGGCGCGTCCCGGCGCTGGCGGCGGGCACACGGCGCTGACCGCGTAGTCCGACAACGGCAGCGCCATGTTTGTACGTGCAGCAGCTGTCTGGGCGCAGAGCCCGGACAGCAGGGCCACCACGGTGGCGGCCGTACCCAAAGCGGCTTTGTAGTGCGTTCGGCTCGTCATCGTCTCGCTGTGTGTCTCTCGCTCTTTTCGGTCAGAAGCAGATCCTGCTTGAACGCAGCCGAGCAGGACAGACGCAAGCGCAGCTGGTTACGCGATGGTCACAGGCTGATCACCGGAGGGTCACGCCATCGTCGGCTGCTCGCTCCATGATGACGGCTGGAACGGTGAGACAAGGCCAGGGATACGGTCACTGACACGGACAAGGTCCGGTCGATGTGGGGCCGCGTCCGCATGCGCACCGAACCGCGCAGGGCGCACCGAACGGGGCGGGAGGCAAGGCCCGCCCCGTTCGCCATTACGCTGATCCTCAGTGTCGTCCCCGTTCGGCTTTCTTCTCGCCTCCCAGCAGCTGCCCCGCAGGGCGGGCACGATCACCGCGTGCGTCGCCGTGGCGCTTTGCACCGTGATCGTCTATCCGCTGGCGCATGTCGCGCCGGTGGTCTCACTGAGCGTCGTCTACCTGCCCGCGGTACTAGTGGTGTCGGTCACCTGGGGAGCGTGGCTTGGCCTTGCCACAGCGGTGCTCAGCGCGGCAGCGTTCAACTTCTTTCACCTCCCGCCAGTCGGGCGCTTCACACTCCAGAACTCCAGCAACTGGGTCGCGCTCGGCGCCTTCCTGGCGGTAGCGATCGTGGCAAGCTCGGTGGCCGAGGTCACGCGCGCGCGTACTCGCGACGCCGAAGAGCGCAGGCAGGAGGCCGACCTGGCAGCCGAGATGGCCAGGCTGCTATTGCGCGGAAACAGCCTCGCCGAGGCTCTGCCAACAGCCGCCGCGCGCCTGGCGCAGATGCTCGAGCTCAGCTCAGCTGCGATCGAGCTGGAGGACGTGCCAGCAGACGCGCGCAGCGTCGCGTTCCCGCTGCGCGAAGGGGCCAAGAGCCTCGGGACGCTGCTCGTGGGGGCAGCGACCTCAGAGGCTACGCTGCGCAGGCTGCAGGAGCGTGTGGTGCCGGCGCTGGAGGCGCTGCTGAGCGCAGCACTCGAGCGCGAGACGCTGCTGAGCGGTGTGGTGGAGACAGCGGCGCTACGCCGGGCCGACACCGTCAAGACGGCCCTGCTGCGCTCCGTCTCGCATGATCTGCGCTCGCCACTGACCGCCATCTCGGCTGCCGGTGAGGCCGTTGGCTCGCCGTCGCTGTCGCCTGAGGAGCGCCAGGACATGGCGCTGGTCATCCAGGAGGAGACCAGGCGACTGTCGCGTCTGGTCGACAATCTGCTCGATCTCTCGCGACTGGAGGCGGGCTCGGCCGAGCCGCACAGGGAGTGGACATCAATGGAAGAGCTGATTCGCACGGCGATCGCGGAGGTGGGCGCCCCAGCACAGGCGTTCTCGCTATCGATCGAGCGCGATCTGCCACTGGTGAGCGTCGACCCGGTACAGCTGGAGCGCGCTTTTGTGAACGTGCTCGAGAACGCGCAGCGCCACGCAGCTGGTCACCCGGTGTCGGTCAGAGCACGCGCGGTGCGTCAGCTCGCCAGCGTCCGTGCCGTCCCAATAGCTGCCCGCCATGACGAGCGCCAGGGCACGCAACGCCCCGCTGGCGATCGCGTGATCGTACGGATCGTCGACCGCGGTCCCGGCATCGCGCCCGCGCACCTAGAGCGCGTGTTCGAGCCGTTCTACCGGGCGGGCACATCCGCGGGTGGGCACCGTGGGTCGGGGCTGGGGCTGGCGATCGCCCGCGGCTTTACCGAGGCCAACGCCGGCTGGCTGCACGTTGAGTCGCTGCCCGGTCAGGGCGCGACGTTCGTGTTCGAGTTGCCGCTGGGAGAGTCTGGCGGGTGAGCGCGCACGAGCCCAATCAGCCGGCCAGGCCGCAACGCGTGCTGGTCGTCGATGACGAGCCACAGATTGTCCGCGCGCTGAAGGTCGTGCTGCGCGAGGCCGGCTTCGAGGCGGTGCCAGCCGAGACCTTCTCCCAGGCGCTGGACCTCGCCGCCGTGCGGCCGCCGGAGGCGGCGATCGTCGACCTTGTGCTGCCCGACGGCGACGGCATCGAGCTGACACGCAGGCTGCGCGAATGGAGTGACATGCCGATCCTGGTGCTATCGGCCGTAGGTGAGGAGGAGCAGAAGGTCAGAGCGCTCGAAGCCGGAGCTGACGACTACATCACCAAGCCATTCGGCACCCGTGAGCTAGTGGCGCGGCTGAACGCTGCGCTGCGCCGCTCCGCAAACGACGACGGCGAGCCGCGGATCGAAGCGCAGGGACTGGAGATCGATCTCGCGGCTCGGGTGGTGCGCCGCGACGGCCAGCCGATTCACCTCACCCCGATCGAGTTCGACTTGCTGCGTGCGCTGGCGCGCAACAGGGGGCGGCTGATGACTCACCGCAAGCTACTCGCGGATGTCTGGGGGCCCGAGTACGTCGATGACATCCAACCGCTGCGCACGCACATCGCGCGCTTGCGCGCCAAGATCGAGCCGGAGAGCCAGGCGGGGGGTAGGCCACGTTACATCGTGACCGATTCTGGGGTTGGGTACCGGTTCTCGGCGTGAGTTAGCGGGGCTTAGTGCCGTCATAAAATCGTTACGCACAGCCCCGGATTCGTTATGAGTCCGTGATGCACCGGCGCTCATAGTGAGCGCATGGACTTCATTGCAGTAATTCTCGGGATCGCGATGTTCGCGCTGTTGCTGGCGATCATCGAGGGGGTCGATCGGATATGAGCATCACGCCTGTACCCGGCTTCTTCATCGCGCACATGAGCGGCGCTGATTTCCTCGGCCTGGTCGTGGCGGTGCTGGTCATCGCCTATCTCTTCTACGCACTCATCCGCGGAGAGAACCTCTAGGGCATGACCTTCGCCGGCTGGCTCACAATTGTCCTATTCGCGGTCATCTTGACCGCGGTCGCATTCCCGCTCGGTGGTTACATGGCGAAGGTATACACCGGCGAGCGCGTCTGGCTGACACCGATATTCTCGGGCCCCGAGCGCATTCTGTACAAAGCGCTGCGGGTTGACTCCGAGCGAGGACAGGACTGGAAGTCCTACGCCAAGAGCCTGATCGTGTTCTCGCTGGCCGGTTGGTTGCTCTTGTACCTAATCCTGCGCACGCAGGACGCGTTCTTCGTGCCGCATGCACTCAACCCGCTCGGCTATCACTCGGGCCCATGGAACGTGACGTTCAACACCGTCTCATCGTTCATGACCAACACCAATTGGCAGTTCTACAGCGGCGAGACGACAATGAGCTACCTCAGCCAGATGATCGGGCTGACTGTTCAAAACTGGTTGTCGGCCGGCATCGGGATCGTCGTGGCAGTCGCGCTCGTACGCGGGATCGTCGGGCGCAGCGGCAACAGCATCGGCAACTTCTGGCAGGACCTCGTGCGCACGATCCTCTACGTGCTGGCGCCGTTGTCTGTGCTCGCCGCCATCGTACTCGTCTCCCAGGGGGTGATCGCCAACTTCTCCACCTACTTGACCGCTCACACGATCACTGGCCTCACGCAGACGATCGCGATGGGTCCAGTCGCCTCCCAGGAGGCGATCAAGCTGCTCGGCACAAACGGCGGCGGGTTCTTTAACACCAACTCGGCGCACCCGTTTGAGAACCCCACACAATTCACCAATTTCTTCGAGATGCTGCTGGTGCTGATGATCCCCGCTGCGCTGGTGTTCTTCTACGGGCGGATGACAGGCAATCGCCGTCAGGGCTACGCAATCTACGGTGCGATGATGGTGATGTTCCTCGGCGCCGTCGCCGTCGCCTACATCGCCGAGGCGCATGGATCACCGGCGCAGCACGCGGCCGGCTTGCACACGCACGTGATCGCGGGCTCCACAGGCGGGAACATGGAAGGCAAGGAGCAGCGCTTCGGGATAGCGGGGTCAGCGTTGTTCGACGTCGTCACGACCGTCACCTCGTGCGGTGCTGTCAATAGTGCGATCGAGTCGTTCACAGGAATCGGTGGAGCGGTGCCGTTTGCCAACCTGTCTGCCAGCGAGGTGATCTTCGGCGGCGTCGGCACTGGCCTGTACTCGATCCTGCTGTACGTGCTGCTAGCGGTGTTCATCGGTGGGCTGATGGTGGGACGCACGCCCGAGTGGCTTGGCAAGAAGCTCGAGGCTAGGGAGATCAAGCTCGCTGGGCTGGGCATTTTGATCACACCGCTTGCGGCACTGTTCTGCACTGCGCTGGCGAGCGCCAGCAAGTCCGGTCGTGCGTCGATCTCCGAAGTGGCGAGCTCCGTCAAGTTGGGAGTGCACACGCCGCAGGCCTTCTCGGAGACCTTCTACGCATATCTCTCGCAGGCCAACAACAACGGCTCTGCGTTCGCCGGTTACACAGGTTTCGTGCAGCCTAACGCCGGCAATCTCGGCTCCCACGGCATCACCTTCGCCGATCTGCTCGGTGGCTTCGACATGATCCTCGCCCGCTACGCACCGATCGTGTTCGCGCTCGCCGTCGCCGGTGCGCTGGCTGGCAAGCGCGTCACGCCCGCAGGTCTCGGCACGATGCGCACCGACAACCCGACGTTCGTCGTGCTGCTGATCGGCGTGATCATCCTCGTCGGTGCGCTGACGTTCTTCCCAGCCCTGCTCCTCGGCCCGATCGTCCAGGGGCTAACCGGACACCTCTACTGAGATGAAGCGCGACATTGTCACATCGGCCATCGGCATCATCGTGTTCACGATCCTGCTCGGGCTCGTGTACCCGCTCGCCATCACCGGTGTCAGCGAGCTGGCGTTCCCCGGAGACGCCAGCGGCCAGCAGATTCACCTCGACGGCAAGCTCGTTGGCTCGAAGCTGATCGGACAGAGCTTCACCTCTCCGGTGATCGCCAAGAACGGCAAGCCCGAGGAAAAGGAAGGTGAACTCGTGACAGAACCCGATCGCCGCTACTTCCAAACGCGCCCGTCGGCGACCGAAGGCGGTGCTGATAACGCCGCCGCGAGCACCTTCTCCAACCGCGGCCCCAACAGCGTCAAGACCGAGGAAGCGGATGCGGAAAACATCAAGGCCTATCTCGAACTGAACGAGAACCCAACGACCAAGACGGAATACGACCCCAACCTGACCGTCGCGAAGATTCCCGTCGACGCGGTCAACACCTCAGCCTCCGGGCTGGACCCGGAAATCTCGCCGGCTAACGCCTGGATCCAGGCCTACCGGGTGGCGGCTGTACGCGGCCTCTCGCGAGCCAGCGTCGACGGTCTGATCGCCAGGTACACCGCGGGTCGCGGGCTTGGCTTCTCCGGCGAGGAAGGCGTGAACGTGCTCGAGCTCAACCTCGCAGTCGATCGTCTCAGCAAAGGAAGCGACTGATGTCCGCACAGATGCCAGCAACACACGAGCGCCAGGCGATCTCGCTGTTCCAGCGCGAGATCGTCAAACGTGCGCTGCTCGACAGCTTCAAGAAGCTCGACCCGCGCGTGCAGATCCGCAACCCGGTGATGTTCGTTGTGGAGATCGGATCGCTCATCACCACGATCACGTGGCTGATCCAGGTGTTTGGCGGCAAGCCGCTTGGGGGCGGCCACGAGCCGGCGTGGTACACGTTCACCATCTCGCTATGGCTGTGGCTAACGGTCGTGTTCGCGAACATGGCCGAGGCGTTCGCCGAGGGCCGCGGCCGTGCGCAGGCGGACACGCTGCGCTCGATGCGCAAGGAGACCGTTGCCACGATGCGCGACGGCTCCACGAAGGGGGCCGCCGAGCTCACACGCGGCGATGTAGTGGTCGTGTCCGCCGGGGAGCTGATCCCCGGCGACGGCACCGTGATCGAGGGCATCGCCACGGTCGATGAGTCCGCCATCACCGGCGAGTCCGCGCCCGTGATCCGCGAGTCCGGCGGCGATCGCAGCGCGGTCACCGGCGGCACACGGGTGACATCCGATGAGATCGTCGTTGAAATCACCCAGGAGCCCGGCCAATCCTTCCTTGACCGCATGATCGCGCTTGTCGAGGGAGCGTCGCGGCGCAAGACGCCGAACGAGATCGCGCTGAACATCCTGCTCGCGGCGCTGACGCTGATCTTCGTGATCGTCGTCGCCACACTGCGCCCGTTCGGCCTGTTCGCGGGTACATCGATCTCCGAGACAACGCTGATCGCACTGCTTGTTGCGTTGATTCCGACGACGATCGGCGCGCTGCTCAGCGCGATCGGCATCGCTGGCATGGACCGGCTCGTTCGGCGCAATGTGCTCGCGCTGTCCGGACGCGCGGTCGAGGCCTCCGGCGATATCGACGTGTTGTTGCTCGACAAGACAGGTACGATCACGATTGGCAACCGGCTGGCATCAGAATTCGTGCCGATGCCCGGCGTGGCCGAGTCTGAGCTGGCAGAGGTGGCACAGCTCGCCTCCCTGGCCGACGAGACACCGGAGGGCCGCTCGATCGTCGTGCTCGCCAAGACCTACGGCATCCGCGAGCACGACATGACGAAGCTGCAGGCCGAGTTCGTGCCGTTCACCGCGCAGACGCGCATGAGCGGCATCGACATCGACTCTCAGCAGCTGCGTAAGGGCGCTGGCGACGCGATCATTGGCTTTGTCCAGCGCGAGGGCGGCACGCCGCCGCCCGAGCTGCAGGAGGCGCTAGATCGCATCGCCCGCGAGGGAGGCACGCCGCTAGCGGTTGCCCGCGACAGCCAGATCCTCGGCGTGATCTACCTCAAGGACACGGTCAAGGACGGCATGAAGGTGCGCTTCGACCAGCTCCGTGCGATGGGCATCAGGACCGTGATGGTGACCGGCGACAACCGTCTGACGGCCGCCAAGATCGCTGAGGAGGCAGGCGTCGACGACTTCCTCGCGGAAGCCACCCCCGAGCGCAAGCTAGCGCTGATTCGCGAGGAGCAGGCTGAGGGCCGCCTTGTTGCGATGACCGGTGATGGCACCAACGACGCGCCCGCGCTGGCCCAAGCGGACGTGGGCGTAGCAATGAACACCGGCACTCAGGCGGCCCGTGAGGCGGGCAACATGGTCGATCTCGACTCCAACCCGACGAAGCTGATCGAGATCGTCGAGGTCGGCAAGCAGCTGCTGATCACGCGCGGCGCGCTAACGACGTTCTCGATTGCCAACGACGTGGCCAAGTACTTCGCGATCCTGCCAGCCGTGTTCATTGCCACCTATGCGACCGCTACCCCAACCCCCGGATCCAAAGCCGAGGGGCCACTGCACGTACTCAACATCATGGACCTCGGCACCCCCCAGAGCGCGATCGTCTCGGCGATCATCTTCAACGCGCTTGTGATCCCGCTGCTGATCCCGCTATCGCTGCGTGGCGTGCGCTACCGGCCGATCGGCGCCAGCGCGCTGCTGCGGCGCAACCTGTGGATCTACGGTCTCGGCGGGATCATCGCGCCGTTCATCGGTATCAAGCTGATCGACCTGATCGTTCACAACCTGCTCGGGGCATGAGCGGCGAACGCGCCGCAACACGCGCGATCGCGATCGTACTGTCATGGCCACCCCAGCAGATCACCGCAGCGGTCGCCTGAAGGTCTTCATCGGGATGGCAGCGGGAGTTGGCAAGACCTACCGCATGCTGCTCGAGGGTCACGCAGAGCAGGAGACAGGCCGCGACGTCGTGATCGGCCTGCTCGAGACACACGGTCGTGATGAGACCGCCAGCGTCGCCGAGGGCCTGCCGATCATTCCCCGCCGGCGTGTGCGCTACCGCGAGACGGTGCTCGAAGAGATGGACATGCCGGCGATCTTGAGCCGCGCGCCGGAGCTCTGCCTGATCGATGAGCTCGCGCACACCAACGCACCAGGAACCGAGCACGCCAAGCGCCACGAAGACATCGAAGCGGTCCTTGCTGGCGGAATCGATGTGCTCTCAACGCTCAATGTTCAACACCTCGAGTCCCTCAACGATCACATCACCGAGCTCAGCGGCATCCGTGTGCGCGAGACGATCCCAGACGCGATCCTCGCGCGCGCCGACGAGGTGGTGTTGATCGACCTCACCCCGGAGGCTCTGCTCGAGCGGTTGCGTACCGGCAAGGTCTACCCAGCGGAGCGCATCGACGCTGCGCTGAACAACTTCTTCAAGATCGAGAACCTCTCAGCGCTGCGCGAGGTGGCGCTGCGCCAGGTGGCCGAGGAGGTCGGCGCCAAGCGCCTGACGACCGAGCTCGTCGGCTCCCGCGAGGAGAGCCTCGCCGCTGAGGCCCCGCACGCGGTCGGCGAGCGTCTGCTCGCGCTCGTGGAGCCCTATCCGAGCGCCCAACGGCTCGTGCGCCGCGCCTGGCGCTCCGCCCAGCGCCTGGGTGCAGGGCTCGATCTCCTGTGGGTTCGCGCCCCCGGCAAGCAGCTCTCCGCCGATGAGCAGCGCTCGCTCGTTGCGCTGCGTCAGCTCGCATCGGTACTTGGGGCGCGCATGATCGAAGAGGAGTCAGATGACCCGACTAGCGCGATCGTCGAGGTGGCCTCGCGGCGCAGAACCACCTACATCTTGATCAGCGGCTCGCGCCCGGCGCGTGGCCTTGCGCGCTTGCGCATGCCTCTGCCGCAGCGACTGATGCAGCGTCTGCCGGGCGTCGACGTGCGCATCGTCGCCGACCGCTCCCAGCGCTCGAACGGCGCCAATGGTGAGGGCCAATGAGCGTGTCGGTGATAGCGGCAGTCGCGTGCGCTGGCGCTTTGTTGGGGATCGCCGCCGGCTACTGGTTGCCGCCAAACGGGCGTCTACCTGCGCGAAACCGATTGCAAGGCGGCCGCCGGATCTTGTTGCCGTTCACCGGCGAGGAGATCTCCCGTCGCTCCTTCGAGGCTGCAGTGCGCCTGGCGAAGGCCGAGAACGCGATCATCATGCCCGCGTTCCTCGCGCGTGTGCCCATGAGCCTGCCCCTGGAAACAGCGCTGCCGGTGCAGTGCGCGCGCGGGATGCCGCTACTGGAGGCGATCGAGCAGCGTGCGTCTTGGCAGGGAGTGCCAGTTGACTCGCGTGTCGGTCGCGGACGCTCGGCCCGAGACGCGCTACGCAAACTGCTCGAGCAAGAGCATTTCGACCGGATCATCGTCTCCGCGGACGAAGATCCCCGGGCGGGCCTGAGCTATGAGGACCTGCGCTGGCTGTTGGAGCGGGTGCCAACGGAGATCCTGATTCTTCGGCCCGCCCCCGAAGACACGGGCCGCATCTCGGTGCAGGCCGTCAGCGGGCACTTCTGAGCTGAACGAGTTCAAAATGAGATCGCCAGGAGCACGCCTACGAACACCAGGTAGGTGGCGAGAATGACCAGTCCTGAGCGCCGATGCAGCCCGCGGCCGAAATATGCGAACGCGAGCGCTAGCGCGGTCATCGCCAAATAGCTCGTCGTCACGAACGTCGTCTGTCCAGACGTCGAGCTCTGTCCGAGGATCGTCGTGGGAATCAAGAAGCCAGCGAGGATGTTGAACGCGTTGCTGTTGAGCGCCGTGCTGAGCACAGCCGCGCCCCTGCCGCGCAACGCCAGATAGACCGCTGCGACGGCGTTGGGCAGGCTCGTCACCCCCGCGAGCACGAGCGCGCCGGTGACGATCCCGGGGACCGCATGGCGCGATCCCAGCTCTGAGGCCGCGCGCTCCATCGCGATGCTCGCGCCGACGACAACGACCACGGCACCCAATGCCCTCAGAGCGTCGCGTGCATGCCCACGCCTAGGATGGATCGCTACCTCGAGCTCGAGCTCCTCCTCGCTGATCGCTGCCACCAGCCAGCTCGTCCACCTCGCGGGTAGCCGCAGGCGTGTCAGGCGCTCGTGGCGCATGCCGAGGATCGTGGCGTAGGGCATCAGCACGGCGAGTACCAGCACGAGCCCAGAGAGCGATGAGAGCAGGCCGGTCACGACAGCAAGGGACACGGCGGCGATCCACAGCGCCACTGCGCCGGCGAGCTCGATCACGCGCCGGTGCAGCGCGATACTGCCAGCAACGACAGCAGCGAGACCGATCAGTGTTGCGAGGTTGAATACGTTTGACCCGATCACCACGCCTGCGCCAACGCCCCCGTCGTGGCGAGCGAGCGCCGTGACCGCAGCGGTGATCTCTGGGGCGTCAGCGGCCAGGGCGGCGAGCATTCCCAACAACGCCTCAGAGAGGTTCAGGCGCGCCCCCACACGCTCCAACGATGTCACCAGCTGCCAGCTGGCTGCAAGGCTGACCGCGGCGCCGAGCACGAAGATGACGCCTAGGGCCGTGTCAGTCACGCTCGCAGACTAAATGCCGCGTAAAACTGCTGCCGCCGCGCAGGTCGTGACCTAAGCGCCTCGTAAGACTGTGGGGACTGGCGCAACCCTCCAGCGCCTACTCTGTTGCGTGATCGAATGAGAACCTCACACCGCCTGCACACGATTGTCCTGGTCTCGCTCCTGTTGACCCTCGCGGCCGCGCTCACGCCGAGCGCAGTCAGCCAGGCCAGCGCCAACCCACGCAGCTCGCCCCGCGCGCACGCCGCCAGCTCATATCTGACGGGCCTGGGCGACGAGACCGCGACGATGTTCAGCAATCCGCTGTACAAGCAGCTGCACACGAAGATCGTGCGCTACATCGCTCCATACGACGCCGCTGTGCGCCCCTATTCCCTGGACAAGGCGATCGTGTTCATTCACGAGGCGGAAGCTGCGCACGAGAAAGTGCTGGTGGCGTTCTACCACTCCGAGTACACGCCCACGAAGCTGCCGAGCGTGTCCAGCTACCAGAGCGACGTCAAGAAATTCGTGAAGCTATTCCCGCACGTCAGGGAATACGAGTCGTGGGACGAGTCCAATCGTGGCAACGAACGTGGGCAGTTCTCGAGCCCCTCGGCGGTCGGCGCGGCGAAGTACTACCAGGCACTGCTTCGCGTGTGCAAGGGCTGCACGGTAATCGGCCTGGATGTGCTCGACGCGCGTTACATCGAACCGACGCTCAGCTACATCGCGGAATTCAAGCAGGAGGTCTACCGCCTAGAGACCGTCATGCCGAAGATCTGGGGCCTGCATAACTACTCTGACGTCAATCGCCTGGAAGGCTGGCGCACGCGTGAAATCGTCCGGGCCTTCGGGGGCCAGGTATGGCTTACGGAGACCGGCGGGCTGGTGAAATTTGGTGGCGCCTTCCCGAACAGGAACGGCTCGGGCTTGACGCGGGCGGCAAAGGTCCTGAAGTTCATGTTCGCGCTCGCCGCTGCGCACGCCAACATCAAGCGCTTGTACATCTATGACTGGAACGGTGGAACCAAATCCACCCGCTTCGACGCTGGCCTGACGAACGCCCACGAACAGCCCCGTGCGGGCTACGTGGTCGTCTGTCGCCAGCTGCACGCTGCCAGGTGCGCCGTGAAGCTAGCCAAGGACTAGGAGCTCAAGGAGGCCGAAGACGTGCGGCGGCGGTGGGCCTAGGAGCTCAGCGCGGGCTGTGGCTGCGTCGGCGCGTCGGCGCTACGCCGCCCAGAGGAACGATCGGAGGTATTGCGCGCCAAGCGCATCGCGCCCAGCGCGAGCAGCCCCGCCACGGCGGCAACCGGGACGAGCGTCTTCAGCGGGTAGGTGCTGAAGCCTGGGTGCGCGGCGCTGCTCAGAGCGGTGTGGTCGCCAGCGTCATAGATGCTCACTAGGCCGGCGTGATCGATCCCGAGCAGCGTCGGCGCGAGCGCCGCAAACAGGGCCCAGGCGAGGACCGCCAGCAGCCCCGCGCGCAGCGCGGCGCCCGAGAGACGCAGGCGCGGCGTAACCCACGCTGCCAGCACCACCGCGCCTGCGCCAGCCAGCAGGAACGGCCAGATGCCGCCCCAGCCACGTCCGAGGCCATATGCGGAGGCGATCGTCGGTTGGAAGTAGCCCTCGCTGACGTAGCGCATCCAGGTCACCGCCTCGGTCTCATAGCCGATCAGCGGGTGGGTGATCGTTGCAATCACCGTCGTCGTGATCGACACCGCCGCCAGTGCGATTGTGGGGCCTGGAAAGCGCTTGAGCGCCAGCCCGAGGGGAAGGGCGAGGAACGGCAGCATCGTCGTCAGGAAGCGCGGCCCCATGAAGCCGCCGCCGAACGGCAGGTAGTAGACGGAGGTGTATCCGAGGTA
>Ga0302308_10000422_pt1 | contig 37107 bp, 29 predicted proteins | sample III_Palsa_E3_3_FD_200531 | JGI IMG/M metagenome (GOLD analysis project Ga0302308, IMG submission 200531) | Peat permafrost microbial communities from Stordalen Mire near Abisko, Sweden - III_Palsa_E3_3 | ecosystem: Environmental > Terrestrial > Soil > Palsa > Peat permafrost | place: Sweden...
CGACCACGGCGCAATGGCAGGCGGCGCTGGCTGCGGTGACTTATACCGATACGGCGATCAGCCCGAACACCGACACCCGCACCATCAGCTTTGTGGTGAATGACGGTAGCAACACCAGCGCGACAGCAACCCGCACCGTCACGGTAACCGACACCGATCAGACGCCGGTAGTGGTTAGCACCACCGGCACCACGACTTATATTGGCGGCATGGCCGCGACCGTAGTCGATGGCGGTGTGACGGTCAGCGACCGCGATAATGCGACCTTGGCTTCGGGGACAGTGTCTATCGGCAGCGGCTTTAGCAGCGGCGATACCTTGTCGTTCAGCAATACCAGCAGCACCACCTTCGGCAATATTTCGGCGACGTATGACTCCTCGACCGGTGTGCTGACTTTGACCTCGGCAACCTCATCGGCAACCGATGCCCAATGGGCCAATGCCTTCGATGCCGTAACCCTCTCCAGCACCAGCACCACCTATGGCAACCGCACCATCTCGTTTGTGGTGAATGACGGTAGCGAGAACAGCGCCGCCGCGAGCAAGACATTCGATGTCGCCAATCCCGATCCGGTGGTGACCACCGATACGGGCTCGGCGGCATTTACCGCCGGCGACAACGTGGTGATCCAGACCCCGGTCGCGATCGATCCCGGCTTGACCCTGACCGATCCGGCCAGCTCGACATTGGCCTCGGCCACGGTATCGATCACCGGCAATTTTCACGCTGGCGAGGACGTGCTGTCGTTGGGCCCGATTGCCGGTATCAGCGAGTCATATGATGCGAGCACCGGTGTCATGACCTTGACGGCCGGCGCGGGCGTGACCATAGCGCAGTGGCAAGCGGCACTGGAGGCGGTGACCTATACCGATACGGCGATCACCCCGAACACTGTCACGCGTACCATCAGTTTTACGGTGAATGACGGCAGCAACACCAGCGCGGCAGCAACCCGCACCGTTACGGTAGCCGACACCGATCAGACGCCCGTGGTGGTTAGCACCGCCGGCACCACAGCTTATATCGGCGGCATGAACGCGACGGTAATCGATGGCGGCGTGAGTGTCAGCGATCGCGACAACGCGACCTTGGCTTCGGGGACGGTATCCATCGGCAGCGGCTTTAGTAGCGGCGATATCTTGTCGTTTACCAATACCAACAACACGACTTTCGGCAATATTTCGGCGACGTATAACTCCACCACGGGTGTGCTGACGTTGACCTCGGTGAGTTTGTCGGCGACCGATGCTCAATGGGCGAATGCCTTCGATGCCGTAACCTTCTCCAGCACCAGCAGTACCTTCGGCAACCGCGCTATCTCGTTTGTGGTCAACGACGGCACCGAGAACAGCGTCGCCGCGACCAAGACGGTCGACGTGCTTAATCCGGCGCCGGTCGTCACCACCGATACGGGTTCGGCGGCATTTACCGCCGGCGACAACGTGGTGATCCAGACCCCGGTCGCGATCGATCCCGGCTTGACCGTGACCGATCCCGCCAGCTCGACGTTGGCCTCGGCCACGGTAGCGATCACCGGCAATTTTCATGCGGGCGAGGACGTACTGTCGTTGGGTCCGATTGCCGGTATCAACGAGTCATATAATTCGAGCACCGGTGTCATGACCTTGACGGCCGGCGCGGGGGTGACCACGGCGCAATGGCAAGCGGCGCTGGAAGCGGTGACCTATACCGACACGGCGATTAATCCGGACCCCGCAACTCGCACCATCAGCTTTGTGGTCAATGACGGTAGCAACACCAGCGCGGCCGCAACGCGCAGCGTCACGGTAGCCGATACCGACCAGACGCCGCTGCTCAGCGGCGGCAATGTGAGTGTGACCTTGACTGCCAGCGGCGCCAGTTCGGTGGTGGCCGTAGCTCCTGCCCTGAGCTTGATCGATCGCGGCAATACGGCACTGGCATCCGCTACGGTCTCGATCGGCAGTGGCTTCGATGCGGGTGCGGATGTGCTCGGCTTCACCAATTCAGGCGCTGCGGTCGATGGCGATATAACTTCGTCATATAACAGCAGTACCGGTGTGCTGACCTTGACGTCCGCCAGCCGGACTGCGACCGTGGCGCAATGGCAGGCCGCCTTGAATGCCGTCACTTACGGCGAGAGTTCGGCCAGTGCAAGCAGTGGTACCCGCGTCTTGAGTTTCTCGGTCAGCGATGGGGTGAAATCCAGCGTGGCAGTGACCGCTTCGGTGGTGGTCGACGCCCAGCAAATTACCGCGCATACGGTATCGACTCCGGCCACTACTCCGTCCAGTACTCCCGATTCCTCATCTTCGAGCGGCGGCGATGGAACTACCGCAAGCAGCGAAGGCCCCTCCAATCCGCTGATCGTGTTGAGCACCTTCGACCCGTCCACGCAGGTCGGCGGGATTGCCCCGGTTCATACCACGACGTTTTCATCCGGCGGTGTGGGAGATGTGTTTGGTACTACCAGCGTGTCAAACCAACCGGGCCAGACACTCTCGAGCTTCACCTCGACCCAGCCGTCGTTTGCTCCGCCGCCCGGTGTCGAGCGCATTACGGTCGCGGCCGATCAGCCGTTTTCGCTGACCTTGCAAAACGCGATTCCCACGGCCACCGGCGATAGAAGCAGCGTGACGGTGCGCCAAGCCGACGGTCAGGTATTGCCGAGCTGGGTGCATTTCGACGCCACCACCGGCACCTTGAGCGGCACCGCGCCACCCGATGGTCCGCGGGTGATGCGGCTGGTGGTGGTGCAGCGCGACAGCGCCGGGCATCTCACGCGTCATGAAGTGGTGGTCAATCTGGGCGCGAACCAGGCCGCCCGTTCAACTGCCCATGCCCCGGCTCGTCCGGCCGCACCGCCCGTGCCGCATGCGGCGGCACCGGCAGCGAAGCCTTCGCTCACCGCGCAATTCGAACGCCTGCGGCGCGAATTGCATGTGGCTTGAGCCGCACGCCTGGAACGCGACATCCATGACCGCCCATTATTCGATTTCTAAAGAGTGAGTAGACGAAGTGAAGAAAAACGCCATGCCATGCAGCACACACGCTCTTTCACTGGTGGCCGTCGCGGTCGCTGCTTTATGCCTATCCGCTTGCGCGATCAAACCGGCCCCATTCACCGATGCTGAATTGAAGCAGACGGCGCAAGCCGACCGCACCGCCATGTTCAGCCAGCAGCAACCGTTGAGCGGGCCGGTGACGCTGGATGAAGCGATGGCGCGTGCGATTCGGTATAACCTCGACCATCGATTGAAAATGATGGAAGAGGTGCTGGGGCAGAAACAACTCGATTTGTCGAATTTCGATATGCTGCCGAAATTGACGACCCAGGCCGGTTATACCAACCGCAGCGTGCCGTTGGCTTCATCATCGACCAGTTTGTTCAATCCCGGCCAAACGACAGTGCCGCAATCCTATTCCAGCGATCAGAACGATCGTACCGCTGACCTTGGCTTTACCTGGAACCTGCTCGATTTCGGTGTCAGTTATTTCGAAGCCAAGGAACAATCCGATCGCGTGCTGGTGCTGGAACAGCGCCGCCGCAAGGTGGTGCAACTGATGATGCAGCAGGTCCGCGAAGCCTATTGGCAGGCTGCCGGCGCGCAGCGTTTGCACGACCGCATCGGCCCTCTGCTGGATCAGGCTCGGGCGGCACTGGACGATTCAAGGCAAGCGCAGCATGAACAATTGCGCGGGCCGCTCGAGACCTTGAACTATCAGCACGAACTGCTCGATATCATGCGCCAGCTCGAAACCATCAGCGACCAACTCGACGAGGCCAAGCCGCGTCTGGCATCGCTGATGGATCTTGAGCCGGGTAAGGACTTTACCTTGGCGCCGCCGGAAGGCCTCGGAGTACCGGCATTCAATATGCCGATGGAGCAGATGGAAGAGACTGCCCTCGAACGGCGTCCCGAGCTGGTCGAAGCCGGTTATAACGAACGCATCAGCTTGAATGAAACACACAAGGCGCTGGCCAAGTTGATGCCTGGTATCGAGCTGGAACTTGGCGCTCATTACGATAGCAATAGTTTCCTGAACTACCACGCCTGGCGCGCCGCGGGACTAAGCGTGAGCTGGAACTTGTTGAACCTCCTGAACCTGAAGAACATCAAGGGTTTGGCCAATGCCCAATTGGAAGTGGCCAAGACGCAGCAATTGGCGCTGAGCATGGCGGTGCTGACGCAGGTTCATGTGGCCCGTACCGAGCTGGATGCGAAACACCGGCAATTCGATTTGCTCAAGCAAATGAACGACGTCGACCAGCAGATTCTGGTGCATACCCACAACGCAACGCAGGCTAACGCTCAGGGCAAACTTGAGGAAATCCGCGCCGCCACCAGCGCGATGATTTCGGAATTGCGTCTGTATCAGAGTTATGGCGAACTGGAAGGCGCGTATGGCCAATTGCTGGCGACCCTGGGCTACGATCCGATCCCCGATGCCGTGACCAGCTACGATCTTCCTGCCTTGGAACAGGCGATCGACCAGACGCAGCAACACTGGGCACAGCTCGGTCAGGGCGGGGCGCAATGAAGGCAGTGTCGGGAGTATGGAGCAGGCCTGCCTGCCGCAGCGTGATCGTCGCATTGGGTTTGTTGTACGCGCAGTGGGGCTGGAGCGCTCCGGCCGCCACCGCAACCGATGACAATCGGATTCGCACGCAACTGGTGGCACGCGATGAGGTCGAGCTGTCGAGCGAGATCAACGCAAAAATCGCCGCCCTGCCGTTTCGCGACGGCGATGCCTTCCGTGCCGGCCAGATGCTGGTGTCGCTCGATTGTTCCTTATACGCGGCGCAATTGCACAAGGCCCAGGCCGAAGCGGGGGCGGCGCGTGAATTACTCGAAGTCGACCAGCGTTTGGCGCAGCTCCATTCGGTGGGTGAACTCGAAGTCGAGCAGGCCGACGCCAAGATGAAGGCCAGCACGGCGGAAGTCGCGTATATGCAGGCGACCGTGCAAAAGTGCGTGATTTCGGCGCCGTTCGACGGCCGAGTCACCAAGCGCACCGCCTCGCCTCAGCAGTTTGTCGAAGCCGGCAAACCGTTGCTGACCATTATCGATACCGGCCACCTCGAACTCAAAATGATTGTGCCGTCGAAATGGCTGGCCTGGCTGAAAGCCGGCCATCCGCTGTCGGTGCAAGTCGACGAAGTGGGCAAGACTTATCCGGCACGCGTGGCGCGCATCGGGGCGCGGGTTGATCCCGTGACGCAAACCGTCGATGTCACGGCGGCGCTCGCGGGCAATGCGCCGGAACTGCTGCCCGGCATGAGCGGGTGGGCGACTTTCGCCGCGCCCTGACCGTTATGGCTGCATCTCCCGAAGCGACGCAACAAGTCAGGATCGACTCGGCACAACTGGCGCTGCTGTGGCAGTTGGCGGCGCGCGCTCGCGCGGCTGCCACCGAGCAGATACTGGCATTTACCATCGTCAACGAAACGCTGTCGCTGGTGCCCTACCGCCAAGCCGCATGGTGGCACGGGCCGGCACCGGGCGCGGTGGCCGCGGTGTCGGGGTTGCCGCAAAGCGACCCCGGCGCGCCGTATGTGCAATGGCTCGCGGCATTGTGCCGCTCGTTGGCCAAGGACCCAAGCAAGACGGTCGAAGAGAGTCCGAGTCAACACACCCAGAGTCAACGCGCCTTCACCTCGGCCGACTTGCCGTTTGAGGTGGCGCATGTGGCCGATGAATGGGACGCTTGGTGGCCGGCTTACGGCCTGTGGGTGCCGCTCACCGATCGCGCCGGCCATCTGCTCGGCGGCTTGGTGTTTGCCCGCGATACCGCCTGGACCTCGACCGAACACGCGCTGATTTCCGAACTGGCGCAAGCGTGGGCCCATGCTTTTGCCGCGCTCGATCCTCGCCCGCCTTGGACCGCACGCATGCGCAACTGGGTAAAACCGGGGCGCAACTTGCGCCGCGCCCTGATTGCGCTGGCCGTGGTCTGCGTGATGCCGGTGCCCCTGACCATGCTGGCGCCCGCCGAAGTGACGGCGAAGGATCCGTTTGTGGTGCGCGCGCCGCTGGACGGCGTGATCGACCGGCTTTACGTGCAGCCTAACCAGCGGGTGGTGCCCGGCACACCTTTGCTCGGCCTGGAGGCCACCACGCTGCAGTCGCGGTATGCCATCGCCCGTAAGGATTTCGATACGGCACAGGAAGAATATCGTCAGACCGCGCAACTGGCCGTCACCGATGACAAGGACCGGCTCGACATGGCGTTGCGTAAAGGCAAGCTGGACGATAGCGCGGTCGAACTCGACTATAACGCACAACAACTCGCGCGAGTGCGTGTGACTGCCACGCGCGCCGGGGTCGCGGTGTTTGCCGACCCGAACGATTGGACCGGCCGCGCGGTGGCGGTCGGCGAGAAGATCCTGCTGCTGGCCGACCCGGCTTCGGTCGAGCTGACCGCTTATTTGCCGGTGGCCGACAATGTCGACGTCAAACCCGGCAGCACCTTGACGCTGTACCCGAAAAGCTCGCCGATGAGCGCCTATGAGGCGCGTATCGATACCGTGGCATATCGTGCCGAGCCGACTCCGGAAGGGGTGCTGGCCTACCGCATCAAGGCGACCTTCACCGGCGACACCCGCCCGGTCCTCGGCGCCATGGGTACCGCGCGGATCCACGGGCGTTGGGTGCCGCTGTCCTACTACGTGTTGCGCCGGCCGTTGACGCTGGCGCGACAGTGGTTGGGCTGGTAGCGGCAAAGTCGAGACCATGAGCACGCCCTCAAGCGCCACCCCCATCCCCGCGCTGACCCGCCTGCCGCAGTTGCGTCAGGAACTCACGCTGACCCGCGGCATACCTTCGCCCGAAGGGGCGCCGACATGGATGCTGCATGATCCGGCCGCCAACCGCTTTTTTCAGTTGGGCTGGCCGGCCTTCGAATTGCTCTCGCGCTGGGCGCTCGATGAGCCCGAAGCCATTGTTGCCGCGGTAAATCGCGAGACCACCCTGAGCGTCACGCTCGACGAGCTTGAGACCTTGCTGCGCACCTTGCGCCAGCAGAATCTGCTGCTGGCGGCGAGTGCCGACGACACCCGGCGGCTGCAGGCCAGTGCCGCGGCGGGACGGCTGACGGGCGGCATGTGGCTGCTCAAGCATTATTTGATGATCCGCATCCCGCTATGGCATCCGATGCCGTTCCTGCGTCGCTTTGCGCGTTACACCGAGCCGGTTTTCCGGCCGGTGTTCTGGGGTGTGGTGGTGGCCATTGCCGTCGCCGGATTGTTTATGGTGTCGCGGCGGTGGGATGAGTTTGTCCATACCTTCCATGGTTACGCGGACCTGCGCGGTTTGCTTTCCATCGCGCTGGCCCTGGCATTTGCCAAAATCCTGCATGAGTTCGGCCATGCGTTTACCGCCTATCGCTACGGTTGCCGCGTGCCGACCATGGGCCTGGCATTCCTGGTGATGCTGCCGGTGTTGTACACCGATACCACGGATGCCTGGAAAGTCCCCGATCGCCGCAAGCGCTTGCGCATCGGTGCGGCGGGCATGTTAAGCGAGCTGGCGCTGGCGGCGCTGGCTACGCTGGCGTGGAATCTGCTGCCGGATGGACCGGTACGGGCGGGTGCGTTTTTGCTGGCGACCACCACCTGGATCGGCACCCTGGCTATCAACGCCAGTCCGTTTATGCGTTTCGACGGCTATTTTCTGTTGTCTGATTGGCTGGATATGCCGAACTTGCACGACCGCGCCTTCGCTTTCGGCCGCTGGTGGATGCGTGAATGGCTGTTCGGTTTGGGCGATGCGCAACCCGAACCGTGCGCGCCACGGCGCCGGCGTTTCCTGATCGGCTTTGCCTTCGTCACCTGGTTATACCGGCTGACAGTATTTTTCTCGATTGCTCTAGTGGTGTATCACGCGTTTTTCAAAGCGCTCGGCATCGGCCTGTTCTGTATTGAATTCGGCTGGTTTATTGTGCGGCCGGTCGTACGTGAAGGCCGCGCCTGCTGGCAGCGGCGCGCGGCGTTGCGCTGGCGGCGGCAGACTCTGCGCAGTGCGATGCTGGGTGGCGGGTTGTTCTGCTTGCTGGTGTTGCCCTGGCACGGGGGGGTAAGTGCGCCGGCGGTGTTCGGTCCGCAGCAGGCGCAAGGACTGTACGCGCCGGTCGCCGGGATGCTTGCCGATCCGTCCGTCCCGGCGCATAACGGGCAAGCGGTGCATGCCGGAGAGGTGCTGGCGGTGCTGGTATCGCCCGAGCTCGACTATAAACTCAAGCAAGCACAAACCGAAGCGGCCTTGCAGGGCTGGGAAGTCGAGCAGCAAGCTTTCGATGAACGTTTGCAGCAGCAGGGCGTGGCCTTGCAAAAGCAACGCGATGCGGCGCGCCAGACGGTGGCCGGTTTGTCCGCGCAAATCGCTCAGCTGACGCTGCGCGCGCCCTTTGACGGCATCGTTGAAACGGCCGACGACGGGCTGGTGCCGGGTGCCTGGCTGCCGCGCGGGGCACGCTTGTTCGATGTGGTCGGGCCGGGTGTCACGGCCAGCCAAAGAGTGAAAGGAGATGCGTTTGTCGATGAGGATGAGGTGGGGCGAATCGCCGCAGGCGACGCCGCCGTTTTTGTCGCCGCGCTGCCGGAAATGAAGGCCTTGAAGTGCCGGGTCGAAGCGGTCGACCGGGTCAATCTGGCGACCCTGGACGAGCCTTATGTGGCCAGCCCCTACGGTGGTCCGATTCCCGCCGAACTGCAGCCAGGGACTCAGCAACTGGTGCCGTTGCGCGCCACTTACCGGGTACGTATCGGGCAATGTACGGGCAGCCCCGTATTGGCGCGGCAGATTGCCGGCACCGCGGTGCTGGGCGGTGCCCATGAGAGCCTGGCATGGCGCGGGCTGCGGGCTTTGCTGGCGACTGTGGAGCGGGAAGCAGGGGCGTAGGTGGCCGCTTGATGGGGCGCTTGCATCGCCGCCAAATAACGCCGAGGTTAACTTTCCCGCAGCAAAATCGGGTCTGTGCCGGCGGTATCCATCGGCCCCCGGCACCGCCAGTTACTGAATATACGCCTGCGGTTGAATCTCAAAGTCGGTGACTTTACCGCCGCGCAGTACCGAGAGCCGTATCGGGTCCAGGCTTTCCGTTTTAATGCTTAGCTTGAGGGCCGCGACCGTGTCGGCGGAAATGCCCTGTTGATTGATCGAAACGACTTGGTCGCCTTGTTTCAAACCCAGCTCGGCGGCGGGAGAACCTGCCGCGATGTAACTTACCGTCGCCCCTTTGCCTTCCTTGTATTGAAGGTTAAAGCCGGTTTTGTTGTAACGGGCGAGGGTAGGCGGGGTGGCCGTGCCGGATAGCTTTAACCAGGCGCGCCGGGTGCGGTAATCGAAGGTCAACACCGACGAGGTGAGTAATGCATCGCCGGCATCGGCGGCAAATTCGCTATCGGTATTGGGACCGCTCGAGAAGTTGGGGAAATAGGCAATCACATCGTTAAACGGCACGTTGCCCAACGTCACCTGAGCAATTCGCCCAAGCTTGATTGCGCCGCTGCCGCCCGTCCCCGAGATCGATGCGCCGGTGTCGTACAGTCTGCCCGGCATGGCTTCGGCATGGGCCTGGGCAAACGGCCGATTGACCAGCAAGGTGCCGTTGTAGCCCGTATCCAGCCAAAAATAACTCGGTACGCCGTTAAGCGTTGCCTTGACCGCCGGGATGGTGTGGTCGAGCGCAAAGGGCAGCGCATCGTGGTCGTCCAAGGTGCTGTCCGGGGTGAGCGCCAGCGTCAGAAGCTGTCTGGGAAAATCGAAGGTGGTGGTGAAACGCGCCAGGATTTCATAGCCGATGACGCCGGCCGTCTGCGCGTCGAAGCCCGTGGAGCGTGCATCCATCACGGCGGAATATTGATCGCGCACATGTGCGTCGCCGATCCGGAGGTCCTCGATGCGTGCGAATTTTTCCGCGGTGGCCACGCCGGCCATCCCGGTTTCGCTGCCTGAGCCAGTCAGCTTCAAGCCCAGCGTCTTCGCCGTGGTTTTGGATAACAACAAGGCTGCGCCCGTATCCAGCAGGAAATTAAACGGGCCTTTTCCATTGATAAAAACGTCGACATGCGGTTGTTCGGTCAGGCGCATCGGTACGGTCGTGCTGCGGCCTCCATCGATCGAATAATCCGCCGTAAGCGGTTGCGCGGCTTGTGCCTTGGCTGCGACCAGCAGCGGATCGGCGTTGGTCTGTACTTTGTTAAAAGTCAGGTCCCAGCGATTGCCGTCGCGGTTGATCCAGCTTTGTTTGAAGGGAATGCCCAGATAGCGGCCTTTACCGTAGGCCGCATACGAGGTGGTTGCGACACCCGGCTCGTCTCTGCGGGTCCAACGCAGCGGCAGTTGGGTTTTGCCGGAGATCCAGACTTGGGTGGTACTGCCGCCCTCAGGCTGGACTTCAAATACGTCCGCCCTGACGCCGTTGACTTTGTCGGATCTTAAAAAATGCATTTCCGCCGGCCAGCAGGTATTCATCAGGCCGCCGCTGGCCCAGTACGCGTCGCTGACCAAACCGGCTCGATAACCCTCAAAATCGGCTTGACGCACTACGCCGCCAGAGTCTTTGACCCAGGCATCGGCACCCGAGACACCCATGGCGAAATTTGCCGGACCCGCGTCCGTCACCTGGATCGTGACGACACGCGCTTGGGGGTCGGCCGCGATCAGGACTTTGCCGCTGAAACCGCTTGATTTGGCTGTGCCTTCCATCATCACCGGATGGCAAACCGCTTGCTGGGGCGGCAAGATGGGAGCATGCAGGCGATCGATATTTTGCGCGGACAAATCGGGCGTATCGACTTGGCCGGCTGCCAACGCCGCGCTTGATGCCGTCAGCAGCGTCAGGCTGCAAAGCAAGGTGGGAAGTACGGCGGAGCGGCGAAGTTGACGCGATATCTGATGCAATGCAGGTGTGTGCATGGATGGGTTGCCGTAGAGTCCGCAGAGAGAAATGCCATCTTGCCGAAAAATTGTCCGGCGCGCAGGATAATTTGAACGCCGTTCAATTTTCCTTAAGGCCGGTCCGCCTGATTTTATAGTTTTCACCCACCGGCGACGCAAGACCATTATCGGCAGGCGCAGGCCTTAGCCCGCGCCTGATTGCCAGCGTCCCGGCGTAGCGCCGAAAGCCCGTTTGAAATGCCGGTTGAAATGACTTTGATCGGCAAAGCCGACGGTAGCGGCAACCTCGGTGGCCGACATGCCGTGGCGCAACAGACCTTGAGCGCGATTGAGTCGAAGCTGGTTGCGCCAGGCGTGGGGCGGCATGCCGACGCTGCGTGAAAAGAGCCGCGCGACATGGAAGGGCGATAGCCCGACCACCGCCGCAAGTTCGCTCAGCGTGACAGGACTGGTCAATTCTTCCGCCAGCTTCATTTGCAAGCACCTCACGCGTTGCGTATCGGCATGCAGGGTGGGGGTGCTGTGATGCGCCACCGAATAGCGATTCAGCAGCATGGCGAACGCCGCAACCAAGGCGGTTTCGGCCGCCAGCGGGTCGGTTTGCTGCTCCAGCATGTGATGCGCCAGCGTGAGCCGGGCGGCAAGCTCGGCGTCGTGAATCACCCCATCGACCAGCCAGGGTGAACCGACCTGACGGCCGGCGATATCGTTCGCCAGGGTTTGCATCCAGGCGAGCGAGGGATAGAAGGCGCGATAAGCCCAGCCATGGTCCGCGGCGCGCTCTCCGGTATGCACTTCACCGGGATTGATGGCGGGGATGCAACTGGCGCCGGCGACGCAGCGCGCGCCGCGATATTGATAACTTTGGGCACCCGCCTGAATCACCGAAATCGAAAAACCTTCATGCCAGTGCGGAGCAAATTCGTGCGCATAGTATTCGGCCGTGAGCAGCTCGGCACCCGGCAACAGCGGGGTACGCCAGAAGCGGGCAGCGTCGGTGAATTTGGCAGGCATGATAGGCAACTGAAGCTGATTTTAATCAGGATACTACGGTTTGCCGCTGAACTCGTTGGTGCATCTGCTGAGTTCCGTGCTGGCACAGAATCACGCAAACAAGTGCCCCGGCAGTTTTCGGCGCTGGCAAGGAGTGCCTCCGCCCCAAACTGCGACTTGCCCGTGCTGCGGTCGCCTATCGCAAGACAAGCGGCAAATACAGGCGAAATTCCTGCGCGTCGATTGCAGCTATGAAAATCACGCCGACGTTGTCGGCGCGATCAATTCCTCACGAGCACTTCCTTCGGGGCGTGTCTTACAGCGAGGACACCGCTTGTCAGCCTGCTGAGAACTGGCGCAGTCAGGCCGCTCGATGAAGCAGGAAGCCACCGAAGCGACCGCGCAGGCTCAAAGCTTATTGCGGCACATCGCGCAGAAATACCGGCAGGTCGGTCACAGGAGGCGTGACGGGAATCTGGTACATCATGTCGCCGACAAAACCGCGGTGATAACTGGCGTGATTGACCACATGCAAGATCATCTCGCTGCGTGACATCTCCCCGGCGCCGCCGCCGACAAACTGGAATTGGATGCGCTCGTCCTGCTGCGCCTGGGACAGCGAAGCGGCATAGTCGACATACCATTGATCCAGCACCGAGACCAGTTGCCACAGTTCGGCCAAAGGCGGATAGGCGGGGGTATTGCGCGCGGTGTAATGGTGCGGACGGCCTTCGAGGTGCGCCTGGAAAATGTTATCGATGACATATACATGGTTCAGTGTATTGACCATGTTCTTGAATCGCGTCGAGCGGGTTTTGGTCGCCTCGCCTTCGGGTAAAGCGCTCAAACTGGCGAAGGTGAGCTGGTCGGCCCAGGCTTTGTAACGGGTGAGCAGGGTCAAAGACGGCATACGTTTCCTGTGGCAAATAGTTGTACCAGCCGGTCATTCAATGAGGGGCGATTCGGCTCCATTGCCGGGGCCGGTCGGGCAGCCGCAGCGGCGGCCGGCTCCGCCGCCGGGCTGAACCGCTTCCGGCAAGCAACAGGCTTTATTCTGCTCTCTTTAATGTGGCCATGCAGGCCGCCTTGGTTTGGGCCAAGGTTGGGTCTTGCACCGCATCCAGCACTTGCAGGGCCTGCCGTTTATATGCGGGCCGATCTTTCACGATATCGTCGGGAAAAGGCATGCTGCAAACCTGGCTGGAGTTGATCACATGCTCCAGCGAAAGTGCGGACAGGACCGCCGGGCCATTTTTGGGCAAGGCGTAACTCAGGCTGAGGGCCAGGTCGTCCGCCGTCATTTCGTCACTGCCTGGGGTCAGTTTGGGGACCAGGCCGATCCAGGTCGTGTCGCCGGTCGCGATCATGTCTGTCACGACCTGCCATTGTTCGCGTCGATCCAGGTCGGCAATGGTGGTTTTGGCTCCCGAGTGCTGCACGCTGGCCAAGACCGACGCGGCGCTGAGCGTAGCCGCCTGACTCAAGGAATAGACCCCCAACAGTGCGGCGATGGCGATCATGCGTTTCATGGTTTTATCCCCCAACAATAGGCTGCTGTGCGCAGACCGGGCGGGTTTTATGCTGCCGCCTTCGGTATGCGCCAAACGCCCGGATTCCGGCCTTGGCCCGCAGCCGTATTTGATCAAACAATCGTTCCCTAATATTGTAGGGCAAAGCGCGATGGGGCGGACAATGTGCAGACGTTGCCGGACGGTGAGGGGGGAACGCTGACGGCTCTTCGGGCGAACCGTACGTGTGCTGAAATATTTTTGTTTCAGATGTTTTTGACGCGAGCGACAAGGTCGCGGAAATACTGCAAGATAAGCATCAAGGTAGAACGTTGACGGGTCGGGTTGAGGGGTAAGTACGGGCAAAGAGGCTGCCGTCCAACCCTGGCATTGATCGGCCATTCGGTAGTACGGAACTTGTCGCCGGGCTTGGTGTCTGAGTCCTGTCTGTAATTAAAGACACGGATTAAACACCAGCAGGTCCCGCTTCCTTACCGAAATTGTCACAATTGACCCGGAAAATACGAGCAGGAGATTGCATTAACCCCGAGCCGGTCCTCACCATGCGTCCGGCTCACGCACTTAGAAGTTACCAGTATGAATCGACAATTACATCACAAAGGGTATGCCGTCGCGGCCGCTGCCCAACGCATGCAAAACGGCTTGTTTGCCGCTAATCTGACCATCGAACGCCGCGCCAATGCCGGCGGCGTCAAACCCACCGAACCCTATTCTTTCCACGCGCTCGACTATTTCCACGACGAAGAAGGTGCGCTGGATTACGCCACGCGCTGGGGTCTGATCTGGATCGACGACCGCGGTTAAGTCCGCCGATCGAGCTACCCTGGATTGCGCCAGGCGTTGTCGAGGCGGTTTTTCGCCCCATGCGTCCTATGCTTTAAGCACAGCAGCCCAAACCGGGTCACATTAACCCAGGTCAGGTCAATAAATCGAGCACTGCCCGGGCGATCACCTGGGTCGCGCGCCGCAGGTCTTCGAGCACCACATTCTCGTCGGCGCGTTTGGCGTTGGACTCAAGCACCGTGCGCGGCCCGGCACCGTATAACACCACGGCTGCACCGGCCTTTGCATACAATCTGGCGTCGGTATAGAGCGGCGACCCCAAGGCCGGGATGGTTTCGCCGAATACTTCGCTGGCATTGCTTTGCAGCGCGGCGGCCAGCGGCTCGATGGCAGGCGTGGGCGTCAGCGCATGGGCCAGCAGCATGCGCCGGATTTCGACTTGCAGGCCGGGCACAGTGGCCGCGGTCTGTTCAATCAATTGGCGCAGCGTGGCCTCGACTTGCGCCGGGTTTTCCTCGGGAATCATGCGCCGGTCGAGTTTAAACACGACTTTGCCCGGCACCACGTTGGTGTTGGTGCCGCCGCTGATCAAACCGACATTCAGATACGGATGGGTAATGCCCTGGACCTGCGAGCTGATGCCGCGGTAGCGGATATTTTCGCCGTACAGCGCATTCAAGATGGTGACGGCACCGGCCAAGGCATCCACCCCGGTGTGCGGGATGGCGGCATGCGCCATCTTGCCTTGCACCGTGACTTCCATTTGCAGGCAGCCATTGTGCGCCGTCACGACCTGATAAGAAAAACCCGCGGCAATGACGTAGTCGGGTTTGCTCAAACCATGACTGAGCAACCAGCCCGGGCCCAATTCGCCGCCGAATTCTTCGTCATAGGTGAAATGCAGTTCGACCGTGCCCGCCAGCGGTATCTGCAGTGCTTCGAGCGCACGCAGGGCAAAGGTGAAGCTGGCGAAGTCGCTTTTACTGACCGCGGCCGCGCGTCCATATAATTTGCCGTCTTCGATTACGCCGCCATAGGGCGGGTGTTGCCAGCCTTCGCCCGGGGGCACCACGTCGCCATGCGCATTCAGCGCGATGGTCGGGCCGTCGCCGAAACGGCGCCGGACGATCAGGTTGGTCACACTTTCCAGACCGGCTGCGCGCACCTCTGCTTGCGGCACCGGATGGGTTTCTGCGACCAAGCCGAATTCAGCGAGCAAGGCTGCCGCGCGCTCGGCATGAGGTGCATTGTTGCCGGGCGGCGTGTCGGTCGGCACGCGCACCATTTCTTGCAGGAAGCGGGTCTCTTCGGCGAAATGGTCGTTGACCCAGGTGTCGAGCCGCGCATGCAGGGCGGCTTGTTGATTGGAACTCATGCTCACCTTCGTTAGTTAAGGGTAAAGTGTTCGATAAAATGCAATAGGACCCGGGTGGCGGTTTCGGCATCGTCCGCGGTCATGGTTTCCAATGGGTTGTGGCTGATGCCGCCATTGCCGCAGCGCACGAACAACATCGCGGTAGGCGTGGCGGCGGCAAATTGCATCGCGTCATGGCCGGCGCCGCTGGGCAAATGGCGTACCTCCAGCCCGCAATGGGTAATGGCTTGCGCCAGTTGCATTTGCAAACCGGCGTCGCAGGGCGCGGCATCCAATGCATAAAACTGCTGCCAGTCCAGCGTCACGCCGCGGCGCTGGGCGATCTCGGCGAGCGCCGCGCGCAAGGTTTGCAGCGCCTCGTGACGAGCGGCATCGTCGCCTGAGCGCAGATCGATGGTGAAGCTGACTGCGCCGGCGATGACGTTGACGGCGCCGCCCTCGGCGACCTCGAATTTGCCGACAGTGGCGACGACCCGGTCGGCGCGCTCCAGCCCCACTCGCTCGACGGCCAGGGTCATCTCGGCTGCCGCCGCCAGTGCGTCGCGACGGCCCGGCATGGGCACGGTGCCGGCATGACCGGCAAGACCTGCGAGCGATATTTTGACGCGGGTGCAGCCTGCGATCGCCGTCACCACCCCGACCGCATATCCTTCGTTGAGCAAGACCGGGCCTTGTTCGATATGGCTTTCGACAAAGCAGGCCACACGTTTGACCTCGCGCCGCAAGGGGCCCCAAGCGGCCGGGTCGCCGCCGAATGCCAGCAGCGCTTCGCTCATCGAGATCCCTTCGGCGTCCATGCGGGTCAGCCAGGCCGGATCGAAATGGCCGCTCAGGGCGGCCGAGCCGATCATGGTGACATTAAAACGCACGCCTTCTTCATCGCAAAAGGCCACGACTTCAAGCGGAAACGCCAATTTGATGCCGCGCTCGTGCAGATCCCGCACACAGGCAATCGCGCTGAGCACGCCGAACAGGCCGTCATATTTACCGGCGTTCACCACGCTGTCCATATGCGAACCCGAGATGATTGCCGGGGCATCGGGGTCGGTGCCGGCGTAATGTCCCACCACATTGCCCAGCGCATCGTAGTCGGCCTGCATACCGGCCTCGCGCATCAAGGCCAGCAGGTAATCGCCGGCTTGGCGGTGTTGCGCGGTCAGATAAGTCCGGGTCAGGCCGATCTCGCTTTGCGAGAACTGCGACAGGTCTTCAGCTTGTTGCATCAGCCGGTTTCCAAAGCGCATCACATTCTCCTGGGGCCAAGCCCGGTTTCAGCCGACCATCCCGAGAAACTGCTTGAGCTCGGCGGTCTGCGGGTTCGAAAATACCGCATCGGGCGGTCCCACTTCATGGACCTTGCCCTGATGCATAAAAATCACGCGGTCGCAGACTTCGCGGGCAAACCGCATTTCATGCGTCACCATCATCAGCGTCATGCCGGCATCGGCCAAGCCGCGTACCACGGTCAATACTTCATTGACCAGTTCGGGGTCGAGCGCCGAGGTAATTTCGTCGCACAACAAAGCCCGCGGTTCCATCGCCAGCGCCCGGGCGATGGCGACACGCTGCTGCTGGCCGCCGGACAATTGCTCCGGCATGGCATCGAATTTTTCGGCCAAGCCAACCCGGGCCAGGGTTTCGCGGGCAAGTTGTTCGGCTCGCGCGCGGCCGGTCTTTTTCACCACTTGCTGCGACAACATCACATTGCGCCCGGCCGATAAATGCGGGAACAAATTGAATTGCTGGAAGATCATGCCAACCTTCAGCCGCAACTCGCGCAAATGCGTTTCGTCCTTGCCCAGCTTGACCTGGTCGACCGTGATGCTGCCGCCGTCGATGCTTTCGAGGCCATTGACGCATCGCAGCAAAGTGCTTTTGCCGGAGCCGCTTTTGCCAATCACGGCGATCACCTCGCCTGCCTCGATTTCGAGACTAACACCCTTGAGTACGTGATTGTTACCGAAATGCTTATGTACACTATCAATGGCGATGAGCGACATACAGTTTCCTCTCAAGATGTTTGGCCAGGCGCGACAGCGGCCAGCACAGAATAAAGTAGAGCGCCGCGACCATCGCATAGACGGTGAAGGGCTGGAATGTCGCATTGGTGATGATCGTGCCGGCTTTTGAAATTTCCATAAAACCGATGATCGAGGTCAAGGCGGTACCTTTGATAATCTGCACCGAAAACCCCACCGTGGGTGCGATCGCCAGCCGCAACGCTTGCGGCAGCACCACATGACGCATTTGCTGCAGATAGTTCATCGCCAGTGAAGCCGATGCTTCCCACTGGCCGCGCGGCACAGCGTCCACGCAACCACGCCAGATTTCCGCGAGAAAGGCGCTGCTCCACAGCGTCAACGCCAGGCTGGCGGCGCCCCACGATGTGGTATCGACTCCCAGCAAGGGCAAGCCGAAAAAGGTAATAAACAACTGCATCAGCAAGGGTGTGCCCTGAAACAATTCGATATATAAACGCGCGAACAAGGACAAGACGCGGCTGCGGCTGGTGCGCAACAGCAGCATAAAAATACCGACCGCACCGCCGCCGATAAACGCCAGCAGGGACAGCGCGATGGTCCAGCGAGCCGCCAGCAACAGGCCGCGAGCCATATCCCATAAGGTGAAATCATTCATCGCGGCACCTTGGCGGGAAATAACATCAGGCCGATGCCGCGCATCACTTGGCGCAGCAGTATCGCCAGCACCAGATAGATGCCGGTCGCGATAAAGTACGATTCGAAAGCGCGGAAATTACGCGACTGGATAAAGTTGGCGGCAAAACTCAGGTCTTCCACGGCGATCTGCGAACAGGCTGCCGAACCCAGCATCACGATCACCACCTGACTCGACAGGGCCGGCCAGATTTTTTGCAGGGCCGGGCGCAGGATGATGTGGCGGAAAATCTGCAAACGGGTCATGGCCAAACACTGGCCGGCTTCAATCTGGCCGCGCGGTATCGCTTCGACACCGGCGCGGATAATCTCGGTGCTATAGGCACCCAGATTGATCACCATGGCCAATGAAGCGGCTTCAAGCTCCGTCATCTGAATTCCGATGCTAGGCAGTCCGAAGAAAATAAAAAACAACTGAATCAGAAACGGCGTATTGCGGATCAGTTCGACGTAGGCGCCAAACACCGCGCGCAAGGCGCGCGGCCCGCTGGTGCGTGCCCATGCGCCGAAAATGCCCAGGGCGATGCCCAATACGCCGCCGACGGCGATCAATTCCAGGGTCAACAGCGTCCCTTTGATCAGCCACGGATAGTAGGCTAGTACATCGCCGAAATTAAAGTGATAACGCATGGGCAGGTCCCCGGAGTCAGGCGGCTCGGTCAGGTGAATTCTTAGGTAAATTCGTCCGCCGTTCGATGAATGAAAATCAGATCCCGGCCGGCAACTTGCTGCCCAGCCATTGCTGCGAAATACGGTCGAAGCTGCCGTCTTTTTTGCCCTGTTCGATCAGCAGATTGATTTTTGCCAGCAAACGCGGTTCACCTTTATTCAGGCCGATGGAACACGGAGAATTTTTAATCAGGAACTTCGGTTCCGGTTTTTTCGGCGGGTTCTTGGCGAGGATGGCGGCGGCGACCACATTGCCCGAAGCAATCAGTTGCACCTGACCCGACAGGAACGCGCTGATGGTGCCGTTGTTGTCCTCATAACGCTTGATGACGGTGCTGGCCGGGGCGATTTTGCTGAGTTCGATATCCTCGATGGCGCCGCGCGTGACCCCGACCGTTTTACCGGCCAGATCTTCCACCTTGCTGACTTTTTCGCTGGCCGGGCCGAACACGCCGTTATAGAACGGCGCATAAGGTTCGGAAAAATCGATGACCTGCTCGCGCTCGGGGCTCTTGCCCAGGCTGGAAATCACCAGATCCACTTTGCGTGTGGTCAGATAGGGAATCCGGTTGGCGCTGGTGACGGGCACCAGTTCCAGGACCACCCCCAACTTGTTGGCCAGATATTTGGCGGTATCGATGTCGTAACCGACCGGGCGCATATCGGGGCCGGCCGAGCCGAACGGCGGGAAATCCTGGGGTACGGCAACCCGCAGGGTCTTGGCGGCAATGATGTCGTCCAACGCATCGGCATGGGCCAGCGGCGTCAGACCCAGGGCCGCGACGGCAAGCAGTGAGGTGGATAAAGATAGAAGCAGACGCTGAAGTTTCATGGCAAGTTCTCCGGGGCAGTGAGTAGTGACGTAATGGGCTTAAGTGAGAGGCTTAATAAGGGGCTTGAGCAATTTGCTCGACGCAGCAGGCTTAAGGGCTTGGGCGGACTTAAGCGTCTTGGGCGGCACCGCGGATTTAGCCGGCGTGGCCGAAGCCGGGGTTGAACTGCGAGTGCCGCGTGTTGTGGCGGGTGTCACATTGAGATTGCGCGCCGCTCCCGCTTGGCGGCGCCGGGCGACCGCGGCCTCGACCGGGGCCAGCGTGCTGCGCATCGAATCAAGCGGGTCGGCGGGAGCTGCGATCAGCAGTTCGTCGGCGATATGCTGCAGATGTTCGCGCATCAGGCGCACGGCATCCTGCGTTTCGCCCGCTTCCAGCGCCGCGACAATCTGCGCATGTTCGTCGCAGGAGTGCCGCGCCTCGTGCGACGACTGATACAGCATCGAGATCAGATGGGTGCGCGTGGTCAGGTCGCGCAGGATATCGGCCAACAAATGGTTGCCCAGGCACTCGGCAAGACACACATGAAAGTCGCCCAGCAGCCAACTGCGCTGTGCCGCGTCGTCGCTGGCGATGGCACGGCGTTCGCGCGCCAGATGGGCGCGCAGCGTGCGCAGGCCCGCCGCCGTCAAGCCAGGTGAAGCTTCCAGCAAGAGGCCGGTTTCAATCACGCGGCGTGCCTCGAATGCCTCTCGCGCATCGTTCGGCGAGGGCTGCACCACAAACCAGCCGCGTCGCGAATTGACTTCGACCACTCCGCGCACCGTCAAGCGGGTCAAGGCTTCCCGCACGATGGTGCGCGACACGCCGAATAAATCGGCGAGTTGTTGCTCGCTTAAGCGTGTGCCGGGCGCGAGGCGTTGCGCCATGACGGCATCGATCAGGCGTTCCGCAAGTTCAGCGGATGAGACGTTTTGGGGCATAGGACTCGGAGGTGGTGCATGCATCCGTTGTATACAACCAGGGTGTGCCGAAGTTGGGCATGAGCCGCGTCGCCACCGCATTTTTCAAGCTGTCGCCGGCTATATCAGCAATTGATATGCCAGCTTGAACCTCCGGTTGCGCGGCCTGCCCGCAACACCCATGGCAGCGCGGCTTGATATGCATCAAGCAATCAAGGGATAGGGCTGCGCGGCCGGCCAGCGTGTTGTATACATGGTCTTAATACATTGTTTTCGTCCCACTCATTCCAAGGCCGAGGGCCCCATGCGTATCAATCATCCTGTGAGCGATCACGAGTTCGACTACGAAAACGCGATGACGCTGGTCTCCGCCACGGATTTGGGTGGACGCATCAAATATTGCAATCCGGCTTTTATTGAAATCAGCGGTTATACCCGCGAGGAATTGATTGGGCAGCCGCATAACCTGATCCGCCATCCGGATATGCCACCGGCCGCCTACGGCGACTTGTGGCGCACCATCAAGGCTGGCCAGTCGTGGACCGGCATTGTCAAAAATCGGCGTAAAAACGGCGATTTCTATTGGGTGCAGGCCAATGTGACGCCGGTGGTCGAACACGGGCGCACCACCGGTTATCTGAGTGTGCGGGTCAAGCCGAGCCGGGCCGAAGTGGCCGCGGCGCAGGCTTTGTATGCCAGGATGCGGGCCGGTACCGCGCAGGGCATCGAGATCCGGGCGGGGGTGGTGGTCAGAACCGGCGCGGCCGGATTTTTTGCGCGCCTGCTTCGCGGTTCGCTGACGCGTCGTTTATATGGCGGCCTGGCGCTGATTCCACTGCTGCAACTGGCGTGTGTCTTGCTGCTGCGCCGCGCGAGCCCCGCCACGGCGGTTTGGGCCGATTGGGCCGCATTCGCCGTCGGCCTGGCGGTGTCCGCCGGCATCGCGGGCTGGCTGGGACGCGGCGTGCGGCAGCCGCTGGCGGAAGTGTGCGGGGTGGCCAACCGGATGGCGGCCGGCGACCTGAGTGTGGTGATTCCGCCCGGCCGCACCGGCGAATTGGGCTTGCTGCTGAAGGCGTTGAATCAGTTGAAGGCGAATCTGTCCGCGATGGTGTCCGATGTGCGCCAGGAAATCGGCGGGATGAAAATCGCCACCCGGGAAATTGCCGGCGGCAACCTCGATTTGTCGCAACGCACCGAGTCGCAAGCCGCATCGCTGGAGCAGACGGCGGCTTCGATGGATGAATTCAGTACCACCATTGTGGCTAATGCCGATGCCACCAAAAACGTACTGACGCTGGTGCAGGAGGCGTCGCTTGCGACTCAGGGCGGCGGTGAGCTGATTCATGAAGTCGAAAAAACCATGTCCGGCATCATGAAATCGTCGCGGCGCGTGACCGACATTACCGATGTGATTAATCAGATCGCGTTCCAGACCAATATCCTGGCGCTCAACGCCGCCGTCGAAGCGGCGCGGGCGGGGCCGGCCGGCCGAGGTTTCGCGGTGGTGGCCAGCGAGGTGCGCAGCCTGGCGCAACGCAGCGCCGAGTCGGCCCGCGAGATTGCCTCGGTGCTGGAGCAAAGCGCCAAGGAAGTCGCCACCGGCGAGCGCCTGGTGCAGCGCAGCAGCGAATCGATGGCCTTGATTCTGAGTTCGGTCGGGCGGGTCGCGGAGATGGTGCAACAGGTCGCCCATGCCAGCGGTGAGCAGGCTCGCGGGGTGCGCGAGATCAATCAGGCGGTCGAGCACCTGGATCAGACCACCCAGCAGAATGCTGCGCTGGTTGAGCAGGCGGCATCGGCGGCGCATAGTTTGTCGGGGCAGGCGGACGTGTTGAGCGAGGCGGTGCAGTTGTTTACCCTGGCGGCCTCCGTGCCGCACAGCCGTGACCCAGTTCGGCCCCAGCCCGGCCCGGCGCTGGACCTGCCGGCCGCGGAGCACCGCGGGCCCAGGCGGGAAGAACCGCGGCGTGCCGCCATAGCCACGGCCTGAAGCGCCTATCCAAATCGCCCCCCAGTCTTCACCTGAATCGCCACCTCGGCCGTTACCTGTGCCGCCGCTGCGGCGCGCATCCATCGCAATTCCCCGTCTGGAACTCGCAGCATCCGCCCCGATAGGGGTGATTGGGCGTTGGCGCGAGGCCGGTTTTTATGCCCCGTAAAAGCGCAACCTCTTTCTTCGCTCGCTGGCGCCGCACTGCAACAGTGCAAATTCATATTTTGCACTGGGCCCGGCTTGGGTCAAAATAGCCTTTCCGGTCATCAGCCTGCGTTGACGGTCAGCATCCCGGTACGACACTTGCTAGATAAGATCGAAACAGTGCAGATCGAAACGATGCAACAAGCGATCAGGAGGCTAGATGGTACCCATGCGATCTTACAATGAGATGCAGCTTGAGTCGGGTGAAGTGCGCGCCCATTACGATCGCTTTTGTCAGTGGCTTGCCCGCCAACCGAGTGCCACCATGTCGCGGAAACGCGCCGAGGCGGATTTGGTATTCCGGCGGGTCGGCATCACCTTCGCGGTGGACGGCGATCTATCGGGCACCGAACGGTTGATTCCGTTCGATCTGATTCCGCGCATTATTCCCTCCGACGAGTGGCAGATGCTGCAAAACGGACTACGCCAGCGCGTCAAGGCGCTGAATATGTTCCTGCACGACGTCTATCACGACCAGGCCATCGTCCGGGCCGGCATCTTGCCGGCCGAGCAGCTCTATACCAACGCCCAATATCGCCCCGAAATGCAGGGGGTCGATGTGCCACGCGATATCTATGCGCACATCGCCGGGATCGATATGGTGCGCGCCGGCGACGACAGTAACGGCGCGTTCTACGTGCTGGAAGACAACCTTCGGGTGCCGTCCGGGGTGTCCTACATGCTGGAAAACCGCAAGATGACGATGCGGTTGTTCCCCGAACTGTTTGTGCAAAACCGCATCGCCCCGGTTGCTCACTATCCCGATCTGTTGCTCGATTCCCTGCGTTCGGCGGCGCCGCCCGGGGTCGACGACCCGTCGGTGGTGGTGCTGACGCCGGGCATGTATAACTCGGCGTATTTCGAGCACGCCTTTTTGGCCCAGCAAATGGGCGTCGAACTGGTCGAAGGCAAGGATCTGTTCGTCGACGACAACAGCGTGTTTATGCGCACCACGCATGGGCCGCAGCGCGTCGACGTGATCTACCGGCGGCTGGACGACGATTTCCTCGACCCGCTGGCTTTCCGCGGCGATTCGGCCTTGGGCGTGCCGGGGCTGCTGTCGGTCTATCGCGCGGGCCGGGTAGTGCTGGCCAATGCGCTGGGCACCGGCGTGGCGGACGACAAATCGATTTACCCGTTCGTGCCGGACATGATCCAGTTTTATCTGGGTGAAACGCCGATTCTGAATAATGTGCCCACCTATCAATGCCGCAAACCCGATGAGCTGAGTTACGTGCTGGCCCACTTGCCCGAGCTGGTGGTGAAGGAGGTTCATGGCGCCGGCGGTTACGGCATGCTGGTCGGCCCGGCCTCGACCAAGGCCGAAATCGAGTCGTTCAGGGCGCGTTTGATCGCCCGCCCGCATGGCTATATCGCCCAGCCGACCTTGGCGTTGTCGTCCTGCCCGACCTTTGTCGAAGCGGGTATCGCGCCGCGCCACATCGACTTGCGGCCGTTTGTGCTGTCCGGCAAGACCGTTTCGATGGTGGCGGGAGGGCTGACGCGGGTCGCCTTGCGCGAAGGCTCGCTGGTGGTCAATTCGTCGCAAGGCGGCGGGACTAAAGATACCTGGGTGATCGAGAAATGAGAGCCAACCTGTCACATCGGAATCCCTCGCGGATTTGCCCGCGGAATCATCTGCGCAATGAGCTGCGGAATGTCACGCGGGAGGTCGCATGTTAAGCCGTACCGCCGATCACCTGTTCTGGATGTCCCGCTATATGGAGCGCGCCGAAAACACCGCGCGCATGCTGGATATCAACCTGAAGTCCCGGCTGTTGCCGCAAAGCGAAGAGCAGGCGCAGCGTAATTTGCGCGCGGTATTGCGCATTTCCGAGCTGGAGCCGGCCTTTGAAGAGCGCGATGAGCCGCTGACCCAGGACAGCATGCTGCGTTTCCTGGTATCGGACGCGCAAAATCCGTCGAGCATCTATTGCTGTTTGCAGGCCGCGCGGGAAAACGCGCGTGCGGTGCGCGGCACGCTGACTACCGAGTCGTGGGAAACCATCAACGACACCTGGCTGCATTTCGGCCAATTGTTGACCGACGATCAATGGGCCTTCGACCCGGGCAGCCTGTTCGAATGGGTCAAATACCGTTCGCATTTGTCGCGCGGCGTGACGCTCGGCACGGCGCTGCAAGACGATGCGTTCTACTTTACCCAGCTAGGCACCTTCCTCGAGCGCGCCGACAATACCGCGCGTATTCTCGATGTGCGTTTTCTCGATGCCGAACGCGAGCCGCGCAATAATCTGGATGGCAGTTCCGCCCAGTTGGAAGATTTTTATTACTGGACCTCCATCCTGAGTTCGGTCTCGGCCCTGGAAATTTATCGCAAGGTCTATCGCGATGTGGTCACCTCGGAGCGCGTGCTGGAGTTGTTGATGCTCAACTCCAATATGCCGCGTTCCTTGCTGGCGGCGCTCGACGGTGTGTGCGACAACCTGGCGATGTTGCACACCGAGAACTCCCGCGACTGCGAGCGCGATGCCGGCAAGCTGCGCGCCGAGCTGCTGTATGCCGACATCCCGCAAATTCTTGAGGCCGGCTTGCATGCCTACCTGACGCAATTTCTGGCCCGTGTATTTGCGCTCGGCAACAAGGTCGCAGAGACCTTTTTGCTGCTGCCTTTGGCCTGACAGGAGCTTCTTATGCGCTTTTCGATCCGCCACGAAACGACGTACCAATATGGCACGCGAGTGCAATATTCGATTCAGCAATTGCGTCAAACGCCGTCGAATACACCCTCGCAATTTGTCATCCGCTGGAATATTGACGCACCCAACAAGCTGGCCAACTCGTACGATACCTACGGCAATATATTGCACACACTGGTGCTGACACGGCCGCATCAGAGTATCCGGCTGATGGTGGAAGGCGAGATTGAGACGGTGGCGCTGCAAGATGGCCGGCTATTGGAAGGGGCGGGGCGCATTCCCTTGCCGCACTTTACCTGCCAAACCCGCTTGACCTTGCCCAATGAGGCTTTGACCAAAATGGCGGCCGATGCCGGACCGCTGGTGACGCCCGACCAATTGGTCAGTCTGGCGCAGCAAATTGGCGGCCGGGTGGAATACCGGACCGGCATTACGGCCGTTACCAGTACCGCGGCCGAGGCCTTGGCACTGGGCAACGGCGTATGCCAGGATCACGCGCACCTGATGCTGGCTTTGTGCCGCGCGCGCGGTTTGCCGGCGCGTTATGTCAGCGGTTATGTCGATGTCGGCGAAGTGTCGGATGCGGCCAGCCATGCCTGGGTCGATGTCTGGCTGGAAGACGCGGGCTGGGTTGCCGTCGATGTTTCGCACGCCTGCTTTGCCAGCGAAAAATACTGCCGGGTGGCGGTCGGACGCGATTACGAATCCGCGGCGCCCGTACGCGGCATGCGGGTCGGCGGCGGCGAAGAAGAACTGGAAGTGACGGTGGCGGTGGATCAGGTGGTGACCAACCAATAAGCGCGGGAGCCCGGTGTTAAGTCGCCTGGCATTCAAGCCTGCCCAGATCCGCACACCAAGCCGCGCCTCAATCGGTCGATGCTCAGTCATCGTGACGAAACCGATCTGTGGCGTTAGCGCCACTGGCCCCTTTCATAGCCTACAACGCGGGCTAGAATGAAAGCTCCCTCAGACCCCGGTTGCAGATTCGTCTACGCCGGGGTTTGCTGCGATGTTTACCGTATAACGGCCGAAACTTTTAAGCATCCTATGACTTATTGCGTAGCAATGAGCGTGCGCGACGGTTTGGTGTTCCTCTCGGACACTCGCACCAATGCGGGCGTCGACCACGTCAGCACTTTTCGTAAAATGACCGTGTTCGAGCAGCCCGGCGAGCGTGTGCTGGTGGTACTGGCGGCCGGTAACCTGGCGCTGACCCAATCCGTGGTGCAGTTGCTGACCGAGCCCCTGGGGGCGGGGCAGCAAACCTTGTGGACCGTACCCAGCGTATATCAGGCCGCCTGTGTGATCGGCGATGCGGTGCGCGAGGTGCATCGGGTGCATTCGCATGCGCTGCAAGATTTCGGCGTCGATTTTAATTGCAGCTTTTTGCTGGGCGGGCAGATCCAGGGTCAGGCGATGCGGCTGTTCCAGATCTATGCCGCAGGTAATTTTATTGAAGTTTCAACAGTGAATCCCTATTTTCAGATCGGCGAAGCCAAGTACGGCAAGCCGATTATCGACCGCGTCTTGACCCCGGACACCCCTTTGGCGGAAGCGGCCAAATGCGCGCTGATTTCGATGGACTCGACCTTGCGTTCCAACGTCTCGGTGGGCTTGCCGCTCGACCTGCTGGTGTACGAACGCGACAGCCTGCGGGTGACGCGCTTCACTCAATTGGACAGCGAAAACGAATATTTCCAGATGATCCACAATACCTGGGGCGCCCGTTTGCGTCAGGTGTTTGCGGAAATTCCGGAGCCGGACTGGTCGCCCGTCAGCGCCGCACCGGCTTCCGAGCGCCGACCCGCCACGCCGCCGCGCGCGGCGTTCCCGCCGGGTTTCGAAGGGACTGTGCCCAGCGTCGATGCGCCGATGCAGATCCTGGCCCAGGAGCCCTAAGCCGACTCAGGCTAACGCCCGCTCGCGTTCAGCAAACCGCGCCGCCAAGCGCCTCGCGGCGTTTGGCGGGGTGTCGAGTGGGGGGCTTAAGGTGCTTAAAGTGCTTAATTAAAGTCTTTAAGGCCTTGATTCAATCAATCGTGCGAATGCGGATGACGGTGAATCGGGTCGACCCAATACACCGCTTCCGGCTGTTCCACCGCGTCGATATCGAGGTTGACCACTACCGCCTCGTTGTCGCTGCGCATCAGCACACATTCGAGCGGCTGCTCGGGGTCCGCATTGATTTCCTGGTGCGGCACGTAGGGCGGGATAAAAATAAAATCGCCCGCTTCGGCTTCGGCGGTGAACTCAAGCTGTTCGCCCCAGCGCATACGTGCTTTGCCGCGCACCACATAAATCACGCTTTCCAATGCACCGTGGTGATGCGCGCCGGTTTTTGCATTGGCGTCGATCTTGACCGTCCCGGCCCAGATTTTCTGCGCCCCGACGCGGGCATGGTTGATCGCCGCAGCCCGGCTCATGCCCGGGGTTTGTGCGGTATTCGGATCGAGTTGATTGCTCTTGATCACTTTGACGCCGTGATCGCGCCAATCGGCGGGGAGGCCGGGATGCCCGGTTTCTGTTTCGCTCAAGGTCGATACTCCTGAAGGACTGAAGATTGATAAAACGCATGATGACCAGGCCGGCAAGCGGCAAAAGTCGCCCACAAAATGGTTCCAGGGCATCTCAGGACTTCATTGTAGGTGGTTTTCTCCTGTGCATTTGAGACACCCGGAGGCGGGTCGCCGATAGAGGCATCTTAGGGCTATGGATAGGTCCCGCAAAGCGGCTTTTATGCCAGAATGCGATGCGCTCGGCGTGGCCTATACAGTGCCGCACAGCCGGTGTGCGTGGCAGGCGCCGACGGCGCAATCATGGGCGATAACCCTGGCAAGGAATGAAACGATGAGTTTGGCTTATTGGTGTATTTTGATCGCAGGCGTATTGCCGGTGTTGACCGTTTCGCTGGCCAAATGGGGCGTGCGCGATTACGACAATGCCGCGCCTCGCGCGTGGATGGACAAGTTGTCCGGGCATCGGCGGCGTGCCGACTACGCCCATCGTAACCACTTCGAGGCGTTTCCCTTCTTTGCGGCCGCGGTCTTGGTGGCCGAGCAACTCCACGGGGCTCAAGCTGCCATTAATGCACTGGCACTGGCCTTTATCGTGATCCGCATCGTCTACACCGTGCTCTATCTGCGCAACCTGCCCACCCTGCGCTCGGGCGCCTGGCTGCTGGGCTATCTGTGTGTGCTGGCGCTGTTTGGCGTGGCGGCGGTGGCCTAAGGGCCTGGGCTCAAGCTCAGGACCTCAGGCCAGGCCCAAGAGAGGCGCCGCGTCGATGCATGGCCGGCTGCCGTCATGCATGGCCCTGCGTGTTACTGCGGCAAACCGATAATTTGCATGCCGGGTTTGATGCCGTGCGCGGTAAACCAGCCCTTGCTCATTTCCAGCGCATAGACGCCGTTATGTGTCGGACAATGGTTGTTGGTGGTTTCGGCCTGCATTTCATCCAGATCGGTGACCGTGCCGTCTTGCCGCATAAAGGCAATCGACAGCGGGATCAAGGTGTTCTTCATCCAGAAGCAATGACCGGCATTTTCGGCGAACACAAACAACATGCCTTCGTTCGGCTCCAGGCTTTTGCGATACATCAGGCCCTGTTCGCGATCGGCGTCGTTGGCGGCGACCGACGCGTTGATCAGATACATGCCCAGCGTGAGTTGTACTTTGGGGAAGTCGGCGGCGGCTTTGATCGGCGGCGGCAGTTGCTGCGCGACGGCCGTAAGCGGCAAGCCGACCGTGAATATGACAGCGGTGGCGACAGCCGCGGCACGGGCCAAGGATAGAACAGAAGACAGAAAGCGCACGTATTGCTCCATAGATCGAGAACCGTGCCATGTTACTCGAACTGCGGGACAAAAGAAAAAGGCAGATTGTGTTGAACAATCTGCCTTTCAATTTGTAAGGGTTTTGAAGCCCTTACGCCATGCTCACTACTTGCTACAAGCTTAGTTTGCTGCGCTTGCTGCTGCATCCGAAGTTGCTGCCTTCTTCGTTGCTTTCTTTGCTTTCTTGGCTTTCTTTGCCTTAGCCGGTGCCGAAGCAGCTGCCGGAGCCGAAGCTGCCGGTGCCGAAGCTTGAGCGAACGAAGCGGTTGCGAACAGTGCAGCGATCAGGGCAGCGATCAGTTTTTTCATGAGATTCTCACAGAGTTTGAGGTGATTAACCAAGTGACCCGGTCAATGAGTCAACAAGGTAAACGTATCGTAAATAATTCGGTTGACACGCAAATCGAAAAAATCGAAAGCAGCCCACCAATATCTTCGGACAATGCAGCGCGGACCCGAAAGTCTCGCTAAAACCTTGTCTTACGATGATGATCAGTCGCAAATGCGTCCGTATCACTAGGATTAACGTGTGGGAATGGGTTCGGTTGACCGTGGTTGACCAGGGTTAACCCGTAATCTTCCATGGGCTATCCGCATCTATCTCGCAGGATGCGCCCGGTGCCAGGCCCAGATCGAAGATATTCAGTGCCCCGATGCTGACGCGTATCAGGCGCAACGTCGGATAACCGACCGCCGCCGTCATCCGGCGCACTTGCCGGTTTTTGCCTTCGACGATCTGCAATTCGATCCAGGTGGTGGGGATGGCGGCGCGCATCCGGATCGGCGGCGTACGCGGCCAGACCGAGGCGGGCGGATCAATACAGAGCGCCCGCGCCGGGCGGGTGACATAGTCGCCCAGGTCGACGCCGCGGGCCAAGGCGGCCAACGCTTGCGGCGACGGTTCGCCCTCGACTTGCGCCCAATAACGTTTGGCGAGCTTATGGCGCGGCTCGGCAATCCGGGCTTGCAGAGCGCCGTCGTCGGTTAATAACAGCAAACCTTCGCTGTCGGCATCGAGCCGGCCGGCTGGATAAACCTCGGGCGTGACAATGCAATCGCTCAGCGAAGGGCGTGTTTCGTGCGGTGAAAACTGGCAAATCATGCCGTAGGGCTTGTTCAGGGCGATCAGGCGCATCGGGGTCCGGGGAGCGGTTTTCTCTATGGCAAATGGCGAAATATTAATGCATAATCCGAAACGCAAGTCTTTTGTCTTATATAAGACTTGAAGGAAAGCCTGCCGAAAACCCCGGGCAGCCGGAGTTCCCGGCGCCCCTGGTGCGGCCTGTTTTCTGGGCACGTGCCCATGCTTGCCAAGCTCCGCGGCCGATATGCACAGTCTGTACCGTGCCATCCATTCCCGGGTTGACAGGCGTGACACGAGTGTAATCCCCCTGTGTCTCGGACCTGGGATAAACTACCGGTTGCCCGCGCCGTGTGTCCAGAGCGCGCTCAACTAATTCATTGTGTCCAAGCCTATATTGGAGTCGAACATGGCGTATCAGCACATCAAGGTTCCCGGCGGCGAGAAAATCACCGTCAATGCGGATTATTCGCTCAACGTTCCCGACCAGCCCATCATTCCCTTCATCGAAGGCGACGGTACCGGCGGGGACATCACCCCGGTGATGATCAAGGTGGTCGATGCGGCAGTAGAAAAAGCCTACGGCGGCAAAAAGAAAATCCATTGGATGGAAATCTTCGCCGGCGAGAAAGCCACCAAGGTCTATGGCCCTGACGTCTGGCTGCCGGAAGAAACCCTGCAGGTCCTGAAAGAATACGTGGTGTCGATCAAAGGTCCGTTGACCACCCCGGTCGGCGGCGGCATCCGTTCGCTGAACGTGGCGCTGCGCCAGGAGCTCGACCTGTACGTGTGCCTGCGTCCGGTGCAATACTTCAAGGGCGTGCCGTCACCGGTGCGTGAGCCGGAAAAAACCAATATGGTGATTTTCCGTGAAAACTCGGAAGACATCTACGCCGGTATCGAATGGGCAGCCGAGTCGGAAGGCGCGAAGAAGCTGATCAAATTCCTGCGCGAAGAAATGGGCGTGAAGAAGATCCGTTTCCCGGAAACCTCGGGCATCGGCATCAAGCCGGTTTCGCGCGAAGGTACCGAACGTCTGGTGCGCAAAGCGTTGCAATACGTGATCGACAACGATCGCCGCTCGCTGACCATCGTGCACAAAGGCAACATCATGAAGTACACCGAAGGTGGCTTCCGCGACTGGGCTTATGCCTTGGCGCAGAAGGAATTCGGCGCGGAACTGATCGACGGCGGCCCGTGGATGAAGCTGAAGAATCCGCGTACCGGCACCGAAATCACGGTCAAGGACTCGATCGCCGATGCATTCTTGCAGCAGATCCTGTTGCGTCCGGCCGAATACGACGTGATCGCCACGCTGAACCTGAACGGCGACTACGTTTCGGATGCGCTGGCAGCTCAAGTCGGCGGTATCGGCATCGCTCCGGGCGCCAACTTGTCGGATTCGATCGCCATGTTCGAAGCCACCCACGGTACGGCACCGAAGTACGCCGGTAAAGACTACGTCAACCCGGGTTCGGAAATTCTCTCGGCTGAAATGATGCTGCGTCATATGGGCTGGCTCGAAGCCGCCGACGTCATCATCAAGTCGATGGAAAAATCGATCCTGCAAAAGCGCGTGACCTATGACTTCGCCCGCTTGATGGAAGGCGCGACCCAGGTTTCGTGCTCGGGCTTCGGCCAGGTGCTGATTGAAAATATGTAAGCACGTCTGACGTGTTCCGGAGCAATCCGGTAAGCCCCGGTGTACGCCATGTATGCCGGGGTTTTTTGTTTAGTGCCGTTCAGGGAGAAGTGAGGGAATCCGGGTATGGGTGAGGGGGAAATGACGGGAAATTAACTTGCTGTTTTCCGGTCAGGTCAGTTTGCTATGACAGACTCTCCGTAGGCGCCCTCAGCGGATCGCGTGGAATGATCGATGCCAGCAACTGGCTCCCGGCAATTTTTGCACCATCCAAAGAATTCCTGGTTACTTGAACCTGCAAGAAAAACGACGTATCTTGCTTTAGCGTGAAGCCTCGGACAGTGAATAGGTTCTCCGTGTCTTTAGTTACAAAAATTTCAGCATCGCGCGTTCCGACATTCGGCTCTGAAATTGGACCGTCTTCCTTTTCTAATTTTTCCTCCCCGACGCGCTTTTGAATCGCAGCTTCCAGCATCGCAGGATTTGACGGGTACTGCACCTCGATATCGATGCCATTAAAGTTTTGGGATAACTGAAAGCCTGACATCGGAGTCGGCACGTCTATCACGTACCGTCCGACGCATAACGGTTGCATAGGGGATTGGGCAACCGAGGCAACGGAGGTGCTTATATTCTGGTCCCGATGATCGCTACATGCCGAAAACTGGCTAAGGACCGCTGTCAATACAGCGATTACGACGATGATCCGAAAATTCATGAGCCAGCCCAGAGAGGACCGCGGCTAGGTTCAAAACCTATTTTCACGCAGCACCCGGCCGCAACCGCAGCGAATCAGTCATCTTGTCCCACAGCGTAAAAAACTCGGTCTCGGTAAGTCGCCCTTGCCCGCTGATGACATTTTTCGGGAAACTGCCAAGCGGTCGAGTTGCACTAGTTGCGGCATAATTACTATTCATTTTCAGCTGAATATTCGGCGAACTTAGGGAACGCGACTCGCCGGGAAACTCCCAAATAGCGCTGATTTGCGTTGAGAAGCCCTCACCGCCCTGATTATCGGCTTCGCCGCCGACCAGCTCGTCCCCAAGCCATCGGCCAACCTGTCGCTGCGCTCGTCTAAATGTCGTCTCGCCAATCTGCTCACCTGGGTTTTGCTCAGCCCATGCTGCCAAGTCCTGCGCCACATTTAATGCGCGTTGCTTCTTTCGCTCAAGTAAACGCTTCGGTGGCTCACCATCAACACTCTCGACCAGGATACCAATGGATGTATTCAGATTGGGTAAATCGATATTCAACCTGATTTGCTCGTCGTGCCAGGCACCGTCATCTGGGATAAATGTCGCGGCGTTACACAGTCCCGGTCCGGCCGGTAAAGCATCGCCAGGCCTTGAATGAATGCGCCCCATCATCGTGATGATTTTTTTTTCGGCACTCAATTTTTTATCGAACGAATAGACTGCACCGTCACGCCAGAGGTAACCTTCCGTGTCATGAACATATTGAGGTTTTTTGTCGTCGTAACTCAGATTTTGCTCACGAGACATAAAAATCACACTGTTTTCAAACGGCGTAATCTGCTCTGCAGGCTTACGAGTAAATTGCACACTCCACTTATCAGGTGCCCAGGCGTTAATCTCCTGCCAGCGAGCTTGCATCCGTCGCTCGAATTGATATTGGGTAACATTCTGCTCAACGCCAATAGACGTGCCGTCGACGATAAATTCACCAAGAGTAATCCGGCTCTCAGCCGGAACGTCGAGCAACAAACGGCCAACGCAAATGGTTTTCATGTGAGTCGTCACGGGTATCTCGGAATGGGTTCGGTTCGGGTGGCTCAATTGATAATTGTTGTACTGCCAGTGAGCAATCCAAACAACTGCAGTAATAATGAATGCGCTGACCAGCAGAGGTCGCTTGGACAACGACTGGATTTTCTTCAGCATAGATCGACGGCCTGTTGCGCAATCTTGATCACCGAATGGAGCGTAAGGCTACGTACAGCGTCATTGGCATACGAGCCCTGATGATCAAACCCCGTCATGCGAGCACAAAACTTGACATATGACGTAAGCGCTGCCCCTGAGTGTGCGGGTACGGTACCGTCACCCTCATCATCCGGCTCCCCAATACGAGCACGGTAAGCATCACCCGAATAATTAGCGGTACGCCCGACGCCGTCGGCGCCCGCATACATGATCAAGCCGGCGGATGTTTTGTTTTGGATTTCGGCGAAGCTCTGAAGATCGTCACGTGTCAGTGTCATGCCATTTTTTGCGACATCGGCCGAAGGCGCTTTGGCAGAAACACCTGTTGACATGTCGCTCAAGGAAACCAAGTTCCAATTAATCTTCTTCCACGCCTTTTTATTACTGCTAGCCCCGTAATAAGCGTAGGTGGTGGGGTGATAATGATCAGCTAACTCAGTGTGGAAAGCCTCTGCGACTCTCAAGCGAGCAATGTAGTTTCCCCAGCTTGCGGAGAGATCTTTAGTGCCGGGATCGACCAACCCAGGATGCATCAATCGCCACCATTGATCGCCGTTTGCATAGATTTGTGCATAGGGAGATCCACCTGGGTCCGGCAGGCTGAAGAGTTTGCGTGGCGTTCCGAACTCTTGATAGTTCACCACCATCCAACCCGGGCCATATTGCTGATTAGGCAGCAACTCAAGACAGCCTGACGCATTTGCAAAAATAGGCGTAATCAAATCCCCCGACCCGCCGATGACCATCGAGCCCACTAAATCGGCATACCCTTCGCGTACGTGCTGATAGGCAGTACCGGCCCCTGTTGCAGGTTGAACACCATGCACCACGCCCCAGATCAGATCGGGGGCAAGTTTCGCCGCCATCCGGCCGACCAGACCGCCCATTGAATGCGTCACCACAATCACCTTGTCGCATTTGAGCTTGAGCCGCTGCTGGCAATCAGCTTTTATCTCGGCGATGCGCTGGACCACTTTTTGTGCCGAGTCTTTGTTCGATTGAAGCCAGTTATAACCGACGGCGTAAACCGGATATCGCCAATTTGCAGCTTTGACCAGCTCCGCATCCGTAACCGCTTCATAACCCTTTACCTCACCCCAGGCCTTGGCATCGGTTCTTTTATAAGCGGCGGCGGCATGAGGCCTCCCTTCAAAATAAAGATGTTCGAGATGGTATTCCAGCCACAACATAAAATCGCCATAACCACTGCACAAGACCGAGCCCCAGCCTCGGCGCATAGCCTCATCCAGATGGACAAACGCGTGCTTGTCAAGCAAGCCTTTCCATGTGGAGATGTCCGCGTCCTGAGGTCTCGCGACGGCCCGAGTATTGTCTGGATCAAGTAATGTTTTGCGTTTCACCGCATCAAGATCACGATATCCTTCACCGATAGATAATCCGAGCCATGGCAAGCTATCAGGAAACCATGCCCAGTTATTCCCCACTTTGCTCGTTATAGTTCCAGCGTTATTGCCCGTCGCAATCAATGGACTCCCCATGATGCCCGGCAAGAACACAATAGGAATAGCTTGCGAATTGCCGATATACATATGGTCACCGGAACACCCCGGTGACCCGAGGGTTGCGTAGGTCTCGTATCGACCGTCTTGGTCGATTACGGTTGAAAGCACGTTACCTTGCTGCGGATCGTCAGTCGCCATGATGGTTCTTTAATCCAGTATCGTAATACGGTATTGACCGGCCAGATCGCTCTTTTGCAATCCGATTTCACCGGCAGAGTTGGTGGTGCCACGCATGATGGAACCGTCTTCGCGTATGAGTTCAAAGCGGCGATTGCGTGCCGGGGTGCCATTGTGAAGGTGAACCGTAACCATTTTCTCGAAGCGGGTGACAGGCCAGGTGTTCATCTGACGCGCGAGGCTGGTGGGGCCGGAAAACGAATGCTGCGTGCCTTTGATACTGATCAGCCCCGGCGCATGCATCTCGATGTTGCCGTCAGAAATACGAATGTAAGCACCACCTGCCGTAAGCAAGATCTCCTGTTTGGCAGCGGCTTCAATGTTGTCCGTTGCCGAGACCATTTTGAGGGTCTTCTGCGCGGTGAGTTCAATATTGTCGGAGTGAGCTTGGATCTGAATCTTGCCTTTGGCGGCGAATAGCTTCATCCCGGCGTTCTGCACAAACAGACTGATTTTCTCGGCAATGCTGGCGATCAGCGATTTGCCCGTGGCAATAAACGTGCTTTGCCCGCTCACGACGTTGATCTGCTCGCCAGCATAGATCTGGTTCGATTTCTGCGTCGACAGTGCAATACCGGCCGGACTTGCCAGCAGCATGATGGGGTTCGTGAAGCCGTTGGCGTTGCCGGTGCCGCCACCGGCTGTGATGCCACCCGAAGACGGGCCAGCGATGCTATTTTGCGTGGCATCGGTGAAGGTCTTGAGCGCGTCGTAGCCGTCTTTGAGACTTTCGGCCTGATGCGCTTCGCTGGCCTGCGACATCGATTCCAGCAAACTTTCCGAATTGATCAGTTGACTGGAAGCCGCCCGAGCATCAAGTGGCTGACTACCCATACCTGCCGAATAAGTTGAGACATACAAGCCTTGACCGGCCCTTAGCGCACCGTAGGATTCGGTCTTAAGGTCAAAGCCGCTACCCAGATAGTTGCCGCGTGAGTTGCCGTTCTGATCGATCAAATAACCGAGGTGTAAATGTGAATTACTGCTGGTGCTGTAGAGCTGGGTCCGGTTTTGGCCCGTCGCATCATCCATCACCAGTTGATTAAACCCGTCACCCTGGTGTTCCTTGGACTTGTAACCCGATAACAAACCGTTGGAATGCCAATGCGGTTTGTTCGCGCCGTTATAAGCGCGCCCAACGACCAGCGGTCGGTCGCAATCCGAGTCTAGCCAGTTCACTTGGACTTCATCGCCGATGCGGGGAACGTGTACACCGCCGCTACTATTCCCTGCGTTGGAGTAGGCGACCCGGACCCAGGAAGAGGCGTTTTCATCGCCGGGATTCAGCCGGTCCCAATGCATCTGGACTTTGACGCGGTTCAAACTGTCGGTATAGACCTCTTGATTCGCCGGACCGACCACAATCGCGGTTTGCAGCGACATTTCAGGTTTGGGGTGTTCGAACGGGCTGT